>Ga0078972_1003842_pt1 | contig 43592 bp, 51 predicted proteins | sample YelNatPaOPGAMG01_FD_67568 | JGI IMG/M metagenome (GOLD analysis project Ga0078972, IMG submission 67568) | Hot spring thermophilic microbial communities from Obsidian Pool, Yellowstone National Park, USA - OP-RAMG-01 (SPADES assembly) (version 2) | ecosystem: Environmental > Aquatic > Thermal...
CAAGCATAAAAACTATGGAATTATCATTCAGAAAAATTTTAAGAAAAGAGCAAGATATGGCTGGCAAATGGCGGGTCTGGGTTGAGGTTGCCGATGGCGAGGCAGTGATATTAAAGTTTCACGAAAACCCGACAACCACAAGAGTAAAAGAAGAAACAGCAAGGTATGTTGACAATAAACTAAAAGAAGAAAGAAATGGCACTCCCAACGCCTGATAATTTAAAAACGATGGATTATGCCTTTCAGGGGCAGCCATTTGTTGATGTTCCAGCAAAAGATGCGATTGATATTAAGACGATGGACTATGCTTATCGTGCCCAGCCATTCGTTAGAAATTATGGTGCAGCAGCCCCGCCATCGCCGTCAGTAGAAGACGAGCCACAGGTAATTGTATTAAGCGGCAAAAAGAGCAGTAAAAAGAAATGAAGTATTTAATCTGGACAATAATTTTAATAATCGGTTTGGGAATAGGATTTGTGATTAAACCAGCAAAGATTCAAACGATAGAGATTCCGCAAGAATGTAGTTCGGAACAGGTTTTTGGAGGGCAACAAACAACGGAAGGATGGCTAGGTATTTCAAGCAAGAACTTTGATTCTACAAATGGAGACATGCCGACACTATCAAAAGCTCTAAACCACGATGATGTTTGGGATTGTAAGAATTGCTGGTTCGTCTTGAATCTTTATCAGATATACAACATTAAGAAGGTTAGGGTGAATCCGAAGGTTAATATTTATATATCAAAAGACAACAAAAACTGGGAGTTGCTCGCCAAAGGTGTTTCGGGAGAAACAGATGTGGTCGCTAAAATCGGACAATACATAAAAGTTGAAAACTGGGGAGGAAAAGGAGCAAATATAGATGTTTATGGCGAAACACTGCCAATTAAACCGGCAGAAGAATCGCCAATACAAATAAATAATTAAAGAAGATAAGAATTAAATAAAAAATATGCAAAAAGTACTAAATTCAATATTTATAGTGGTCATTGTTGTTTCTCTCTTTTGGTTATTTACTCAGCCCAATACATTTGGTGCAAGGGTACCATTCCCGAAAGACGTTAAAAGCGTGATATTTAACGGAAATGTAATTACCTATAACGACGCGGCAAGTAAAAGTTTCAGTTCGACTGATTTATGTGATTATGATTTGATACGATACAATGCATATGGCGGAGGAGATGATGTTGGTGCCAGTTTGTCATTTCCATCATCGGCTTCTATGATTGCGAGTTGTCTCAGAAATACCGGAAGTTCAAGATTTGTTGGAATAGAAAACATCGCAACGAACAGCGGAAGAGATATAGAATTTAACGAATCCGAAGATTATGATCTTTATCTGCCAACCATAGATAAAGTGGCCACGCTAAGCTACAACGAAATGGGACTGATAAGATTTACCAATATAAATGGGACAAGCGTAAGTTATGAATTTATAAGATTTACAACCGGAGACTAAAATGATACCAAAAATAAATCAGGGTTGGACAATAACTATAGGAGATAAAGGATGGGATGGTTATTGCCCTTCATATTTCGATAATTCCTATCCCTTTTACGGCAACAAAAATCAGGCATCTTATATGGTAGATGTCGATATTCGGGATCCAAATGTTTTAACTCAAGGAGCGGGAACGGCAAATCTAACCAATGGATCAGAAACGGGGGTAGTTTCAACATTGATTACCAGCATATTAAAAACTATAACCTCCTCGGATGTTTCATTCGTAATCGGAGGAGACAAGCTTTACAAAATAAGCTCCACCACCGTAGCCAGCGGGGGAACACCATCGTGGCCATATACCATTACCGGAACAGGGGCAATAACTGGAAATGACATAGTTCATTATCGGGGAAAACTGCTATATTCCTATAACGACGCCGGTTTAAGCACTGGGAATATTGGATCATACGATTTGTCAACTACATTCGATGATGATTATTGGACCACAACTTGTAGCGGTTCGGCATTAGAAAACGCAGTTCATTATATGATTTTGGGAGGCGATGATTGCGTTTATATCACCAATGGACGATATATTGCCCGACTGGAAGGAACAACAGCAGCTGCCGCAGGATTAGATTTTTGGCAAGATTCAATAGTGGTTTCTTTAACATGGAATTACGATCGAGTAATTGCCGCGGTTAATCGGCCAAATATTAGCGGCTCAAATTTCAACCAATCAAGCATTTATCAATGGAACGGAATAAACTCAACATGGGATTCAAACCCGGTAATGGTCAATGGAGAAATAGGGGCATTGTATACCAAAAACGGAGTAACATTTGTTTGGTGGAAAGATGCCACCACAACCGGAGGATATAATCTTGGATATTTAAATGGATTGCAGGTAACTCAATTGAGAACATATTCAGGATCACTGCCAAATCAATCGCAGGTAGGAGAATATGATGGTCATCTGGCTTGGATTTCAAGTGGAGCATTAGAATTATGGGGAGCAAAAGACAGGGGCACGGTAAGAATGTTTCCGTATATGACTTCAAAATTGTCTACCGCCGGAGCATTTGCTGCACCATTCGGAACCCCATTAATCTCTTCAACCGACGGAGCAGGTGCCTACTGCATATCAAAAGCATCGGGATATTCAAAAAACGCAGCATATCACACAATAGCTTATCCGGTAAGCGGACCTACATATAAAAGCCAAATTGATGGAATATTCGTGGAAACCGAACAAATGTCAAGCGGGGCAAAATGTGATATTACATTTTCGTATGATAAGGCAAAATCTTCATTGGCACTAACTCAAATCGCATATTCGGCCGCAAATAAAACAAGACATAAAATCTACGATGGCGGATTGCAGGTGGAGGACTTTCGTCTGGATCTCTCGTGGGCCAACGGAAGTGCAACCAACCCCTGCAAGATAAAAAAAATTATGATTTTTGGACACTATATAAAGGATACTTAATAATTAATAAATAATATGCCCATATATACAAGAGCAACACTCAAAACAGATGTTGCCGCCATAATTAGCGGAACGGTTTCGGACACCAATTTAAATACTTTAGCCAACAAAGCAGTAAGAGACGTTTTGGTAGAAATAGACATTGCTTCGGCAAAAAGAAGAGCGGTTTTGTCGCCGAACATGTTCGATGACATTTATCAATACACCTGCCCTAGCGATTTAAAATCACAAAAAATCATTGATGTCAAGCCACAAATAAATAGAGGATTATTCGATAGCTGGACTCTCGTAACCGAAGAAGAATTTGATCGCCGAAAAGAAGATCACCGGTTAGATAGATACGGAGACCCGATAAACGTTCAAAGCTCGGAATGGATCGGAGCAAATCTTGTGGCCATCTCTTACCGGGATATGATCAAGAAAATTCTGATTTCCAGACCGATTGACGATAAACATCTAACAATTGATGATTTAGATGCAGTCGGAGATTGGAAAGCATTCGGAGATGGCACTAATTTAACAAAAGACGCAGACAATTATGTCAAGGGGTCGGCTTGTATTAACTGGGACATTAACGCAGACGGGGGAACAACCGCAGGCATATACAATGATTCATTGAACGAATTTGATATTAGCGATTACAAGGGAACCGGATCGGCATTTGTTTGGGTATACATCACCAGCACCACCAACTTGACAAACTTTATATTACGTATTGGTAGCAGTTCATCGGCATATTACTATATAACCGTAACAACAAATAACGAAGGAAATTCCTTTGAAGCGGGTTGGAATCTCCTTCGTTTTGATTTTGCGAACAAATCAACCAACGGAACGCCCGATGACGACGCCTGCACTTATGTGGCTCTTTATATGACAAAAGCCGCAACCAAAATCAGCGAGACCGATTACAGATTTGACTGGTTGGTATTAAAACGAGGCAATCATTATTATGTGGTTTATTATTCGAAGTATGGATGGCAAACTTCTGCCGCAGCATATTTGGAAAATTCAACCGCGGATACCGATTATCTGAATCTAGATACCGACGAATACGAATTGGTTCTTGAAAAATATGCTGAATTATGCGAAAAACATCTCAAGAATTTTGATGAAGCAAAAATTCATAAAGAAGCATATACGGAACTGGCATCAAAATACATCTTGGATAATCCAAGCGAAGTTAGGCCATTAATTCAAACTTATCACATGATGGAATAAATATGGCAGAACTCTTTGAGGAAAACATAATTACACCCCAAACCCTCAACGAAATTTTAGGCGGTATGTCTTCTCTGGGGGGATTAGAAGTAGCAGAATCAACGCCCACAGCAACTGGTAACGTCATGGTAAATCCCACAATAATCGGCGGAACACTTGACGGAGTATCATACAAATCATCGAGTAGCGAAGCGAAATTGGAGATATTTCCTTCTTGGGACAAGACAATAGGACAGATTGTCAAAAGTGCATCCGGAACGACAGTTTTCAAAATTGAAATAGATGGAACAAATGCTGGAGACATTACGATCGGAAACTATGCGGGAAATCAGGGAATATTATGGGACCAATCGGCCGGAACATTAACGGTAAAAGGGGGAGTTGCAGTAGGTTATTTAGACATTCCGGATACGGTAACGGAAGATTCTTTTCATGTTGATTCATCGGGAAATACTTGGTGGGGATCACCCGAATTAGCAACTGCACCAGCGAAAATTTTAAATACGGGAGAAGCAACTTTTACAAATGTAACCGCTACCCAATATTTTGCTTGGAATGCCGATGTATTTCAATTAAAAGGAATAGTAAGTTTAGTTGGCACATTACAACTTCATTCATTTACCGTCGCAACATTACCAACCGGGGCAACTTCAACGGGAGCAAAAAGCCCTACCGCTATCGGAAATGATCTTTGGACCAATCCAACCCATGCTTATTACAGCGACAATGTATATGCAACCACAAATCTAAGCGGATTAATACAAATCTATAAAACATGGGGAAATAATATTCCCGCCAATTCATATATAAATGGATTATTGGTAAGTGTTGAAGGACATACCGACAAAGATGGTGTTGAATTATGGGTTCAACTTTCTTGGGACGGAGGAACCAATTGGACAATTAGCAAAATAGCAACTCTTAATAATGGAGGAGATACAATTATTACATTCGGAGGACCAACCGATAATTGGAATCGTCTTTGGACTGATTCGGAATGTAGTGATGCCAATTTATTTGTAAAGATTCAAATGCAAGATTACGGGGCAGGAGCAACCGCATATGTAGACCATATTACTCTGAATGTTTATTATTATGACAACATGGAGAACCCGGTCGCAGGTGGTTCTTTGGCTTATGTATCTGATGGACAGAAAGCAGGAGAAACCAGTAACGGAACTGGGAATCTGGCCTTCTATGATGTTAATGGTAATTGGATAGCGGTTGATACGGGGAATCAAATCAATGCCAACATTGGAACAAAAATTCAATCCCTTGATTCAGATCCAACATCGCCATCGACGGGACAATTTTTCTTCGGAAGCGTAAATGCGAAATTCAGGGGATACGATGGTGCTAGTTGGAAAGATTTGGCTTGGACGGATGATTTGGCCGATTATGCGAAAGAAATCGCAAGTCCGTCTGATACATTACAACTTAGCAATGATACGGAAACCGATAATATCTGGGCGGGATGGGATGCGTGGACAGAAGCAGATGCGATTACATCAACCGTCGCAGGAAAAATCCGAGTTAAATGGGATATTAGAAAATTGTCTGCCAATGCTTATCCCGTATATTCAAAAGTTTATGTAAACGATGTTGCTGTTGGTTCTGCGAACGAACACAATTCTACTTCTTATTCAACCTATACAGAAATGAGCGTTGATGTAAATGTTGGCGACGAAATTGAAATATATGTTTTGGGAGACCCCGCAACTTCTAATAGTAATAGTATCAGAATTAGAAACCTCCGATTGTATTGGGACTTATCAACAAAGGGATATATAGATGCAGGAGACGATACTCCAAAATTTAATGATATAGATTATTATGCAAGCGATACATTAAGACAAAGCAACGATACAGACAAATATACTGCTTCTCAATCTGTTTATGCCAAAGTAAAAGAAATAAAGGTAACGGCGGGAACTCTTACAAATTGCAGAATTAAATTTGATTTAGCCAGCGGAGGCACTCCAAATTTTGTCAAAGCAAAAATTTATAAAAATGGAACAGCCATTGGAACAGAACGGACTTCCACATCGAGTAGTTACGCAACTTATTCAGAAGATTTTACAATAGATTTTACAACCAATGATTTAATTCAAATCTATGCTTATACGGACAATCCAAGTTATCCTGCCCATGTTAGAAATTTCAGAATTTATTATGATTATGGAGTTACGAAGTTAGACGGATTGGCATTGGCAACAGAAATTCCCATTGCAACTGCCGACTTGCCAACCCTTACTTTTACCAATCAAGACCCATAAAACAAAGGTCAAAACAAATTAAAATATGGCAACAAACAAACAATAAGAATAATTTAAATAAAATGGCAAAATCAACACAACCCTTTTACAAATATCTCGGCGACCCAACCATCTACAAAACGAGCGGGGATGTCGCCTTGTCATCAGAACAGCAATTCAAAGACTTGGGGGGAATTTTGTATTGGCAACAGCCGGGATTCACAGGAGAAACAGTAGGAGTTTACGGCAATGTAGAAATCTTGCCAAAACCGACTACATCAACCCCAACCCCAACCCCAACGCCAACTACGACGTCGACGGGAACCCCTTATACGGGATACGTTCCACCGGGAGCGGCCGCTCCATCTCCGACTCCGGCGCCCGCTACCGGAACAGACACCACAAAACCATATATACGATACGCTGGATCGCCTCATGTTTTTGAAAAATCTACTGGAAGATATATATCTTATGACGAAGCAGTAAAAAATAATATCTGGGGACAAGTCGAAGACGTGAGTAGTTCATTGCCAGCAACTCTTGCGAAGAACGTTCCAGGATATGTAGCTCCCGTACTAGCGACATCAGACACAGCAACTCAAGCAAGCATTCAGGCAAAAATAGATGAATTAAATAAAGCCGCCGAAGACAAGGCCAAGGCAGAAAGCGAAGCCGCGAAATTGGAAGCCCAACAAAGATTAGAAGCCGCAAGAACAGCACTGGGATTAGATCCTAAAACAGGAGCAGTAGCCACAAAGCCGGCAACTCCAACATTTCAATCGGATTACGAGGCATTATTGACCAAGGAAGGAATAACCGGATTACAATCGCAATTAGTGGATCTGGACAAACAAATAGCGGACACACAAGCAGCCCTACGGCAGGGATTATATGATGTAGAAGGAAAACTAAAGCCAATGGGGCTAATGAGTGCCGAACAGGAAAAATTACAAAGACAGGCACAGGAAAAATTGGATACCCTAACCCGAAGCAGAAATGCCCTAGTAGATGAATTGAACAACAAAACGACAATGGTTTCCAATATCATGGAAATGAAAAAATTAGATTACTCAGCTGCCGTGGATGAATATACTCGGGCATTTAACCAAAATCTGGAAGTTCAAAAATTAGTTTCTGCAGAAGAAGAAGAAGAAAGAACCCTCGAAAAGGCACAACAACAGACGGCCCAAGCCAATCTTACAACCATTATTAACATGGCAAAGGACGCAAAAATGACTTGGAATGATTTAAGTCCAACATTACAAGCAACCATATCCAAATGGGAATTACAAGCAGGTTATCCAGCCGGAATGATGCAAGCTTATCTACAGACAAGACCAGATTCAACGATTGTGGCCACAACTACCGGATATGATGCAGCCGGCAATCAGCAAGTGGCAATCATTTCCAGAGATTCAAAGGGAACGATTTCAGTGCAAACAGTTTCTACCGGAGGAACAAGAGAGGGAGAGGCACTTGAAAGCACCTTTGCTTTAATACAACAGAACTATGGTGCAAACTATATTTCAAAATCCGATTGGACTGCTTTATCTACTGACTTTGAATCAATTTATAAAAGAGTAATGAGCGGAGAATTTGGAGTGGAAGGAGCCAGAGAAAAAGCAGGACAGGAGATATTAAAAATTCCAAAATACCAAAAGTATAGCCAATTGGTATGGGATTTGATTTACGGAAATGCAAGTAAAGGAATTAATGCAATATTTCCAAATGGTTACGAACAAAGCATCCCCAAGGCAGCCGGACTTCAATTTTCAGAAGATTACATAAAGAATTTTGCGGATCAATTGGTAACCCAATACGGCAAAGACGGAGCAAGGCAGGCAATAGGAAGTAAAAGCATAAGAATAGATACGGGAGAAAAAGATGCTTCAGGAAACCCGAAATATCAAGACATTACATTGAACGATAATACCTATAATGCTTTCTTAAAAGCAATTGATCAATCTGGGGCCACCCAGCAGACCACAACCACCAACAAACCATGGTGGAAATTCTGGTAATATGTTTTTAGACCAATTTATACAATCAATAATACCGGGAAGAACCATAACTGTAACTCCAGAAAAAAAGTATACTCCGCCCGCAGAATTACCAATGACTTTACCGGGAGCCGAGCCCTTGCCACTCAAAACGGGACAAGCATCTTGGTATGGAAATGAATTAAGGGGAAGACCAACCGCAAGCGGAGAATTATTTAATCCAGACGATTTAACAGCCGCCTCTTGGGATTACCCATTTGGAACAAAATTAAAAGTCACCAATTTAGATACCGGCAAATCAGTAATCGTAAGAGTAAACGATCGTGGCCCAAATCAAATAAAATATCCAAAAAGAGTAATTGATTTAAGCCAAGCCGCATTCAAACAAATAGCTGATCCAGCACAGGGATTGATTAAGAATATAAAAATAGAACCAATTTCAACCAAGCCATCGGCAGACATGATTCCTACGGTGAAATTAACAGAACAACCATCGGAACCGTTACAAATCGGAGCCACTCCATTAGAAAGACTATGGAAAGGACAAGAGGTTTTTACTCCCGGAATAACAGAATTCGGCAAGCCAATACTTAAAGAATATACGCCAACCGAAAATGTATTTAAGAACTTTATTAAAGAACTACCGGAACAAACCTTAAAATTCTTTCCCTTTACGCGTTTGTGGTATAAGGCACCCGCTAAAACATTGGGAGAGCGGGTACTTCAAATAGAGGACGAAGCAATTGACTTCCTTAGAGGCATAGCCCAACTTTATGCGAGAGCTGGCTATTCGGCATATTCACTTTTAAAGGGAGAAGACATTAATAAACAAATCAAACAAGTTCCTATTCTTGGTCAAGTATCTACTTATGAAAGAGATGCATATGAAAATTTAATGGCTGGAGCAAGTCCATTAGAAGCAGGCATATCTCTGGGAGCAGAAGCAGCAATTACGTCTTCTCTTATTGCCGGACCGGCAATGAAAGCAATTAGGACGCTTGAACCAAAAATAAGATACGGCACACTAGAAACCACATTAAGCAAACAAGACATTTCGGATATAACCGCCGGAAGAATAACTACCGGACCCAAGGTAGAGGCTTTTAAAGAGGCGATAAATAGTGGAATTAGAATCGCTCAGCAAATAAAAAATGGCAAAAGCGTAGTAGTAAAAGTTAAAACCCCAAGCGAAATAGGAGAAATTTTATATAGCCCGATTAATAAACAGACCATTAGCAAGGCAATAAATTTAGTGCAAAGATGGGAACCACAAATTGGTCTTACCATAAAAGATATTTCAAGGGGAATTCCCGAAGAGCCAATTAAACCAATTCCCAAAGAACTTGAACCATCGGTTCAAGAAGCAAGAAAATATAAGACTTTGGAGAAAATCTTTAAGAATACGATTTACAAAAAATACCTTCTCGATAATGGGGCATATTTTGAATTAGCGGTTAATAAAAAAACAGGAGATGCCGTGTTAAATGATGTTTTTGTCCCAGAAAATTTGCGACTGAAAGGAATTGGTTCTCAGTTGGTTCAAGACGCACTCCAAAAATTAAGAATAGATTTTCCTGAAGTTAAAACTATTTCTGGTTTTGCTGGTTCAAGAGAGGGAAGGGTTTTAATGAGTAAGTTTGGGATTACAGAAGCACCCTCTAAATTTATTGATATTTATAACCAAGCCATTAAAGGAATAAAAGAAATTAAACCAGAAGTTAAATTAACCGCCAAACAGCAATCAATACTCGAAGCCGAATACCAAAAAGAATTCGAAACCATTAAAAAAGAAACCGAAGACAAACTATTTAGAGACATTAAAGGATTGGGAGGAATCAAGACAGATCCAACAATTAAGGAAGAAATGTCGGATCTGCCAATAGACATAATGAGAAAAGATGGTTACACCCCCGACGAGATAGCTCGGGAATTAAACGGCATGGGATATAATTTTGAAGATGGAATGGATTTGGTTGAACGCATCAAAGAAATACGAACAATGCCAACAAGATATAGACCCGCACAAACATCTTTACAAAAAATGAAAGTAATAAGCGTGAAGATGAGTGAAGCCGTACCCAAAGAAAAAGTTGCCAATTTAGAGAAAATAGCTCAACAAATTGTAAGAGAAGCTACAATCGGTAGACCAACACCACCAATAAAACCCACAATAGCCAAAGCAACCGGACTAAAACCAATTGAAAGATTAATCACCAAGGGAGAAACCGCATTATTAAAAATGCGACTGAAAGCAGAAGAAAGAGGAGCCAAACGAGCCACAATGATTGCAAGACGAGAAACCCGTGATCAAATACTTTCTCAATTAAGGGAAGAAAAAAAAGAAATCGAAGATGTGCGAAAACAAATTACCGATTATGCAAAACAGAATCTTGAACCAAGAGATCGGGGAAGAGCAATGGTTATAGTTCGGGATGCCAAAACACAAGAAGATTTAACCAAAGCATTTGTAAGAATTGAGAGATGGGCAGAACAATTAGAGAAAAAATCAATAAGAAACGACATATTAAAACTATCAAAAAAACTTACCGAATCGCCAAGCGTAGCAATTGATTACAAAAACAGAATCAATGAAGTGCTTTCGAATTACGAGCTAAAAGGTCATACGCAAGCACTCATCGGCAAATTAGAGGCAACCAAAAAATATATCAACGAAAGAATAGCCAAAGGTGAAGATGTAGAATTGCCGCAAAGGATATGGCGAGCCGTAGATATATTGGCGCGAACTCCATTTGACCAGATTCCATTAAGAACATTAGAAAATATTTATAACGAGATACAATTTTTAGGAGCATTGGGTAAAACCAAATGGAGATCGAGAATGGCTCTTTACAATGCCGAAAAAGAAACCATAAAAGACGCCCTATTAAAAGAAGTTCGGCCAATCCAATATAGAAAAATATTTCAACCCGAGCCAGGAGAAAAAATTACCGCCAGTCAGAAGATGAAAAACTTTATCATTAACGCCATAAACAAGGCCAATAAAATAGATAAAGTAATCGCACCCATAGATGTACTGATGGATATTCTTAATGGAGCAAAAGGAACATACACCGGAGCCCACATGTCAATGGTTAAGGGGAGAATAGATTATAACTTTAATCAATACCTAAATCTAAAAGATTCACTTCAGGATCCGATTATCGAATTGGCCGAGAAACTAAAATTAAAGAAAGGAAACTTTGAAAGAATTGGAATTATAGCTGCCAGCGAACAGGAAGGGGGAATAGAAAAATTAAAAAATATCGGGATTACAGAAGAGGACATAGCCAAAATAAAACTAACCAACGAGGAACAGCAAATGCTTGATAAAATGAGAGAAATAATGGAAAGTCAATTTCCCGCAATTCAACAAATAATGAGAAATGTCTTTAACCAGCCGGTAGGCAAAGTCAAAAACTATTTCTCATTTATGACCAACTGGAAAGCGATGGATGAAGCTGAAGTATTTCAGAGAATGGGACCAAATGTTGAAGAATTTGGCAAACCAACCAAGCATGTCGAGATGGGATTTACCAAAGAAAGAACAAGTCCGGGCCAACAAAAAATACAGATAAATGCCCTCAAAATATTCATGAAGCATACCGACAATGTGGCATATCTTCTGACTATGGGCAGAGACACCAAAATGATTTATGAGATATTTAATTCTCCCGAATACAAAGAAAAAGCCGGAGATTTGGCACAACTATTAATGCTCGAATGGATAGATGTAATAGCCAGAAAGGGAGGCGGTGCGGGAGCCAATCAAATAGCGATTCTCGACACATTAAGAAAAAATATAGGAGCCGGTATTTTGGGACTTAAAATAACATCCGCAGCAATTCAATGGACTTCATTGATTGATGGAATGGGTATGATTGGGCCAACTTGGGGATTAAAGGGAGCAGCCAACATGGCAAGTAAAGAATGGAGACAATTTATGATGAAATTTCCAGAATTAAGAGAACGAGCCGGCGGAGAATATGCTATCCAAGAACTAATTGAAGGAAATTGGTTTAATAGAATTCAAGAAAAGGGATTTCTGCCCTTGGAAATGATAGACAAAATAACTGCAATGTCCGTAGGATCCGGGGCATACGAAAAGAAAATGCAAGAAATGGGCAAAAATATTGACCTAACAAAAGATCCAGATCCCGAAGCATTAAAATATGCACAATTGGCAGTAAGAAGAACCCAGGCTTCCATGCTATTCAAAGATGTACCCCTAGCCGTAAGCCGGGGAGTATTAACCGGAAACAGATCAGTAGATAAGACAATCTTTCAATTCCAAAACTTTCTATTATTTAGATGGAGCAGAATAGAACATGACGCAATCAGAGTTGGGATAGAAACCAAAAGTCCAAAACAAGCAATAAATGTTCTATTTTGGATAATATTGGCTTCCCTCGCCGCTACGGGAACCCGAATGGGGGTTAATAAATTGATGGATTTCATTCTGGGAAGAGAAGATAAAAAGAAAGAAAAACTAATAGCCGCTACGCTTAAAAATATGCTTTACGAAATAACCGGAACAATACCATTTATGGGCAACATATTCGGATCTTACATGTATGACAATTCATTGGTGCCAATATTGGAAGTTCCGTCAACCGCAATCCAAGGAGCAAAAAGTGCCATTACCGGAAAATCATTAATAACTAAGGCCAAAGGAATCAATAACTTTTTAACTTCGATTATGGCAATGCAGGGAGTTCCGGGAGCAATGCAAGCTCAAGGCATTATCCGCAAATGGCTATCTCGGCAAAAAGCCGTTAAACCAACCGGACCAATATTGCAAATGCCACGAGCAACCGTAACTATGCCGAAAGCCATTTTGAAAATGCCACGAGCCATATTAACACCACCAAAATGAAAAAAATTATTACAAATGGAAATGATCCGCAATTTTCATATGGCAAACTATTAGATTGTCTGATTGTAATCGGATTTTTAATCTTGATATTAACAATAGCGGGAATATTTGTCGGAGTGTCGCTTTTAATAATAAGCAAAATAACCAACAACCAAACCATCGGAGTATTATTGGATCTGCCATTTTTATACGTGGCATATAGAATCAGTAAAAGAATATTAAAGAAACTATACGGGAAAACATTTGAAACATGATTGACTTATCTAAAAAATCGGTTCTCCTTTATGACTACGGCCTCTGCACCGAATTCGCCGTAAGACTGGCCAGAGATTTTGGGAAAGTTTATTACTACTGTTCATGGGAAGACGCATTTCCAAAATCAAATAAGGCTTTGATTGGCGAAGGATTAGAGGGAATAGAAAGAGTTTTAAACTTCTGGGATTATGTAGATAAAGTAGATCTGATTTGTTTCTTTGATACTTATAATGCAGATATAGTAGATTATTTACGCAACAAGGGATACCGGGTATTCGGGGCCGGACGTGCCGAAATCATAGAAAACAATCGCTGGCAAACCCGAGAACTGCAAAAAGAATTAGGCTTGCCAACCCAAGACACAAAGAGAATAATAGGAATTGACAACTTAATAGAATACCTTAAAAAGAACAAAAAGAAATGGATTAAACTTAATCAATTTAGAGGAGACATCGAAACCTTCTATCATGAAACCTATGACGAAACCGAAGCACAATTTTTGGGAATTCTAATGAATGAAACCGGAGCCAAAGGCAAAACCTTAGAATTTGTAGTTGAAGACGAGGTAGGAGAAGTGGAGCCGGGATATGATGGATGGGTAATTGATGGTCAATACCCGCCAATGGCAATGTACGGATACGAACAAAAGGGCACGGGATACATTGGAAAGATAAGTACCTACGAAAATATGCCCGAAGCGATACGACTTATCAACGACAAATTGGCTTATGTGTTCCGTAGATTAAAAGCAAGAACTCTATTTTCAACTGAACTACGCGTAGATAAAAAGGGTAAAGGATACTTAATAGATCCCTGCGTGCGCGCTCCAATGCCCGTGCCCTCAGCTATTCACTTGGAGATTTGGCGAAACTTTTCAGAAATCATTTGGTACGGAGCAGGAGGAGAAATAATCGAGCCGCTTCCGATTGCCAAATACGGTGCGGGGATTTGTATGGAATCTGGCTGGGCTCAAGAACATTGGACACATATCGAAATACCGCCAGAAATAAGACAATGGATAAAGCTAAGAATGGCATTCAAAACAAAAGACAATCATTTTTATGCCCTGCCGGGATTTGAATCCCTAGGATCGGTTATCGGACTTGGGAATACAATCGAAGAAGCTATTAACAAGGTTAAACAAAGAGCTTCTCAAATAAAGGCCAAAGAATTAACCTATTCCATTTCAGGGCTTCAGGAAATAGCCACAAAGACTATTCCTACGGGTCGTCGGTATGGAATAAATTTTTAACATGTCGGAAAAACCAGACATCAAAGTTTTATTGGAAAGAGTAGACAACCTTATTGAAACCAATAAAAACGAACACAAAACAATCATTGACCAGGTTAGAAAAACCAATGGCACTCTTGGTGTTCACGATGTCAGAATTGGCAAACTCGAACGATGGAAAAGCACCATAACGGGAGCATTGATTGTTATTAACGTTATCATCGTTCCTATTTTGCTTTATTTAATATACATACAACTTACAAAATAATCCTTTCAATTAACTATTAAAGGATAATAATTAAATATACAAATTTATGGATGACAAACCGACAAAATCTGGTTTTATTCCGGAACCGGTTGAAGAAAAAGACTGGACATTTGGTGCTTCCGGTCTTGATACCGAGGCAAAGGTTGCGGACGGAAATTGGATTCCTTTTTTACCGGCCAACGAGAAGCAAAGACAGGGATTTGAATCAATGGCTTGCACAAATTTCAGCTCAACAACCGCCATTGAAATTCTATTTACCCGCTTGATTGACTTAAAACTGATTTCGGTTGAAAACTTAAAATGGTTGAATGATAATGGATATATAGACGATACCGGACACATCAATTTCTCGGATAGGTTTGACGCTTTGGTTTCTAATACCGATCCCAATTCGGGAAATACCCTAAAGGCGGTAGCCGAAGGCAAAAGAAAATTCGGGATGATACCCGAGAAAATGCTTCCTTGGGTTGATAATATAAAGGAATACTTTGACAAAACCAAGATAACCCCCGACATGTATGCGCTCGGGCAGGAGTTTCTTAAGAGATTTCCGATTAACTATGAATTGGTCTATACCAAGGATTTTGCCCTTGCCTTGAGAATTTCGCCTTTGGCCGGTGCCTGCTTTGCTTGGAACGGAACGCAAAATGGTGTATACTATAAGGTGCCATATAATATTAACCATGCCATTTGTATTGTCGAACCGCCGGACATCTGGCAAATAATGGATTCTTACGAACCATTTATTAAGAAATTAGCTAATGATTACACTTTCTATGATTACGCAATCCGGTATATCGTTAGGGAGATTACCGGCTTGCCCAATCAAAGTGTAAAAAAAAACATGTATACTTTGCGGAGAGATCCTCAAAATCCAAACGAGGTTTACGCATTCAACGAAACAAAAAGCGTAAAAAGGCACATTGCCAATAAGCAAACGCTTATAGAGGGAGCAAGACCAACCGATCAATATTGGGTTTGGTCCGAAACGCTTCCCATAGTCGTGGCAAGTCAAGAAGAGTTTAATAATGCCGTTGAGGCGGCAGAAATACTTTTGCTTCCGCCCGATTCAAGATCTTCGGAAGTATCAACCGGAGGATTTAATTTATGGAAATGGATTAAAAGTTTATTTGGCAGATAATAATTAATTTAAAAATTAAAACTATGAACTCAAAGTTTTTGAATCTGAATTTATCAGATTTCGGAAAAGGTCTTATCCTCGCCGTGCTTACGGCTGCCATTGGTTTTGTTTATGCCTTGATCAAGGATAAAGGATTTGATATTTCTTCCGCAGATTTAAACGATTTGCTTAAGATAGTTATTACCGCATTTCTCGGTTATCTTAGTAAAAATCTTTTGACAAACAGCGAGGGAGAAGTTTTTAGAGGCGAGAAATAACCTTTGTTTAGGATTTTGTTGGGAATTTTGTTGACTCTGTCTTCTTTAATTCCAAGCAAGACCTCGGTGGTAACTGAAAGGTATGCCGATAATTTTGTTATGGCTACGCAGCACGAAAATATATCGGAGAAAGACAATTACTTGATTATCAACGAATCTTACGTCTATGGGACAAATATGAAGCCTGAAGACAAATCATTGGGAGACATAATATCGGAAGAGATTGAAAAATACGACTGGGATATAGATACGGCCACCGCCATAGCCAAATGTGAAAGCGGACTTAACCCAATGGCCATAAATTGGAAAGATGCCCTGATAACTGGGATGCCATCGATGGGTATATTTCAGCTCAACCGACCATACGATGAAAAATATTTTGATTGGAAATACAATATCTGGGAAGCATACAATCTATATTTAAAAAGAGGTTGGAGGCCATGGACCTGCACAAAGATGATAAAAAAATATCCTTGACATAAATAGATTTTATTATTCAAATAAATATAAAAAAGTTATCAACAGCTTGCCTTATTGACAAGCTATTTTTTTTAGAATAAGATAAAATTATAATAAAATAACAATAAAAATATGAAAGAAAAACGACAAAGATTAGAACCAAGATTAATAAAAGAACGAGACAAATTAATCTGCAACCTCTATCATAGGCAAAAATTTACAATGGTAGAATTGGGGCAGATTTTTCGTATGTCGACACAACAAATTTATTATATTGTTAAATTGGATAAGATTAAAAAGGACTTCCTAACAGAATAAAAACATGAAAACCAAAAAATGCACACGATGTAAAAAACGATATCCAGCCGACAGAAAACACTTTAAACCCGCCAATAGAAGTAGCGATGGCCTACAAAGCTGGTGTCGCAACTGTTCACGATTAGTGGACCGAAAATACAGCCGGCAGTATCGTAAAGATCATCCGGAATGGAAAAGGGCCGATAACGAAAAAAGGGCAGAACAAATGATAAAACTGGCTAAAGAATGGAGGAAGAAACATCCGGAAATAGTAAGATGTTATAAAATCTACAATAAAGCATTAAGAAATAGAACATTGAAGAAAAAACCATGTCAGATTTGCGGAAACCCAAAAAGCGAAGGACATCACGAAGATTATTCAAAACCATTAAAAGTAATTTGGCTCTGCGACAAACATCATCGGGAGGTTCATTCATTGCCAATAGAATAAACCACTATATGGTCGAGTAGTGGTCAACAAATTAATTAAGATTAAAGACATGGACAACAAACAAACAAAACAACTGACGATTAAAGGCAATTACGACATAACCAAGGTAGATCAAGTAACGAAGATGGCCAAGATTCTGAAAGAACACATAGTAAAGAATAAACTATACGTTCCGATAGCCCAAAAGAATTATGTAATGGTAGAAGGCTGGCAATTCGCCGGAGGATTGTTGGGACTATTTCCAAGAATCACCGAAGTTAAAGAATTGGGATCCGGTAAATGGATGACCAAGGCGGAAATAATAGATAAGAACGATAAAACCATAAGCATCGGATACGCTATTTGTTCAAAGGAAGAGTTAAAGAAAAAGAGTTTTGACGAATACGCCATACTTTCAATGGCTCAGACCCGAGCAATCGGCAAGGCATATAGAAATCTGATTGGATGGGTAATGAAATTAGCCGGATACGAAAGCACGCCATCAGAAGAAATGATTAGCGGGGGAACGATCGCAAATGAAATCAAAGTGGTTCAGTTAAAGGGAAGCACATCCAGGGTTGAAACATTAAAAGCCATGTTGCCGGGAGAAACCGATATACAAAAATTGGCGGCATTCAAAAGAATTACCAAGATAAATATAGACTCATTAGACGTCACCGAAGAATATGCCGCAAGATTAATCGGGGAATTACTAAAGATCCAGGCAATGGCCAACAAAAAAAATGGAGGCACGAAAACTATACAAAGGTAAAATACTCCTAGAATTCCAAGCCGAACCGCATCATAAATTCTTTGTAAATGGAAAACCGGTATTATCGGTAACTGCAGCTACCAGCATGATTGACAAATCCGAACCGCTAATGGGATGGGCAGTAAACACGATGGGCCTATATCTCGAACAGCATCTTCAACCCAACAAGGAATACACAATAGAAGAATTGATAGACCTAATCAATACAGCCAAAAGAAAATACCGGGAGGTAAAGGCAGTAGCCGCAGATATAGGAAAAGAGGCCCACGAATGGGCAAAGAATTACGTCAAGGGACTGAATCCAGATATGCCCGAGAATCCGAAGGTACTGAACTCGGTCACAGCATTCCTAAAATGGTATAAAGAAACCAATATCAAGCCGATATCGGTTGAGGAAATAATATACAGCAAGAAATATAACTACGCCGGTATCTTGGATCTAGAAGGAAAGATAGATAACAAATACTTTTCAATCATTGACTATAAAACTGGAAGTGGCATCTATCCAGAAATGAGATACCAAAGAGCCGCATATCAGCACGCCAAAGAAGAGATGATTGGCAGGAAATATGGAGACGGATGGATTATAAGATTTGATAAGGAAACCGCAGAATTTGAGGCAAAATGCATTCCGGCCAGCGAACAAGCAAAGGACTTTAAGGCATTTTTAGGAGCTCTTTCTATAAAGAGAAGAGAACAAGAATTAAAATCGTAGGAGGAGAGCGGGCGAAAGGCCTAAGGCCGTTAACTCGACATAAGACCGTTTGGGGTTATATAACCTCCCATATTATTAGGAATCGACCACCCCATATAAAGCGCCCGCTTCGCCTCCAAAAAGTTATCAAGCCTTCATAAACGAAATAATCATGTTAGATAATTATATTAAAAATATGCGATGGTTTAAACACTTAATAGAATCAGGCGATGATCCGGACATAGGAACAATAATGGCTAAACTTGGATTTAAGGGTTACTACTTATTCTTCAGGACGATAGAAATCATGTCGAGAGAGTTTTCGGTTCAAAATCCCGGCAAAAACACATTCAATTTCAACTGGTTTCTACAACGATTCACGCGAACAGTAAGGAAAAAAGATTTAATTAGTTTCCTAAATTTATGCCAAGAATTAAAAGACAGCGAAGGGAGATCAAGAATATCATATAAGATTATAGGAGATAAAATAGAGCTAAATTGTCCTAAATTAAAGGATTTAGCAGATAAATATACAGAAGAGATGATGAGAAGCGAAAGGGTCGAGTGGGAAGTAAAAGGGCAGAGTGTGGGAAGTAAAAGGGCAGTAAAAGGGAAGTTGCTGGATATTCCTTCTACTTCTACTTCTTCTTCTATATATTATTCTACGATTAACGATATACGTAATATAACAGATACACCCTTTGATGATTACGACTTGAAGCTATTAGAAGTATTATATAAATTAGGATATAAACTAAAAAGGGGCAAAGAAAAAGAAATGAGCGACTGGTTGGATGATTTAAACAAAGAATTTGATGATGTAAACATCCAACAAGAACTAAAGAAATTCTACGATTGGTGGAGCGATAGCAGACGCAAGATTAAAAATTATAAAAACTCTCTCCGAAATTGGCTGATTAATGCCCGGAGATTCGCTAAAAAATAATCATTAACAATAAATCTATGGCAAAAATTCGCCTTAGCCAACAAGAAGAATTAGAGGTTTCAAAGGAGACTGCCCTAAGAATCAAAGAACAATGGCAGGATCCGGACGTAAAAAACATTGAGATCGGCGGAAAGATATTCAAAAAGAGCCGAATCATTGAAGTTGATTCTGGTAATTCAAACTTGCGTGACAAGCCATATAACCTAAAAGACGAAGAGGATCATCGGCTTATTAAAGATTTCGAGCAGGAAATGGAAGATGTAAAAGCCGAAAAACTTGAGCATGAACTGGAATACTACGGCCGACCCATAAAAATAGTGGATGCGGTTGGCAAGATGCCGGCTAAAAAGTTACCCCCGAACTATGTGGGCAACGAATTATTGGGAATAATTCATGCCGGAATCATACAATACTGTCTGAGAAATAAAATAATGCATAAAAAGTTTGAACGGTTTTACTGGATTGCTCCAGAATGTACCGCCTTTCTTGAAAAAAGAAAAGCCCTCCGCGAACTCCAAGATAAAAGAGAATACGCCGAAAAATTAAATCAAGAAGCCATGAGCCAAATTGAGGAAAGCAAGAAAGCCGTGGCAAAAAAGATATGAAACACAAAACCGATAAGGAAAAAATCGGAGACTTTCTAATCATGATCGGATTCATTCTTGTAGCATTAATATTTGATTTATTATTAATATTGGCAGCAATGGATCTGTTGCCAAAAATAAAATGACACAAGAAAAAGATTTAAAAGAATATACGCCCGCCGAAATCCAAGTCGCTCTAAGAAGCGAAACGCTTAACGTAACGCCGGACATCTTGGCTCGTTGGCGTCGAAGATTGGCCGCCGAATATGCATTTTATACCGAGCAAATGAAGGCAGTAATGATTAAGAAACAAGAGAAATGGACGGAGATCAGGCAAAGAGACGACATAAAAAGCGATACACAAGCCGATATGAGATGGGCTCAAACCCCAGAAGGCCGGGCAGAAATAGAATATAAATGGGAATTAAAGAAACTAGAAAAACTAATCTCGGCTCTTAATCAAGAAGCCGAAATGATTTCAAGAGAATGGGGGTTCCAAGAGTAATAATTAGCAAGCAAAATAGCACCTTGAAAATAACGTTTCGGCGTTTAAATAAATAGCGAAATTCACTCAAAAGGAGGTGGTCAATGGCCATTCTAATCGCTTTGTTCTTTTTCTTCGGTTCTGCGATTGAGTGGTCTCTTGCCACTCTTCGCATATGGAATATTTCCAAAGGTCGCACGGGTGCGGTAATGCTGATTGTTTTATGCGAGGAGATGCTTATGGTCGGAGCAGGTGCATTGACGGCCTATATCGTCATTAAGACAAATCAGCTTTATCTCTTGCCGTTTGCGGCCTTGGGAGGTTCATTTGGAGCCGGGATTTCTATGAAACTTTCCAAAAGGAGGAAAAAATGAATGAAATTGATGAATTAAAGAGAGAAAAAGAGAAATTGGAAAAAGAAATTGAGCGGTTAAAAGAAAAATTAAGAGAATTAGAAAGCGAAGTTCGGCGGGAACGATGTCAAAAAATCATCGCCCAATGGCAAAATTTATAAGGAGGACAGCATGTTAAAAACCATTCTTTTGCCCGATATTCATCATCCGTATCACAACAAAAAGGCATGGTTGGTGGTGCTTAAATTTATTAAATGGTTTAAACCGCATATTGTTGTTTTGGCCGGCGATGCTTTAGAGATGAGAGCCGTTGATCACTGGAAAAAGGAAAAGGGAAATCTGAAATACTTTGAAGGAATACGATTGCTTTCCGATTATCAGCAATTCATCAAGGACATTCTTGAACCGCTGGAAAAACTTTGTCCCAGAGCCAGAAAAATTTATATGGGCGGAAATCACGAAGTATTTGCCGATTGTGTGATTGAGGAGAATCCCAACTTGGAAGGAATGATTGAACCAGAGAAAGCACTCAAGCTGAAAGAAAGGGGATGGGAATGGATCCCTTATTTGATTCGGGGAAGACACGGAAGCGTGCGAAAAGGCATGTTAAAAATTGGCAAGCTGACTATTGTTCACGGCGAATACACCAATAAGTTTCACGCTTCAAAAACGGCTGATTGTTATCTCAAATCGGTTCTTTACTGCCATACTCATGACCTTCAGGTTTTTACGAAGGTTACCGCAGAAGATCCTTCGGATTATCACACTTGCACTTCGATGGGTTGTTTGTGCGATAAATCTCCTCAGTATCTTTGGGGACGTCCAAATCGATGGGTTCACGCATTCGGGATTCTTTATACGCGTGAGAACGGACTTTTCAACATTTACACCCCGGTTATCATTAACGGAACTTTCACCTATGCTGGCAAGACCTTTTCCTACAAGTGAGTTTTGCTATTCTAATGGCAGGGCTATTTAGATGGGATATCACGCCAACAAGAAAAATATGGCGGTTAGCCCTGCCATATTCTTTTATGAAACAAATTGATTGGAAAACAATTTTAAAACGCAATGGATTTGAGCCGTCTGTTAGAATGGTAATCAATTGCGACCTAGATGGCACTATCTGCAGGGAGGTTTGTTATAGCAGGGAAGAATGCATTAATGCAGTTCCCGTTCCCGAGATGGTAGAATTTTTATGGTCGGCTTATAATGACCGGGAGTATCTTCCGCAAATTATAATTTATACAGCCAGACGGACAAAATTTGCCCGAGAAACGATTGAATGGCTGGAGAAAAACAATTTACCTTTTCCTATCAGTTTTAGAAAAAAGTCAGGCGAGGTTTACATCGACGATAAAGCCATTAATTCCCGAGACATAATCAAGCACATTAAAGGACATAAAATGTTGCATTAATTCTTAAAGCCATTATGAATTTTAATATTGCGTCTTGACTATCCCTTAAAGCCGTCTACTAAGCGATAGGGGAAACTACAAGATTGCGTGGGGATTGCCTTATACCCACAAAAGCCCGTGTAATATCTGAAGTCCGGTTTTCTGGACACTTGGATACGGGATGGTAGCTTGCAATGGGGAACTACCGAAGGCACGGACTACCCCATTGCAAGGAGATTTAATAATTAACTAAATAAAAATATGAAAAAAGAAATAAAAAAAGAAATTAAATATAGACATCCCGACAAGACAGAAGAACAAATTGAATATGAAGCCGAGATGAAATTGAGAGAATTAGCGGATAAAGGAAACGAAGAGGCGATTAGAGAATTAAGCAAAAGGGCTTTTTAAACATAATTAAAACTATGAAAAAAGAAATAGAACAATTAGCAAAGAAATTATTTAATCCATATGCGGAAGAGTTAAAATTCGATGAAAAAGATTGGAGAGTGTTTTTGAATAGGTTATTCGAATTTGAACAAGCGGTGAGGGAGGAGGTTATTGATGATTTTATTAAAGGTCGCCGTTGCTTATCCTGCGGAGAATTGAAGGGCGAGGGTGGGGAATTGACCGATAGTTGCTTGAAGTGCTTGGAAGAAAATTAGAGAATTAAATTAAAACTATGAAAGAAGATTGGACGGGTAATAAAGCAACAGCCCGATTGAAAATTTGTCGTGGTTGCCCCCTAATTCTTAAAGCCATTAAATTATGAGAAGGGAAAGGAAGCCAATTAAACTTGTTTGTCCTTTTTGTGAGCAACCGATTAAGGAGATTCCGAAGGGCTTGACAATTGGCGAGATAATTAAGCGTACTAATCAAATAATTAAGTTTTATTCTAATGACTTGGTTTCAGGCCAGACAAAGGAAATACAAAAACAAGCCCCAAGTGGTAGACGGGATCAGATACGATAGCGGACTAGAGGGAAATCGTGCCGGGGAATTGGCTCTGATGGAAAAGGGAAAACAAATTAAGTCTTGGTGGCGTCAGGTTACTTTGCCTCTTTATTTCGGGGATTTTAAAATTACGAGTTACCGGATTGACTTTATAGTTTATGAGAACGATGGAAGCATAACGTTGGAAGAAACCAAGGGGATGGAAACTTATGACTGGAAATTAAAATGGAAATTGCTGGAGGCGATTCTTGCCACCGATTGCGAAGAGAGGGACAGGATTTACGAGATAATCGGAGCCAATAAAAACACCGAAGTAAGGATGGTTTTAATAAAATGAAAATGTGTTTTAAGTGCTACTGGACAAATCGGCAGAGGCGTGTTTTAATATCAGATGTGCACAACTGACTTGACAAGGTTATTTTTTTCGGTTAAATTGAAAGTGTAGGTAAGTAGAATTCATTTCATCGGTATATTTCTCAGCTTGCGGGGATATTAATAAGAGGAGCGCGACTTCTTCCCGCAAGTTGAGTCGCGCTCCTTTAATTAAGGACGGCAGGGTTCTTTAAAAATTTATGAAAAACTTTAAAGTTAATTTAACGAGTAATGAGGTTCGAGTAATTCGCGATGCTTTTCATGAGTATATTGAATTAATGAGGGAGGTGGCAGACGATACCGACGATGACGAAACACGGGCAGAGGCACTTAATTCTATTGTAGAGATGAAGGCAATTGATAAAAAATTGAGGCAGTCGAAGTAGTGATTTGTTTACCGGGCCCAATCGCCTGCCCGATTGAGCCCGGAATAGAAATCATTAATTTAAGAGGTCGCCAGCTCTTTAAAAAAACATGAAAATTGAAAATGCCTTGAATAAGTTTCAAAAATTGGGATTTAAAGTGAATCAAAGTCAAAACGACCCCCGAGATTATTGGATTGAAGGGAAAAAAGATATTTTATCTTTTTGGACTGATGATAAAGGCGAAATCAGGGGAGGAATTAAGGTAAGAGATAAAAATGACCATGATGACGCTATGACTGATTATTCCGCTGGGGTATGGTGTAAAAATCTTTCTCAGGCTCTTCGGTTATTTGATAAATAGTTTTCTTTTCTCCGCTCATTTATTCTGGCGAGTAAGTGGGCGGGATAAAGGGAATTGAGTTGTCCACAGGCAACCCCTTGACACGGGAATAAACGCTTGCTAATATAAAAACATAAAATTAAGCAAGTGTTTTTTAGTGTAGATGACCGGACAAAACCTACAATTATTTTTAATGAAAGTAGGAGCATTAATCCGACAGGGTTAGTGCATTTTTTTTATTTATGACCACAAAGAAAGAAAAGTTGACATAGAAACCAGAGAAAAGAAAAGTTAAAGATCTGAAAATCTGGGACAGAAATCCAAGACAAATAACGCCGGAAGGATTTGATAAATTAAAAGAAAGAATTACCAAGCGTGGATTTCACGATGTTGTTAAGATTGACACAGATAACACAATACTTTCCGGCAACCAAAGAAAAAGAGCATTGGAAGAATTGGGAATTGAAGAAGTTTTTGTGATGGTTCCCAATAGAGCCCTAACCGAAGAAGAAAAAGAAAAAGTAGCAATAGAATCAAACAGAGAAGACGGACAATGGGATTATGATGTGCTGGCAAGCTTTGATGAAGAACTTTTAAAAGACGTAGGATTTGGGAATGAAGAATTGGATAATATTTTTGGATTAGAAGAAGCCGATGATTTTGATGAGAAAAAAGAATTTGAAAAAGCGGTAAAAAATCCGAGAGGAGTAAAGACCGGCGACATCTGGCAATTAGGAGAACATAAGTTAATCATCGGAGATTGCACTCAAAAAGAAAACTGGGAAAGATTATTAGGAGAAGAAAGATTTGATTTAATGTTCACGGACCCGCCATATAAATTGGCCTACTGCAAGAAAAAAGGAAGGAAGGTGAAAACCAGCGAAGGATTTAAGTGGAAGAAAGATAGAGTATATAATTCAGTAGGAGAAACAGATAAAGAAGGCAAACCAAAGGGATTTGGAGCGAAACAGAATGGGTTTTATGAAGGAGTAAAACAGAAAGGCGGTGTGCCGGAATATGATGAATGGCTATCAATAGCCAACGAATTTCAAAATCCCAAAGGAGCGAATGTGATGATTTTTGAGAATTGGAAGAACCTTCCAGAATTATGGCTGGCAATGGAAAAATATTGGAAGATGATGAACATGATTATTTGGCATCTACCAAACAGAATGCAGGGATTTTCCAGGAAATATTATTTTTTTAATAAATATGACATAGCTCCTCTGGCCGGAAACGGAGTGAAAAACGAGGATTATGAGGAAGAACTAGAAATTTATTTACAGGAGAAAGGACAAAAGCTTTTGGATACTTATGAGGTAAGTTTATACGGCAAGCAAGGGAAGAGTGAATGGAACAAAAAGAAAGGAACGAGATGGGCAAAAGTAACCGATCATATAACATGGACAGCAGAAACGGAAAAATCAGGAGGCCAGAATATAATTTTTGGGACGAAACCAATTCAAATTTTAGTGCCTTATATTAAAATCCTAAGCCCGAGAAACGGAATAGTAATGGAACCGTTCTGCGGAAGCGGATCAACAATCATAGCAAGCGAAATAATGAAGCGTCGTTGTTTCGCAATAGAAATAAGCGAAACCTATGGGGAAGTGATATTGAACAGGTTTGAAAGGTTTTCGGGTATTTCGGCGGTTAAACTAACAAAGTAAGGGAAAAACGAAGCGCCACAGCAAGCCAGGACAAAAGATTAGGGGCTAAGTGGTAGTTTGATACGGCAATGGACAAAGAACAACAAATTGCTGAAAATACAGCAGAAATACAACACAAAAAGAAAGTTCCGGGAAGGCCATTCGTGAAAGGTCAATCAGGCAATCCCAAAGGAAAACCAAAGGGAGCAATTTCACTTACTTCAGCTATTAAAAGAAAATTAAAAGAATTGCCTCCGGGAAAAGATAAAACTTATTTGGAATATATTGTTTCGCAAATACTAAGTCGAGCCGCCGTTGATGGCGATACGCAAATGATAAAAACAGTTTGGAGTTACATAGACGGAATGCCAAAACAATCCATAGATTTAAGCGGAGATTTGAGAATTAAAACATTACGACAAATCGCCGAAAACACAAAAAAAATAGCAGAAGAAAAATATGATGAACCCTCAGGAGATGTACAAAATCAAACAGGAAGTAGCAACGAAGTTCAAGAACAGCAAGGGGGAACCGTTTAGATTAACCGATGGGCAAGCAGAATTATTTGCTCTGATTTTTAAAAAGAAATATCCGAGAAATCACATTGAAACACACACCCGTTATGGAAAATCAGACGTAATCTCAATGGCGGTATTGGACAGAGTAAATACTTATCCGGAGAAATGGGCAATCGTGGCCGGCAACAAAGAAAAGGCGGGAATCATAATGAGCTACGCAATCGGCCACATCTTTGATAACGAATTTTTTAGGCAACAATTCATAATTGAAAAAGGCGAAAGCGAAGAAAACATCCGGAGATACAGAAACAAAAGCAGGATAAACTTTGACTTGGGAGATGGAAGAATGGGCGAGATATTTATTACAACCGCAGAAGGAGCAATGGGATTCGGCGCCCCAAATGTAATCGAGGATGAAAGTGCATTGATTGGCGCAAAAGACCACGCATTGGTAATGAGAATGCTCGGAGACCAGCCGAAAAACTTTCTGGTGAAAGTGGGAAATCCATGGGAGAGCGAACACTTTGATAAATCAAGAGAAGATCCGGCATATCACAAGCTCATAATCGATTACCGGCAAGGAATTCGGGAAGGAAGATTGACGCCGGCATACGTAGACGAAATGAGAAAACAGCCATTCTTTGATGTGCTTTACGAATGCAAAAGAGCAAGCTCAACAACAATGGATGAGAAAGCATGGATACCATTATTTACCCGTGAAGAAATTGAAAGGGCAATGATCGACCACGCAGAAGGATTTGGAATTAATAAGTTAGGAGTAGACGTAGCGGGTGGAGGCAGAGCATTCAGCACCATCGTGCAAAGATACAGCAATGTGGCAGTCAAACGCCACAAATCTAAAGATCCGGACACCATGAACTTGGCCGAGAAAGTAATGACCATGGCCAAAGACGAAAGCCGAGACCGAAAATACAAAATAAGACCAAATGATATTTTTGTAGATAGCGTGGGACTGGGCAAAGGAGTTTACGATATTTTAAACAGAAATATGCCCGGAGTTTACGGAGTGAATGGCGGGGAAAAGCCAACCACAAAAGAAAATGAATCAAGATTTGTCAATCAGCGGGCCGAATTTTATTGGGCTTTAAAAATGTGGATTTCAAATGGCGGAAAACTTTTAAAAGATGATGATTGGTTTGAACTTTTAAGAATTAAATATCGCACCAAACTGGAGGGCACAAGAGGAAAAATGATTATTATATCCAAAGAGGAGATGGCCCGCGAAGGAATAGATAGTCCGGATGTTGCAGATGCCCTAATGATGACATTTAGAACCGACGATATTCCGCCAATGGATCAATTTCATCAAGAATATTTAACATATAAAGAAGCATTAGAAGAGGGAGCGGTTCCCGGATGGGATCCGATGCACCCCTTCAAGAATTTTTAATATGGCAAATCCAACCGAAGAAAAAAAAGATAGCATTCTCCTTATAGAAGAAAAGGAGCAGGTTGAAGTTCCGGATTATACCCCCGAAGAAATAGAATATCTGCGAAGATTACAAAGCCGGTTAGAGGAAGCACGCAACAAAAGAGATCAAGTCTTTGAAGAATTTGATTATCTGCCATACATTTCCTATTGGTATAGCATTGAAAGAGCGGCAAACACCACGCTTCTTCCCAAGAAAAACAAAGGAGATTCAATATTCCAATCGGGAACTTTACGCACAAAGATGATGGCATTCCTTTCAACCTATCAGGGATTGAATTTGAAGGGAGACATTACCGCATTTAACGAAGACGAAATAGAAATAAACAATCTCGGTCACGCCCTAGAAGACATTATCGAGAAAACCGAAGAGGTCGAGAACGATGAAGAATGGAGAATGTTAAGGCAATACGAAATGCTAAAACATGGTTATGTGTTCGTAGAAGATATCTGGGAAGAAAAATACGAGATTAGAAAAACCATAGACCGAGAGTTTATGGGCAAAAAACAGGGAGTGAAGTGGACATCCAAAAAGGTTAAATTGCCGGGAATGCCCAAAAGAACATTATTGCCCGGGCCAGCAGTTTATCTCGGCGACCTAACCCAGTATATGATTGAAGATCAGCCCTACATTTTTACGGTGGAAATTAAAGATTATTTTGAAGCCAAGAAAATCTATGGAGATTGGGAAATGTGGAAGTATGTATCAAGGGATTTGAGAAATTGGTCGGGAGCAGCGGATCAAAGAATAGTGCAAAACGCTTGGAGATTATTCGGAGACACCACGAAGAATAAATGCGAGATTATTAAGTATCAGGACAAGCCAAACCAAGAATATCAAATTTTAATCAACGGAGTTCCGATGTTGCCGATTGGCTATCCGTTTCCGTGGGGACACGGAGAATATTCGGTGGTTCAGCAGAATCTTGAACCAATCAGACACAATTTTGCATACGGGAAGTCATTCATTTTCAAAAACAAAAATGCGGTAGACATTCTGGATGAAATGATGAAACTGGCGGTATTGAAAACCCAGGGATCATTCAGACCGGCATTATTAAATATAAGCGATAGAATAGTATCAAGAGACGTATTAATGCCCGGGAACATTGTGCGGGGATTAAAGCCGGGAGAATTGGTGCCGGTATTGGATCAACAAACCCAGGGGGTAACCAATGCGGAATTCAACATGATTCAGGAGGTGATAAAGTTCATTGACAGAGGAACGGTTTCGCAGACAACTACCGGAGCAAAAGAAGAAGGAGGAAATGTGACCGCCACTCAAATCATGGAATTACAAAGACAGGCCCGAGTGATGATGGGATTAACCGACTTGGCCGCCTGTTTATTGGAAAAGAAATTGACCAGCAAACGATTGATGATTATTTTGGAAAATTGGTTTGACCCCATTGATACAAAAGTTGACGAAGCAAGAAATCTTTTAAACAACAGATACAGAATTATCAGCAGAAAGCGAAGAATTGAAGGAAAGGGACAAGGATTAAGAATGGTTATACCCACCAAGGAATTGCCGACCTCCGAACAAATTAAAGAAATGGAGGAAAGCTTTCAAAGAAACACCGGCACGCCATTACAAATGATAATGATTGATCCGGACGCCCTAAAAAAAGCCAAACTTACTTGGATTATAAACGTAGTCCCCAAAGAAAAGAAATCAAGCGAATATTCAAAGGTGTTGTTCGGAGCAATGATGGCCGACGCAAGAAACTTGGGATTGATTCCAAGCCAGAAGTGGCTGGAAGAAAGATTTGCCGAAGAATGGGAAGAAGATCCGAGCAAAATGTTTGCCAAAGCACCAACTCCGGGAATTCAAGGGATTCCGGGAACGACTACTCCTCCCCCGCAGGCCGTGCAGGGAGCCGTAGCAGGAAAAGAATCAAGAATAACTACGCCTCAAATTACGCTTCCGATCGGAGGACCAACCGGAACACCGAGAGAACAAATATGAAGTGTAGAGACTGCAAATATTACAATGGAACCAAACATGTAAAAAACCCTTACGTTCAAGGAGTCTATATTAAATGCAAATTAGCTCCTCACAGTTTATTGCCGGATGGCGAAACGTGCCAGTTGGGAAATAATCATTATAAAAGAAAATGGTGGAAAATATGGGCGAAGAAGAATTAAAATTAATGAGGAAAGTTCTCGGTTCAATTGATCTCACAGACATTGAAGAAGATTTAGATGAAGCAGAAATATTGGCCAGAGCAGGCGATGCCGAGATATTTTATAGGAATCATTTTGATAAAGTAATTAAAAAACTTATTCAAGATCAATTAGAATTTATAGGCAAAGAAATTCAACCGGAACAATTGCCGTTTGCAAGGGGAACAATCAACGGACTTTCATTGATAAAACAATGGTTTGAAGACCAAATAAGATTGTCTTTATCAAGACATGATAAAGAACAAGGCACAGAGCCGGGAAGCAGTGGGCTTCCGCATCTGTAGGTCGAGGCCGCGCTGATCGCATCGCAGCGTTAAAACTGATGTAGTTAAAATGGCTAAATCCATTTTGGAATAATAAATCTAATAAATAAACAATTATGGGCACATTCTTTGACACAGACGGAAACGAAGTAGAGGCATATACCACAGAAGAAGTTAATGAACAAATTGAATCTGCAAGAGAAGCCGGTAAAGAAGAATTGGCTGAGGAAATGGAAGAACTTAAAGGTCAAATCGCCGAGAAAGACAATAAGATAAAAGAGTTAGAAGAACTGATGGAAGGCGGCGATGATAAATCCAGGAACTTTGCAAATCTACGTAAAGCCAAAGAGAAAGCGGAAAGAGAAAGAGACGAAGCAAACCAAAAACTTCTCAATCTCGGTCAGGAAATCGACACCAAAATCAAGGGAGTAAAGGAAGAAATCGCACAAAGCAGGATAAATGAAGAAATCAAGAAACGCGCCGGCGGAGATATAGAATTGGAAAAGAAAATTAAATTCTATTATAACCAATTCAAGCCAGACGAAGAAAAAGATCCGAATAAAAAAGAGGAAAACTTCATTAACAGATTGAATGCGGCAGAACTATTGGCAACCGGCGGGAAAGCGATAAGTCCATTGGAAAACGTTGCCGGTACAAGAGGAGGATACGTTCCGCCGGCCACAAAACCGGGAGAGAAAATATCGGAAGACATAAAACAGATGGCAAAAGAAAAGATGGGATTGACGGATGATGATTTTAAAATCGCAGGATTATAGGCCCAACAAACTTATGGAAAATGAAAAAATTGAAATTTCCAAGTCCGAATTGGCGGAAATCTATAAGAGGCTTGATAGCTTGGCAGCGGATAACGAGTTTCTTAAATCGGTTGCCGACAAAAAAGCTGTTGCACTTTATTACCAAAGACATAAAGAAGTAATTCCGCCAAGGGTAAATATAAGGGCATTGGATGTTGCAAATGAAAAAGGCGAGATGGTTGAAAAGGTAATACTCGGCTGGCGAACGGTTGAAAATGAAGTTTGGAAGGATCCTCAGACCGGAGCATGGAGAGAGAAACAAACGGTAGAATTGCTGATGGAAGACAAATCGGTGGTGAAAATGGATCTTCTTAATTATGTCCGACAATTCAAATACATCCCCTGCGAAAGAACGGCAGTAATAAAAGATGAGGTAACGGGAGAGCAAGCATTTAAATTGAGAAGATTGGACAACGGAAAAGAATATATAATCGGAGTTTTATTCGTTAACTAATATGCCTGGCACAAAAAAACAACAAATTGCGGCTCGCATAGCATTGGCAGCCAAAAAGGGCAAGATCCCCAAATCAAAACTCAAGGGAGCATCCCTGGCAATGTATGAAGGGATGAGTGCAAGCCAATTGGAAGACTTTGCTAAGGGGCCAACCAAGAAACCAAAAATGGCAGCCCGCTAAAATTATGGACTTCATTGGGAAATACTTCGGACCAAACAAGATAAAAACTGCTTGGGAATCCAAAGACAAAACCTATCTTGGCAAACCGAAAGTAGAATTAGAATACGAGAACGGAGAAACCGCATCTTACCCCTTAGAGATAGTTGAAAAGTTAGCAAGCGATCAACCAATTGATCTAACAACGCTTAGAGATAAAAGAGTTGAGCCGGTATTGGAAAAGATATTGGGAATCTTGGCCGATTCGGAATTAACCTTGGATGAAATTTATTATGCCGTAGGACCGAAATTGACAGCCTCCATTGAGATGAGTATGGACAAGTGCCAGAATATTTTGTGGAAAGGAAAAGAATTAACTTCGAGATACAAAACCGTAACCTTAATGGATATGGAAAAAGTGCTCCGTCAAAAATCATGGACAGAGAAGAAGAAAAAAAGTTAAAAATACTTGCCAGCACCAAGGGAATAGTCCTGCATCTTCTTGCAGAAAAGGCCTACGACAAAGACAAAAAGGGACACAAGATTGAATTAAAGGACCACGAGGGCAACCAGCAATATCTAAGAAATGATGCCGTAGGATTAATGGGAATTCTGGGAAGATTGGACACACGCCTCTATACATTAAAAGATCTGAAATTATGGACCAAGATTAGAGACAAACTGAGGGAATGCTATTTTAAAGATACGGACGAACTAGAATTGACGTTGGATGAGGCAAAATTCCTTAAAGATTACTTGCTGAATGTTCAAACAAAAGACGCAAAAGACAGATCATTGCAGGAATTTGAAATCAGAACGCTTATAGGAATAAGCGAGCAATTCGGTGAATAAAATTCAGCCCTCTTCCTTGTGAGGGCATGTGGCGGGATGGAGAAGTAGTATCTCGGCCGGCTCATAATCGGCAGATCACAGGTGCAAATCCTGTTCCCGCAATCACGATCCGCGACAGTGTCAAAAGACGCGGACCCAACATTCGCAGAGAAGCGTAATCTCGTTGGAAGCAGCACCTTTAAAATAGTTATTGGTCGAATAACGAAATAAAGTTAGGCTGATAACAACTAAACAACCATACAAATGTTTACATTAAAGCAGGGCAGAACCAAATTGATGTGGTTGCCGGTAACTGCAAGCACAGCCATTACAAAGCAGAAACTGGTTGCGTGGAGCTCGGGAAAACTGATCGAAGCAACATCTACAACTCCCAGCTATAATATTGCCGGAGTATTGAAACATACAATTGCTTCAACCGATTCCGACTACGCAACATCACGATTGGTTGAAGTTGAGGTTCCGGTTGAGAAATTTGTAGTTTGGGAAGCCGATGTAACTTCTGGACTGGCTACTTCAAGTCTGGGAAATTATTACGATCTCACCGATGGAGGACATGTCGCAACGACAGCGTCAACCTATGATATCGTACAATGTGTCAAATACATTTCAGCCACAAAGGGCTGGTTTATTCTGAACATTGGACCAGACGGGCATGCTAAGGCATAAAATCTATGACTGAACTAAACACAATAAGTTTAAATGATTTTGTCAAATTGGCCACCGTGATCTGGATCAAAGGAGCAACGTCGGTCAAGAACTACATGCGGGATTCGGGAATGGTTCGGGAAATGACGATTCCAGAGAATACTGGAAATACCAGAGAATTCTCCGAAATCGACACCAACGAGTATTTAAGTTATAAGGGGCAAGGCGATCAAGCCGCTCGGGGCAAGGTTCAACAGGGTTATTCCAAGACCATGACCGCCTATCGAGTAGCCGAAAACATCGGAATTACTTATGAGATGAGAACACAAAATAAGTATCCCGAAGTTGTAAGCCAATTACTTAATGGCGGAATGAAGGGTCCGAATACCATTGATCTTGACTTGAGTTTAAGATTGTCCTTTGGTGCAAGCACAAGCTATACCGACAGAGATGGCAGAACCATTGATACAACCGTCGGCGATGGCTATCAGCTATTTTACACCGCCCACACACTCGCAGGATCTTCAACGACCTTCCGAAACCGTTTGGCCAACAATCCTAGACTTTCAAAAGGAGCATTAGAAGCGATTGAAAGACAGGCAATCGAAAATACCTATAACCACTTAGGCGAGAAAAAGACCATCCCATTTGACATCCTTTGGACCACAGATGATCCAAATACCGTAAATACAGCACAGGAATATCTAAAATCCGTTGCAAGCCCGGAAGCTACTCATGCCGGAGTAACCAATGTTTATGCCGGAAAGTATAAACACGTGGTTCTTCCGAGAGTGGCACTGACAGCAACGGGAGCACCCGATACAACCAAGCGTTATTATTGGGGAATTGCTTCATCGCAATTAACTTCATTCATGCTTGGTATTTGGGAAGCTCCACACATGATTCCTCCAACCGAGGGATCAAATGGCGAAGATGTCCAAACCGATAATTCTCAATTGTCGCTTTTAGGAGAAATCCTAATTGAAAAATTCCGTAAATTCAGGGAACATCTTAACTTAACAGTTAAGACAATCCTGAGCCAAGCCAGATTATATCTGGAAGGTGCAACGACCATAGACGGAACACCCTTCGGGGTGATGAGATGGCCTGAACTATGCAGTAATGCATAGAGCAAGGTAGAAATATCCTTGCCTTACAACCCCTTATGCGTGATAATGAAAGAATATGCCAAGAAAAAAAGATTACAAAAAATATAGAGAACAAACAATTAGATACAATAAAGAATGGGCGAAAAGAAACCCAGAAAAAGTGAAGGAATACAATAGAAAGTATCGTCAAACCGAAGCAAGAAAGAAAAGTGTAGAAAAATATGATAAATCAGAAAAAGGTAGAAAAAGGAGAAAGGAATGGTATAAAAGGACGGGAAAATATACAGAATATACGCATAAAAGAAGGGCTATAATCAAAAATCTTACAGAACATTTCACTTTGTCAGAATGGGAAGAATTGAAGAAAAAATGGAATTACAGATGTCTGGCCTGTGGCAAACAAGAGCCAGAAATAAGATTGACCCCAGACCACATAATTCCATTAAAAGTAGGAGGTAAAAATACGATAGATAATATTCAACCTCTTTGTAGCAGATGCAATTCAAGAAAAAACATAAAGATTATTGATTATAGGTTAATTGTAAAGTAACAAATTGGATTGGGACTTCCGAAATCGAGCCGGATACGGCATCGTTATTGTGGGAGCAAATTGGATTCATTTCTCTTCCGGTGATGCCACAGCATAATTGACAAAACAATAATAGAAATCCTTGTAGTAAATCTCGTCAGCACATCGTGAATGGCTGACGAGAATCAGAAATCTTGCCCCCTAAAGCCGGGCAAGTAAATATAAGGCTAAAGGTCGACAACTTAATTAAACATAAAAAACAAACCTATGTTCGAAAATCAACTTAGTAGATATGGTGCGATTGCAAAGGTTATCACGGATCTTGGACCAACCGGAAAAGTATTCTTTGCGGTAAGCAACAGTGATACAATTTACTCCGATTTCTTATATGAATTTCCGAATGACAAAGATGGCGTACCTCGTGTTTATTCAACGATTCAAGGAGCACTTGACGCTTGCGTAGACGGTCGAGGCGATGTTGTTTTGGTTCTTCCAAGACAGGTTGACCAAACAGACACCGATCCGGGAGACTGGGCAGAAACATTGACAATGAATAAAGCAGGAGTTTCTCTTATCGGAATTTCCAATAACAGAACCCAAGGAGGACTTCCTCAAATCAAAATGGGATCAGGCTCAACGGCACTCTTGACGGTGGCCGCTCCAGGATGCACGATTAAGAATCTTGGATTTAACGGTGCAGGTTCAACCGGAGGCGGAATACTTTTAGACGACGATGGATCAACTAAAACTGCCTGGGGAACGACGATTGAGAATTGTCATTTCAAGAACTGCAAGGGTTCAAGTGCTACCAATGCTGCTACCGGCGGGGCAATTCAATGGGCTTCGACCGGTGGGGGTTGGCAAGTAAGGATTAAAGGATGCAGATTTTACAAGAATGTCGGCGATATAGTATTGCTCGGCACTTCCGAATCGGTTCCGCAGGATGTTATCATAGAAGACAATATCTTTTCGGGACCCGCGGCAAGTGTTGACTGCAATCTCTATTTAGCTGGTGGTTCGGGAATGAACGGAGTAATTATCAGAAATAACGTATTCACCGCATTCCCCGCACTTTCTTCTGGAACCAATCTTACCTTTATTGTCGCCACCGGATGTATTGGAAGTTTAACCGGCAATCACTTTGCTTCAAATGGGAAGACATTCGGAGCGGCTGGCGATGTTCTTATTCCAACCACTCTTTTGATGGCTGCAAACTATCAGGAAAAATCAACTTCTGGCAGTGGTGAAATCTTTAGAACATAATTTTTCCTTGTAAATTCAGTTCTCTTTTGGTCTCTCTGAAAAAGTAGACCAAAGAGATAATTAACTTAATTTAAACCTATGAAAAAGGAAGAAATAAAAGAGAAAAAAGAAAAAGCGAAAAAAGTAGGCACGGATAAAACCATAGAGCCCGAAGACGAAGCAAGCGACTATGGAGAATACCTTAAAATAAAAAGACAGAAAAAAGAATAATTATTAATTAAAACAAAAACATGAAAGATATTGTAGAATATACAATTCTCGACAGGATTGGGATCCTGACCGCTAATTTTACTGCGGCCGTGACCAATGTTATCACTTCTGCTTCTCATGGACTGAAGAATGGCGACATGATAGTGTTGACCACTACCGGCACATTGCCGGCGGGATTGGAAACCGACACCGTTTATTATGTCCGTGATGCCACCACAAATACATTCAAAGTCGCATTAACCCCAGAAGAACCGGAGGTAGATATTACCGACACCGGAACGGGAACACATACTTTTACCATGCACGATATTGGTAAGAGTATTTTTGTTGGCGATTTGAAACATGTTGAACTCAGCATAGATACTGCTGGAAACGCAGCAATGACCATTAAAGTTCAGACTTCAATTGCAGAAGACTGCCCAGATTTCTCGGCTGCCCAAGCTTATGACAATTCTTGGGACTATGCTCAAATGGTTGACCTAGAAGACGGATCGCCAATAGACGGGGATACGGGCATAACCTTTACCGGCACAGACGATCACAGACATGTTGAGGTAAACATCAACATGCAAAGATGGTTAAATGTAATCATCAGCGACTGGACGGCCGGAACGGTAACCGTAAAATTAATGGGTCGAGAAGACTAATATGGCCAGAAGATCATTCGGCAAAAAAGAAAAATCCCCTCTTAAAGAAAAAAGGGGAGAAATACTTGGAAGCATAAACGAAGCCAGCTTGGAGTTGGAATCCAAGCAGAAGAGGATTGCCACTCTTAAAAAAGAAGAGAATAATTTGGCAATGCTTTCAGAAGCAAAAAGAAAAGAAATTGAATTTTTTGAAAAAAGAAGGAACGAATTAGATGCTCAATCCGAAGCCAAAAATATAGAAATCGCCAGATTAAAGAACGAAATTGCGACAATCATAAAAAACAAGGAAGAAGAAGTGAAAAAGCTCAATATTCAGCAAGCCGGGCTGGAAGAATCGATAAAAAACGCAAAAAACGAGCTTCAGGACGTCGAAAAGAAGAAAGAGGGGGTATTGGGAGACATAGAGCAGGCAAAAGCAACCCAGAGCAAAATAACGGCTAATTTGGAGGATCTGATACAGAGGATTGAGGCGGAAACAAAGAGATTGGGCCATCTTTTGACCCAAAACGATACAGAAGAGAAAAAACTGGTATCTGTCAAGGGGGAAAATGAACAACAAAACACGATTCTTGCCGGAATAAAAAAGGAAATCACCGAGAAAAGTAGGGAATTGGAGGAAATAAACAAAAACATTATGCTGGGGAAAAGAGAATTGGAAGAGATCGGAAAGAAAAAGGAAGAGGGGCTGATGGGAATTGAAGATAAAATCAAAAAACTTGAAGAAAGAGAACGGCGAGTAAAAGCCCGCGAAGAATATGTAGAAGAATTTCATGACACCATAAACAAAAGAGTAAGGGTTGCACAAAGACACCTTGATAAACTCGGTATAAAAATTAATCTGCTATAAAATGTCAAGAACATTTGCTTCTAAACATGCTCTGGCTCAAGACCAGATAAGATATTTCATAACCGGAGAAATTCCAACCGGAGCAGTAGACGGGTCAAATAAAACCTTTACGCTTGCTTATAGCGTAGATTTAGACTACGCAGTAGATATATTTATCAATGGTCAAAGAATCACCGAAGACGACGATTATACGGTTTCCGGATCAACAATTACAATGGCTTATGCTTATCCGGAAGGAACAACCATAAGGGTTAATTATCATCGATTACCATGAAAAAAATAATAATTTTTACAATTATCGGTGCGACAATTCTTGTAGCGGGATTTTACGCTGGAGGATGGATGGCCAAGAAGGAATCCAATACTCAAATCCCCGAAATAAATATTCCCAATCAAACATCTGATCAAACATTCGGAAGTACGGTGCTTGCCCCATTCCAAGGGGGAACGGGAATTGCCTCCTATTCGGTAGGAGAAATGCTTTATGCTTCTGGACCAGCAACACTTTCAAGGTTATTGGCTTCGGGATCGGAAGGACAGGTTCTAAAAATGATAAGCGGAATTCCTACATGGGGAACCGATGAAACTGGAGCCGCTGGCGAAGTTCACGGACTTCTTAACTCTGATTATTTTAATGATGTTCTTACTGCCTCTGTTTCGCAGGGGTCTTTGATAATTGGCAATTCAACTCCAAAATGGAGCAAATTAGATATTGGGGCTTCGCAATCCTTTTTAATGAGCAACGGAACAACTGCCTTTTGGGCCGATTATGTAGATAAAGACACTACTTATACCGCAAGCAATCCATTGTCAATATCCGGTAGCAATATAATTTCAATAGATTACGCTTCTGCTTCTGGAGGAGGTTATCTCACTAATACTGACTGGACTACCTTTAACAACAAATGGGACGCATTGGGAGACATATCTTTGACTAGAGGTTCTTTGATCAGGGGTAGTTCCGGAAATGTTGGAGAAGCATTAAGTATCGGAGCTTCCGGTTCTTTTGTCGGTTCAAACGGAACAGATACTTTATTTGTTAATCAAACTGGCAATTTAGAAATTTACGGAACTGCTTCAATCTCATCTACTTTATGGGTTGGAGGAGCAATAACGGGAAGCTTAAGCGGCAATGCTTCAACCGCAACCGCCTTGGCCGCCAATGGAGCAAATTGCCCGGAAGGACAATATCCTTTGGGGGTAGATGCAAGCGGAGCAGTAGAAAGTTGCACCGCTGATGCCAATACAACTTATACGGCTACAAACCCCTTAAGTTTAGTGGGAACCATCTTTTATATTGATTATGCTTCTTCATCGGGAGGAGGATATTTAAAGGCAAATGATTACTCGGACATCTTTGGTCACATTGCATCGGTCAACGAGCACATAAATTGGACACATTCAAGCAGTAGCTTTGAGACAGATAACACGGCATCTATTTCGGGTGCGATATATCTTGGAAGTCTTAAATCCTGCGATACGATTGATACGGATGCTAATGGATTACTCTCTTGCGGCACGGATGCCACTGGGGCTGGTAGCAATACATACAACAATCCCCTTTCTTTGGTTGGAACTAATGTCTATATTGATTTAGCCTCAGCAAGCGGTGGAGGATATATTTCATCTACTGATTGGACTACATTTAACAACAAACAGGCGGCAATTACCGATGGAACAAATCTAACTTTTTCCGGAACAACCCTAAATGTAGATGACCCCTTTACAATAGTAAATCTTAATACAACTCATGCTTCAATATCAGATGACCTTGAAGCAAACAAGGGACAATTCGCTTCGCTTTCTGCAACAACTCTTAATTTCCCCACAGATTCTATAACGGAAGCAAATATAAACTTTTCAACTACCTGTGGATCAGGAAACCATTTGTATATATCGGGAACCAATTTAGCTTGCGAGCAAGATGCGAATACTACTTATACCGCAACAAATCCTTTGAGTTTGGTGGGAACAGCTTTTAACATAGATTATGCCTCTGCTTCGGGCGGGGGATATTTAACATACACCAATTGGGAAGATTTTAACGGCAAACTCTCGTCTTTAAGCATAGACACCTCTGCCGAACTTGCTACTATTCTGACAGACGAAACGGGAACTGCCGGCAAGGTCGTCTTCAGCACCTCTCCAGAATTTACCACTTCATTTACCACAACAGGAGCATTTGCTATCAATCCCGGCGGAGCCCTAACTATCGGAGACGGAGGCGATACTTTATATATCAATTCATCCGACTGGGATATTTCAATTACCGGAGATATGACGGGAATAGGAGCGATCACCGCAGATGGCTTGTTCACAGGAACGCACGCTTCTCTTTCGGGAGATTTGGATATAGTCGGAGACCTTAATGTTGCCTCTGCTACTTTTGCTACTTTAATCGGAACATCGTCTATTCAGCTTCCAGCAGGAACTTCAATTACCTTAGACGCAAACGGTGAAGCAGGAGTTGATACCTCTGGTGGACAATTCAATTACTATTCAGACGAAGTGAATATCTTAATGGCAACAATGAGCGTTGGGTTCAATCTTGGCTCTACTTCGTTTGAGGTTTCGCCAATCGCAAACTATCGTTTTGATGAACCGGTGACTATTGTTGAGATAGATTGTTTGGTTGATGGAGGAACATCACAGGTATTTGAAGTTGAAGAATGCGATGCCAATGGTGCAAACTGTGTGGATGTTGACTCTGCGATAACCTGTGGCACAACCAACACATCAGACGATGGTTCGCTTTCAAACCCAACTATAGACGCAGGAGACTGGATTCAGGCAAGTGTCTCACAGGGAGATACCACAGGAGAGGTAGATTGGCTTCTGATAACTATTTATTATAAATGGACGGCACAATAATATGAAAAACATTCTACAATTTATTAAAAATCACGGCGGATATTGGTTCGGACACTTGCCTTATATCAGACAGGCGATTGTTGCTATTGAAGATTGGATAAATAACAAGGGCAGACCGACTTGGGCTTGGAGGCATAAACTTGCTTGGGCAATTCACTTGGCTACTGGAAATTCTATTTTTTACCTTGATTATGTCAATGGAAACGATTCTAACGATGGTTCTACTTGGGCTTTGGCTTGGAAAACCATCACTAGTGGTGCTACGGCAGCAAGGATTGCTCCTGGCGATATTATCAGGATTGCTAAAAGTCCAGCACCGACCTCTATTGGAAATGCCACTTGGACTAACCTGTCAAAGACGGTTAGTTTGGCTTCGGCTCAAACTGCCAATATAGATAGGTGTGAAAGCGCTTGGACTGCTTCAACTAATGTTACAGCTACTACTTCAACAACGAGAAAAGAAGGTAGTTATTCCGCGTCCCTTGCCATTGCCGCTGCCTTTACCACTGGTAAGGTTGCTTATAAATCCTTTTCCGCATTAAATTTGTCAAGTTACCAGAAAATTAGTTTTTGGATACAAAATAGTGCGGCAATCGCTTCGGCAACCGTTTTAAAGGTGGTTCTTTGTTCTGATACGACAGGAAATACTATTGTTGATACTTTTTGGATACCAGCCATTCCTTCAACAAGCAGGTGGTTGCCCTTGACCCTTACAAAAGATGGTGGAGGAAACTTGGGGTCATCTATTCAGTCAATCGCTGTTTACGCTAATTCTGATCCAGGAACGATAACCCTACTGTTAGATGACTTTATCGCCTGCACTACTGACGGGCTTAATCTTCAAAGTTTGATTTCTAAAAACTCTAATGAACAAGGTGGGACAGAGGGCTGGTATGGAATACAAAGCATAAATGGGACTACTGTTTTGCTGGATAATGACACAAATGTTGCAGCTAATGCTGGTAGGGGATATTCAGGAACTACGGAAACCGTAACCACTTATAAAAGGGAAACGATTCAAACTGCTTTGGCTTCGTCTTCTACAACAGCGGTTCAAGAAGTTCAAGATAGCGGAACTTCAGGAAACAATATACAATTTCAGGGTGGATATAATACTTCTACAACAGTTCAGGACGGCGAAACATTTTTTGACGGGTTGAACGGAAATGGTTATGGACTTTATTTAAGTGGTAAATCCTATATTACTTTCAATTATCTTAATGTTTGTCGTTATAACTATGGGGTCTACTACTCCAGCAGCAGCAACAACACCATCACTACTCTTTCAAATGCCAATAATAATAGCTACTATGGGGTCTGCTACTACAACAGCAGCAACAATTCCATCACTACCCTTTCAAATGCTAATAATAACAGTTATGGGGTCTCCTACTCCAACAGCAGCAACAATTCCATCACTACCCTTTCAAATGCTAATAATAACAGTTATGGGGTCTACTACTCCAGCAGCAGCAACAACACCATCACTACCCTTTCAAATGCTAATAATAACGGTTATGGGGTTTACTACTACAACAGCAACAACAATACTATCAAATCTTTATCAACTTCGGATAATGGAGCAACGGGAATTTATAATGATAAAGGAATAAATTATCTTTTTAATGCCTTAATTGCCGAAGCAACAGAAGTTTCAGGATATGCAAGTTTTGTCAATTCAAGGATTTTCTCAAACAAGCACGACCAAACCGCAGATAATCACGCAATCTTTACAGATGGAGGGCAGGTTCATAGCACTACGGCAGTCAGGCATACAGCTTCGGGCATTGCTTGGAGAATAGATGTAACTTCAACAGATAGAAGTTCATTATATCCATTAGGTTTCAGCATAGCCAAAATAGCTGTGGCGGCAGATAGTCAGGTAACAGTAAAAGCGTGGTTTAGAAGAACTAATACTGGAATTACGGGCAGGTTGATTTGTAAAGGCGGTCAAATTGCTGGGGTAAATAGCGATGTTTATGCCGATATGACAGCAGCAGCGGATACTTGGGAGGAATTAACAATAACATTTACCCCAACTGAAGCAGGAGTCGTGGAAATAGAAGCACAAGCTTGGGGGGGAACTACATACTCGGTCTATGTAGATGATATGACCATAACTCAAGCATAAAAACTATGGAATTATCATTCAGAAAAATTTTAAGAAAAGAGCAAGATATGGCTGGCAAATGGCGGGTCTGGGTTGAGGTTGCCGATGGCGAGGCAGTGATATTAAAGTTTCA
>Ga0078972_1003843_pt1 | contig 43579 bp, 41 predicted proteins | sample YelNatPaOPGAMG01_FD_67568 | JGI IMG/M metagenome (GOLD analysis project Ga0078972, IMG submission 67568) | Hot spring thermophilic microbial communities from Obsidian Pool, Yellowstone National Park, USA - OP-RAMG-01 (SPADES assembly) (version 2) | ecosystem: Environmental > Aquatic > Thermal...
AAGAAGAGGGACGTAACATCAAAAATAAATATGCCAGCTGAAAGGGAGGAGACCAAACTTAGAAATGCCTCATTTTTGTCTTGACAATGGGGGAAAGCTCAGTTTGCTATGCATACATGCCAAGAGACAGGTTAAAGAGATATAAACCGAAGGCGGGGTATTAATTTTCATCGGGCAGTATGAATAAAATATTAATCATCTAAACCCATAAATGTGCGAGGCAGCCAGAATGATGCATATGGGAAGTGTTAATGTTTGTCAATTTTTAAGGACAAGAATTTTTTAAAGAATAATATCATAGGAAGAGGGAGGTGCTATATGAAAGTACTTGTGACGGGTGGGTGTGGTTTTTTAGGTTCCCATGTCTGTGAATACTATATAAACAAGGGTTGGGAAGTTATTGCTTACGATAATATGACAAAGCATGAATTACAAAGAACAGGATTTGCAACGGAGGCAGCAAGAGATTACAATCGGAATCATCTTAGAAGTCTTGGAGTTAAAGTGGTAAAGGCAGATGTTAGAAATTTCGAGGAATTGATTGATAACGCCCAAGGGTGTGATTATATAATTCATACAGCAGCGCAACCCGCTATGACGATAAGCTGGGAAGATCCTATTTTGGATATTACCACAAATGTTATGGGAACATTTAATGTCCTTGAAACAGCAAGGAGATTAAAAATTCCAGTTGCTTGCTGCGCTACTATCCACGTTTATGGGAATAAGATAAACGATACTCTCAAAGAGGGGGATAGGAGATATATAAGGAAGCCAGAGGCTATTGATGAAACTCACCCGACACTTGAGGGCACGCTTACCCCGCTTCATGCCTCGAAAGCAGCTGGCGACACTTATGTCAAGGTGTATATCGATACTTATATGGTAGTGGCGGCCAGTTTCAGGCTAACTGGTATTTATGGGACAAGACAATTCGGGGGTGAGGATCACGGTTGGGTAGCGAATTTCGCGATACGAAGTGTGTTGGGTTGGCCGCTGACCATATATGGAACTGGAAAGCAGGTAAGGGACATTATATACGCTACTGATGTATGTGAAGCGTTTGATGCATTTTACAGAGAGAGAAAAGCTGGTGTTTATAATATTGGAGGGGGTTCCAGGACTGCTATATCTTTATTAGAGTGCATTGAGATGATTGGAGATATAACCGGAAAAAAACCTGAAGTTAAGTTTGAAAGAGATAGACATGGAGATTTAAGATATTTTGTATGTGATATAAGAAAGGCTGAGAGAGAACTAAAATGGTCTCCAAAGATTATGCCGCGTGAAGGTATAGAAATGCTGATTAACTGGATAAAGAATAACAGAGACTACATTGTCAAAGAGGAGAAATAGCATATGAAGGCTTTAGTTTTAGCAGGTGGGAGGGGCAAAAGGTTAGATGAAATATCGCAAAATAAAAATAAATGTATGCTTTTGCTCGGGAACAAGCCGGTAATAGAATACAGCCTAAACTGTGCTTTAAAATGCGATGTTGATGAAATAATTGTAGTTGTTGGTTACAGGGCGGAGGAGATTATTAATGCCTATGGCAACTGTTATAAAGGCAAGAGAATTAAATATGTTATCCAATGGGAACAGCGCGGTTTAGTCCATGCGATTGAATGTGCAAAAGAGATGTTGGAGGGGGATGATTTCATGCTTTTGTTGGGTGATGAAATACTCCTAAATTCGCGCCACCAACAGATGCTTTATGAGTTCAAGAACGAAAATGCTTTTGCCCTTTGTGGGGTATTATGGGTGGATAATAAGGATTTGATCAGGAGAACATATAGTATTATTTTTGATAAAAATAATGTCGTATATCGTCTTGTTGAGAAGCCACGCAATCCCTTGAATAATTATATGGGTACGGGAAATTGTGTGTTTCGAAATCAAATTCTTGACTATATTGATATAACTCCGATTCATCATGAGAGAAAAGAAAAAGAGCTCCCTGACCTTATTCAATGTGCAATTGACGATGGAAAGACAGTCAAGTTGTTTAATATTTGTGACAGGTATACGAATATTAATACTAAAGACGATATAGCAATTGCGGAAAGCTTCTTGCAAGAGTTACCTCCGCATGTGCGACATTAAATTGAGTAGAAAATATCGAAGTTATTAGTTTCTCTTCAGGTAGAGCTCAGTTAATGAAAGTAGCAATTGTTTCTGATTATTTGCCAAAATATCATAGAATTTGGAGTGGTGCTGAGCTTTTAGCTGTGAGTTTGTGTGAGATGTTAAAAAGTAAAGGGTGTGAAGTTTTTTTGATGACGGTGCCGTTTGACTTTCCAGTTCAGGGTGAGACCGATAGGGTTCTACCTATTAATGCCCCCTTAAGAAGATTAGGGGCGATATCACGCAACTTTCCTATTGATATTGGAGCAACAGCAAACATGTATAGAGCGTTGAAAAAAGAAAAGCCTGATATTGCTCATATTAATGCCAAGTACTTATTCCTTCCTACGCTGATCACATGTAGCCTATTGAAAATACCAACACTTTTTACGGTGCCTGATTACTTCATTTTGTGTCCTACGACCTTCATAAGAAAGCCAGACGGCAATAACTGCGATAGTTATCACGGAAAAAACTGTTATGACTGTTTGTCTGTTTTAAGTGAAGGCTTATTAAAGAAAATATTAAACTGCATTCCAAAATTTCTTGTAAAGCTTTTATTACACTGGAGAGCAATGGAATTTAATTATTTTCTTAAAAGAATCTCTGCATTTGTCGCTCTTTCAAATGTCTCTAAACAGAGGTTAATAGACTATGGCATCCCGGAGGAAAAAATAAAGGTCATATATCATTATAGGATATCATCACCAGGAGAGACGGTGGAAGATATTCGAAGCCCTTCGGCTGTTTTTGTTGGATGGCTATCGGAGGAAAATGGTATCGGTGTACTGATAAAGGCCTTTGCTCAGGTGGCAAGTGAAATAAAAGAGGCAAAGCTTTACCTTGTGGGAACAGGCAACGAAAATTTTGTTTCAAGGGTGAAGACTGAGATAAGCGAATTTCAAATAGATGGGAACATAATTTTTTTAGGAAAAAAACAAAATCAAGAGGCGTTAGCCATTATGTCAAAATGTGATTTTGTTGTAGTCCCTCATCAGTGGGCTAAAGAGTTTGGTCCTATTATAGTGCTTGAAGCGTTGGCATTAGGAAAACCTGTGATTGCGAGCAAAATTGGTGCCACGCATGAGTTTGTTAAGGAGTCTGAAAATGGCTTTCTGGTTAAGGATTACAGGAATCCGAAGGCATTTGCGGACAGTATGGCTTTCCTATTTAATAATCCAGAAAAAATAAAGGAAATGGGTAAAAAAGCAAAAGAATCTGCGAGCTTTTTGTTGGGAAATTCTTTATCTGTGGATATGATAAAACTATATAACGATTTGTTAAAGGGAGGAAAATAAATGGATTTTATTGCGCTAAAGACGAGAGTCAAACGGGTAAAATACATGTTAAAAGAAAGAGGACTTAAATATACATGGAATTATTTATTTTTAGCCTTTACCTATAATAACGACACAATCAGAGACATTTTGTTGGTCAAATTTTACCCATATTTTATTTTCTATCCACGGTACATTGAGGTTGAGGTTACTACACGATGTAATTTGAAATGTAAAATGTGTGAACATACTTATTGGCGGGAGAAAGGGGTGGATATGTCATTTGAGCAGTTTAAGTTAATTATCGACCAATTTCCTAAATTGTCGTGGGTTGGCACAACCGGTATTGGTTCGAGTTTTTTGAATAAGGATTATTTTAAAATGTTAGAGTATGCAAAATCAAAAGGAATTTATATAGAGCTTTTTGACTCTTTTCATATGTTAGACGACGAGATGATTGATACAATAGTCAAAAACTCGCTTATAGACAGGTTGATATGTTCAATAGATGGAGCGACAAAAGATACTTATGAGAAGATAAGGGTGGGCGCAAACTTTGATAAAGTAATTAGGAATATTAGGGTTCTTGTTGATACAAAAAAGAGATATAAGACCATGTTCCCTGAACTGTCTTTTCATTATATTATTTCAAGGGAAAATTATTTTGAGGTTTCCGAATTTATAGAGTTAGTCAATAAGATTACAAATGGAGAAAACATTGGAATATTATTTTCTCATCTTCTTCATAGCTTTGACGAGATAAAGGATATGGTTTTTGAAATCCCCAAAGAAGTAAGACAAGAAGCAATAAATAAAGCCAAAAAATATGGAATTAAATTGACATGGGGCAAAAACGCTAGGGAGAAGAAATTACCAATCAGAAAGTGCACCGAGTGGACAATGCCATTTATTTTTGTTGATGGCTCTGTCATCCCATGTTGTGCTGGCAACGAGGCAAACCGAAGAGATTTTCAGATTAGGCACAGGATGGGGAACATTTATCAGCAACAGTTTGGTGAGATCTGGAACGGCAAGTTAAAAGCCTTACGCGATGCTATACATAGAGGGAAAGTTCCAATTATTTGTGAAGACTGTCCTGGCTATCAGAAAGAGTAAGCATTGAAAATTGGAACTATTGCAGAACGCATCTAAGAGGAGTTGACTGTTTCGTGTTTTTCTAAAGGTTGCGAATCCAGATTTTATGGGGTTAGAGCCATCTGGGCCCGCCGCTATGTGAGAAACTACAATGGCATTAGGAGCATATGGATTGTATGTAGCGATATTCAGCGTCCGACAAAGACTATAATTGTAGCAGAAGGAAAAATGGGATGTTAAGGACAGTTGTTAAAAATTTTTCAATATTAAGCGTTGGGGAAGTAGGCTCGAAGGTTTTTACATTCGCGGCAATGGTTTATTTGGTGCGTATTTTAGGCGTAGAGGGTTTTGGAAAAATTTCATTTGCTCAAGCTTTTGTTTCTTATTTTGTTCTGCTAGTTATTTTCGGATTTGATACTATAGGAGTTCGTGAAATTTCAAAAAATAATTCTGGTGCGAGTAAATACATGAACAATATAACAACCTTAAGATTTATAATTTCCGTTGTTGGTTATTTATTGCTGTGCGGAATAATATCTTGGGTTAATAAACCGGTCGATACTAAGATGGTTGTACTAAGTTATGGACTCATTTTATTTCCTACGGTATTTTCGCTCGATTGGTACTTTCAAGGATTTGAAAGAATGAATTTTATTGCCATTTTGAAATTATTACGCTCAAGTTTTTTGGTTTTCCTATTATTTCTTTTCGTTAGAACCAGCAAAGACACAATACTTGCTGCATTAATGGAGGTTGGATCTGCGATGGTGGTTGTTTTTATATCGTTTTATTACCTTAAGAAAAATTTTCATTCTTTTAGCTTTGAAATTGATTGTTCTTTTTGTAAACAACTCATCAAAGAATCTCTGCCTGTTGCTCTGATTTCTTTTATGGTTACAATTTATTATAACTTAGACATATTAATGCTTGGCGTTTTTAAAGATGACACAGTTGTTGGTCTCTATTCGGCCGCATATAGGATTATTCTTTTAGGAATTATACCTATTACTCTTTGGTTATATGCATTTACACCATTACTGTGCAAACAGCAACTTGATTACCGTACTCTTTTAAATTTCATAGGTTTTAACCTTTTGATTGGCATTATAGTATCATTCACGATCTTCATAACAGCGAAGTATACTATCAAGTTTCTTTATGGAGAAAAGTTTTCCGATGCAGTTAACGTATTACAAATATTAAGTATTGTTCCATTTATGGCTGCTATGGCGGGTTCGTTTGCGAATCCTTTAACCTTATGGGGATTTCAGTTTAAACATCTTTTGGCAGTGAGTGCGGGAGCGTGTACTAACTTCTTGCTCAATATTTTGTTTATTCCAAAATACGGTATGGTTGGAGCTGCGGCGGCTACTATTGCAGCCGAGCTTAGCGTCGCTATGGTTGGTTCATATATCATTCTTTTTAGTCTTAGAAAAAGAAAAGAGCTTTAGGAAAGTTAAGATTAAAAATACAGAGTTGCAATGACCGTTAAAAGTACAAATGTGTTAATTTTAAGTGCTGGATGCGTTACTCCAGATATCGGTAGTATGTTTGGAGAAATTCCATCTGGCATGATTCCTGTAAATGGAAAACCAGCAATTTCATGGATTATAGACGAATTAGTTGAACAAGGATTTAGGGCCTTTCTCATCAGTGTGGGTTTTAAGAAGGAGATGATCAAAGAGTTCATTAGTAGGAAGTATAGTGCAAAATGTGATATTAGATTCATTGAAGTTGACTATCGATTGGCTCCCGGCAATTCGATTATAGCGGCGTTGGATCACGTAACCAGTAATGATATCCTTATAGTTCTTGGGGACACTATTTTCAAGGAAAAGATTTCATTGGTGGACAATTTCGTCTATACTTCACCTGATTTTATTGAACCCACTAAATGGTGTTTGGTGGAATTGGATGGAAAAGGGAATATTGGGAAGCTTTATGATAAGACCGACATAGAAGGCGTATCAGGGTTGAAGGCTTTGATTGGTGTATACTATCTAAAAAATATGTCCCTGTTGAGAAACATTGTTAAGAAATTAGATACTTCGAGTAGAATCGAAATTAGTAGGATATTAGAGCTCTATAGGCAATTTGAAAATATTGCGTGTATTGAATGCAATGGATGGTTGGATATAGGGCATCTTGATAAATACTACAAAGCCAAGATGGTTCTTGCGAACTCACGTTATTTTAACGATCTTGAAGTCGATCATTTTCTGGGATCTATTACTAAAAAAAGTCTTAACAAAGAAAAGTTGATCAATGAAATTCGGTGGTACACGGAACTCCCAAAAGAAATTTCTATTCTGGCTCCCAGGATTCTGGATTATGAGGTGGATGATGATCCTTACATAAAAATGGAGTATTATGGCTATCCTACCCTTTCAGAACTATTTGTATACGGGGATCTTCACATTAAAATCTGGGAAGAAATAATCAAGAAGCTTATAAAAATCCTTAGGCTGTTCCTTCGATATAAAGGGGATTTTTGTTCTAATGATTACAGTCTTGTGTACATAAAGAAAACTCTAGATAGGGTAAAAGAGGCAGCATCTGAGGACACGGATTTCAGGGAAATATTTTCATATGAAAAGATTTCACTTAATGGAGAGTCGCTACTGAACTTCAGTGCTCTTTTTCCATTTATAGAAAGAGAAGTACGGAGGTTATGTGACGATGCGGGAAAAAACAACTGTTTAATTCATGGTGATTTTTGTTTCTCCAACATCTTATTCGATTTGAGGAGTGGAGTTATTCGGTTAATTGACCCGCGGGGGATCTGGGGAGAGAGTGCTTATGGAGATCTAAGATATGATGTTGCAAAATTACGGCATTCGGTTGCAGGAAAATACGATCTAATTATAAATGATTTTTTTTCGATAACGAGGTATGGGAGCTCCTTTGAGATGGCTATTCATGCTAAGAGAGCTCACGAAGGTGTAAGGCAAGTGCTCGATAATTGTATTGAGCAATATTGGGATCTAAACCAAGTCAAATTGATAGAAGGACTATTGTTCATTTCTATGATCCCACTTCATAAAGACAATAAACACAGGCAATTAGCCATGTATTGCACTGGCTTAAAACTTCTCAATGAGGTATATCGGAAGGAGAGAAATGGGTGACTTACTCTTAACTGTCGGAATTCCTAACTACAACGGAGCTGCATTTTTAGAGTCGGCAATAAGATCCTGTGGGAACTTAAAGTTATCTTTGGATGAATACGAAATATTGGTTATAGATAATATGTCTTCTGATAATTCTATTGAAATTGTTGCAAAATTAAAAGCTGAAATCCCCAATATTCGCCTCCTTAAGAACGACAGGAATATCGGTAGACTATCGAACTGGTGGAGATGCATAGAAGAAGCAAGGGGCAAATATCTGCAGTATCTTTTTGTAACGGATGAGTTTCACGAAGAAAACGATATTGATGATCAGATTCGTATATTAGAGAATGATGGGTCTATTTCTATGTGCCTTTCAACCTATATAGCAGAATACTCGAGGGAGAAGGTAATTAAAGCAAAGGATTTCTTTGATGGTCAATTTAAAATAGGAAGTTTAGAATTTCTAAGGTTTTTTCTGAGGAGAGCTTGGTACCCTTTTGGGGCGATTCAGTCAAATTTGTTTAGGGTTGCTGATATTATTAGTGCCAATATTCGATTCAACGAGAGATATCCATTTAAGGCAGACAATATATTTTGTGCCGAGGTGGCTCTAAAAAGGGAATATGTTTTTTTTACAAATAAACCGAGTATTGTTTGGAGACTGCATAAAAATCCCAAAAGATTTCACTCTAATCTTAGAATAGAGCAAATGGTTAGAGAGGATGTTGAAGCGACTCACCTCCTTGCTCTTATGGTAGGCAAGGAACATCTAAAGCTGGCAAGGAACTACGCTGCTGTTATGCAGGGGATATTACTCCACAAATTTATTTACAGAGATTTGCTATCTCCGGAGTCTAATTACTTCCAAGCGATTCTGCTACTTCTGAAAAAGGCGAAGATAGAAAATGTTGGTATTTTGGACACGCTGATGTATTTGCCACTTCAAACCTTGGTTTCAATCTACAGGAAAATATTTAACCGCCATTGGGTTAAGTGGTATATAGGAAAAAGGATTGAAAAGTTACCAATTATAAAAGGGGTGTTGTCTGATGGTAGAAGAAGATAGGGTTATTGTAATTGACCTTGATGGGACTTTATGTCCGGAAAAAGAAGACGGGGATGAATATATGAATCTTCTACCTGATGCTGCTGTCATAGAAAAGCTTCGTGAGTACAAGGAGAAGGGGTTCTACATAATTATATATTCAGCAAGAAATATGCGGACTTATCATGGCAATATTGGGAAGATTAATGCAAATACTCTTAAGGCAATGTTAATTTGGTTAGATAAGTATCAAGTTCCTTATGATGAAATATATGTTGGCAAACCGTGGGCCGGTAAACGTGGTTTTTATGTTGATGATAAGACCATTCGTCCTTCTGAATTCCTTTCCATGACTTATGAGGAAATCATGGAAATTATAGGGAGGAGAAAGGAATGATGTACGTAGTGATTGCGATGGCAGGAGAAGGGAAGAGATTTATTGATTATGGATTCCGTGAACCTAAGTTTACATTAATCGCTAAAGGAAGGCCTCTATTTGATTGGGCACTGGATAGCTTGCAGTGTTATTATAAAAAAGCGAGCTTTATTTTTGTGGCGCGGGAGGGATTTGAAGGTTTTATCGCTCAAAGGTGTCAAATTCTCGGTATTGACTCGTACGAGGTTGTTGCCATTGAAGTCCCGACTGATGGGCAGGCCACAACTGTTGCTAAGGGAACTGAACTGTTAGAGGAAGATCACCCTCTGCTTATTTACAATATTGACACGCATATCAAACCTGAGATTTTACAACCCGGAGATATAAAAGCGAGTTTCGATGGCTGGTTATTACTATTTCCAGCATCTGGAACTCATTGGAGTTTTGCTAAGTTGGATGAAGAAGGTCGGGTAATTGAAGTAGCAGAGAAAATAAGAATTTCACAGTTCGCCTCGACAGGATTGTACTATTTCAAGTCATTATCGCTTTTTAGGGATGTCTATAGTTCAATGCGAAACACCATTAAAGAAAAATATAAAGAGGTTTACATTGCTCCGTTGTATAATGTATTGATAGAAAAGAAAAAAATTGTCGGCTCGAAAGTTGTTGCCTCTGAGGATGTGCTTCCCCTGGGAACACCGGATGAGGTAGCAAGATTTGATCCGCAATTTTTCGAGAGATATGCTATCTCAAGAAGGTGAGGCGTGAATAATTTTGCGTAATTTTGGCCACGCACACTGAAATTTGGGCGAAGATTATATTCATATCTGAAAGACACCAAAGCAGTATGTATATAGTAAAGTATTATGAGAAAAATATCGTTATAATCTCGCAGCTCTTATTGTTGTTTCCTCTATATTGGCTGATCTATAGTGCAGTTTCTGATAATCTTTATAAAATAACGGTTACTATATTAGTTTATTTGGTGTGCTTGTGCTTGTCATTATATAGTTTTAAAGATGAAATAAAAAAGGATATTCTGCATCCTATTTGTATCTTCAGCTTAATGTATTCATTCTATATCCTGCCAACACCATTTCTGCACATTTTATATACGTATTTTGGGATGACCCTACCTCTACATTCTTTTTATAGTGATTCTCTTCTTTTTCAAAGTACAACAGTTTTGACGTTGATCGGTTATGTGTCTTTTGTCTTTGGATTTTGCCTATGGAGAAGGACGTATTTAAAAACTTGGGGAATATCAAATGGAGGACAGAGGTTTAGAAAATTTGGCACCAGAAATATGAGTATACTATTAAAAGTTCTAGCTTTTTTATACATCGCTGGTGGTGTAATAGGGTTAATGTTCTTTGTGATGCGGTTAGGGATCGAGGAGGTTTTTTTTTCAAAGAGCATATTGGGAATCGAGAAGGTTAGGCCAGCAATTGTTCAAGGGGCGCTGGGGAGTGGATCGTTATTAGTTGTGAGCGGTATAGGGTTTATGTTTATATCTTACTTGATCAGAAGGATGTATCCACCTAGGTGGGTTTTGCTTTTACTGGTTATAGTTATATTTTTCTTTGCATTAGCAGGGGTACGATTGTATTTTCTTACTTTAATTTATTTTTTAGCATTTATTTACAATTACTTCGGAAAGCACCTAAAATTAGGCACCTTATTAAAAGGATTGGCAATATTAATTCCCTCGTTTATTCTAATCGGTGTTTTCAGAAATATCAGAAGGTTTGACGTCTCCGTTGCTATTATGAACTTCTTAGAATTCATATTTGGAGAGCCTAATGGCTGTTATTATACGCTGCTGGCTACGCTGAAGAATTATCAATATTCAGACATTGAATATCTTGGTTATAAGGGGTTATGGGATATCCTCTTATTTTTAATACCCAGACCATTGATAGGGGAAAAAATCTCTGTGTATAGAAATTTGTGTGAAACATTAGAGATAAGCCCATTTGGATCAGATTTTATAGTGGCACAATTTTATATCTTGGGAGGAGTGTTTTCAGTAATATTTGGTATGGGTATAATAGGGTTAATGGTTTGTCTGTTATACTATTCAATCAGCAAATCTTTCAATCATAAGATCTTTTATTGTCTTTCCGTTTCTATTTTTTTCAGCTTAGGGCTAAGGGAGGCATATTTTGTCACTATTAAGTCTATTGTTCAAACTTCCTTTGTTTCGACAGCAATTCTCATAATATTATACCAATTAAGTTGTGGGATACTTAATGAAAAGGTTAAAAGGGCATAGGTTAATTTTAAGTTATAATCAAGTGAAGTTGAAGTACGCCAGAGTGCTGGACTTTTTTTTTAGTTTTATACTAAGGCCGTTTTGGAAAAATAAGAGTTACCATCCCATATCTAATCCACACAAGATCTTGGTTATCCAATCCCATCTTGTGGGTGATGTTGTGATGGCGACGCCCGTGTTGAAGGCACTAAAAAAGGCTTATCCTGGTGCTAAAATATTTTTTCTTGTGAATGAGTTCGGTCAAGACCTAGTAGGGGGCTTACCCTATGTGGACAGAATAGTTAGTATTAAATTTCCGTGGTCTACGTATGATTATAGCTTGAAGAATCTACTGCTTGTATTAGAATCAATAAAGGAATTGCGCAAAGAAAGGTTTGACCTTGCCATTGATGCTCAAATAGATATGAGAAACGCATTTCTAATGTATCTTATTGGTGCGGAAAGAAGGCTTTCCTATGATATAACAGGGGGCAAGATTTTTCTTACTGATGTTCCTTCATTTCCAGAGAATGTGGTCAATTTATTGGAAGCTCGTTTGTCTTTACTTAATTGTCTTGGTATTGATACGAATGATAAAACTACCGAATTGCCAATATCCCAAGAAAGTATGGAATGGGTAAACTCGTATTTAGAACGAAGCCAACTTAATAAAGAAAAGATTGTTGGAATACACCCTGGCGCAAGTAAGAAAGAGAAGTTATGGCAACCTGAAAAATTTGCGAAAGTCATTGAGTATTTAACCTTTAAAGACTACCAACCGGTGGTTATTGAAGGGCCAAACGATGCGGAGATTGTTAGCTCTATTATTGGGATGAGTAGTGTGACTGTGCCAATAGTTAAAACTAGTTTAAAAAATGTTGTAGCATTCATAAGTTGCTGTCGACTAATTATCTGCTGTGACAGTGCTGCGATTCATATCGCAGGCGCAGTTGGCACACCCGTAGTGGCCCTCTATGGACCCAAATGGCCGGAGTTAACGAAGCCATTCAATGATAATATTGAGGTCTTGTGGGCTGATGATTTTGATTGCCGGCCTTGCGAATATGGGCGTTGCAAGCATATCGGTTATAGTTGTATGGACGCAATTGCTGTAGGTGAAGTAATAGCAAAGGTTAATAAAATGTTGAATTTCAGTAATGAGCCCTAAGTTATCGAGAAAATTTTCTCTTCTTGTTTTCTGCCAACTTTTCTACCCGGAACTGGTTTCTACAGGGCAGACTCTTACTGAGCTTTGTGAGGAATTAGTAGATATGGGAGACGACATAGAAGTGGTTTGTGCACCACCCTCTGTTATAAAACCAAAAGAACGAGTACCAAAATACTGTACTAGCCCCCGTTTAGACCGGATACCCTCCTAACCAAAATAAGTTGTAGTAATAGCCATAGAGTTTTTACTATAACTATCAGGTAGGAGGAGGGAAAAGAACTATGAGTCCGGTAGAGGTTATCACATCGATTCAGAGAAGAAGACGATGGACTGCAGAGCAGAAGAAGGCCATGGTGGAAGAAGCGGAACAGCCAGGCAACAGCATCTCTTCTGTGGCAAGAAAGTATGAGGTCCATCCCAATCAACTCTTCAAATGGAGGCGTCTTATCCATGAAGGTGCTCTTCAAGCTGCCCGTAGTGAAGAGCCCCTTGTGCCTCTTTCTGAGGTGAAGAATCTTCAGAAGCAGGTTCGTGAGTTACAGCGTTTATTGGGTAAGAAGACCATGGAAGTAGAGATATTGCGGGATGCCCTGGAGATTGCCCGCGAAAAAAAACTGATATCGCGCATACCCTTATCAGAAAAGGAGTCTACCCCATGAAGAGGATAACCGATATATTACAAATATCCAGGTCAAATCAATACGCAAGAGGTATAGAAAAAAGGGGTTGTGGATACATGCATGATTTGCCTCATGCAAAACCCTTATGGAACAGTCCCCTTTGTGGCTTGAAGATTATAACATAAATCATCCCCATAGCGGGCTTAAGATGAGATCACCAAAGGTATGCAGGATGATGCAAAATAAGTTAGAGAGATGTCCGGTTTGACGGAGGTAAGTCCATCCTCTCTTTAACGGGAAGGTGTTCTATTTTTTTGAAGCCAGTCTTTTTCCATCTCAAGCTGACCTATCTCTCTTAGCAATGCTTCTCTTTCTTCTTCGTAGGCCTTTTCTTTATATGTGGGGTAACTGATCGAGAAAATACCTCTTCCAGGCAGTAATCTGATTAGGATGAACGCCATACTCCGATGTTATCTCTGTTATCGTCCTCTTCCCCCGGATGGCTTCAAGCACAACCTGAACCTTCAAGGCGGCGTCAAGTTTTCTCCTAAGTCCTGTCATCTTTGCCCTCCCTCTCTTATCATATGCCATCCTCAATAAGAGGTGAACCAAACTTAAGGGGTTGTCCAGGATTTGGGGGAAAGTATACTGTCCCCTTTATGATAAAAGTCTATCCAGTGCAGCTCGAAAAGCGTTCTATTATTCCTGCTGTGACCCATGTGGATAGGACGGGGAGATTACGAAATGCGCGAAAAGAACATAATCGCCTTTACTGGCAGCTTATCAAGGAATTTGAAAATATTACTGGTGTGCCGGTGGTCTTGAATACATCCTTGAATGAAAAATGAACCGATTGTATGCAGGCCTGAAGAGGCCTTAGACTGTTTTCTCCGAATAAAGATGGATATTTTGGTTCTCGGACGGTATTGGGTTGAGCGAGCTTAGCCTTAAGAATGATGGCGGCAAATGAAGGTTTCGGTCATTACTGTAGCATTTAATAGTGCTGAATATATTGAGCATTGTATAAAAAGCGTTATTAACCAGAGTTACGAAGATATTGAATATATTATTATTGATGGTGGCTCGACAGATGGTACAGTTGATATCATTAAGAAATTTGAGAGCAAAATTTCCAAATGGGTCAGTGAACCGGACAATGGGATTTATGATGCAATGAATAAAGGTATTTCATTGGCTACTGGTGATATTATCGGATTTCTTAACTCTGATGATGTTTATTACGACTCTTCCGTTGTGGAACACATTGTAAGATTAATGGAATGTCACTCGGCTGATGCCTGCTATTCAGATCTTGTATATGTTGATAAACATGATTTGCATAAGATAATTCGATATTGGCGTTCCTGTGATTTTAATGAAGAACTATTGAAAAGGGGTTGGATACCTCCGCATCCGACTTTTTATGTAAGAAGATCTATTTATGATAAATATGGATATTTTGACTTAAACTTTGCCCTGGCAGCAGACTTTGAATTGATATCTCGTCTTCTTATTTGTCATAAAATAAAGGCAGTGTATTTACCAAAAATAACTGTCAGAATGCGCAGAGGGGGTGCAACTAACCGGTCAATAACTAATATAGTGAAACAGAACTTTGAAATCATTCGTGCATATAAAAAAAATAATATCCCTTTTTCTTTATTTTTTTTCTTCGCCGGTAAACTTATGTCAAGAACAGCGCAATTTTTCTTAAAGAGTGGAATTCCAGAGCTATGAACCGTGTTTTGATTACAGGCGCTAATGGTTGTATTGGAAATGTATTGGTTAGGTTTTTGGCGGGGGCAGGATATGATATTACTGCGATGGCGCGTGATGAAAGCGATACGGATAAGATTAAGAACATTGAAAATGTAAAAATTGTATTTGGTGATATTTGTGATACAAGGAGAATGGAGGCGATATTATCTGCCTCCATTTTTCATATAGTGATTCACCTGGCTGGGATTGTTCATAATCCTAACGCATCTCTTGAGGAATGTATGGAGGTAAATTATAGAGCTACCTCTCATCTATTTGAGCTTTCAAAAAAATATGGTGTTAAGCAGTTTATTTTTGCAAGTACGGTTGCCGTATACGGTGAGGACAATGAAGCTGTTCTGGATGAAGACTCTCCGGTTTCTCCGCAAACCCCCTATGCAATTTCTAAGCTTAAGGCTGAGGAATACATTAGGAATAATCATGATAATATAATAAAGTACACTATTATTAGGCCAACTACAGTTTATGGAAAATATGATAGAGGAAATATTAATAAACTTGTTAATATAGTAAAAAAGGGAGTTGTGCCAATTGTCGGTAATGGAAATAATAGGAAAAGTTTCGTATATGTTGAAAATTTGGTGGAAGGAATTTTGAAAACCTTTTTTAACGAAAAAGCATATAATCAAACATTTATCTTGAGTGACGCAAAACCATACACGATGAATCAATTCATTAAGACGATTTCAGCTGCATTAGGGAAAAAGGTTATAATCTTACATTTGCCGATACGATTAGTATTGGTTTCCCTGAGAATGCTAAGTGCAGGACTGATGCTTTTTGGGAAAGAAGCTACTTTCAATGCTTCTTCAGTGAAAAAATTTACAACTAACAATGTCTTTGATATTTCCAAAGCAAGAAAGCTTTTAAATTATGAACCGAGATATTCTTTATTTTATGGGCTTCAAAAGGCCTTTGTGGAACATAAATAGGCCAGCTTTTTTCTACCCCTCATAGGTGTAGAAAGGAAATGGTGCCAATTTTTGTATGGGTCGTTCATTGAATAAGCAAAAAGCCAAATGAAAGAATAGTAGGCAAAACATGGAAGAGACCATTTTAAAATTAATAGGTCGTGAGAGTGATTTTTTTGCCGAGGACATTGGATATTATGATTCTGAGCTTGTAGGATTTGTCTCAAAATCTTCCTTTCTTGTGATCGGTGGGGCAGGCTCTATTGGTCAGGCAGTGGTGAAGGAGATATTTAAACGAAAGCCCAAATTACTTCATGTGGTGGATATATCTGAAAATAACCTGGTTGAACTTGTGCGGGATATAAGGTCGTCTCTTGGTTACATTGAAGGTGAGTTTGCCACCTTTGCCATTGATGCAGGCAGTGGAGTATTCAATGCCTTTATGGATAGTGGCCCTGGCTATGATTATGTCTTAAATCTATCTGCCCTGAAACATGTGAGAAGTGAAAAAGATCCGTACACACTTATGCGCATGGTGGATGTGAATATATTCAACACAGATAAGACAATAAAACAGGCAAAAGCAAAGGGCGCTAAAAAATACTTTTGTGTATCAACGGATAAGGCGGCAAACCCTGTGAATATGATGGGTGCGAGCAAACGCATAATGGAGATGTTTTTGATGAGACGAAGCCTGGAGATACCTGTTTCAACAGCAAGATTTGCAAATGTAGCATTTTCAGATGGCAGCCTTTTGTATGGGTTTCAGCGGCGTATTGAAAAGAATCAGCCCCTCTCTGCTCCATATGATGTGAAACGATATTTTATAACCCCTCAGGAATCTGGAGAGCTGTGCCTTATGTCATGTTTGCTTGGTGATAATCGGGACCTGTTTTTTCCGAAAATGGATGAAGAAAAAGATTTACTTACCTTTAGTGAACTGGCAGCGAGATATCTTGAGCATTTAGGCTACGAACCTGTAGAGTGCGCAACTGAAGATGAGGCAAGAAAGAGGGTCCTGGAACTAAAGGCAAAAGGTAAATGGCCTGTGTATTTCTTTCAAAGCGATACAACAGGCGAGAAGGATATTGAGGAGTTCTATACAGAAAAAGAGTCCCTTGATATGAACCGCTTTCGGACAATAGGCGTTATAAAAAATGAACCCATCTACGATGAGAAAAAACTGAAATATTTTGAAAAAAGAATCAATGATATGAAAACAAGGGGTTACTGGACCAGGGCCGAACTTATTGAACTCTTTAAAGAGATGCTGCCCGAATTTCAGCACTATGAAACAGGTAAATTCCTCGACAGCAAAATGTAACCCTGCCTGCCCTTACCTTCTGCACTTCCACTCTTGGGTCTAATTATCAACCTAACACCATATAGACGAGATAAACCAAATAAACCAAATAAACCAAATAAACCAAATAGACCAAATAAACGAGATAGACCACAGTATGCTTATCCGCTTTTTTGACTTATTTTTTTCAGGCCTTGCGATAATTATCCTGTTTCCTTTCATGCTCCCTATTATGATCTTACTAAAACTTACAGGCGAGCACTATATTTTCTATCTGCAACCTCGAGTAGGCAGGGGTGGTGATGAATTTCTCCTTATAAAATTTGCTACCATGCTCAAAGATAGTCCTAATTTACCAGGAGGACTCATTACTCAAAAAAATGACCCAAGGATTCTTCCAATGGGAAGATTTTTGAGAAAGACCAAGATTAACGAGCTCCCGCAGTTGATAAACGTTTTTCTGGGGCAGATGAGTCTTGTTGGCCCAAGACCGCAAACCAAAGACCATTTTGATTTATATAGTGATGACATAAAGCGTGCCATAAAAAACCTCAAGCCGGGGCTAACAGGGATTGGTTCCCTTGTATTCAGGGATGAAGAAGATATTCTCGATAGGATTGAGGGAGACCGAAAAGAATTTCATCATAATGTGATTGCTCCATATAAGGGTGAACTTGAAAGATGGTATGCCCGGCATCAAAATATTTTCACCTATTTTGCCTTAATTTTTCTAACAGCCATTTCTGTGCTGTATCCGAAGGTTAAGCTTTACAAAAAATTCTTCCAAGACCTTCCACCTCCCCCACCACAACTCGAACCTTTTCTGTGACACCTCGTTGTGTGGATAATATGTGGTTTGTTAAGGTTCAACGTTCAAGGTTCAACGCTCAACATTCTGGCTTGGGCGAGACAGTAGATACAGCGCCCCACCATGCCGTCACGTTCCACTTCCGAGATGGAACTAACCTCAGGATTCCATATGCCTTAGGCTATCTGGCAGGTAAGCTATTCGATCTTGCATCTTTGCTCACCGGCAAAAAATACCCCATAAGCTCCATCCGCATAAAGAAGTTCTGCTCCACTACCCAGTTTGAAACCTCTGTTTCAAAAACAGGCTTTGTCCCACCTGTCTCCCTTTTGGAAGGCCTAACCCGCACCATCCGCTACGAATTCCTCGAAACCCATCCTGAAGACTCCCTCTTCTTCACCGAATAATTTTTTTCTAAAACGTTTCCACTTCGTAAGTGGTGCAGATGCTTAAAGCTGGATATGTGATTAAGAATGCTTGTCGTGCATTATGTAGCCATGATTAAATATCTAAGAAGAGAGAAGTTAGTGATATTCGCGGGTGACGTTGTTTTTATAACGGTCTCTTTCCTGATTGTTCCATATCTGCGCTTTGGCGTGTTACCAAATCCAGCAACCTTGCTGACTACCTTCGATACGTTTACAATTGCGATATTTCTTCTTATGTTTTACATTTTTGATCTCTACAACCCCGATGATATCAAAGTAAAAGCGCGACTTTTTCTTCGCTTGTTGGTAAGCATCTCCCTTTCTTTCCTCTTTATTTCTACTTTATTTTTTGTGCTCAACATACGCCCGTTCGGATCTATTACAATTATACTGAATGCCCTTTGCATCTTTTTTCTATGTCTCGGCTGGCGTCTTATGGTCATGCGTTGGATAAATTTAGTAAAATCCCCCTTAAATTTAGCTATATTAGGTAAAAATAAAGCCGGTGAATACCTGGCAGAGAAGTTGAGCCGGAGGTCTGATTATCACTTCAAGGGGTTCCTGGACGATTTTGTCCCCCCGGGTGCAGACTGTAGTGAAAACCCAGATAGGCATAGCAATTTATCGGAATATGTCTTTCGTCAAAATATCGAAGAGGTGGTTGTATCGGATACAAATTGCATGACCCCCTCTATAAGGGATGCCCTCAAGAGAATCAAAATAGCGGGAATGGATGTTTTCGAGTTACCGGTCTTTTATGAGCTGGCATTTCGGCAAATTCCGGTGCGCTTCATAGACGAAAGCTGGTTCGTCTTTTCCCGAATCTCGGGAGTAAGTCGATCCGTATATAACATTCGGCTAAAGCGCTTAATTGATATTTGCATTTCTTCTATACTTTTAGTGCTATTTCTTCCCTTCATGCCAATAATCGCTGCCGCCATTAAACTGGATTCTCCTGGGCCTGTCTTATTTAGTCAGAAACGCGTAGGCTTGAACGGGCAGAGATTTAAGCTTTATAAATTCCGTTCGATGGTTCATGGGCGCGAAGACGATCGCAGCTTTGCCGGTCAGAAGAATGACCCACGCATTACACGTGTGGGCCGCTGGCTTAGGTTTTTCCGTCTGGATGAGCTGCCCCAGCTCTGGAACGTGCTCATGGGCGATATGAGCTTAATCGGTCCACGGGCACTAATGGAGGAAGAGGTCGCTGAGTTTACAGAAAAGGTGCCTTTTTTTTCCCTGAGGCACTCTGTCCGGCCAGGGATTACAGGCTGGGCGCAGGTAAACTATCGGCACGGTACCACTTTAGAAGACGCTTTAATCAAACTGGAGTACGATCTATATTACATCAAAAACCTATCCCCTGCCCTGGATTTACTCATACTTGCCCGCACCATCCGCACCGTCCTCTTCGGCCGCGGCGCCAGATAATAGGGACAGCGCCCATTTTTATTAAATTGGGACACCTAATAGATAAAATGGAAGTGAACATTTTTGACAACTCATAAAGCATGATCGAGGGAGGGGAAAATGAAAAAGATTATTGTCGCTTTTTCTGTTTTATGCTGTTTCACCGTTGCTGCCTGGTCAATGGACACCGAGGTAACCAGGGAAACGCTAAAAGGTCTTCCCGGCGTATACGTAGTGATTGAAGATTTTCATCCCAATATCTTGAAGCACGATAGGTTGCTCGTAAAAGCCGGAGCGACAAGGGAAAGCCTAAAAAAACTCTGCGAGGATAAGCTAACCGCTGCAGGAATAAGGGTATTAAACAGAGAAGAATGGCTGCAGACTCTGGGACGGCCTATTTTGTGCATAGCGATAAACACCCATGAAAGCGAAAGGTACGTTTACGCCTTTGATGCTAAGGTGTATCTGATGCAGCTCGCCACATTGGACGCGAATCCAAAGGTACGTACAATGGCGGAAACATGGTCAATCAATATTACCGGCCAGGTAAATATAGGAAACCTTAATCACATAAGGGACGCCGTGAGTATCCTGATCGACCGCTTTATTTCCGCGAGAAAGGCGGTCAATTAATTAACCGAGGCAAGGGGGGGTAAATGCCACGGATAGCGAGAGTAGTGGTCGTTGATTACCCTCATCATATTACACAGCGGGGTAATCAGAAACAAAAAGTGTTTCTGCATGAGGATGACTACAGGCACTACAGGAAGCTCATCGCCGAATTCGCACCTAAATATGGACTTGAAATATGGGCATACTGCCTCATGCCAAACCATGTGCACTTTGTGGCGGTACCTCGGCAGGTTGATTCTATGGCGAAAACCTTCAACACAACTCACATGCTATACGCACAGTACTTCAACCGCAAATATGACAAAACAGGACACCTATGGCAGGGTAGATTTTTTTCAGCTGTCCTCGATGAGAAGCATCTATACGCCGCCGTGCGTTATGTAGAGACTAATCCCGTGCGGAGCGGCCTGGCGGTTTCGCCTGAAGAATATCCCTGGTCAAGTGCATCAAGCCACATCAAAGGGGAATTGGATCCCCTCCTTTACCCTAAGTCTCCCCTCAGCAGCATTTTATCCTGGCCGGTGTTTCTCAACCTTCAACCTGATAGAGAGGCAGAAGACACCATCCGCTCTGCTACTCGGTCTGGCCGCCCATGTGGGGACAGTTCTTTTTTAAAACAAATGGAGCAACTGACACAACGCCACTTCTCAACCAGAAAGAAGGGTCGCCCTAAAGTCAACGAGAGAGAAAAGCTATCCGATCAAGGGGGCGCCAGGTAGTGAAAGGTGTCCCCTTTTTTAAAAAATGGGCGCTGTCCCTAATTTTCTTTTTGGTGGGGGGGGCGTGGGCGGCGGATGCACCGTTCGATGGACCGGGGAACTACGGTGGAACGGGGCTTATGGAAACTCCAAATGCCAGGATAATGAAGGAAGGGATGATACGCATTGGTGTAAGCCAAATAGACCCGTATCGCTCTTACTGGGGCGCCTTCAGTCCCTTTTTCTTCCTTGAAATCGACGGCCGCTTCACGGAAATATTAGGTGTACCTGCAGGCACCAGCCCAAACTGGCAGGGCTACGGAAATTACAAGGATAAAGTTATCGATTTAAAATTCCAGCTCCTCCGGGAGGGTAAATACCATCCCGCCATTGCCCTGGGGCTCATGGATCCACACGGGACGAGGCTCTTTGCCTCTCAATACCTCGTTGCCAGCAAACAGATTTATCCTTTCGATTTCACAGTGGGTTTTGGCAACGGGCGCTTTGGAGAGCGTCCCCTCCCCTCTTCCGGAGACAGCGTCAAAGTGGAAATGTTCCAAGAAAATTCATCGTGGCGGCGGGAAGGCCGTTTTTTTGGGAGCCTCCAGTTTGCTCTTTCGGAGAAGTTACTCTTCATGTTGGAGTACAGCCCCATTAAATATGAATTACAACCGGGTCCCTATAACGAGAAGCATCTCCCCTCCCCTGCCTCATCTCCCATCAACGTCGGCTTACGCTTCCGGCCCTGGAAATGGCTGGAAGCGGACCTAACTTACCAGCGAGGAAACCAGATAGGTGGGAATATTTCCCTCTCCTACGACCTCAATCAGCCCATGATTCCCCTCTATGACCAGCCGTATCGGGAGAAGGCCACACTGCGCTTGTCGCCGGTGGAGGTCAGAATCCTTACAGCTCTTGAAAACCTTGAATTCAGCAACATCCGCCTGAGAACCCATCCGCCGGATATAGAGATAGAAATTCAAAATGACCGGTTTTACTATACGCCTCGGGCCATCGGCATGGTCATGAAGGCCCTCGCCGATATCCTCGGGGGGAATAAAGATTATGTAAACGGGCTTGTACGCCTCATTCTTTCCCAGAATGGTGTACCTATCTTAGCCTTCCATACCCAAGTGGCGGATCTCATCCACTATTACCGTGAAGACTTTACCCTGAAAGAATACCTCTCCCTCACCCGTTTCGACACGACCGTAAGGGAAAACCTTCCCGCTCCCGTTCGGAATCGCAGCTGGTGGAACTGGGGCCTGCGCCCCTCCTTTCAGCCTTTTATCAACGACCCCTCGGGGTTCTTTAAATACCGCCTCGGTGCCGCCTCCTGGATATCCTTCACCCCTTGGCGGGGCGGTGCCTTCATCGCCGGGCTGGAGGGTTATATTCAAAACACGATTTCATCCGTAAATGCCCCCGCCGCCCAGGCCGTACGGAGCGATGCCTGGCTATATAAAAAAGAAAACCTAAACCTCACCCCCCTCATGTACGAACACATAGAGAAGTTTCCCTCCGACATTTACGGACGCCTTTCCGCCGGATTCTTGGAGTTTCAGTACGGGGGAATGGATGCTGAACTGGCCCGCCCCTTTTTCGGGGGGCGTTTAATGCTTGGCTTAAGTGGTAGTATCGTAAAAAAGCGTGACACCAGCGAGGTTTTTCGCTTCAAAGAAAACGACTGGCAGGATTACTACAAAACCGCTTTCTTCAACACGCGCCTCAACATCCCGGAGCTTGAAGCATACGTGGATTTAAAATCCGGCCGTTTCCTCGCCGGAGATAAGGGAACCCGGATACAGGTTTCTAAGTTCATAAATGGCGTTATACTGTCCGCCTGGTGGAGCTTCACGGATACCTCTATGTTCCAGGATAACTTCAATAATGGTTACCACGACAAGGGCATCGCCCTTACTATACCTTTAAGGATGTTCAAAGGTTCCGACTCTCGCACGAAGTACAGCTTTTTCTTCTCCCCCTGGACGAGGGACGTCGCCCAGGATATCGTTCATTTCACCGAGCTTTTCGACTACATTGGCCGCAACGTGCCCATCTATCTCAATAAAGACATCCGCATCAAGGGCCGGGGGCTTGAATTCTGATTGACAATGGCAGTCTAACTAAGATAAATATCTCCCTTCACAGAAAAATCGGACTGGAAAATGCAAATAAGGCTATAGAGGTGACAAAAAGTGACAGACCAGAAACCATCCCCCCCTGCGCCGCCGCAGGCGTATGAAACGGACGAAATAGATTTGTTTGAGCTCTGGCAGGTTATCTGGCGGTGGCGGCGGATGATTTTATATCTTTGTCTTGCAGCCGTCTTCGTCACGGCCGCTGCGTCTCTTTTTATGACCAATATTTATGAGGCAAAAGCTGTTATAGTACCTGTCTCTCCCAAGGAAGGAGGGGGGGGTTCGTCAGCTTTAGCGGCCTTAGCCGGCCAGTTCGGGGGAGGATTGCCCGGTATAGCTATTCCGGGCACAGCTACGGCCACAGAAATAGTTGCCCTTTTAAAATCCAACATCTTAAGGGAAAGGATGATAAAACGCTACAACCTCATGCCCGTTTTGTTTTACAAGCAGTGGGATGCAGAGAAGAAGACCTGGAAGAAAGGGGGCATCAGCCTGAATCCCCTATCTTATCTATCCCGTGCCCTTTCTTCTTTTCAGCCTCAACCTCCCGGACTAAAGAAGAAAGACCCCGATATTCCAGACATCTGGGATGCCTTGAGGCTACTTGATAAAACGATAAAGGTAAATTACCAGATGAAAGATAACACTATCACAGTGGCGGTGGAGTTCCACGACCCCGAACAGGCCAAGATGCTCGTCGAGTATCTCCTCACCACCTTGACGGATCACATGAGTTCTGAGGCAAAAAGGGTAGCCGAAACAAACCGCAAATACCTGGAAGAACAGCTAGCCAAGACCACCGATCCCCTTATCAAACAAAAAACCTATAATCTCATTGCCCAACAGATAGAGACGGCCATGATGGCGGAGGTAAAAGAAAACTTTGCCTTTAAGGTAATTGACCCACCCCTTACACCCGATAAAAAGATTAAACCCAAGCGTACCATGATGGTGATGATTGCCTTTATCTGTGCCCTTTTTATCGGTCTTTTCCTTGCATTTGTCCTTGAAAGATTCAAAAACCGGGCCACAGCCCAAGCAAAGGGGCTCACAAAATCAATAGATTATGGAACATAAGAAAACAGAAGAGGCGGGAAACCTTATGAAGAAAGCTATCATTTTAGTCTGGGGAATTCTTTTAGCGATTGTTCTTATCGGGCTGGCAAGCGCTCAGCCTCCTACCATTACCGTTCAATCCCTCAGCCCTCAGCAGGCTGAGAAGTGGGAAAAGCTAACACCAGAGCAAAAGAAGGCTGTGGAAGAAGAATTGAGTAAAACAGGAGGAAAGCTCACCCCGGAGGCCCTGGAAACCCTGAAATATCGGCCTGAATTCCAAGGTCTCTCGCCAGAAGATATTTTGAAAGGACGGGAAATACTGGAACAGAAACAAAAACAAGCCCCGCCTGCCGTCATGCCTCCCATCGTCACCCCACCAGTGGTAAAAGGCGTTGAGCCCGAGAAACCCTTATCCCTTTTCGAGCGCTTCCGCAAATTGCCGAAGTATCAGAACATTCCCCTCGATCTTAAGCCCTTCGGCTACGATTTCTTCAGCACTGCCGCCGTTCGTATAATCACGGAGCGCAAGGATATCCCTGTCCCTTTGAAATACGTGGTAGGGCCGGGAGATGAAGTCAAAATCCTCCTCTGGGGACGGGTAAATGCCCAGTACAATCTCGTGGTGGACCGGGACGGGAAAATCACCATTCCCCAGATTGGTCCGGTCTATGTGGCTGGTCAGACCTTCGAAGATATGTCCAAGCAAATCGTTCAGAAGGCGGAACAAATCGTAGGCACCAACGTGGATGTCACAATGGGGGCTTTGAAAACCATCCCAATTTTCATTTTGGGAGACGTACAGAGGCCTGGTGCTTATACCATTGGCTCTTTTGCCACCATCACTGATGCCCTTCTTCTAGCAGGGGGTCCCACGGAGATTGGCTCCATGCGCAATATCCAGCTCAGGAGAAAAGGCAAGCTCATTACCACGTTTGACCTGTATGACCTGCTCCTTAAGGGTGATAAATCGAAGGATGTCACCCTTATGGAAGGTGATGTGGTTTTTGTGCCCGTAACAGGTCCCCTCGTGGGTATCGCCGGGAACGTAAAGAGGCCTGCTATTTATGAACTGCGAGACCGCCACGACCTTAAAACGCTCATCGAAATGGCAGGAGGACTCATCCCCACCGCCTACACCCAGCAGGTTCAGGTAGAGCGCATCGTGAAGGGAGAGAAACAGATTCTTGTAGACATAGATGACAAAAACCTGGATAAAGCGGCTTCTTTCAAGCTGGAAGACGCCGATCTGGTAAAGATCTTCCCAATTGTGGACACTGATATGAATGCCATCCAGCTGAGCGGGAACGTTAAGCGTCCCGGCAAGTATGAGGTCAAGCCGGGTATGCGGATTAGTAACATTATAAAGAGCACCGAAGATTTACTGCCGGAAACCTATTTCGACTACGCCTTAATAAAAAGAGAAAAACCCCCATTTCGGGAGCCTGTTCTCATTCCCTTCAATCTCGGCGATGTCCTGTTTAAGAAAAGTAAAGACGCCGATGTGGAACTCATGCCCCGAGACCAGGTATTCATTTTCAGCAAGTGGTTTTTCGAAGATAAGCCTTATATTTCGGTAGAAGGAGAAATAAGGGGAGACTGCAAGGCCGAACAGGGAGCCACAGAGGAAAAGAAATTTGATACGGCAACGGTCGGGGCTACTTTAAGAACCATAGAAGAGAGCCTTACGAAGCTGGGCCTTTTTGATTTAGCGGCTCAAGCCAAAGACCTGCAGGCAGATTTAAAAACAACAAATAAAATTACGGCGGAAAAGCTCTTCAATTTCCGCCTGGACCTCCAAAGAGCAGGGCAGGGAGATCTTGCCACGAGGATATTAGATATAGAAAATCGGGCCAAAGCAACCTGCCGCGTGGCCCTGGTAAAGAACATGACGGTGCGGGATGCCCTCCTTGCTTCAGGTGGAATCACAACGGAAACATACCTGGAAAAGGCCCAGATTGTAAGAAAGGACAAAACCGGCCGGTTTCACACCCTTTACTTCAACGTGGAAAAGGCCCTAAACGGTGATCCGGCAAATAACCTCACCCTGGAAAAGGACGACCGTGTCATAATTCATTCCCTCTACGAGTATGAATACCGGAAGTACGTATCCATTGCCGGAGAAGTAGCCAAACCGGGCAATTATCGCTACACAGAGGGGATGCGAGTGCGGGACCTCGTCTTTAATGGGGGTAATATCCTCGAGTCAGCTTACCTCGAAGAAGCGGAAATTTCTTCCCTCGTTATTACCGAACGTGCGGAGGTAAAAACAAAAAGCCGCGTGATTAATCTGCGCCTTGCCCTCGCCGGGGATCCAGAACACAACATACCCCTTCAGCCCCACGACCGCCTCTTAGTGAAGCGCATCCCCGAGTGGGGTAACATTCAATACGTAACTATTTCCGGCGAAGTCCGTTTTCCTGGTAGATACGCCATCCACAAAGGAGAACGCCTATCTTCGGTCATAGAAAGGGCGGGTGGGTATTTACCCACGGCTTATATACGGGGTGCATATTTTACCCGGGAATCGGTGCGCCAGCTTCAGCAGAAGAGCCTAGAAGAAATGGCTAACCGCATGGAACGGGAACTGCTGGGTGAAGACACAGCCCGCATTACCACGTCTCTTACCTCTGAGGAACTCCAGGCCAAGATGCAAGCCCAGCAGATGAAGAGAAAACTTATTGACTACATCCGGGGGTTAAAGGCAACCGGCCGCATGACCATTGCTCTTACCCATCCACGCCTCTTCCGGGGAAGCTTTTCTGATGTGGAGCTGGAAGACGGGGACAGTTTGTACATCCCAAGGAAAAATAACGTCATCAATGTGGTAGGGGCCGTCATGTCCGAAGGGTCACACATTTACAACGAGAAATGGACTTATCAGGATTACATCGATGCCGCAGGCGGGTTTGCCCGATACGCCGACACATCCAATGTCTTCGTGCTAAAGGTTGACGGCAGTGCCCGCAAGCTCTCAGAAGGTCTGTTCTCCTGGAACAGTCGTCAGGCCAGATGGGAGCTAAGTGGGTTCGAAGAAAGCGGCCGGTGGCCGAAACTCGAGCCGGGTGATGTGATTGTCGTTCCTGAGAAGGTAACGGCCATCGCCTGGTTGAGGGAAATCCGCGACATTACTCAGATTCTTATGAACACCGCCGTCACTGCGGCGACAATTATCAAGCTTTGGTAAAAAAATGCTTGACAAAATTAAAATCTATGAGAAAAGAAGAATAACTCGTGAGAAGGAGGAAGAGAAATGTTTAGCAGCATTAAAGCTAGGCGGATGGTTTTATTTGTTGTGGCTTTGTGTGTTCTTAGTATGTTGATCCCTGGGACGATTTTTGCTCAGGCAGCCGCTGGTGGCGCGGCAGCTGGATCTGGTGCGGCTACTACTGGTGCCGGAGCCGGGGCTGCAACGGGTGCTGCTACTACTGGTGCTGGTGCGGCGGCAGCTGGGGCAGGTGCGGCAGCGGGTACGGCCACGATCGCGGGGGTTAGTATAGGAACCATTGCCGCGACTACAGTCGTCGCTGCAGCAGTGGTGGCGGGTATAGCTGTTTCCACCTCCAGCGGGCCTGGTGCCACGACCCACCATCACTAATAACTTACCGGTTTCAGGACTTGGCCAAAATTTGCCCTCGGGGAAAACTTCCCCGAGGATTTAATTTGAAATGTCTTTATTTTTCCATCGGAAAATATTTGCCGTAATTACGGTATTTGTAGTTTTGTTCGTACCCGTTACAGGTCTTTCCCAAACGGCGGGAGAATCTGAATCTATAATTTTATCGGCGGAAAACCTATTTTCCGCAATGAAAGCAAAAAATTACACCGAAATCTGGCGCTACCTCACTCAAAAATCCCAGAAGGAAATTTGCGAGAACGTCATAAAGGCCGCCACTAAGCAAAAGGAAAAGCTAACCTTTGAACAGGTATTTAACGATTTTTCCCAAGGAGGAGTACTAGCCCAAGCTTACTGGAACGCCTACCTCGATGTATTTAATCCCGATATGGTCCTTAAAGAAAGCACCTGGAAACTCGAGGAAGTAGGGAAAAAAGAAGCAACAATTGCCCTTCAGCACAAAAAAGCCGAAAGACCCGCCCGCCTTCAGATGAAAAAAGAGGATGGCCTCTGGAAAGTTGGTTTAGAGGAAAGCTTCGGCATCCTCCGCTGGCTGGTAAAATAGGGACAGCGCCCATTTTTAAAAATGGGCGCTGTCCCTATTTTTTTGGGCGGAGAGGCGGGCAAGCTCGTCGCATCTTTCGTTTTCTTTATTTCCTGAGTGGCCTTCCACCCAGACAAATTTAACTTCGTGCCTATCACACAAATTGAGAAGACGTGCCCAGAGATCGGCATTTTTCGCCTTCTCTTTTGACGTCCTCATCCATCCTTTTTCCCTCCATCTTTTTGCCCATCCCTTTTCTATGGCATCCACCAGGTAACGGGAATCCGTATGCAGCAAAACCTCGCAAGACTCTTTCAGCGCCGATAACGCCTCAATTGCCGCCATCAATTCCATCCGGTTGTTTGTCGTTCTCGGGCATCCCCCAGATAATTCCTTCCTTACTCCATTGTAAATCAAGATACAGCCGTACCCCCCCGGTCCCGGATTGCCCAGACAGGCCCCGTCCGTATAAACAATCACCCTTTTCCTACCAGTCCTCCCTTCCATAACTTTCAATCCTACCACATACCCCTTGAAATTGCCACATATCTTGTGATACCGCCTTTGCGAGAGACAAAAAGGAGGAACAACTGTCTTTATGGATTTCTTTTTCCGACCCAGGGGGATCGCCGTAATCGGCGCAACCAAGGACCCTACAAAAAGCGGAAACTTCATCGTAAAAAATCTAAAAATCGGCTTTGACGGCCCTGTTTATCCCGTTAACCCCCGCTACGATACCATAGACAACCTCCCCTGTTACCCCTCCATCGCCCAGGTCCCCGACCCGGTAGATATAGCTATCATTTTTATCCCCGCCCCTGCAGTACCTGAGGCCGTAAGGGCATGTGCCGAAAGAGGTATAAAGGGGGTTATGATTCAATCGAGCGGCTTTGCCGAGGCGGGCCCCGAAGGGGAAAAACTTCAGGCAGAACTCAAGGACCTCGTAAAGGAACGGGGTATCCGCATCTGGGGACCAAACTGCATGGGTCTGGTGGATGCCGTAAACCGCTACGTATTTTCCTTCATTGTGGCCCGTGCCTTTGAAAAGAGGCTCCTCCCCGGTAGCGTCTCCCTCATAGTCCAAAGTGGCATGCTTTCCGCGGGCTTTCTCGTGGACATCATGAGCCACGGGGTCATGGGAGTAAGCAAGGTCTGTTCTATCGGGAACAAACTCGATATCGACGAAAGTGATGTCCTTTCCTACCTGATTCATGACCCCAAAAGCTTAGTCATTGGCTGTTACCTGGAATCTATTGTTCGTGGTCAGCTGTTCATCGATCTGTGCCGCCGAAGCCCCAAACCCATTGTCGTCCTCAAGGGAGGTCGAACTGGTAAGGGCGCCCAGGCAGCCTGGAGCCACACGGCAAGCCTGGCGGGCAATCACGAGATTATCAGAGGAGCCCTCGCCCAGGCGGGAGTTATTGAAGTCAAGGATTTTAAAGAACTTATGGACGTGTGCCGCACTTTAGCCTCTGCTCCACCAGTTCTCCCAAAGAGCCGTCCAAATATCGCAGTCCTCACCTTCAGCGGTGGCGCCGGCATAGTCTTTTCCGATTTTATAGAAGAATCAGGTATGGCGGTAGCAGAGCTCAGCCCGGAAACGAAGGAAAAGATCGGCCGCCTATTTCCCGAGTGGATGCCGGTAGGAAATCCCGTCGATCTCTTCCCTGCCCTGGAAAAAAATCGCTCCGCAGGCCTATTAGTAGTCCATGAAGCCTTAAAGGCCGTCCTCGCCGACCCTCAGGTGGACGGCATTATGGTTCACCTTTTCGCCGCCAGCTTCCGGGGTCCCATTCCTTTTGAAGAACTGGCAACCCAAGTAAAGGCTGCTGGCAAACCTGTCTGCATCTGGCTTCTCGGGGAGCGGGACGAAGTTTTCAAAATCCAAAATGAGGGACGCATCCACGGCATTCCAACCTTTGTCGAAATCGGACGCGCGGTAGAATGCATGGCTGCCATCTTCAAAAACGCCCGCTACCGTCTGGATTGCTGTGTTTCAACTCAACCAGAGTAATTTCCGGAGGGGCGAAAATACGGACGGGGGGCCCCCAAGTGCCTGTACCGCGGTTGATGTAAAGCTGGCTCCTGTCAGGTAGGGTGTGGAGACCTTCTTGACGCCCAAAATAAAGGGCGGTGATAATACTGAAGGGGAAGAGCTGCCCCGCGTGGGTATGACCGGAAAGCTGGAGGTCAAACTTACCCCTGTGCCGCGAAGACACAAAAGGCTGATGCTTCAAGAGAATGGTAAATGCTTCTCCTCGAGGTGGTATTTCCAGCTTTGTGTCAAAACCCAAATACCTCCCTACCGGGTCGTCCACCCCTACCAGGCATAAACCCAAGACAGGCACCACCGCCTCACCCCTTAATACCCGAAATCCCGCCTCCTCCATGAACACTAAGGCCTGGTCGATACCAGCAAAAAATTCGTGGTTGCCCGTCACAGCATATTTTCCATAAATAGTATTTACCTCTTGCCACAAGCTCACGGCTTCTTTCAGACTATCAATCTGCCCATCTACGAGATCTCCCGTGGAAACGAGAAGATCCGGTTTTAGTTTTATTACCTCCTCTACCATACGCCTAAGCCTCTCACCTCGCACGATGAGACCCGTGTGAATGTCCGAAACCTGCACAAGTCTCAAGGCACTCAAACTTTCAGGAATCCTGGGGGAAGTAATGACAAGATGGGTTACCCGGATATCCCGGGCCTCGAAATAGCCATAGACGTAGGCTAACACCGATATAACGGCGGGAATCAAAAATGCGAGCTTTGCCGGGATGCGAAAAGTGCTAAAGCTAAGAAGGAAACGAAAGAGGTCGCAGGCAAGGGAAAGGGTAACAAAGAGAAAGAGAAATCCCATCCAGGAGTAACCGACGTAAGAGAAAAGATGGGCAAAGAATTCCCACCCTCTTCTTTCCGCCAGGCGAACGATTACGGGTGCCAAAACCATAAGGGCAAGAAAAGTAACGAAAACGGGCCCAGCCGTCGAGGGAATGAAAAAAGCGGCCCGGAGGCGCAGATAAAAATAAACATGCATAAGCCCGTAAATTAAGAGATAGCCTACCAGTATGAACTTCATGGTGCTTCTATCCGTACCTTGCATCATCGTGCCTTGTCAAGGAGGTTGACAGGACGCAAGAACCAGTACTATAAGGCACCCAAATTTCGCACGAAAGGAGAAAGACATGAAGCTTGCGGATATGTTCAGACTGGATGGGAAAGTCGCCCTAGTCACGGGTGGTGGCCGGGGAATAGGGAAATTTATTGCAACCGGCCTCGCTGAGGCGGGGGCCAATCTCGTTTTAGCTTCCCGGAAATTTCCTAATTTGGAGGCCACGGCAAAGGAATTGGAGGGTGCTTTTGGTATCCAAGCCCTGCCCGTGGCGGGGAATATGGAAAAGGTGGAAGACATCGAAGGCATCGTGAAAGCTGCCATGGACCGGTTTGGTAAAATCGATATCCTGGTCAACAACGCCGGCTATACCTGGGGTGCCCCGACCCTAGAATTCCCCTTAGAGAGATGGGACCAGCTCTTTAACATCAACGTCCGGGGTGTCTGGATTATCACGCAGAAAGTGGCAAAAATCATGAAGGAGCAGGGTGGAGGTAACATCATTAATATCTCCTCCATAATGGGTTTCCGTGGTTCTACGGAGGAAGCCCACCCGGCGGTGCCTTACAACTCGACCAAAGCGGCCATCAACCTCCTCACCATGAACCTCGCCGTAAAACTCGCCCCTTACAATATCCGAGTAAATGCAATCGCCCCGGGCTTCTTTAAGACCGATATGATGGCCTACGTGGAAAAGCCCGAATTCAAGGAAATAAGGGATCTCCTCGTCGCAAACATCCCTTTAAGACGGGTAGGAGAAATGAATGATATGAAGGCGGTGGCTGTTTTTCTCGCCTCTGAGGCTTCCCAGTACATTACCGGCCATGTGCTGGTCGTGGACGGAGGGATTCTCGCCAAATAACTGGGGAACGCAAAAAGCCCCTCCCATCAAGGAGGGGCTTTTTTTAAAACTTCACCTTTGGTACCTCTTTGGCCGCCCCAGGGGCTTCAAAGAAAGCCGCCTTTTCGAAGCCAAAAATACCTGCTAGGATATTGGCAGGAAAGCTCCTTATTGCGATATTATAAGCCTGGACGGCTTCGTTGTAACGCTTTCTTTCCACCGCGATACGGTTCTCCGTTCCTGCCAGTTCATCCTGGAGACGCAGGAAGTTCTGGTTGGACTTCAAATCCGGGTACCTCTCTACAACTAAGAGAAGACGACTCAAGGCACCGGAAAGCTCGTTATTGGCCTTGATTTTATCGGATACCGACTGGGCCTGACCGACCCGGGCACGGGCATTGGTTACCTCGATTAGCACCTCTTTCTCCTGCTTCGCATACCCTTTCACCGTTTCCACCAGGTTGGGGATAAGGTCGTAGCGGCGCTGGAGCTGATTTTCCACTTGAGCCCAGGCGCTCTTTACTCCCTCATCGAGAGTTACGAAACGATTGTAGGTACCCTTTACGAATCCGTAGAGGGAAATAATTATCACCCCCACAACCACCAAAGAAATGATTAACGCCTTTTTTCCCTTTGTCATCTTTACCTCCCCGTTACTTCGATAGAAACATCTTGTCTATATACCGGCATACTTGCCTTATTACCTCGAGATAGTCCCGATACAGCTCCTCTATTTCCCCCCTTCGCAGCCTCTGTTTTCCTTCACGGACATCCAGGCAGCGCTCAAGAACCCCCTTTTTGATGTCAAGCCTCTGTTCCACCAGGACAAATATTTTCCGGCGGTGTGCGGGAACCTCTTCACCCCATACATAAATCAGGGCCGCAAAAAACGAGGCGAAGGCAGAGATAGAAGAGTGGACTAAATCGTTAAGAATTCTTTCTTTCCCTTTAGAAGCGACATAGCCCTGCCATAGGTTAAGGAGTTTTCCTCGAAATTCCCTCTCCAGTTCAAGCCTCAGGTGCTCCGGATTTATTTCCAGCTCCTTCAAGATATCGTCCCCGTAAAGATGTCGGTAATGAAGCTTCATGTTCAAGTACTCGATGGGGAAAACATCCGCTGAAGCATTAATAAATTCTGCGGTAAGGAAGATAGGTAAGGCAATCCTCTTTTTTTGCCACAGAGAAACGAGGGGCCACACCCCATCTAATTTTCCCATTCCCTCTTCGGTAAGGCAGACGAGAAAGTTGAGGTCCGATTTACCCGGCACATAGTCTCCCCTCGCACCACTCCCGTACAAATCGACGGATTTCAAGGTGCGACCAAAAACCTCTTTTAGCCCATCTACAAACTCTGGGAAAACTTCATCTGGCTTTTCCGGTGCTCTTCTCCACATAGCTTCACCTCTTTCAATAACTCCCGCCGGCTCCTCCTCCCCCGCTCATCCCGCCACCAAAGCCCCCAAAGCCGCCTCCGAAACCACCAAAGTTTCCCCCCGAAGTGCTCCTTCCACTTCCTGTAAACGAAAACAGGATCAACCAGGGTAATATCCGTCTCCCTGCACGGGTGCCGAAAAAAAACCACGCCGCAATTGCGAGAATTAAAAGCGTAAGAGGGTCGAATCCACCGCGGGGACGACTTTTCTGGGGACGATGGGGCAGGGACGGAGTACCCGTGAGGGTAACCCCCGCTTCTTTGGCCACCACCTGCGCAATAGCCACCATTCCCTTGAAAAGACCCGTGTCGTAATCCCCATTTCGGAGATAAGGAATGATGTACTTATCCCTTATCTCTCCTACCAGGCCATCCGGCAAAATCCCTTCCACCCCATAACCCGTCTCAATCCTCATCTTTCTCTCCTTTACCGTAACAAAGATGAGGACCCCCTTATCCTGCCCCTTTTTCCCGATACCCCAGGCACTATAAAGGCGGTTTACATAATCGTTTACTTCATTATCTCCAATGGTGGGCATAACGGCTACCACAATCGCAGTGCCCGTCTTTTCCCATACTTCACGTGCGAGGGCTTCCATTTTGTCTCTCGCCGGTGCAGACAACACCCCGGCGAAATCATTTACCGCCCCTCGAGGCGGGGGAAATTGCTCGGATGATACCAGGGCAGGTAAAAAGCACAGAATTCCCACCCAAAGTGAGATACAGAAGATGGCATTTTTCCCCTTTCCCCAGCTGTATCGCCGTTTCATGGAGGTTTTTTACTTCCACTGAATCGTGTGAAGTTTTAGAAGAAAATCCTTGAATTCCTCTTTTGTCGTCTCACGGATCTCTGAAATCTGAACTTTAACCGCTCGGTTGTAAAAGGCATATCCACCGTCTATCGCTTCCGGCTCATCGTCTTCATCGCAGAAGTGCCGAATAAAGTCATTGGCTACTTTCCTCGCCTCCCTTGAGTCCATAGCCGTAACGAGGTAATGATGGCGCCTTATCTCGTCCTCCTCTTTTTCCGTTATTTTTACCCAGTAATCCGGCATACCTTCCCCCTGTAAAATTTTAACTTCCCTTATCACGATTTTTATCTCCATGCCAAGAAAAGTTGGATACCCTTGACGACCTCATTTGATAAGAGTAAGAAAAAATCATCCCATATTGAGGCGAGTTATGAAAGGCAATTGTGAGACCTTAGATGAGTACAATGCCCTAAATGAATGGATTATTGTGGGCAATCTGATAAATTCCATCCCTGTTGCCCTGATTTTGACAGACGACAAAAATATGATTGTGTTCGCTAACGATGCCGCAAAAAAGCTTCTTGGGGAGATAGGGACATCTGTGGAAGGGAAAAGATTGCCGGAAGTTTTAAATTTACCGGGTACAAGCTTGGGAGGAGTACAAAAAGGAAGTGAACTTGAAATAATTAATGGCGACAAGACTTTATTGGTAAATCGTCTTAAAGTTAACGAACCGTCGCCCAATGCAAGTCTATGGATGATTTCCGATTCCTCCGAAATTAATCAGCTTAAAAGAAATTTAAAGGAAGAAAAAAAATTAAATGCAGAACTCGAGGCCATTATAAACTGTTCTTATGATGGTATCTGGGTAACGGACGGAAATGGCACCGTAGTGAGATTAAACAAGGCAAGCGAAGTCTTTTCTGAGCGAAAAGCGTCTGAACTCATTGGAAGAAATATGAGGGACTTAGTGAAGGAAGGTTTTCTTGATAAATCGGCAACCTTATTAGTTATGGAAAAAAAACAACAGATTACAATAACACAGACGGTTGCAGGCAAGAGGAAATTATTGGCTACCGGTACCCCTATATTTGATGAAGAAGGAAACATCTACCGTATTGTAACAAATGTTAGAGATGTTACAGACCTCTATCGACTACAGAATGAATTAAACAGAGAAAGAGAGCTCTCGTTAAAATACCAAAGTGAATTGACCCACCTAAGAACGATGCACATTTCTGGATCAGACTTAGTATATAGAAGTGAATCTATGGCTCAGATTGTTCAGCTTGTTTCTCGCATTGCACATGTAGACTCCACCGTCCTTATAACAGGGGAATCTGGTTCTGGAAAAGAAATGATCGCCAAACTCATCCACCGTTTAGGTAAAGGTTACAATAAGCCTTTGATTACCGTTAACTGTTCTGCCATCCCTGAAAGTTTAATGGAGTCAGAGCTCTTTGGGTACGAAGGCGGGGCTTTCACTGGAGCCAAAAAGGATGGAAAGCCAGGGATGTTTGAGCTTGCCCATACGGGAACCCTCTTTTTGGATGAAATCGGTGATTTGCCGATGGGCATACAGACTAAACTTCTGCGGGTTATTGAAAGTAAAGAAGTCTTCCGTGTTGGTGGCACTAAATCTATTCCTGTTGAAGTCCGCATAATCGCTGCGACCAACCGGGACTTAAATAGTATGGTAAAAAGCAGAGCGTTCCGAGAAGATCTCTATTATAGACTTATGGTAGTGCCGATACATGTGCCCCCTTTAAGAGAGCGAAAAGACGATATACCCATTCTTGTCTATTATTTCATGGACGAATTTAACCACCATTTCGGTCTTTGGAAAAAAATACGACCAGATACCATAGATGCCCTTATGGAATACGACTGGCCAGGAAATGTAAGAGAATTGAGAAACGTAATTGAACGAATGGTTGTCACCACCCCAGGAGAAGAAATCACTCCCGATGATTTACCGATTCATCTGAAAGTAAAACGATACCTTCCAAAAATTGGAACCAAGCTCAAAGAAGCTGTGGCTGAGACGGAAGCATATCTGATTCTTGAAGCCTACAGAAAAAGCGGTTCCTGGGTAAAGGCCGCCAAACTACTCGGCGTTAATTTTTCAACCATTTATAGGAAAGCAAGGAAATACAGGCTAATCAGTGATTAACCATTTATTTGCAAAATAGGCAATTTTTCTTTTCTGCAATTTTACAGTCATATTAACTATTTATTAGTGAGCACATCTACCTTGTTTTGCAATTATGCAAAATTGAAGTGGTCTTTTTTCTTAATAACTACCGCTTTTTATTGGGTTTATAAATTGGCATGAATCATGATTGAATAAAAAGTGGGGTAAATTAAATTTCAACAAAAAGTAAACCAAAGGGAGGGTCATCATGAAAAGGAGGGTGTTTTTTCTTATTTCAGTCGCCGTTCTTTTAGGTTTTGCCATAAGTCAAATGGCAAACGCCGCCGAAGAGGTAATAAAACTTGGAACTATTTTCTCGCGAACAGGTCCTCTGGCAAACCTGGGACTGGAAAGCTGGAGGGGAGCAGAGCTCGCACGGATTGTCCAGAATCAAAAAGGGGGGTTGCTGGGGAAAAAAATCGAATTCGTTAATGGCGATGCCGTCGATCCCAAAGCTGCGGTCAGCGAAACAGAAAGATTATGCACAGTTGAAAAGGTACCTATAATTCTTGGTTCATTTTCCAGCTCCATAAGCTTAGCGGCAAGCGCCAAAGCAGATCAGTATCGCGTAATATACTGGGAATTGGGAGCTGTTGGAGACCAAATAACTCAAAGAGGTTTAAAACATGTCTTCCGGACCTGCCCGACGGGTTCGGACCTAGGAAGGGATCAGCTGAGATTTGCGGTTAATGTCCTTGCGCCGCTGATTGGAAAATCAAAGGATACTATACGTATCGCCAGTGTCTATGAGGATTCGGCTTATGGAACCGCTTGCGCAGAAGGTATTCGAGATTTAGCACACGAGATGGGGATAAAGCTTGCCATAGACCAGTCTTACAATTTTAAAGCCAGCGACCTCTCTTCTCTTGTAATGCGAGTAAAAGCGGCTAATCCGGATGTTATCCTCGAATCCTCATATGAAAACGACGGCATTCTATTTTTCCGCCAGTCTCAGGAACTGGGCTTAAAGGTCAAGATGATAGTAGGGTCCGGCGGGGGAATGAACCTACCCGGTTACCGGAACGCCTTAGGAAGCGCCGTTGATAATTTAGTGTGCAATGTCGGTTACCCCGGCTATAATCTAAACCCTGCTTATGCAAGAGGCATAGATAAATTAGCTGAGCTTTATGTAAAAACCTTCAAAAAAGAACCCACTTCTGTTTTCTCGGTCATAAATTACATGGGTACTATGGTATTGTGGGATGTCATCCAGCGTGCCAAATCCCTTGACTCGGCAAAGCTTGTAAAGGCTGCTTTTGAAACTGATATCCCAGGTGACCAAACTTTGCTCAGATATGGTGTGAAATTTGCGCAGCCGGGGAGCAAAAATATGGGGCAAAATATACTGGCTCGCTATTTTGTTTCTCAATGGCAAAATGGGGAGTTAGTGATAGTTCACCCCGAAAAAGCAGCCCTTCCAGGCAAAAGACTCGTAATTTTAAAGTAAACGTTGTTAAATTTTTAAAGGGGCATGGCATAGATGATTCTTCTTCAGCTTATCGTAAATGGTTTACTGCTTGGCGGAATATACGTTCTCATAAGTATTGGCCTTACTCTCATCTTCGGAGTCGTCAGAGTTATTAATTTTGCCCACGGTGAATTGCTTATGATTTCTATGTACATCTCATATTTCAGCTATGCCATGCTCAATCTTCATCCATATGTGTCGGTCATCCTCAGTATCCCCATCATGTTTTTGATGGGGATGGCCATTGACAAAATATTCATAAAACCTTTAAGAGATGCCCCTTCATACATGCAAATCTTTATTACCGTGGGACTTTCCATTACGCTTCTCAATCTCGCCTTGTTTTTATTCTCCGGAGATTATAAAAGTATCAATATTCCTTTTTCCAAAAAATCATTGAACGCCGGTGGAATATCCATAAGTTATGCAAGACTAATCATTTTCTTTACCTCTATTATTGTTTCAGCTGCCCTGTTTCTTTTCCTTAAAAAAACCGACATAGGAAAGCAAATCCGCGCCATTGCACAAGATAGAATGGCTGCCCAACTAGTGGGCATAAATTTAAACAAATTATTCACACTATCTTTCGGTATTGGTTCCGCTTTGGTCGCTATAGCAGGAGCGCTCATCTTACCTATTTATTATGTATTTCCTTCGGTCGGAGTATATTTTGTATTAACAGCATTTGTCGTTGTAGTGCTTGGGGGACTAGGAAATATATTTGGTGCTATACTAGGAGGGTTTATAATTGGCATAGCTGATGCGCTAAGCGGATACTACATCGATCCGTCTCTGAAAGAGCTCGTTTATTTTATCATCTTCCTTATTGTTTTACTGATTCGTCCGTCTGGACTAATGGGCATCGTAGGTGCCGAGGAGATGGGTTTGAAATGAAATCCATAGGGGTTAACAAATTCAAGAACTTCGCCATCATTGCAACTTTTTCTTTTCTTTTGAGCCTTGCATTCGTAAGCAAAAATGCCTTCTATCTAAATCTAATATTTACCATTTATATGTTTGCCGGCCTTGCGAGCGCATGGAATATAGTGGGTGGATTCGCAGGGCAGCTTTCCTTAGGTCATAGCGCTTTTTATGGACTTGGGGCTTATGGCACGAGTGTTCTTTTTGTCAAATATGGTTTGCCTCCTATCGTAGGCATATGGCTCGGAATTCTTCTGGCCATTATTCTTGCAATAATAATTGGTTACCCATGTTTTCGTTTGCGGGGACCTTTCTTTACCCTCGCCACCATTGCAGTTGGGGAAGTCCTTCTTATCCTCGCCGTAAATTTAAAGAATCTCACTGCCGGTTCCGAAGGATTGTCTATCCCTTTCGCACCTTCCCTTTATAACCTTTCCTTCGAATCAAAAACACCGTACGCCTTCATGGCCTTTTTATTCATGATTTTGTCAGTAGGATCCACCTATTTTATTAAAAAGAGTCGTCTGGGTTACGAACTTTTTGCCCTACGTGACGAGGATCAAGCAGCGGAAGCACTGGGCGTGAACACAACGAAAGCTAAAATACTGGCTCTGGTAATAAGTGCAGCTATAACAGCCCTGGGCGGTGGTATCTATGCTCAATACGTCCTTTTTCTGGAACCCCATTCTGAATTTTCTCTCGCCACGTCGGTTAACTTTGCCATGATTGCGATGGTTGGAGGCTTGGGTACCGTTGTAGGACCAACAATAGGTGCTTTCATTTTGATCCCTTTACAGGAAATTCTCCGTGCCTGGTTAGGCGGTGCATCTCAGGGGCTCTATTTCATAATCTATGGCGTTCTCATAATGCTGGTAGTAATGTTTATGCCCCAAGGGGTTCTTCAGTTATGCTTAAAACCCATTCATGGGTTCATGCAAAAATTTATACGCTATAATGATGAAGTACCGCAAATTATCTCCTTCGAAGCTTACAACAATATACATGATTTTCCAGGAGATGAAATTCTAAGAGTCGAATCGGTGTCAAAAAGATTCGGGGGCATTCATGCTGTTGATAATGTATCATTCTCTGTTAATAAAGGTGAGATTATTGGTATTATCGGTCCTAATGGCGCTGGGAAAAGTACCATGTTCGATCTACTTTCAGGAATATATTTACCCGATTCAGGTCGAATAATATATAAAAGTATAACAATTTCTGACATTCGCAAGAGCTACAAGATTTGCCATCTTGGCATTGGGCGCACTTTTCAAATCGTTAAACCATTTGAAAATATAACCGTATTAGAAAATGTGATGGTAGGGGCTTTCTGCCGAAAGAGAAAGGTAAAAGATGCTAAACAAACGGCGTTAGAAATCTTAGCAATGGTAGGCCTAATTGACAAAAAGGACCAGCTCGGCCATTCTCTAACCCTGGCAGACAAAAAGCGCCTGGAGGTAGCAAGGGCGCTGGCTACTTATCCGGATGTTTTGCTCCTGGATGAAGTAATGGCCGGTTTAACACCTGCAGAAGTGGAAGAAGCCATCATGCTAATCCGCAGACTTAGAGATTACGGCATTACCGTAATGGTCGTAGAGCACGTTATGCAGGCCATTATGTCTCTTTCTAATCGTATCATCGTAATGGCTGAAGGTAAGAAAGTCGCCGAGGGTACTCCAGCAGAAATTATTCACGACCCTGTGGTCATAAAAGCTTATCTGGGTTACGAATATGAATCTCCTACAGCTTAATAATATTTGTGTTCGTTATGGAGACGTTGAAGTAATTAGAGACCTAAGTCTTGCGGTAGAAGATGGCACGATAACGAGTCTTGTGGGCTCAAACGGGGCCGGGAAATCATCCCTCCTTAAAGCCATATCGGGTATAATACCCTCTTCCAAAGGTAACATTCTTTTTGAAGGACAGGATATTACCCATTTGCCGCCTCATTTACGGGTCAACTTAGGAATAATTCAGATTCCGGAAGGCAGACACATTTTCCCCTATATGAACGTTTTAGAAAACTTAGAACTGGGTTCTATCTCTCCCCGGGCTAAAGCAAACAGAAAAGAGAATTTGGATAAAGTTTTTTCGATTTTTCCCAGGTTAGGAGAAAGGAAAAAGCAACTTGCGGGGACTTTAAGTGGAGGAGAACAGCAGATGTTAGCCATTGCTCGGGGTTTGATGAGCAACCCCCGATTACTTATGTTAGATGAACCATCTCTCGGCCTAGCACCAATTATAGTGAAGGAAATCTTCTTTAACTTACTTGAGATCCACAAGTCAGGCATTACAATTCTTCTGGTAGAACAAGACGTAAAGTCATCATTAGATATTGCGGACAAAGGGTATGTCCTGGAAAATGGTCGTGTCGTCATGTCTGGTCTCGCAAAAGAAATCCTGGCAAGTGACAAAATAAGAAAAGCATATCTGGGCATGTAAAAATTCTTAAGTGGGAGGTTAGGAGACATGGGTAAAGAACCTCGTACTATTGGAGAAGCGCTTGAAAGGAATCTGGAAGACTTTCCTAACCGTGAGGCAATTTATGCCTCCAATTACAGAACCGGCACATGGGATAAATTATCCTGGATACAGGTAAAAGAAGAAAGTGAAAAAATAGCAAGTGGCCTACACGAATTAGGCGTGTCGAAAGGCATGAAAGTAGCTTTAATGAACGCGTCTTACCTTGAAAGTGTGTTGTTCTACCTAGCAGTTCGCCGTCTTGGTGCTATTTTCATCCCTGTGAATGTTCGACTTGTTGCACGGGAAGTAGAATACATTGTTGTAAATAGCGACACAGAAGTGCTTGCTTTCGGACACGAATACGAAACTTTGGCAAGTAAAATTAGAGAACAGGTGCCTCAAATAAAGATATTCATCTGCATCGAAAAAGAAGATAGGCCAACACCAGATTGGGCAATTCCATATACAAAGCTAACAGAGGGAACGGGGATAGCGCCTCCTGTAACTATCTCTCCAGATGATGAAGCAGACATTATTTATACAAGTGGGACAACAGGTCGCCCCAAAGGTGTCATCCTCACTGAAGCCAATAAAATTGCCTGCGGCAGATTACATGGAAATGCATGGGGCTTCCATAGGCTTCACTACGGTTATATGCGCCATCAAACACCTTTCCCTTTCTTCACTTCCACGGGAGTTAGTTCTCATATTATGACATGGCTCTGGTACGGATACTACCTCGTTTGGGAACCTTTCTTTGACGCTGTTCAATCCATGCGGCTTATCCAACAAGAAAGGACAAATTCCATATGTCTCGCACCTTCAATGATAATTTTTATCATGCAACATCCCCGTTTTAAAGAATTTGATATGTCCAGCTTAAAAATTATGTCATATGGCGGGTCAGCCATGCCAGAAGAGGTAATTAGAGATGCTATGAAAGCATGGCCGGGAATTAAACTGGTAAATATATATGGCCTCACAGAAGGGGGGATCGGCGGCACAAGGTTGGGACCGGAAGATCACTTAACAAAGATGGGATCCATCGGCAGGCCCTGGGCACCAGACATGGAAGCTCGCATTGTAGATGATAATGATCGAGATGTAGGCGTCAGGGAAGTAGGGGAACTTATACTGCGCGGCCCTAATGTAATGAAGGGCTACTACAAAGACCCCGAGGCAACTGCTGAAGCCCTCCGCAACGGATGGCTGCATACGGGAGACCTTGCTTACTATGATGAAGAAGGTTATATATACTACGTGGACAGAAAGAAAGACATGCTTGTCCGCGGAGGATATAACGTATATTCTGTTGAAGTGGAAAGCGTTCTTTATGAACATCCAGCAGTCAAGCAATGCGCCGTAGTGGGGAAACCCCATCCCAAATTGGGAGAAGATGTAGCTGCTTTTATAGTGATAAGGGAAGGTACAAAGGTAACGGCTGAAGAATTGATGGAATTTTGCAAAGATAAACTAGCAGATTTCAAGAGACCGCGCGATATTCGATTTGTCGATTCCCTTCCCATAACGGCCATGGGAAAAATAGATAAAAAAGAACTGAGATCAAGATTTTTTTAGAAAAGGAGAGGATTCATGAAAACCAAGGAAGATTACATTAAGCGTTTGTCAAAAATGAGGCGAAACATCTACGTTGATGGCAACCTCATCGACCGGACGGATGAGTTGCAGATGGACTGTATAAACACGATAGGGACGACCTACGATGAGGCTATGAAGCCGGAGAATCAAGAACTCATGACGGCCATTTCCCATCTTACTGGGGAGAGGATAAACAGGTTTACACACATTCACCAGAGTACGGACGATTTGCACAAGAAGCAGGATATGACGCGAATGCTCTGCCAGAAGGTTGGACGGTGTATTCAGCGTTGTATGGGGATAGATGCGGCGAATGCGATATACAATGTGTCATATGAAGCGGACAAGATGAACAATGGTGCGACGGAGTATCATGAGAATTTCAAGAAGTGGTTGATAC
>Ga0078972_1003844_pt1 | contig 43576 bp, 39 predicted proteins | sample YelNatPaOPGAMG01_FD_67568 | JGI IMG/M metagenome (GOLD analysis project Ga0078972, IMG submission 67568) | Hot spring thermophilic microbial communities from Obsidian Pool, Yellowstone National Park, USA - OP-RAMG-01 (SPADES assembly) (version 2) | ecosystem: Environmental > Aquatic > Thermal...
AGACATCTCGCACCCCACGCAACCCGGACATCGCCGCTACAACCCAGAACGGAACGATCATCGAGAAAAACGGCAGTTGACGTCCAACCATTGCCGAAAGCTTGTGCAAATCGATCCCGGTTACCGCGTTCAACGCAATAATGGGCGTGCCAAGCGACCCGTAAGCCACCGGCGCCGTATTCGCAATCAACGAAAGCGCCGAAGCTTCAAGTGGTTTGAAGCCCAAGCCCATCAAAATCGCCGCCGTGACAGCCACGGGCGTGCCGAATCCGGCGGCTCCTTCGAAGAATGCACCGAAACAAAACGCAATCACTATGACCTGGATTCGCGGGTCCGGCGCCAGCGTCGCCAGACTCGCCCGCAGCACCTCGAAACGACCCGATTCAACAGTTAGCTGATACAGAAAGATCAGGTTCAGAATGATCCACCCGATTGGGAACAGGCCGTATGCGGCGCCATAAGCCGCAGATGCAAAGGCTACCTGCACGGGCATTCGATAGGCAAAGAGCGCAACAGCCAAAGCCACAGCCAATCCGAGAGCCGCAGCCAAATGAATTCGGATGCGGAACACAGCGATTGCACTCAACAGTACAACAACAGGGAGAGCAGCAACCGAAGTTGAAAGCCAGACATTATTCAGCGGATCATAATGCTGCAACCAGGTCATGGCTTGGATGCCCGAATCCAACCACGTCTCGAGCTCGAAGTCCAGTGCGGAAGCATGCCCCTCCCGCCAATCTCACCCCTGGCCAGACCAAAACAGCCAAATCTTCATTTCGGTGGGTGGCCGGGCAAAGGAAACCGACACTTCGAGTGCGTTTCTCCGTGCCTCGAGATGGCATTCGACCAGCGCGGCTCAGCCCCACACAAACCGGACATGTGGTCCCAACAACGCCTGCTGCTTTCTCCCCGGCATTGGTGCCTCATGCGTGGATCTGAGCCCGTTACTCGTAACGCAGCGCCTCTATGGGGTCCAGTTGCGACGCTTTCCACGCAGGATACAGTCCGAACAGGATGCCGACCGCAGCGCTCACGCCAAAGGCGAGTACGATCGAATCAGGCGATGTGAGCGCCGGCCATGTCGTTGTTTCCGAGAACGCATTGAGCACGTCGGGAGTGTAAACGCCGAGCAACACTCCAATCACACCGCCGGTCAGGCTCAACGTAATCGCTTCGGTAAGGAACTGGAGCATGATGTCACGTCCGCGCGCGCCCACCGCCATCCGCACGCCAATCTCGCGCGTGCGTTCGGTCACACTTACAAGCATGATGTTCATCACGCCGATGCCGCCGACCAGCAGTGAAATGCCGGCCACAGCGGCAAGAAGCTGCCGCATCGTGCGCGACGTGGACGTCGCCATGTCGGTAATCTCCTGTTGCGAGCGCACCAGAAAATCGTCGTCGCGCCCGGGTTGGATGCGATGCCTCAGACGAAGGAGATCGATAATCTGATTTTGGACTTCCGGGACCACAGCGGCACTTGCTGCCTGCACTGTCAGGGACCTGAACGTTGTTGCCCCGGTAAGCCGCCGCATCGCACTCGTGTATGGCACCAGCACAACATCGTCCTGGTCGCTCCCCATCATGGACATCCCCTTTGAAGAAAGCGCGCCAATGACGGTGAACGGTGCGCTCTTGATTCGGATTATTTGGCCGACAGGGTCTGCGTCGCCAAACAAGGTTTGCGCTGTCGTCTTGCCGATGAGAGCAACCTTGTTCGCGCTCCGAATATCCTGTTCGGTGAAATTGACACCGCTGGCCAGTGGCCATGCGCGAATCGCGATGTAATCGGTTCCGACACCGAGCACCTGGGTATTGATGTTCTGGTTGCCGGCCGCGATCTGCGCAACACCGCGCACCTCCGGGCTGACACCTGCAATCCCGGGTATCTCGCGTCGAAGTGCTTCGTAATCTTCCTTTGTGAGAGTTCCTGCGCTGCCGAAACCCATGCCGAATCCGCCACGCGTCACATTGCCGGAGAGAACCAGCAGGACGTTTTGGCCGAGGGTCGCAATCTGCGCTTCGACCTGTGCTTTGGCACCGTTGCCGATGCTCACCATGGCGATGACTGCTCCGACGCCGATGATGATGCCAAGCATGGTCAAAAGCGTGCGGAGCGGGTTGCGCCGTAGAGCGCGCACAGCGACTCTGAATGTTGCCAGAAACATCATATGCCTCAACTGAGATTGATCGCTCGATGCTCCTGCTTGAGCAGTTCGAGCTGGACCGCCGCATCCAGTTGGTCCGTTACAGGCTGATCGCTGATGACGTGACCATCACGCATGACAAGCGTCCGCCGACAATACCGCGCGATGTCCGGCTCATGGGTCACCATGACCACCGTCATGCCGCGCTTGTTGAGCTCCTGAAAAATGCCCATGATCTCGACGCTCGTCACGCTGTCCAAATTCCCCGTCGGCTCGTCCGCCAAAAGAAGCGTCGGGCGATTGACAAGGGCCCGCGCTATCGCAACACGCTGTTGTTGGCCACCTGACAACTGGCTCGGTTGATGATGCGCGCGATCGGCCAACCCAACCATCTCGAGCGCTTGCAGCGCGCGTTCGCGTTGTTCCCGGGTGCGCACCGGCGGGCGGTTGTAAAGCAGCGGCAGCTCGACATTTTCGATCGCCGATGTGCGCGCCAGAAGATTGAACCCCTGAAACACAAAACCAATCTTCTGGTTCCGGATTTCCGCAAGTTCGTCTCTGTTCAGCTCGCTCACATCGATGCCATCAAGCAGGTATCGACCCGATGTCGGTCGATCCAAACAACCGAGGGTGTTCATCAAGGTCGATTTGCCAGAGCCACTTGCGCCCATGATCGCAACAAATTCGCCAGGAGCAATTGACAGTGTGACTCCGCGCACCGCGTGGACCTCGACTTCGCCCGTACGGTACGTTTTTACAAAGTTTTCAAGTTTGACGACGGTCTGCATGTCAGACTCGAGAATCAGCAAATCAACCCTGCTTTGCCCAAGAAACACTCTTCACCGCGGACCACGCATCGGCGGCATCGCCGGCCCAAAAATCCCGCCAGGTCGCATCCCGGTCGTCGTGGTTGACGTTGTCGTGTTCAGCCCGAGAACAACGATGTCGTCCTCATTCAAACCTTCAATTACCTCGGTGTAAGCGCCATCGTTTATGCCGGTCAGGATTTGCACCGGGCGCGGCGTACCCGTCGGCTTGCCATCGGGCCCCTTCTCAAGAACGTAAACCGTCCGCGAAACCGGGCCTTCTTCTGCCTGCCGAGCCGGTGCTGTTCTTCCTGACCCGAAACCGCCTTGCATTCCAATGCCCTGTCCACGGCGCATGCCCATGCCGCCTCCTGCCCCGCCCATTTGTTCGCGCATCCGCGCACGGGCGGCCTCGCGCTGCTCAGGCGTGAGACTGTCCATCCACCGGCGCACCTCTTCAAAACCGTTGGGTGACCGGCCTTCTGCGACCCACGGCGGCGTTGGCGCGGTATTGTCCGGTGAAGCTGATTGCACGATTTGGTTGGTTGACGGATTGTTGGTTCGAGCTTGTGTTGCGGCCAGAGGCATGGACCTCACATTCGTCCGAGCACTCGAACCGGGTGTCTCTTTTGGACGGAACAGGAATGCAGAGGTCGGTATGCGCAGCACTCCGTCGCGCCTTGCGGTGATGATCGAAGCATTGGCAGTCATGCCGGGCCTGAGCTTTAGATCGGGGTTTTCAACATCAACAACCGTCACGTAGTTGACGACGTTTTGGTTTGTGATCGGGGCATAGCGGACCTGCTTGACGAAACCCTCGAACTTGCGCGTTGGAAAGGCATCAACCGTAAACTCAACACGCTGGCCTTCCTCGACACCACCGACATCCGCCTCGGACACCATCGCTTCGATTTGCATCTTCGCGAGGTCATTCGCTATCAGAAACAACGTTGGCGTGTTGAAGCTGGCGGCAACCGTCTGGCCAACATCAACGTTGCGGCTTATCACAATCCCATTCACCGGCGCGGTGATTGTCGTTCGCGACAGCTCGACCCGCGCCCTTTCAACAGCAGCTTCGCGCATCTTCTTTGCCGCCTCGGCCTGATGTAAATCAACGATCGTTTTGTCGTAGTCGGCCTGCGTTATGAGCTGGTTACTGTGCAGCTCTTTGGCGCGCCGGTGGTTAAGTTGTGCCAGTTCAAGCGCAGCCTCGGCATTGGACAACTCGGCTTCGGCCTGCGTAAGGTTTTGCTTGAAAGTCGATGGATCGATCTGCGCAATCACCTGGCCATTGGTGACCGGAGAATTGTAATCGACATAAATCGATTGAATGATCCCCGAGACCTGGCTGCCGACCTGCACGCTCTTCACCGGGCTGATTTGGCCGTTCGCAGTTACGGCTTGCACAACGCTCCCCCGCGTAACCACTGCCGTTCGGTATTCCCGGGCGGGATCGATCGCAGGTTTGCCGCGCTTGTACCAGGCGTAACCCGCACCGGCCAAACCAATCACTACGACGGCCCATACCGGCCACCTTAATCTTGATCTTGCACCCATATGTCAATTCCACTTAATCTCCAAAGTTCAAACCGTTCAGTCACAGTCCCGGACTTTACTTTCATCTGCTGGCGACGAACGCACCGGCTCAGCACAACACGGTAAAACGGTGTTCACCCACCCAACGCAATTCTCGAAAGCGCGTCCATTCGGCTGCACCCGAGCCGCGCTGAGAATCATCGCGGTTCACCCGCCGGAGGTCCGCCAGCCGGCGGCGGTCCGGGCGGAAACGGCCCCGCCTTGTCCCCCGGTGGGCCATGAGGCGGGCCTTCCCCCGGCGGACCGGGAGGCGGGCCACCGGGCTTGTTGCGCTGACGTTTCTTGTGCATTTCTTCGAGCAGCTTCTTCTGATCGGCGGTGAGAAAGTTGGACAGTTCTTTGTCGGTGCTCTGGATGATTTCCTTGACCTCGTTGAATGTTCGTTGATTCACCTCATGAATGCGCCTTGCCGCACTCTCGATCAACGGCGTGATTTGCGCGACCTGTTCCCGGGTTAATTGGAGTTCTTTGGTCAGATCAGACAGGATGTGCCGCGCCATGTCGTTTTTTGTGGGCGGGCGGAACAATGTTTTGCGCGCAAGGCCGTACCCGACAGCGCCGCCGGCTATCACGCCTGTCAGGAACACTGCGCACAGGTAGATGACCGTCTTGTAGCGGTAAAGAGCATTCATTGGACAGATGCAGACCACACGACGGCGTTTGGCATTGACCAGAGGTCTCTCGAAACGCGGTTCACCTCGATGTACGTGGCTGCCACAGCCAACACCATCAGCATCGAGGTCAATGCCAGCCCGCCGCGCAGCATCCGAAACATCGAACCAATGTCCAACTCGTCTCTCGATGCACGCCAGCCGGCAAGAACACGCGCCTCGAATCCCAGCGGCAGTGAAACTTCCGCCGACCGCTCTACACCCGCAGCCGCACGCAACAGCCGCGCCAGTTGTCGATCAAGTCTGCTCATGTTTTGACTCCTGCAAAAGTATGGCCAGGTGCTTTTTCATCCTTTGTCTGGCCCGGAAAGCCCGCACCTTGATTCTGGTCGTGTTCCAACCCGTAATCTGGCGCAATTCATCAAGACTGCGCCCCTCAAGGTGCAACAACGTGATCAGCATCCGATCCTTCGGTTCAAGGCGTTCAAGCAGCTTTTCAACCAATTCTCTTGCGGCGATTTGATGCGAAGCCGGCAGTTCTTCCTCCGACCCGGCCAACTGCCGTACAACCTGTTCCTGCTCTTCGGTCAGGTCCGCCCACCGCAGTTCAGGCCTGATCCGTTCGTGCTGTAGTGCATTGATGCACGTGTTCACCGCCACTCGCGACACCCAATGCTCCAGCGGCACCACACCCGAAAACTGATCCAGTTTTGCGAACACTTTCATCAAGACAATCTGCAGCAGGTCTTCCTCGCTTGTCCGCTGGGGCAGATGAGCGCGCACAATCTTGAGCACCAAAGGAGTCAGGTGCTCGACAAGCAGTCGAGCCGCCGTTTCATCCCCATGGCGCGCACGTTCCACGCAGGCGTGCGCGTCGAAGCCTGCGGACAGCATATCGTTGTTGCATGACGCTCTGCCTAATGATGACAAGCAAAAGAATCTCCGGTTACACTCCGCTCACGGGGCCCTGGCAGTAAATGTCCACCAAAAACAGCAGCGCCTGACCATGCCCAACGTTCACAAGAGCATGCGGAACATCCGCCCGGTAACTCGCCGAGTCGCCACTGTGCAAAACGTCCGAATCACCCCCCGCCTCAACCCGCACACGCCCGCGTTGAACCGTTACGAACTCGCGCGTTCCAGCAAAGTGCGGGGCGCTGCGCAGCGCGCCGCCCGGCGGCAGTTGAACCTCGTAAAACTCAACGTCCTTCTCAAGGTTCAACGGCGACAGTGTCCGAATGCGGGCGTTTCTGTCCGATCGGTAATGGTAAGTGCGATCGTCCGCCCGAATAACAACAAGGCGCGAGGCTGACCCGGGCGATTCCAGCAGCTCGCCCAGGGTCATCCCGAAGGCGCGTGCAATCCGCAACGTCACTGCAAGCGTCGGATTCGCCCGCTCGCGCTCGATCTGGCTCAACATCGAGCGACTCACCCCGCTGATCCGCGCAAGGGTTTCAAGCGACCAGTCGCGAGTCGATCGCAAATGCCGGACGCGGCGCCCGAGGTGCCTTGTGAGCGTCTCCGGCGGTTGCCCTGCCGCATCCGCCTGTTGAACCGACGTTTTTTCGTTCTCGTTCATTATATTGGAAAAAAGTCTTGCATATTGGAACCGATCAGGTACCCTTTCGGTCGTTAGTTGAACGATATACGATCGAACCATGAAAGAAAAACCGTCATCCGGCAAGCAACAAAGCGCCAGTCCAAGGCGCCCAAACGGCCCGGCATCACGTGCGGGTCAACCAATCCCGGCCACGATGAAGGCTCTCGTTAAAAAGGAAGCCAAACCCGGTCTCTGGCTCGAAGAAGTGCCCGTGCCGTCCATAGGCATAAACGATGTGCTGATCAAAGTCGATCGCACGGGCATATGCGGAACCGACCTGCACATCTACAAGTGGGATGCATGGGCGCAAAAGACAATCCCCGTTCCCATGGTCGTCGGACACGAGTTCGTCGGTGAAGTGGTCGCTGTCGGAGACAACGTTGCTGATTTTTTCCCGGGAGACGTTGTGAGCGCCGAGGGCCACGTTGTTTGCGGCAGATGCAGAAACTGTCTTGCGGGGCGGCGGCACCTGTGCAAGGACACAACCGGGATCGGGGTGAACCGGCCCGGCGCATTTGCAGAGTACATTTCGGTGCCCATGACCAACGTGTGGCATCACCGGGAGGGAATCGACCGTGACATTGCGGCGATATTCGACCCGTTTGGCAACGCGGTGCACACCGCACTGTCGTTTCCCGTCCTCGGTGAAGACGTTCTCATCACAGGCGCAGGGCCGATTGGGATCATGGCGGCTGCTGTTGCCAGACACGCCGGCGCGCGTTACGTGGTGATCACAGATATGAACGATTACAGGCTGGAACTGGCAAGGCGGGTCGGCGTAACGCGTGCCGTGGACGTCCGGAAAACGAAACTGCGCGATGTCCAGGCAGAGCTGGGAATGAAAGAAGGATTCGACGTCGGACTGGAAATGTCCGGCAGTCCAGCGGCATTTCGCGACATGTTGGACAATGTGTGTCACGGAGCAAAAATCGCCATGCTGGGTATTCCCCCCGAGTCCATGGCGATTGATTGGAATCGTATCATTTTCAATTCGCTCACCATCAAAGGCATTTACGGCAGGGAAATGTACGAGACATGGTACAAGATGACCGTCATGCTCGAAAGCGGCCTGGACATTCGCCCTGTGATAACGCACCGTTTTCCATTCGCCGACTACGAAAAGGGGTTTGAAGTGATGTTATCGGGGCAATCCGGCAAGGTCATTCTGTACTGGCAATAACGCGGCTCAAAAGCAACCAGCACAGGTCCGCCTGATGAAAACGCGCGGGTCTTGCCGGAACGCCAAACCGGAAACCTCGCGGAAATGACGCTTGGTGACAATTAATCGGCAAAGTGTAGAATCTCGACATTATGACCGGGAAATTCCGAGAACATTTGTTGCAGCAGCTTGATGCGATCAAACAGGCCGGCACGTGGAAAAGCGAACGAATAATCGCTTCACCACAAAGCACGCGAATCAAGCTTGCAGATGGACGGGATGTCTTGAACCTCTGCGCGAACAACTACCTCGGCCTGGCCCAGCATCCGGACGTCGTCGCCGCTGCAAAAAAGGCCCTGGACGACTGGGGTTACGGGTTGGCGTCGGTGCGGTTCATTTGTGGAACCCAGGCTGTTCACAAGCAGTTGGAACAACGGCTCACCGAGTTCCTCGGCACAGAGGACACGATACTTTATTCCTCTTGCTGGGATGCGAACGGCGGCGTGTTTGAGACTTTGCTCGGCCCCGAAGACGCCGTGATTTCAGATGAACTCAATCATGCCAGCATCATCGATGGCATCAGACTCTGCAAAGCCCAACGGTTTCGGTACAAGAACAACGATCTGAATGATCTCGCCGCGCGGTTGCAAGAGGCCCGCGCCGCAAGGTTCAGGCTCATAGTGACCGACGGTGTGTTTTCAATGGACGGCAGCATCGCGCGCCTCGATGGCATTTGCGACCTTGCCGATCGCCATGACGCGCTTGTCATGATCGACGATTCACACGCCGTCGGATTCATGGGAAAACGCGGACGTGGTACACACGAACACCTCGGAGTGATGGGACGAATCGACATCATAACCGGCACGCTCGGCAAAGCGCTGGGAGGCGCAAGCGGCGGCTACGCCAGTGGCCGAAAGGAAATAATCGAGCTGCTGCGCCAAAGATCCCGCCCGTATCTGTTTTCCAACACACTCGCACCGCCCATCGCCGCCGCCTCGATCAAGGTTCTTGACCTGCTTTCCAGCTCGACAGAACTCCGCGACCGGCTCGAAGCCAACACGCGGTTTTTCCGAGAAGGACTCGAACGTCTCGGATTCAATGTCCTGCCAGGCACACACCCGATTACACCGATCATGCTTGGTGACGCAGCGCTGGCGACCCGTTTCGCCGACGCAATGCTGAACGAAGGCGTTTACGTGATCGGGTTTTCGTATCCGGTCGTTCCGCAGGGCAAAGCGCGAATCAGAACCCAGATTTCGGCGCTTCACTCGAGAGCAGATTTGGAGTTCGCCCTGAACGCGTTTGCAAGGACAAAGAAGAAGCTGGCTGTCTGACAAACTGCGAGCCCGGAAATCTCTCAGCGCGGCGCAGCCGCAACCGAACGCTCGAGGCGTAACCATTGCGCTGGTTGCACGAATAGCGCTCCGTCGCACCGCGCTGATTCGCTAATCCGTAATTTCTGCGCAGGTTTTCCAATATGGTGCTCCGGTGAGATTCCCGACTCAACGTTTGCGGCGCTGGGCGAGGACGGCGGCGACTATGATCACGCCTGTGAGCATCAAACGGCTTGCTTCAGGCACGGCGTTGATGCTCAGTATTTTCTCGAGGTACCCGATCGTCAGAGTACCCAACAGCGTCAGCCCAATGCCACCCCGTCCGCCTGTGAGCGTTGTACCGCCAATCACAACTATGGCTATTGCTGTCAGTTCGTAGCCCGTTCCGGTCTCAGGATCGCCTTGTTGTTCCTGTGCAGCCTGACACATGCCGGCCACACCGGCCAGCAACCCGCTCGCAACATAAGAAAGAATCTTCGTGCTCGTCACCGGCACACCTGAAAGTCTGGCGGCTTCCTCGTTGCCGCCGATGGCGTACAAATGTGTGCCCCACCTGTGCCTCGCAAGAAGAATCCACGTGAGAACTGCGCAGACAATGAATATTACCGTTACGACGGACAGATTACCGTCCAGTATGCGGCTGTCTATGAACCTGAACACTGCCGGAACATCCACGTATCGGAATGTCCCATCTGGGTTCTTCACTGCGGTTGAAACCTTGGTGCCGCCCGAAATTGTTTTTGCCAGTCCCCGCGCAAAAACCATCATGGCCAGCGTTGCTACAAACGGCTGTATGCGGAACCCCGCCGTTATCGTGCCGGCAAGACCGCCGCACATCGCTCCCAGCAACAAACACACAGGCACAGAAACCCATGGTTGCCATCCCCAATGAATGCTCATCAATGAGAATGTCACCGACACAAGGGCAAGCACGCTGCCCACGCCAAGGTCTATCCCGCCGCCGATTATCACCAGAGTCATCCCGCATGCCAGCAACCCAAATACCGACGCCTGCCTCAGCGCGTCGCGGTGTGTTCCAATTATGCCGAATGCTCCTTCGGCGCTGAAAACCACGCCAAGCAGAAAAACAAGCACCAGAGCCAGTATTGCTCTGCACACAGGCAAATTCAGCCAGCTCGCCACACCACGCGCTTCACGTCCCGCCCGGGCTGCAATCGCAAGACCAATTATTGCGCCGACGTAGAAAACGACCTTGATCGCTGTAAGCGCATGGCAATGAAAAAAGTTCACAGCCAGACCGAGCATCGAGCCGATGCCGGGCAGACCCGATATCGCCTTCTGCATCCTCTGATCAAGATCGCCAAACCCGACCCAAACCTCAGCCGCGAACAGAACAATCAGAATGAGCAGTGAGACAAGAAAAACAGCCAGCCCCACCTTTGCGCGGGCTGACCCGGGCGAATTTTGATTCTGATTTGGCATTAATCATCATCCTCTGTTTGCCATCTGCCTGCCCATGGCAGCGGCCAAAACACGCTCCGGCGTTGCCGCTGACCTGTCGAATTCGGCAGTGACCGTGCCGCGGTGCAACACAACAATCCTGTCACTCATTGCAAGCAGTTCGGGCAGTTCCGACGTGATAAGCAAGATTGCGAGCCCTTGCCGCGTGAGAACGTCCATGAGCTGGTAAACTTCGCGCTTGGCGCCCACATCAATCCCGCGAGTCGGTTCGTCGAGCAGCAAAAGCCGCGGTTCGGTTTGAAGCCATTTTGCCAACACAACCTTCTGTTGGTTCCCACCCGAGAGCCATTCGACTTCCATGTCAAGCGATGCTGCCCGGAGCGAAACACGTTCGCATAATCCGGCCGTGATGGACCGCTCGAGGGCGGGCCGCCGCCATCCCATTGGCGAAATCCTCCGCAACCCGGCAAGTGTCACATTGGCAATCACCGACATTGACAGCACAAGTCCGGTCGCTTTGCGGTCGTTGGTAAGCAGAGCAACGCCCTGCGAAATGGCGGCCGACGGCGATTGAATTCGCAGCGGCTTGCCATCCAGCAATGCTTCGCCCCGAACATTCCCACCGTAAGCACCAAACAGGCCCATGAAAAGCTCGCTTGCACCTGACCCCTGCAATCCCCCAATGCCGACGATTTCGCCCGCCCTGACGACAAGGTCAATGTTTTCGACCGGCGGTCGCAGTTGGCCGCGCATGGGCAACACGGTGAAACCGCGCAACCTCAACCGTTCATCGCCGGGCGTTGCCGCGTGCCGGGGAAATTGCTCTTCAATTTCACGTCCGACCAACCACTGAATCAAACGCGCAGGCGGCAAATCCGAAGCCGGCGCAGTCCCAACATGCTCGCCGTCTCTGAGCACGGTGATTCTGTCTGCAATGCGCTGAATCTCCTCCATCTTGTGCGTTATATATACGATGCCGCAACCGCGTCGTTTCAGGTCGTTGACAAGATCAAACAGTTTTTCGACCTCGGGCGCGTTCAACGCCGATGTGGGTTCGTCCATCACAATGACACGTGCATTTCGCGCGAGCGCCTTTGCAATTTCCGTCAACTGCTGCAGCGCGAGCGGCAGGTCTTCAACGCGTGATTCCACCGGAATTTCAATGCCGAGCTGGTCGAGAAGCCGTTGTGCGCGACGGCGCTGTTCGTCGTGGTTTACAAAGCCCCTTTTCGCAATTGACCGCCCAAGGAACACGTTGTCGGCCACGGTCATTGTGGGAACAAGCGACAGTTCCTGGTAAATCACAGCCACGCCGAGCGCCGCCGCATCGGAGGGCGATTTCGGTCGGACCGGACGCCCTTGAATCCGGATTTCCCCGTCGAATTCGGTGTGCACACCGCCGAGTATCTTGATCAGGGTGCTCTTTCCGGCGCCGTTTTCTCCGGCCAGAACAAGCACTTCACCCGCGCGGATTTCCAGATCAACATTGCGCAGAACCTGGTTGGTGCCGAACTTTTTCGAAATTCGAACCATCCGAACCAGGGGTTCGTTGTCAGTGTCGTGCGCATCTGTTACTTGCGAACGGGGTGACATTGGCGCGCATGCTAGTGCCGGTCAGGTCAAAAGACCAAACCATTTTTCTTGCTTGTTTGAAGCGATGCGAATTCGCACTCTATTGTCGTTGGGCGGACCCGGCACAGCGGAACCATTGATCATCCAGCGCCGTGTCTGCGATCGAGTGCGATGTTTGGGCGTGAAAAAAAACATGGCGATCACAGGTATTACCTGCTGCCGGGCATGGGGCGCAGCAACAGGCGCCACCGCCGTCGCGTGCAAAGGGTGGCAATCATTTTCGGGATTCTTGTGTCAGGCCTTGTCGCGGTTCTGCTCTATTACCTGAACAGTCGATAAACCATCGACCGCGCGCCTCAAAAAATCGCGCCTCACAAACCTGATGTTTCCGGCCAAAAGAGCGCTCGCACAAGGTCAAGCCACGAGATTTTGGTCTGCTCGGTTTCGACTTCTCTCTTGATTGCTTCGAAATCAAGGACGGGCGGCGGTGGCGACAATACGATGTCGGCATTCTCAGAGACGCGCTGAAGACCGAGCGAACCATCGCCGCTTACGGTAACAATCCACCGTCCCTCATCAAGACGTCGGTAAACCGCCTTGCCCACAGCAGTGGTATTCGTGTCCCAGTTTATCCCGGCAAGGCTCGGATCAATCAACGTTCCAGCCTCCGGCGGTGTGGTGGAATCAAACACACGCCGAATCCAGAGACGTCCGTCCAGTACAACATAATCCACGTACACTTCCTTGTCCGGACGGCACGAAGTGGGAAATTCCCGGGTTATGCCATCGGCCGTGCGCACAGCGACCATCACATTGGTTCCCCTGACGCGCAATTCAGTGACAGCGGTGCGGCTGATCGCGCGGTTGTACTCCTTGCGCAGCCGTTCGTAATCAGCCGCCACGGTCTCGAGTCTTTTGGCGTAAATGCGGGCGCCAACCCGCGCGCGCCCGAAAGCCCAAAGCGCAATCAAAGTCGCGCAAACAATCGCTATCAACAGCGCAATCTCCAACCACGCCCTCAATTGCTTGGTAATGCTTTCCATTCCAATATTCCAGCTTGGCCACCAACCCGTGTAAACCCACCGATGCCGCGAAACAGTCCCACGGCAGCGATTGTTCATGACAAATGTCTTGCCTGTCCCGTTGTGCAACTGTGAGCATGGCCGCCGACCACAAATCGTTCAAGACTTTTGCCTTCGAACTGTTTGTCCGTTGATCCGGCTCACATCTCCCCCAAGGCGACGAAGTCGCCCCTTTCAGCGCGGCGCGACACAGCGATATTCCAGCAATCAACGCAGTTGTTACGCCTCGCGCATTTGGTTGCGGCTGCGCCGCGCTGCAAGATTTCCCCGCGAGGTCGCGTCTGCGGCAGATCGGCGTGCGGTGTTATGGCGCGCAACGCGCTCTCACCGTTTTCGACGGCTGGCTCGCCTCGCTAAAGTTTCGCGGCAACGCTCTTGAGATGTTTAATCGATCGTTCGGCTTGGTCGATGGTGCCACATTCGACTGAAAGAACGATATCGCGCTTGGCCTGTTTGCAGAGACGAATAACGCGCGCCCAGTCAATTACACCATCGCCACACGCACAACCGACCGGAGTGCCAGTGACTTTGCCGCGCTCGGCCTTGCTGTGTTCGATCGATATGTCTTTCGCATGCAGGTGAACCAGACGACCAACCACACGGCGCAGCCATTGGTACGGATCTTGTCCGGCGAGGAACGAGTTACCGGTGTCGAAATTGATGCCGATGACAGGGCTTTTGACGAGGCGGTAAATCCGATCCAGTCCGTCAGGGGTCTTGCTGTACTGCTGATGGCATTCGAGGCCGATCAGAATGCCGCGGGGTTCTGCGACTTTTGCGGCTTCCATCAGCGTGTAACGCATCAGGACGAAATCCTCCTCTTCGGTTGTCCATGGTTGTTTTGGGCCTTCGTCGGTGTTGACCACGGGCGCGCCGCATTCTGCAGCGAAGCGGATGGCCTGTTTCAAGTACTCGACGCCGATTTCGGGTTTGGTGAGCGGGGTGTGAGCGGAGAGGCCGGACAGCTTGACGCCGGCCTTTTCGCAAGCGCGTTTTATGCGCAACGGATCATCCAGCATTGAAACGCTGTGGAAATACCCGGCTTCGCTCAGCAGCTCACGTCCGAGGTGGACCATTGGTTCGACGTGTGTGTAACCAAGTTCGGCGGCTTTTGCCACGCCCCATTCAAAAGATTTGTCGGCATGCCGCACGAACTCCATGTTAACGCCAAAGAAGATTTTGCCCATATGCTGGAAAGAGTTTAGTTGGACTCAGCATTCCGGGCAAGGCGTAGTTTTCGCACGGACTTATCAATGGTCAGGTGTGCATGTTCTGTAAATTCGAGAAAGTCGTGCAAATATGGGGACAGACACGATGTTGAGAGTTGAACGTTTCACGTTGAACGTTCCTGATCGGTATGTCGGACATCGTGCCGGTCCCCATATTTGGTCCCGGGCAGGTTGTCCAACGTAACACTTCGAAGACAGCGCTGTGGTGACTGCACTACTCGCTGCCAGAGAAGCAGATACTGACAAACTGAGCAAACTCGCAGTCTGAAAATCTTCGCAAATATGATCGATTTGTCAGTATGAGTATTCAGCGCGGCGCATCGCCAAACAAACACTCACGGTGAGATAAACGCTTTCGTTGCAAGCTCGGCGCTCCGCCACACCACCCCCAAAAACTGTGTTGTCTGCCCTAACCCCGGGGCACCCGCTCCAAACTCGCTTCTTGCCACAAACCCTTCCGCCACCCATTTTCCTGCCCCTCATTTTTCTGCCAATCATTTTTCTGCCACCGATATTTCTGCCTACGATATTCCTGCCTCCAATGTTTCTGCCTCTCGATCTTTCTGCACTGACACGGCTGGGACCGAAACACAGGCCCACCACGCAACCGGACCAGATTCGCTATTGCAATTTAATCCGGTTCGGTGCATCTTCACGGCGCTTGACGTCGGGGCGTAGCGTAGCCTGGCTAGCGCGCTTGTTTCGGGTACAAGAGGTCGTGAGTTCAAATCTCACCGCCCCGACCAAACATCAACAAGCCATTCGCAGCGTTTTGGAAAGCCGTATTCCTCTCGGTAACAATCAAGACAACACTCGCGGCTCTTGCACAGCCAACAGAAACTGCCCTGTGAACCTCACAAAAGGCAACAAGTCCACGCCCACTGCAGCGTCTGGCAGCTCAGCGGCGGCGCAGCCGCAACCGAATACGCGAGGCGTAACAATTGCGCTGGTTGCAGGTATGCCGCTGTCTCGCGCCGCGCTGACCGAGGCGACTTCGTCGCCCACGGGAGAGGATGTGAGTGAGATCATCGGACGAACAGTTCGCAGGGAAAAGCCTCGCACCACGCGCCGGTCTGCGATTTCCGCGCAGATTATCCAATACTATACTCCAAAGGCCGTACTGTGGTGACCGCAGTGCACGCGGCGAGAGAAGCAGATACGGACAAATTGAGCAAACTTGCAATCTGAAAATCTTCGCAAATATGATCGATTTCTCACTATAGTTATGCAGTGCCCCCTCAAGTGCATCACCGAACCTTGTTGATAATCGCCCGACCCAACATGCAGAGAAAAGTACCGAGATGAACACATACGCACCTGGAAGCCAGCGAAACGATTCGGACAGAATCCCGGTCCCACATGCGGCTGTCCACGTCTTTGTCTGGGCGGCCATGGCGGTGTTGGTGTTGACGTTGATCGCATTGTCGCAGGCCGGCCGAGGTCGAAAACTCTGGGCCGGCTGGCGGGAAAGCCCCGAGTTGCGGCGCCCCGTTTACACAGAACGAATTCGAGCGGATGATGTATTTCGCACAAGGGCCAACACATGGTCCAACTTGGCCTACGTTCTGGTGGGCCTTTACGCCATTGGATTCGGCTGGCACGACCGGCGTCGCAAGTTTGCCGCTGAAGACGGCTATGTGCGATACACGCCCGCGATGAGTTTCCTGTTTGGCGTGGCATGCTGTTATTTGGGCGTGGGCAGCGGGCTGTTTCATGCCTCGCTCACCCGCTGGGCACAACAACTCGATGTCGCTGCGATGTACGCGCCGCTCGTAGCCCTCATTGCAATGAGCATGGGACGGTGGCGTCCGGTTATCAGACCGGGATCAAAAGGGCTGGCCATCGCCACATGGCCGATACTGACCGCGTTGGCATTGGTGACATGGTTTCTGCTTTACCGCTACAAATGGTCGATGTCGTCGCGGGTGGTGTTGCCCGTTCTCATAGTGGCTGTTGGCGGCTGCGCATTGTTGGACCAACTTCAGGCGCGCCGGCGGCTGTCGGTGCACTGGCTGGGTTTGGCTGGCGCAATGTTGGCGTTGGGGGTGATCTGTCGGCAACTGGATGTGGCCGGGCGATTCAGCGGACCGGACTCATGGCTGCAAGGCCATCTCTTTTGGCATATCTTCACGAGCGCTTCGCTGGGGTGCATGTACCTCTACCATCGCTCGGAGATTTCGTGAAAGCATCTGATCATCAACGTGGTACTCCCGCCCCGAATCGAACGGGGATCAACGGTTTAGGAAACCGCCGCTCTGTCCATTTGAGCTACGGGAGCGCGCCCCACAATACTGCACTACACAACGCCCCTCGGCAAGCGCCTTGTAGTACCATATTCGAAAATTCGAAAATCTGCGCAAAAATTGAAAATCAGCGGATCGTTCGAGGATCTTGCCTCCAAACCGTTCGGCCATTGATCCCAATCTCATCTCTCCCGTCGGCGACAAAGTAGCTTGGCCGAGGACGTCAGTCCGCGGGAAGTTTGCCGCCGACCGACGTCGGCGGCTACGGTCGGCGACCACGAGAACCAACCCGCGACAGAGCACCGATCTTGCGACGGACGCCTTACCTTTCCGCGAGCCTTCGGTTGCGGCTGCGCCGCGCCGAGTCAAATCCAGCGGACAAGCTGGTCAAGGTCCTTGCGGCGTGATCGCGGCGGCAAACCGGCTCCAGGATCGCGCGGATATCCAATCGTAATCACAACAACCGGTCGCACTGACCGCGGCCAGCCAACCATCCCGGCAATCACCCGCGGCTTGATCCATCCAATCCAGCATGTCCCAAGGCCCAGTTCGGTCGCCGCCAACACAAGATGTTCCCCTGCAATGCCTATGTCCACCCAGGGATAGTCCACGCCCGAAACCGTCGGCGCCAGCCGATGCGTCACAAAAGAACGTTCCATTCCAATCACCACGTGAACTGGCGCGTCCAGGGCCCACGTCATTCTCGCACCCGGCAGGAAACCCTCCTCAACAATGCGCCGCCGTGCTTCCGGATCGCGCACGACGGCAAACCGCCACGGCTGTTGATTGCACGCCGATGGTGCCAGCCGCGCGGCTTCGAGAATCTGAAGGATATGAGACTCCGGAACCGGATCCGGTTTGTAGGCTCGACAGCTCACCCGTCGCGCAATCAGGTCAATCAACCCCCCAGCCCGATCGGTGGACGAACCATCGGCGGTCCGCTGGTTCTCCACGTTGCCATCTTGGTGAAGTTGCGTTGTCATCGTCGGTTCTCCTGTTCTTGAATGCCCGTGGCTCTGCGATTCTGGTTGCCGAGCGCCGCGTCTTGAACGCCACTGTTCCCGCTTCCTAAAAACCGGATAGTGACACGGAAAAAACAGCATGCCAAGCACAGCGACAAAACAATCGACTGCACTGCCGATACAGCTCACAACCCGGGAATCTCACCGGGTTGAAAGCATGAGCGTGGCGGGAGCGTGGCGGTCGGTGAAATCTCCGGGCCGAACTCGAAGGGGCGTATCAATTGACAAGCACGACAGGTTTCCAAAGGCGGCAATGAAGGTGCCAACACAGGCTGTTCGTGACTGACCGCGCGCGACCGACTACAGTGTTCGCATGAAATCGATCCTTGCCCTTGTGTTTGTTGGCGCTGGTTGTGCGATTCCTGCCGCGACTGCTGATCAGGCCGGCCGACAACATCCCGAAAACGAGTTGCACGCTCGACCGGCAGTTCAAATCACCGTTGGTGTCCAGAACGCGGATATCATCGGCACTGAGAATCGCGCGCTTCAAGCGGCGGTGGATTACGTGGCCAACCTCGGCGGCGGCGTGGTAACAATCGGCCCGGGCGAATACCTGATGCGCGATTCGCTCCATCTTCGGAGTCGGGTCACAGTCCGGGGATTCGGGGCAAGAACCATGCTCAAGAAAGATCGCGAGGTTCGTTCTCCACTGGTTGCTGACGGCGACTTTGGCGAGGCTGCAATTACGGTATCGGACATCGCGGGGTTCGAAATCGGACGGGGCGTGTATGTGGCGTCAAAAACGCAACGTTACTTTCACGGCGTGTGCGCAACCATTCTCAACGCCCGCTCGAACTATTTCACACTCAGCCGTCCCATGAACGCCGATATCATGGTTGCCGAAGGCGGATTTGCCGCGACAGTTTTCCCGGTCGTCAGCGGTTACAATTTGCAGGACGCGCGTGTTGAGGGGCTGACGATCGACGGCAACAAGACCGAGAACCCGACCAAGGTTGACGGCTGCCGGGCGGCAGGCATTTTTTTGTACCGCGGTGACAATTGTGAAATCAGGGACTGCGTCGTGCGCGATTACAACGGCGACGGCATCAGCTTTCAGCAATCCAACGATGTGAAAGTGGAATCGTGTGTCGTAGAAAGGTGTGCCGGCCTCGGCTTGCATCCGGGAAGCGGCTCACAACGTCCAACGATCAAGGGCTGTCGCGCAATTGGCAACGACGAGGACGGGCTTTTCTTTTGCTGGCGTGTACGGGGTGGTTTGGCGGAGGGGAACGTGCTGGAAAACAACGGGGGCTACGGGATGTCGATCGGCCACAAGGACAGCGACAATGTGGTGCGCAACAACACAATTATTGGAAACAAGCGGGGCGGTGTTTATTGGCGGGCCGAGCAGGAACCCATGGCAGCTCACCGCGTCAGGTTCGAAAACAATGTCGTTCGGGACAATCACGGCTGGGGCATTTTCATCGATGGCGTAACGCACGGGACAATCATTCGCAGCAATGTCATCGAAGACACCGGCGTCGGACTGCAAAATATCGGCATTCGAATTGGCAAGCGTGTGGGTGAAGTTGTGCTGGAGGGCAACACCGTCCGAGCTTCAACCCGGCTTCTGGACGAACGCGAGCAACAGCCATGATCGCTCCACGCGGCGCGGTCGCAACCGAAAGATCGAGGCCGGATAAAGGCGTTCGTTGCGAGCTCGGCGCTTTGCGGCGCGGCGCTACATTCGACGGCAACACTCATTGGCCGATTGAAAGAGAAGTTTTGGTTTCCACCCGTCGCCCCCGCGATGAAAGCATGTTCTTGACATGCACGTTGGGCTCGCCCAACAGTTTCAAAGTTCGCCCGGCCGGTGTTGGCGTCAGCGGGTTCGACGACTTCGGCAGGCCGGCCGGTTTAAAACCTTGCAAATCGCTTACAATGAAACCTTCCGTTGTGTTGTCCAAACCGTTCCCAACCGGCAACCGCGATCGGGAGCATGATCGTTCTCAATCGCATCCACACGGTGACCGATCCTACGACCGCTTTCCATCACGCAATCCAGTCCGGACTGCGTGTGTTCTCCTCTTGGCAGTCACGCTGAGCTGGTTTGCAAGCCCGAGTACAGTTGCACAACTGCCGGACGGTGTCGCCACGGGAAGTTTCGTTGATGTTGCCCCATGGGGCGAGATGATCACCTCGAACAGCGGACAAGAGCTCGTGCTTTGGTGGGAAGACCCTCGCGATATTCATCGCGTGTCGGTCACATTTGCCGAACAACCCAAGTCGCCAAGTCCGATCAAACTCCAATGGTGGCAATCACAGTGGCCGCATCATCGAATTCCGCGCGACCGTCCCTCGGGCGCAGGTGAATCCGGCTGGGCACATATCGGGGATTTGTACCAGGGACGTTGGATTGACGCCGACGGCGAATGGAAAACCGACGGCGCAACCTGGACTTTCACTTTCAACCCCGTCAATTCAAAGGAGTTTCCAAACCTTGGTGATTTCGACGCCACTTACCGCACAACAATGAAACTCCGGATCACACTCTCAACCCCAGATTGCAAGGTCAGCCAACTCCGCGCTTTCACAGATTCAACATGGCAAAACGCCGCGTTCGAGGTCTGTTGGGACACAACCCGGTTCAATGGCGCACCTTGCGACGCCAAAGTCGAGGTCTTCAACGGATACGCACACCACCTCGTTGTGCTCGCAAAGGACAAACCGATGTCGCCCGGCCCAGATGGGCGTTACGAAGCCGCTGCACGTTCAACAGCCGACCGATTTCGCGCCGAAGTCTGGTTCACTCGCAGCCCGAATCAGAACACTTTCGATGACACCGTGGTGACCGTTCGCACACCGGAACGGAGTTTCAGTTTTAATCCTGCAACCCTGGTGGATGGCAAAACGGTTTTCTCGCCCTACATCGGTGTGCTCGTCAAAGCCGGCACACGCTCAGAACCTGCGAGTTACGCCGACGCCGAAGCTCTCTGGAAAACCGCGCCTGAAAAACCGCTGTACACCCGCGTGTTTGATCAGCCCGAGCAAAGCCTTGCCCGCGCTTTCGCAGAACAACCGCCAAGACCGGGCCGAATTTACCTGCCAGTTGGCACGGCCGGCGGTCGCCAGCGTTTCGGAGTAAATGCCGATGGCTCGGTTTTCTGCGTCAACGACCGAATCGATCAACCGCGCGGCAAAGACACCGACAGACGCAAATGGGGCGGAAACAGATTGACGTACAAGTTCAACTTCCCTTCAAACCCTGACTCGAGACGAATCGAAGACGAGTGTCTGCCGATCATCCACACACAGTGGGAACGCAACGGGATCAAATACACACAGACTGCGTTTGCCACGCGGCTCGCCCCCGGCAGCCTCGGTTTCCCTGACATGCAGGCCGACGACACAACCGTTCTTATGATGCGCATCAGCGTCGAGAACGTGACCTCCGATGAACAGCCCGCTGCCGTCGTGCTCGGTCTGTCCGCAGACGGCAAAACACTGCCCCTTGTTGAACGAGAAGGCCTCATATACGCCAAAACCGGCCAAGAAAACCTGTTAAGAGCCGCATACCATGTTCGCACAGAAGCCAACGTCACCACAGAAAAGGGACAAATCGTGTGGTCGGGCGACCTCCCTGCCGGCGAGAGCGCCCATCTCGTGCTGAAAATACCGTTCATCACACTGGATCGACCGGAGGAAATCGACCGCCTGCGCGATTTGAGTTTCGAGGGCGAGTTTCAGCGGGTGAAATCGTTCTGGGCGAACCTTGCCGATGCCAGCGCCCAAATTCGCACCCCGGTGCCCGAGATCAACCGGTTCTATCGCGCGCACGTTTCCCATCTGTTCATCAACTGCGGGCGCGAGGTCGGCGCCGACCGGTTGGCCGCGCGCGTCGGCAGTTTTTCCTACGGCGTTTTTGGGAATGAATCGTGCATGATGATCACCGACCTTGACCGGCGCGGATTCCACGCCGACGCGGAACGATGTCTCGAAACATTTCTACACTACCAGGGAACGGTCGCGCTCCCCGGCGATTACTCCACAAAAGACGGTGTGTTCAACGGCGCAAACGGATGGGAGTCAGGCGGCTACAATCAACACCACGGATGGATTCTCTGGGCAATGGGCGAGCACTACTGGTACAGCGGTGACAAAGCATGGCTGCAGCGTAACGCACCCAAACTGCTCAAAGCCTGCAACTGGATCAGCCGCGAACGGTCAAGGACCAAAAACTTCGATGGCGCCCGGAGCATCGAACGCGGCCTGCTCCCGCCAGGATCGCTCGAGGACATCGGCGACTGGCGCGTGTGGATGTCCAACAACGTCTTCAGTTGGTGGGGAATGGACTCGATCGCGCGCGCTTTGGCCGACATCAACCACCCCGAAGCCGCCGCCCTTCAAGCTGAAGCCGACGCCTACCGCCGCGACATACTAAGCGCATTTCGCGAAGCCTCAGTGCGCGCGCCTCTCGTCCCGTTGCGTGACGGTTCATGGATTCCACAAATCCCATCAGAAGTTCACCGCCGCGGACGAACCTTCGGCTGGATAACCGTCACTCTCGAGGGCTCGATATACCTCTTGCGCACAGGACTAATCGCCCCCGACGATCCAATGGCTGTCAATATCATGCAAGATTTCGAGGACAACCTTTACCTGTCCGATCGATACGGGTATTCGTGGACAAAGCACGGCGCGCAATGGTTCAGCCGCGGTGGAATCTCGATGCAACCCAATCTTCTCTGCTCCCCGCATCCTTATCTGATGCGCGATGAGATAAAGCACTATTTGCGCGCTTACTTCAACGCGTTTGCATCGTGCTATTATCCAGACACGCAAATGATGTGCGAACATCCGCTGCCGGACCTCGGCGATTTCCGCGGCGACCATTACAAGTCCAGCGACGAGTCAAACTCGACCTACTGGCTGCGCATGATGTTCATCGATGACGAACGCGGCGATGATCTTCGCCTTGGAATGGCCATCCCGCGTGCATGGCTGGCCGACGGTTGCCAACCTCAAATCGAACGCTCAGCAACGCATTTCGGTCCCATGAGCCTCCGGTTCATCTCCCAGGCAGCCGACGGCAAAATCACGGCTCAAATCGATCCGCCAAAACGCCGTGCACCAAACAGGATTCTCCTCCGGTTCCGCCATCCGGAAGCCAAACCCATTCGCCGCGTGCAGGTGAATGGACAGCCCTGGGACAAAGTCAATGTGGAAAAAGAATGGGTCGAACTGCCCCAACTTGATGGCCCTGCAACCGTCGTCGCGTTCTATTGACCCGGTCACGCAAACCGTGCCGCACGTCAAGTGCTGCACAAAGTAGGTCGAACAGTACCCGCGCTTTGCGCGCTAACCGCACAGCAAAGGGACCGTGAGCTGTACCCTGTTTAACTATATTGAGAAATCGATCATTTTTGTGAGGATTCTCAGGCTCCGAGTTTGCTCAGTCTGCCACCAGAGTGCGGCCTTTGGAGTATAACATTGGATGATCTGCGCAGAAATCGCAGATTGCCGGATCGATCGAGACTTTTGTCGCCAAACTGTCAGGACACTGATCCCAATCTCGGCTCTCCGCGGGCGGCCAGGTGGCCCCGAGGCGCACGGCATGGCAAAGCACTGAACTTGGAACGGACGTCTCTATCTCGCCTCGATGATCCGATTACGGCTGGGCCGCAGTGCGAGATGGCCCGGTGAGATTCTCAAGGGCGGCTAACGTTCCTCGAGCATCTGTGATGGCAGGCCGGTTTCCCATGTCTTTGGAGCATTCCATGGGCGCTCGGAAAGATTGTCAGGATCATCGGTTGTCGCGCAGCCGGACAAAAAAAGGGCGATCACCGCCAGTATCAGAGCCGAGACTATTGACCGAATCGACAGCACTCTGAACCTCAGTTCATTACGATATCGCCCTCGTTGACTTCCGCCTGTTTCCATTCGGGCAAAATGTTCGCGATTGAACGGTCCTGCTCAACCCGGGCAATTCGGACCTTGGCCACGAGCTTGCCATCGCGGCTGATCAGAAGCTCGCCTCGTTCGACCGCCCCGTCTTTCTGGCCAATGTTGATCACGACGAAATCCCACTTCGGGTCCACAGCCAGAACTTTGCCTTTCACGGGTGGCAGAACTGGCGGAGGCGCTTCCTTGTCTGCAATGAACGGGGCAAGTTGACGTTTCAAATCCTCAATCTTTCGAGCCATCACTTTCTTTTCTTCGTTGAGGGCTTCGTTGGCCAGCTTGATTTTGTCTGCTTCAGCAAGCCTGTTTCGGACCTGATCCAGCGGGATGCCAAGGGCGCGCCATGCCGACAATTCCCTCGATGTCTCGACCAATTCGGCGGTGGCCTGTTTGTGGGCCGCCTCGAGTTTGTCCGCTCTGTCCTGCTGGGTTTTCCAGTTGGACATTGCAACTTCGAGGTTTGATTGCGTTTCGGCCAATTGCTTGGCCGTTGCCTCAGCCTGTTCCTTGGCCTTCTTGAAATCGTTCTTGGCAGTCGCAGCTTCCTGCCGGGCACTATCCCGTTCGGTAACTGTTGTTTGCAGTTCCTCTTTCAGGTTCTGGACCTTCGTGGCCACCTGCAAATGACTCAAGACAAGCGTACCCACGCTGGCCAGAATCGCAATAATCAAGCTGACTTTGAGCAACATAGTTTGTCTCGTTCGTTAGACGGGATCACCCTACCGGCGAATAACCCGCATGTCAACGCCGCTTTATACTATCCAAAATACAGCAAATTTCGCGCCGATGTGCTGTCCCCTGTAACAGAATCCGCCACTCGTATCATCGGCCCGCACCCCGGCCCCGCTAAGTACCGCTCTGATCCGGTTTGGATTTGACCGTGCTGAGTACTTCGCCCTCGTGAAGAACTGTAACAAGCGATTGCCCGGGTCGAACATCCGCCGCCCGCCTCAAAATCAGCCCGGTCTCCGCATCCCTTGTGATCGAGTAACCGCGAGCAAGAACGTGCCTTGGCGACAACAGCCGAAGCCGGTCTGACAGGCCGGTCAGCCGTTGTTGGACGGCTTTGGCACCAAAATGCGCCAGCTCGCTCAGCCTGTTTCCAAGACGATCAAGTTGTTCGCGCCGAAGGACGATGACCTTGGACGGTCGCATCCTTGACCACGCAACGGTTACGTTCTCAAATCTGGCCCGTGCTGTCTGGGCTGCAATTCCAAGCCCCCTTGAGAGCGCTTCCTGAAGCTCGTCCAACCGTTGCCAGCAATCATTCAATCGCCGCCGCGGATGCATGCGTGCCATCAGGCCGGTCTGGTACTCGAACCGCTCGCGAAGACGCTCAATTCGGCTCTGTCCCAACTGTGACAGCCGAGTCGATGCAGTGGCAATGAACCTGCGCGCAGCAACCGCGCCCTCGGTAAGCAGCTCGGCGGCTGCACTCGGCGTCGCAGCGCGCAAATCAGCCACGAAATCGCTGATCGTGAAATCTATTTCATGACCCACTGCGGATATGACCGGAATCTCCGAAGCATAAATGGCGCGGGCAACAATTTCTTCGTTGAACGCCCAAAGGTCCTCAAGACTTCCTCCTCCGCGCGTCACGAGAATCACATCGAGCCGCTCCTGAACCGGGAGAGATGTTGACCATTCGTTGAGCAGGCAGATTGCCGCGGCTATTTCTGCAGCAGCGCCTTCGCCCTGCACGCGGCACGGCGCGAGCACAAGTTCAACCGCAGGGTTCCGGCGCGAAACGACGTGAATGACATCGCGTATTGCCGCGCCGGTCGGGGAAGTAACCACTCCAATCCTCTTCGGGTAGTTGGGGATCGGGCGTTTCCGTTCCGGCGCAAACAGGCCCTCCGCCTGCAACTTTTGTTTCAGGCGTTCGAACATGAGCTGCAGCGCGCCAATTCCCTGCGGCTCCACCGCGTCCACTATCAACTGGTATTGACCGCGCGGCTCATAAACCGTCAACGCCCCATGCACAAGCACCTTTTGGCCGTCCTCCAGAATCGACCGGTCAACCCCTGCTTGACCGCGGAATAGAACGCAGTTGAGCTGAGCAAATGCATCCTTCAACGTGAAATAACAGTGCCCCGAAGATTGCAGCCTTCGATTGGTGACCTCACCCGAAACCCAGACTGCGCCTATCTGGGTCTCGATCAACCTTTTGACCTGCGAGGTCAGCTCGACAACAGTAAACACACGTCTCCCCTCGGAGCGAGGTAACAGGTCTCCGAACTCCCACTGCGACGATGCTGTGCGCGACGGCATACAGAACAATAAACTCGATGCTGAAGGAACGATCGACAGAGTGCAAGCCCCGCAATTGATCGAGCGCGAAACCCCGTTGGCCGGCCGGTCAATCAAATCCGGGGCGTCATTCCGCTGAAATTCCCCGGTTCGGTGCTCGTCACCATCCGCCGTTCTGCGTCGTTCAAAATCCGCCATTTGCCAGGGCCAAGGTTGCCCAGCCAGAACCGCCCGATTCGCACCCGAACCAGCCTCAGGGTTGGATGGCCCATGGCCGCGGTCATGCGCCTTACCTGGCGGTTTCTGCCCTCGACCAATTCAATGCCGATCCAACACGTGGGCACGGTCTTGCGAAATCGAATTGGCGGGTTCCGCTGCAGGAGACGCGGCACGTCTTTTGGCCCGCGCACTGCAAGAACCCCCTCGCTCGGGCGCTCCGTCCCCGTAGCACTACTTGCGGTGCCGGCGGTCTCGATGACGCATGGTTGCGGCTCAAGAATCCAAATCTTGCACGGCAGCGTTTTTCTGCCTTGAATCACAATTCCGCCTGCCAGCCTCTGCAACTCGGACATTTCGGGAACGCGCTCGACCTGCGCCCAATACTCCCGCGGATGCGCGCGCTCGGGATCAAGCAGCCGCCCGTTCCAGCTCGGCTCGTCACTGAGCAAAAGCAGACCTTCGGAATCAGCGTCAAGCCTGCCGATCGGATAAACATCCTTTGGGAAACCAAACTCCGCCAGCGTTCGCTGTCCGTGTGTCTCCGGAGTGAACTGCGAAAGCACGCCGTAGGGCTTGTGGAACGCGATCAACACGCCAACAAACTAAAGCCGGGATTCGACTTGTCCACTCGATACGCTGCCCTGCTGTTCCAAAAGCGGCTCGGACACTCTTGTGATCCCGAGAGCGCGACCCGATTGTTCATCGATCTTTATCAACGCGCCTTGAATCAGGATGCGCCCCGTGGCCACGTCAAATCGTTGTGGAAGCAGCGTTGTGAATCTTTTTATGACCGGTTCGATCCGCCTGCCCAATACACTCTCGTGCGGTCCGGTGAACCCCGCGTCAGTCAGGTAAGCCGTGCCACCAGGAAACACCTGTTCGTCCGCTGTCTGGACGTGGGTGTGGGTTCCGACCACAGCACTGACATGACCGTCCAGCATCCGTGCAATGGCAATTTTCTCCGACGTTGCCTCGGCGTGCATGTCAACCACAATGACAGGCGTTGACAGTTTCAACCTCGAAATCTCATCCGCAATGCATGTAAATGGATTATCCAGTTCCGGCATGAACACGCGGCCCTGCACGTTGACGACAGCAACTGCGGGCGGCGCCCCTCTCTCGAACACGCCACTTCCACGCCCGGGCGTGCCGACTGGATAGTTCAGCGGCCTCAACAACCGGCGCTCGGTCTCAATGTAAGCCACGATTTCCTTGTGGTCCCAGACATGATCGCCACTGGTCAGCACGTCCGCTCCAGCAGAAAAAAGTTCTCCTGCAGTGTTGGGCGTGATGCCCGCGCCGCCAGCCGCGTTCTCGGCATTCACCACCACAAAGTCAACTTGCCAGCGTTGCCTTAACAGGGGCAGCATCTGCCGAACCGCGCGCCTTCCGGGCTCGCCCACGACGTCTCCGATGAAAAGAATGTTCACGGGGGCCGACAGTAAAGAAGCTGAGCCGTGTGGCAAGTTCGGTGTGAAGCGGATCTGTCAGTGTGACGAAGGATACAGGGCATAATCACTTGAGCAGCGCAGACCGAACACGGCGGACCTACCGGCTGGAACTCCAGCGCGCCGTGGCAAACGGCATCCTTGAATCTGCGGGAAGCACGTTTCTGCTCCTGATAGCATTGCGAGCGTTTCAGGCCGGAGCAATTCCAAAAGCACTCGTGGCCTCCGGCGGAAGCGCCGGGCTCATGCTGACGCCGCTGGTCGTCTCACAGGTGGCTCGCATGGGCGTTCCCGCAGCCGTCGCCGCCTCGCGCATTGCTCTTGTCGGAAGCGTCGTGTTCCTTGTCATGGCAATCCTGCCGGAGCTGCCGGTTTTCGTGTTCGGAAGTGTCATCACAATGGCAGCGGCGTCATCGTCAATCCCATTGATAACCCAGGTGTATCAGGAAAACTACCCGGAGGACAAAAGGGGGAAACTGTTCTCACACGCAGTGATGATCCGGATTGGCACAGCCGCGCTGTTCAGCGAGGTTGCCGGTCGGCTTTTGTCGCACGACATGAGCCTGTACAGATGGCTTCTTGTGGTGTTCAGCCTCGCGTTTCTGTTTGCAGCCAACAGGTTGTCGCACTGTCCTTCGACACGGCTGACCGAGGAAGGCGGATCACACCCGTTTCGGGCGATGCGGTATGCCCGAGACGACAGGCTTTTCAGGGACACATTGATTTCATGGATGCTGATGGGTTTCGCCAACCTGATGATGCTGCCGCTGCGGGTCGAATATCTGGCAAACGAGAAATACTCACTGCAGCTCGACCCGCGCCAGATCGCACTCCTGGTTGGTGTCATCCCGAATGTCGCCCGCCTGGTCATGAGCCAGGTTTGGGGTTGGTTGTTTGATCGAATGAACTTCTTTCTCCTGCGCGTGGTGCTCAACATCGGCTTTGCAATTGGCATACTGACATTCTTCATGAGCAACTCCCGCGTCGGCCTGATTGTCGGTGCAATTGTGTTCGGGGTGTCATCAGCAGGAGGCGACGTCGCATGGGGATTGTGGGTGACAAAACTTGCGCCTCCGGACCGCGTCGCAGATTACATGTCAGTGCACACCTTCCTGACCGGAGTGCGGGGTGTTGTCGCCCCACTGGTGGCGTTCAATCTCGCGGGACAATTCTCGCTCGGAAGTCTCGGCATGTTCAGCGCAATGCTCATTCTGCTCTCGTGCCTGATGTTGTTGCCCGAACTCAAATACGGCTGGCGCGGCAGACCCACCCGCGCCGTGCCCGGCCAGGTCTCAGAGTAAAGGTCGGCTCAGCTCAGCCCCGGACCGACCGCGCATGCGTTGCCATAGTACCCAAAGCTTGCGACGTGCAATGGGTGATGTTACGCCCGCTGCGCGTACAAGCTGCACTCGCAATGAATCTCGAGCTTCAATTCCGGCGCTGCTCGTGCAAGACTCGACAGCAAAACAATCTACCCATGAACACTAATCTTCTATCTGAACGGTCGCCCGGGATGATCGCTTCTGCCCACTGTCACCTGAGATTTGCGATCCTTGGGGTTTTCGCCTGGCTGGTGATCGGCAACTCAGCACCACTACAGGGAGCCGCGCCAATTCGGCTTCACCCCCAGAACCCTCACTACTTCGAATGGCGGGGAAAACCCACACTGCTGATCAGCTCTGCTGAACATTATGGCGGCGTGTTGAACCTCGACTTTGACTATCAAAAGTACCTCGATCGTTTGTCCGCCGACGGCATGAATTACACAAGAGTTTTCAGCGGCGCCTACGTCGAGCCAGAAGGCGCGTTCAAGATCGCACGCAACACCCTTGCACCAAAAACCGACCGGTTCATCTGTCCATGGGCGCGAAGCGATCAGCCCGGATATGCCAATGGCGGCAACAAGTTCGATCTTTCAAAATGGGACCCCGCCTACTTTGCCAGATTGAAAGGATTCGTCGGCACCGCGTCCACGGCCGGGATCGTAGTCGAGCTTACGTTGTTTTGTCCCATGTACGACGACGCCCAGTGGCAGCTCAGCCCGATGAATGCCGCCAATAACATCAATGGCGTTGGCGCAATTGCGCGCACAAACGTCCACACCCTCGATCGGCACGGGGGCTTGCTTCCATTCCAAGAATCGCTCGTCCGAAAGCTCGTGAGCGAATTGAATCAGTTCGATAACGTAATCTTCGAAATTTGCAACGAACCTTACTTCGGCGGCGTCACCCTCGAATGGCAGCGTCACATAGCCGATGTCATCGTCGAAACGGAACGAAATCTCCCAAACAAGCATCTCATCTCGCAGAACATCGCAAACAAATCCGCCCGTATCCAGAACCCGCATCCGGCAGTGTCAGTGTTCAACTTTCACTACGCTGCGCCTCCGGAAACAGTCGGTATGAACTATCACCTGAACAAGGCGATCGGTGACGACGAAACCGGGTTCCGCGGAACAAACAATGTGCCGTATCGGACCGAAGGTTGGGATTTCATCATTGCGGGCGGCGCCCTGTATAACAACCTGGATTATTCATTCGCTGCAGGGCACGAGGATGGCACGTTTGTCTATCCAGAATCACAACCGGGCGGGGGCAACGCAATCTTGCGCCATCAGTTGAGAATTCTCCACGATTTCATGCAGAAATTCGATTTTGTCAGCATGCGGCCCGACAACGCCGTCATAAAAGGCGGCGTTCCCGCTGGCGGCACGGCCAGAGCCCTTGTCCAACCCGGCAAAGCAATGGCTGTTTACCTCACAAAGCAGAGAACAACCCAAAAGACCGATCTCGAAATCGAGTTGCCACCCGGTCAGTGGGATGCCGAATGGGTGAACACACAGTCAGGGAACATTGTCAGACCGGCCAGTATCACGGGCGGCGGCGTGCGAACCATTCAAACCCCCGACTACGAGACAGACATTGCCCTGCGCCTCATACGCAAGTGATCAGATGCCAGGCGCCCGTCACCACCGCTGTAATCCCATTACGCTGCTATCTTGGAAAATCTGCCCATCAACAGAGCCAAATCAGTAACATGACTCACGGAGCTTGCCGGCAATAAGATACAAAATCGCCAACAGATTTCTGACCGGCCGATATCCCTGCCCTTTCCGCTTGGCCGCAGAAAACAGACTGTTGAACACGTTCAAATGCCGCCATTGCATCGGCGCAACATGATCGTAACAGCTCACCCTCTGCCCCAACCTCGCGCTCTCCTCCTCCCACAACTTCGCCGTCTCCTCAACACAGATCACAAACGTCTCCTTGTCAGCCTCGTATTCGGCTCAAATCACTCGCCAACTCTCACCAAGCCCCAACAACTTGGTGACCGCCATCAAACAAGTGTGCTACTTGTATGGCTCTGTATCACTATATTGAGAAATCGATCATATTTGCGAACATTTCAGGCCGCGAGTTCGCTCAACTTGTCAGTACCTGATTCTCTGGCAACGAGCGGGGCGGTCACCACAGCTTCGCCTTCGAAGTATTGTATTGGATACATTGAGTAATCCGCCTGGGACCAGATATGGGGACAGACACGATGTCCGGTATACCGATCAGGAACGTTTAACGCCCAACGTTCAACTCTCAACCGGGTGACCGAAAGGGCGCATGGTGGCCGGGATATGGGGACAGACACGGTGTCCGATATACCGATCAAGAACGTTTAACGTCCAACGCTCAACTCTCAACGTTCAATGGGGTGACCGGAAGGGCGGATGGTGGCCGGGAATGGGGACAGACACGCAATTGTGACGACTTGACCTTTGACCCGCTGGACCTGACCAAGCATCGCTCGGGCGGTCGAGGCCGGCCGCGGTGCCGAGATATGGGGACAGGCACGATGTCCGATATACTGATCAGGAACGTTTAACGCCCAACGTTCAACTCTCAACGTTCAATGGGGTGACCGGAAGGGCGGATGGTGGCCGGGATATGGGGACAGACACGGAATTTGGGCGACCGGGCTTTTGGCCCGCCGGACCTACGCAAGCGCCGGTCGGACGGTCCAAGCCGGCTGTGGCGACCAGATATGTGGACAGACACGATGTCCGATATGCCGATCAGGAACGTTCAACGTGAAACGTTCAACTCTCAACTCTTAACGGGGTGACCGGAAGGGCGGATGGTGGCCGGGATATGGGGACAGACACGTAATTGTGACGACTTGACCTGTGACCCGCTGGACCTGACCAAGCATCGCTCGGGCGGTCGAGGCGGCTGCCGCACCCGGATATGGGGACAGGCACGATGTCCGGTATAGCGATCAGCAACGTCGAACGTCCAACGTTCAACTCTCAACTTTCAACGAGGTGACGGAAAGGGCGCATGGTGGGGCGGGATATGGGGACAGACACGTAATTGGGACGACCGGACTCTTGACCCGCCGGGCCTGACCGAGCGCCGGTCGGGCGGTCGAAGGCGGCTGCGCCGCCCAGATATGGGGACAGACACGATGTCCGGTATACCGATCAGGAACGTTTAACGTCCAACGTTCAACTCTCAACTCTTAACGGGGTGGCCGAAAGGGCGCATGCTGGGCGGGATATGGGGACAGACACGGAGTTACGGCTACACCTATCACTGGTTTTTGCCTGTCTGCACTGTGGCGTCGCTATCTGCAGTGTCTGTATTTTTTCCGGGGGGCGTGAGCCGAGGGGCAGGGGACGAAGTCGAAGCAGATATTTCCCAGCCCGGCGGCGCAGAGATTTCTGATCAACAGGCGGAAGCACCGAGTCTTTGGGCGTCAGGCAACTTTGGTTCCGGCTGCGCCGGGCTGGGGTAATGTCAGTGCATGATTTCAATCGAGCAGCAAGTGGCCAAACGTTTTCATCTGTTGTCTGCTTTTCTCAATGAGCGAACGAGGCGGCTGTTGGGCGCTGCCGAGGCCAAGTCTCTTGGCTACGGGGGTGTGTCTTTGGTGGCTCGAGCCACTGGAGTGTCACGGCGAGCGATCCAGACGGGTCTGAAGGAGCTGCAAGAGGCCCCAGCAGGGGCAATGGGCACAGCCCGTGTTCGGCAACCTGGAGGGGGGCGGAAGCGGACCGTCAACAAGGATCCGAGTTTGGAATCGGACCTGGAGCGGTTGGTAGGCGACACCAGCCGTGGCGATTCGACATCTCCGTTACGGTGGACCTGCAAGAGTGTGCGAAAGCTGGCTGAGCAGTTGAGGGGTTTGGGGCATCGGGTGAGCCATCAACTGGTTGCCGAGCTGCTGGTGAAGCTGGGTTACAGTCTGCAAGCCAATGTGAAACGACACGAGGGGGAAGATCATCCGGATCGGGATGCGCAGTTCGAATACCTGAACCGGCATGTGGAAAAGTTTCTGGCTGAGGGGCAGCCGGTTATCTCTGTGGACAGTGATCGACAAAGAACCGGCCGAGGTAAACCTTGAACGTCACTCATTCCATGGCAACTGGAACTACACGATCCATCCCAAACCAAAACCACAATTGTAACACTTATTATCTGACATTCTCTTAGTTGTCGATCTGCCGGCCCAGTCCACACGCACTGGACACGTCACGTTGGAAAACCTCACAGATATCCCTCTGACAGGCTCAGCGCGGCGCAGCCGCAGCCGAATGATCCGGGCGAGGTGAAGGCGTTCGTTCCAAGGTGGGCGTTCTGTCGCGCCGCGCTGAAACGGGCGACTTCGTCGCCAAATGGGGAAATGCGAGTGGGATCAGTGGCCGAAAAGTTCGAAGGCAAAAGTCTCGAAGCACGCGCTGATCTGCAATTTCCGCGCAGATTATCCAATATTATACTCGGCTCCAAAGGCCGCACTCTGGTGACAATTTGAGCAAACTCGCAGTCTGAAAATCTTCGCAAAAATGATCGATCTCTCCATATAGTAATATAGTGCGCGCGGCCGGACCAACTTCGCCCGGTGTCGAACTGGAATGGAACGTGCCTGTGGCTCTCGAGCCGGATGCCAAAGTCGCAGTTGTGTGCCAGATCACCGCGCTCTCCGAAGCAGCGGTGGATCTGACATTGAATCTGGTGCTAACCGATGGCCAGGCCAATCTCGTGGTTCCGTCTCGGTTCCGGGCATTATCCGGCTTCTCACTGTTTGCGATTCAAAGCCAAATCGAATGAGGGTTACAAATCGAGCACGGCAGACCGCCGAGCTTGCGACCAAGGTTTTTATCACGGCGTGATCATTCCGTTGCGGCTGTACCGCGATGCGTAATCTGGCAGTCTGTGGCGTGCCAAATGTGAGTTCTTCTTTCCCGATTGCGGCTCGCGGCGGAGCGAGAGCTGTATTTTTCAAGAGCTTATCGCGCGCATGCGGCGCTCGAGCTCGAGTCGCGCTGATTCGCGTTGCTGTTCTGTGGCTTCACGCGGGACGCGCAATACCTCATGAATAACAACATCGCATCGGGAAAAAGGCAGAGGGACCTGGAACCGATCCCAGCTTTTGACAACGTACTTCCATGCGAGCCGATAGCTCGCCGGCACGATTGGCAATCCGGTTAACTGCGCAATGGCAAGCACACCTTCCTGCACCACTTCTCGCGGACCGCGCGGTCCGTCGGGTGTCACCGCAAGGTCATAACCGCGTTCTGCCCATGTTGTCAGTTCCAGCATCGCCTGAGGGCCGCGACGGCTGGTTGATCCTCGGACCGGTTGAACTCCGAAATGTTCGAGGACACGTGTCAAGAGGCCGCCGTCGCGGCTGGCGCTTACCATTGCCGCCATGTGCGGCGGCGTGAGCGTCCATCGCTCTGAAGTTCGCCAACGTCTGCAAATGCGCGAATAAAGCGCCAGTGAAAGGGCAAGCCGGTTGTGCCAGATCGCAAAAATGACCGGGCCGGAATTGACTGCGACTTCGGCGGTGGGATGGATTGTCCATGCGTACCGGATAGTGGCATCGATAGACCGAATCAATGCGTACAACAGTCCTGCCGCAAACCGGCCCGCCAGCGTGGTTTGCTTTGGAATTACAACCCGCCGCGACACGGGCTTGTCGGCCGACTGACTGAGGTCTTGGTCGCTCATTTGCCGCTGGTTTTGAGGGCCGTGCGAACAAGTTCTTCCAAACTGGCGGATGGCCCGAGCATCGAGTAAGCTGCGCGCACGACGTCTTGTGCCTGACCAATTTTGAAGCCGAGTGCAAGCAACGCCAAGACCGCGTCGTTGATCTTTTGTTCCTCAGGTGTAAGGCCATGTTGCGCTGATACCAATTCCCACGTGGCTGCGGCGCCGAACCGGTCTTTGAGTTCGACCACGATCCGCTCGGCGGTTTTTTTGCCGACGCCGTTGATTCGGGAGAGGGCTTTGACGTCACCGTTTACAACGGCGCCGCGGAAAGCCGCCGGTGTCATGCCGCTGAGTATGTTGAGCGCGGTTTTTGGGCCTATCCCGCTGACGCTGTTAATCAAAAGCCGGAACAGATCGCGTTCGGCGGTTGTGACAAACCCGTAAAGAACATGAGCGTCCTCGCGCACGACAAGGTGGGTCAGCAGCCGAACCTTGTTGCCCGGCGGCGGCAGTTTTTCGTACGAGGAAAGCGGGATCATGACTTCATATCCGACCCCGTTAACATCAATTGCCACCAGTGTGGGCAGAGCTTCAACGAGCGTGCCTTGCAAGAAAGTGATCATACGCGTTTGAGAGCTCTAGGCGAGCATCGGCCCTGCTCATGGACAAAAGTCAGTGCCAATGCCAGAGCGTCGGCGGCGTCTGGCTCGGGTGTTTTGGACAGTCCGAGCAATCTTTGCACCATTTTGGCGACCGCAATTTTTGCGGCGCCGCCATGTCCAACGATTGCCTGTTTGACGCGGCGCGGGGCGATCTCGTACACCTCGAGCCCTGCACCGCCAACCGCAGCCAATCCCGCTCCGCGCGCTTCACCCATCACAATGGCGGTCCTGAGGTTTTGCGCGTAGAAAAGGCCTTCAACAACACACACCGTCGGCTGCCACAGTGACACAAGGCTCTGCAGTTCGCGGTTGATCCGGACAAGGCATTGGGACCGGCTCCATTCCCTTGGGCATTTCAACACGCCTTGAGCCAGCAACTCCGGCCCGGTGTTGCCGAGCCTGATCACGCCGTATCCCGTTCCGCGCAACGACGGGTCAATCCCCAGAATAACTCGGTGCGCCGCAGAAGTTGCAGGTCTTTCCGCGGTGGGCGCAGGCACCCGCCCGCGCCGTCCGCTGACCCGCTCGATCATCTTGTTAAATTGCCGAACTGGAACGCCCACGGCGGCATCGTGCCAGAACATGGCGAGTTCTGTCGAGAATCGCCGTTGCCGCTTTCCGAACGTTTTCCACGAGTTCCCGGGGAGCGAGCACTTCGACTTCTCCGCCCCAGCTCAGAATCCAACGCTGCACTTCCACAAGACTCGAGAGTTTCATGCGCATTTCAACACGACCGTCATCGAGTTCGCGGAGTTTCTGCGACGGATGCCAGCGTTTCTCGCGGATGTAATCGGCCACGGCGGCTGAAAACCGCAAAACGACCTCGTGTTGTCCTTCGGCAATGTGCACCCCAAAACTGTCGCGCAGTTGCTTGTCCACGGAGAAGCCGGTTGGCCGGGTGAATGTCTTGCCGGTGCGGCGCACGGACTTGATCCGTGCCGGAACAAACGTGCGCAAATCGCCGCGCAAATGGTCGTAGGCGAACAGGTACCATTCGCCGTTGACGTTCGCGAGGTGATAGGGATCGATCACGCGTGTTTCGGCTTCGCGGCTGCCCGGTTTGCGATAACAAATCTCGAGCTGTTGCCGTGAGGCCGTGGCGCGGGCAAGCTGGTCAAACACCTCGAGGTTCAACAACGGCTCGATGCTGGTGCGAAACGAAATCGCGCGGTCCCAATCCGCGAAATGGAGCGAGACGGGTTCCGGCAGTGAATCTGCCATTTTGCGCAGTGCGCTCATCAATGGACGCTCGAATGTGGTGCCGCGATACTGTTGGATGGCTTTTTCGGCGACGAGCAGAGCGAACAGTTCGCCTTCGGTGAGTTGCAGGGTTGGGAAAGAAGATACTTCCTGTGTGTAGTAATAGCCGTTGCGGCGCGGGTCAAACTCGATTGGCAACCCCAGCCGGTCGCGCATGAACTCGATATCTCTGTGGACCGACTTTGTGGAGACCTCCATCTCTGCGGCCAGCGTAGTGGCATTGGGGTGTTTGCCAGTCTGGATTGCGTGGTGAATCCGTAGCATCCGCTCAAGTGGCGGTCTCGATTTGGGTAGAGATGATCGGGACATGCGTGAGTCACAAAACGACGTCCAGCACGCGCCGTTTCAGAGCATGACATGTCCGCCCGGAATCCGGATGCGGGACTTTCATCAGGCTTCGTTGGTCAGCTTGAGGTCCTTGAACCGGCAGAAACGTGCGAGGTCAACCGTGAGGTCTCCGTAGCATGTTACCCGGTGGAGACCGTGGGCCCAGTTATGCCACAGCTTTTGAATGTTCCCGTCCACTTTGACTGTGATCTTGGTTCTGCAGCCGCGGTCGGTGTCTGGCGTCTCGACGATCGTGCCCGTGAAGTAAACGATTTCGTCTGTTCGGGTGATAATTGCCTGGGTCACTTTTTGGCCGATGCGCATGAAGACCTGCGGCACAACGCCTTCCTGTCGTTCCATTATTGTGCGCAGCCGGTAAGGCGCCGCTTTTCCGAAAGGACCATCCATTTTTCTGGTTCCAAGGCAGTGCGCCAGAATGATGCTGTTTTTTGACTCATCCAACGTGGGGTCGCTGATGAATCCCGGGCGGCCCGCCAATCCCTGGAAAAGAGCGAATGTAAGAGCGCAGCCAAGATCGGATTCACATATGCCGGCGAACCCCATGTCGTTCAGCCGAACAAAACCGACACAAGGAAACGCAGGCAGTTTCTGATACATGGTCCCGTAACAATCCACAGTGAGAACGGTGGCCTTTTCCTCATCAAGGACTTTCTCGAAGGCAAGCGCAAGCCGGCACGAATCAAAGATCTCCTTGCGCGGGGGCTCGACCACCTTTTGCGCTTCTGATATCCAGCGGCGCGTTTCGATTTCCGCGGCTCGAGGGTCGATCGAGTTGTAGGCGTCCAACACCGTTTGCAAATCAAGAGTGACGATCTGCGTGCCGAACTTGTCTGCAATGTACTTTAGTCTTTCCGCTTCAGGCTGCCGTGTGGTGAGGTTCAGGATTTTCGCTTCCCGCAAATGATGAATTGCTCTGAACGGACGCACAGCCGCCTCGAGCTGGGAAAGATCGCTCGTGAGCAAGCAGTCGAAATGACGTCCGATGTCTTTTTCCCTGATTTGGCCGAACTGTGCCCATTCGTGGCCCGAGTAGGGCGCGGCGAACAGCACCGTGGGTTTGCCCGCGCCGAGGATGCTTTCCACCCATTCGCGTACACCCATCGAAAGGTGAATCAGCAAAACACCGTCCACACCGTCGAGACGGCTCTTCAATGCATCGACCTGTTCTTTTTCGGTAACGAGTTCGTTCACGGTAAACTCGACATCGGCAAACTGCCTCGAGTTCTTTTGGAAAAACTGTTCGTACTTTGTTCGTTCGGTGTTCAGGTCGAGTTTTGGCGTCGGCCAGTGCGCCTTGTGTTTGCCAAGGTATATCTTTGCAATCCGCACTTTGCTGGTCCGGCAACCAGGGCTGAGCAGTCGCCGGTCGAGCGCTGTCCTGCTGCCCGCCAACAATGTGCCCGCGGGAAGGCAACAGGCACAACCGCCGGCCAATAAAGTGCCGCACTTGAAAAATGCGCGACGGTTCATGGCCGCGCCGGCACGCGCTGAATCGTTTTGAATCGGAAGCGAACAAGCCGGGTTACGTTCGGTTGAAAAGCCGTTTGACATGGCGCAATTTCATCCAATTCAGCGCTTTCGGTAAAGCCAAAAACATCGCGCTGGATTTGCGGCGGAATTGCGTGCAGATTATCAGCGTGAATACTGCATCTCGAAACCTTCCACATCATCTCAGCGTGTTGCGGGAGCGTATGATGCATCCCGACAACTACGAATTGGCCGCCACTTACTATCTCGAGGAGTTCGCGGGGGACGTCGGATTCCTTTCGAAATCAGAACCCAATCAGGAATCGTGTTTGGTGGGGGTGATGAATGGGATTGTAGCCAAGATGTTGGGCCGGCCAATCAAGCTCGACGACGCAAAGGTGTTCAGCCTGAGCGAATACAGGTTCTTTCACGGCTGCGCGTCATTCGAAGGCCGTGTGATTCTGTTCTTCTATTTCGAAGAGGAGGAGACTGGAATCTTCCTTGTAATGCCCGGATCAAAAGGAGGGGTTGACGTGGGCCGCTTCAAAATCCCGGACGGCTGGTCAGATCCGAAAAAGAACTAGCCCTGTGCGTTGCCGCTGCGCCACGGTGAGTCACACTCCCGACAGGTTCGGGAACACATAAATGCTGTGATTTGTGCACGCCGCATACAGGTTGCCAAACGGATCAAAAGCCGGTCTTGCCTGAAATGAACGCGGCGCTTCGAAAATGACGCGGCCTTTGCCGGATTTGCTTATCGCGTGCAATCGACCAACCGGATCAGCCAGATAAACGTCGCCCTTCAGTTCGCAAACCGGCCCGGCCAGCAGGTATTCTGCACCACTGTTGTACTGGAAAACCGGTTTCCCGCCATCCCCGATTCCGTACAGCGCTCCGTCCATCACTGCCACCAGTACAAGGCCGTCAAACCTCACGGCAGGCGTCGCAACAACCATTTTCCCAAACTGCACATCCCAAACGTTGCGCTGCTGGCTCATGCTCCATGCAACCAACCTGCAACCGTTGTCCGCGTTCACAGCGAAATAAACCATTCTCCGCTCTTCGTCGATGACCGGCGCTGCGGCAACAACGGTTCTTGCCGCGCCGCGTTTGGCTTCGGGTTGTTTGTGCAAGACGCGCTCCGCGCCGTCCGGAGCGACACTGGCGCAAATGAGCCCTTCGCCCGCAACCGCTCTCTGAAAATAGACAGTTCCGGACCTGTCAGAAGCCGCTCCTGCCTGGGGTGAGATGCCGGCGTTCCATGCGAGCTGTGCCTTGCCTGATTCCGTCCGAAATCCGATGAACTGGCCTGCCCAACTGCTGGCAATCAGCAGACCGGTCTGCCGATCGAGGAGAAGGTCCGAGGTAATTCTCGGGTCTGTCCGCGACGGTATTTCCGTGCTCCAAACATTCCCGCCATCCAGACACGACAGACAATACAGCCATCCACGGTGCGTTCCCACAAACAGCCTGCGCGATACGGGGTCAACAACAGGCGTCGCCGAGATGCTTCCTTCCACCTTGCGTCTCCAGAGCAGCTTGCCGTTTCTCTCGAATGCCTGAACTGTTCCGCTCATGTCAGCGACAAAAACTCGCCCGGTCGGGTCAAAGACCGGCGCTGCTTGCACTGCGCCTGCCGTTGCAAGCCTGTAAAGCGGCTTTGGTCCCAATCGGACTCGAAGACTGAACGTCCCGGTTCTGCCAGGGCCGCCCCCGGCCATCGTCCAGACACGTTGCATTTGTGGTGGATCTGAGTTCATTGGCCAACCGGCGCTTTGCGGCGGTAAGTCGGGTGAAACTCGAATCGTGCCGTATCCAGACTCACGCCGGCGATTTCGATTCTGTCGATTCGGTTTTCGCCGAGGCCGCGCTGTCGCGCCAAAGCGAGGTAATTCGATCCGTTGCTGAAAGGTGGGGTGCGATCAGGTGCGTCGGGGTTGAACCCCATGACAGAAGCGGCAACAGCGTCGGTTGAAACTGCGTTGCGCCCCGCAATCAGCAGCCCAGGACGCGTGACAGAGACCATTGACCCGTTCCACCAACCCTCGGCCGTCTGGATCGTGCTTATGCCGTCAATGACGACAAGGCTGATCGGGAACGCCTCGGCAAGATCCACGATAAACCGCGGAACGTTGTAACCGTGATCGCCTTCCACGGAACGCCCGGTAAACGATCGCCCCGACGTGAACGGTTGCCGGGTGCAATTGTGCATCGTCGCGTTCCGATACCCGATTGCGCCTTCGTCGGGATGATCCGTCAAATCGTCCCCGTACAGGCTGCTGGGTGGCACACCAAACAGATTCTTCATGCCACCAGTGACACCGGCTGAAACGTGGTTCTTGAGTTTCGCCAGCGACACAAGCACGTCGGTCTCGACATAGGTTTTGTTGACCTCCCATGCCACGGCCAACTCGCCGTTGGGCACTTTGACCCAGGCGTATTCTCCGTACGGCATGCGATTGCGCGTGTTGACAAACCGCGCTCGCCCTTCCATCGCACTTTGAAAGTCCCCAAGCCGATACCCATACCCGGCGAAAGCTTCTTCGCCCAACTCCTGAAACGGTAGTTGATCGCAAAATGTCACCCGACGCGCACCGTACTCGACCAGCAGACTGCCAAGCGCCATCGCTACTGTCGGATGCACCGTCACCGTCAGCCACAACGGCACCCCACCAACGTCTTCCTGAGATGTGTTTACAAGGTTGACCTTGACCGTTACGTGTTTCCCCCGCACCAACCCGCCGACATCCCCAAGCTCGGAGAACATTCCGGCAAGGACACTCCGGACGTTCCGGTATTCGTACCGCTTGCAAAACGCAATGCTCACCACTCCACGGGGTACTCGGACATTGCTTTCGCTCCCAATTGATGCTCGAGTGCCAACCGCTGCAGCGCCCGCAGCTATTCCGGCAAGAAACTCACGGCGTGTCATCGCTCCGCCCGGGCATCTGGGAGTGAACGGCCAACTTCGACGGCTTCTATCCTGACCCGGTTCATGCATACGCTCTTGGCGTCAAGATACCCCAACCCGGCTCGTGATCAAGGGATGTTTGTACAGCAGGGCAAAAAGTGCCATTCCTTTCATGAAACCGCGGATAACGACAACGAGCCTGTCACCGCCGTTTGCGCCCGGACTGCCACTCAACCCGTTCCCGCGGTTGCACGTTAAGCTTTGAAACTCTCCCCTTCCCCAAACAGTGAGCCGCGGACTCCCTTCACTACTTTCAGTTGCTGCCATGTCGGCTTTCGTTCAGATCTCACCATGAGGGGCTTCTTCACTCAGAACGTTTCGCAAGTTCAATTCCCGATTTCGCTGGCGCTCGTTGCGAATAAGGAACCGGCTGCTCCCTCAAGTGCTGTGCCGCTGCACGAGAATTGGTGGGTTGGAAGACCGTGTTGATCCGCGTCTCCCGGGAGGTCGAGCACAATGACGCGATATGGGGACAGACACGATATTTGGCCCATAGATATGGGGACAGGCACGATGTCCGGTGTATTGCAAGGGTCTCAGGTTGATCTGATGAACAGAAACTTTGCAGGTCAATCCGACCGGGCTGATTTTGAGAGCCGTCAGTCCAGTCTGGCTGGTTCAGAGCCCAATCTCACTGGTTGCGAGCTCGAGAATCTCAATTCTGAAGGCGCGGAGGTGAAAGCATGGGGGTGAGTTTTGAGGTCAACTGCTGCGGCAAGGCAATGTTGGCGCTTGGCCGGATGCAGACTCTGGACATGAGCGTGCGGCAGGTTGAGCGATGGCAAATAGAGGGACAGACACAATATTTGGCGTATGCGAAGGGCCCATGCGGGTTATCGCCGTGATCGATCAACCGCAGGTTGTTGAGAAGATTCTGCGCCATCTCGGGCTATGGTCGGGCCCGTCCAAAGCCCCCCCGCCGACCGCCCGGTGCGCCCGAGACGTGGCATTACGAGCCCTGCGAAGACGCAGTTCCGATGCCTGATTACGAGAACGTCCTAACCGATTGACCCGGCTCAGATTCCGAACCCCCTGACGATTCGCGAAGTGGTTCGCCGGGGAGCTCTGTGTACATCCGACTCGGCCACGAGCAGGCAGCCCCACTGCACTGCCTGCGGCGTCAAAACCCCCCACGGACAGGGCCGAACGGTCTTGCCGGCCACATTTTGGGCTTGACAACAGCCCTCCACTGCCCGCATTGTTCCCCAGAGCGCCGGCCGATGAAGAGCAATGCTCTTGACCTGCTCCCGCGTCGAAAAAGCAAATTCCTACCATTAACAACGACTTGCCATGCAACTGGACGCGTTATACACCTTTTGGTCGTTCCGATATACACCTGTTCACGTGTCTACTTCACGTTAGGCGAAGATTGTGATGAAAAGGACAATACACCCAATTATTCTTGGCATCCTTATTATCAGCGGCCTTATAACGGGGTGCTTCCAAAGGGTTGTGATGTATGGAACCACGGGGGTAACGTATAGGAATCCCCTGTTCTCTCCATACGGTGATACTATTCTTGTGGAGGCAAAACCGCACCTTCTTCTCTTCCGTCCCGATGGAACTCTGATAGCCAATCTGACAAAAGGTGTAGGGTCCAATGGGGACGCAAAGTGGTCGCCGGACGGACGGTGGATTGTGTTCGTCTCTACTCGTGATGGACAAGCGGATATATATCGCATTCGTCCGGATGGCACCGAGTTGACAAATCTGACTAACACACCTACCGAAGACGAGAATTACCCTGTTTACTCGCCCGATGGCACGATGCTCATTTTCACTCGCAGCACAATAAAGGAACATAAAAAGACACGGTTCCCGGACGGAAGTTACTACGAATGGAATGAAACCGTAAACCCGCACTTGGTGGTTGCAAATGCGGATGGGACAGGGCAGCGAGTTTTCGCTCCTTACGGACTGCAGTCTTGGTGGTCGTCGGACTCCAGATGGATTGCCTACTACGGTAGAGGAGGAATTTGGATTCAATCATTGGATGGAACTCAAACGCACAAGCTTGTAGACGGAACGCTGATCGCGTTGACACCCGATGGGAAGGCCATTTTTTATCGCCCTCCGCGGAAAGGAACCGACAAAAATGCAGATGTCCGGCGCATAAATGTTGATGGCACTGGAGATCGGCTGGTGCTTAAGGACTATTCAGTTGATTTACTGCGGACAGCACTGGACCCTCAGCGATTGTGGAATCCTGCCGGGTCCCTGCTGGCGTTAGTTGTCTAT
>Ga0078972_1003845_pt1 | contig 43543 bp, 37 predicted proteins | sample YelNatPaOPGAMG01_FD_67568 | JGI IMG/M metagenome (GOLD analysis project Ga0078972, IMG submission 67568) | Hot spring thermophilic microbial communities from Obsidian Pool, Yellowstone National Park, USA - OP-RAMG-01 (SPADES assembly) (version 2) | ecosystem: Environmental > Aquatic > Thermal...
CGGGCCGCCCGCGGGCGGCCCGGCTGCGGGCAACCCGCCAAAACCCCGCCCCGGGTAAGGGCCGGGCAGGCGCCCGTCGGGCTTTGCCGGCTGTTGCCGGGTGTGGCTTGGACCAAGCACGGCTGTAATGCTAGCCCAAAAGTGCGAAGGACACAAAGGCAAACCGGCAGCCCTTTGTGTCCTTCGCGGTAGAAGGAAACCCACCATGACAGGCCATCGACGTGGAGTGTTGATCGTGCTCGACAGCGTCGGCTGCGGAGCCCTGCCCGACGCCGCCGAGTATGGCGATGAAGGAGCGAATACGCTCGGCAATCTCAAGGCGGCCTATCCGGCGCTGGCGCTGCCCAACCTGGCGGCGCTCGGCCTCGGCCGCCTGGTACCATCGCTCGACGTGCCAGGCCCCCTGCGCGGCGCCTGGGGCAAGGCGGCCATCGCCGGCCGCGCCAAGGATACCGTGTCGGGCCACTGGGAGATGGCGGGCTACATCCAGGACCCGCCCTTCCGCACCTACCCCGGCGGCTTTCCGTCCGAGGTGATCCGCGCTTTTTGCCAGAGGGCGGGGGTCCCGGCGGTGCTGGGCAACGTGGCCGCCTCAGGCACGGAGATCATCGAGCGGCTGGGCGCCGAGCACCTGCGCACAGGGCTGCCCATCGTCTACACCTCGGCCGACTCGGTCTTTCAGATCGCCGCCCACGAAGAGGTCATCCCCGTGCCCCGGCTCTACGAGCTCTGCCAGGCGGCGCGCGAGGTCCTGCAGCCACCCCACCTGGTCGCGCGGGTGATCGCCCGGCCCTTTGTGGGCGAGTTGGGCTCCTTCCGGCGGACCGAGAACCGGCGCGACTTTGTGGTAGCCCCCGCCGGTGCGACGCTCCTCGACCTGGCCGCCGCCCAGGGCCTGCCCGTGGTCGCCATCGGCAAGATCGAGGATGTCTTCTGCCACCGCGGCATCACCCTGGCCGACCACACCGGCAACAACGCCGCCGGCACCGAGGCCACCCTGCGCTACCTGCAGGAGGGCCCCGAGGGCGGCCTGCTCTTCACCAACCTGGTGGATTTCGACCAGCAGTACGGCCACCGCCGCAACGCGCCGGGCTATGCGCACGCGCTGATGGAGTTCGACGCTGCCCTGCCCGACATCCTGGCCAGCCTGCGCCCCGAGGACCTCCTCATCATCACCGCCGACCACGGCTGCGACCCCACCCTCGCCCGCCACACCGACCACACGCGCGAGTACGTCCCCATCCTCTGCGCCGGCCGTGCCGTGCAGCCCGGCCGCGATGTCGGCACCCGCCCCACCCTGGCCGACATCGGCGCCACCCTGGCCGAGTGGCTCGGGGTAGGCCCCATGCCTGCCGGCACATCGTTCCTCGCCCAGGTCGTCGGCAGATGAGCGCACGCCGACCGGGCTACACGCTCCGCGCCCGTCGCGTGCGAAGCTCGACGCCCGGATGGGAGCCGTACCCCGATGGGTCAGTGCGGTTGTCGTACCAGCATCACTCCTCGCCGGCCTCAGCCGCCAGCGCACGGGCGCGCTCCAGGTCCTGGCGCGTATTCACATTGAAGAACGACAGGTGTTGGGGGTCCAGCGCGTCGATTTCGCTCTGCGTGAGGTAGCGCACGCGCAGGTGAGGGAGGATGTTGATGATGCGCAGGTCGCCCTGGCGCAGTTGGGCTTCCATCGGCGCCAGGCAGGCGCGCCCATACACGGCGTGGAGGGGCTCCATACGGCCATCGTCGAAGCGGGGCATGACCACGTCATACTCGCGCGAGAGGTCGATCATGCGGCGCAGCAGGCGGGCGTTCAAGAAGGGCATATCGCAGGCCACCACCAGCCCCCGCTCGTAGCGCCCCGCGCGCAAGCCCGAGTAGATGCCCCCGAGCGACCCCATGCCCGGCCACTCGTCGCCCACCACGCGGCCGCCCAGGCTGCTGTACGGCTCGGGCCCGTTGGCCACGATCACCAGGTCATCGCTCAGCGCCCGCAGGTGGGCCAGCACCCGCTCGATGAGGGGCACCCCACCGACCTCGACGACTGCCTTGTTCGTGCCCAGCCGCCGGCTCTGCCCGCCGGCCAGCACGATGCCGGTCACCCGCGGCACGCCTACTTCAGGTAGCACAGGCCCACCGTCCCAGGGCCGCTGTGCACCCCTAGAGCCGGGGAGAGCTCGGCGACCAGCGTCTCCACGGGGTTCAGGCGCTCCTCGATCATGCCGCGCAGCTTGCGCACCTCCTCCATCGCCGCGGCGTGCAGGTAGGCCACCTTCACTGCCCCTCCGCGGCCGGCCGCCTCGACCACCTTCTCGACGATCTGGCGGTACGCGCCCAGCCGGCTGCGCGCCTGGCCCACGGCCACAATCACGCCATCCTCCATGCTGATCACCGGCTTGACGTTGAGGAGTGACCCCACCAGGTACTGTGCCCGCCCGATGCGGCCGCCCATGTGGAGGTAGCGCAGGGTATCGGCGGTCTGCAGCATGCGCGTGCGCGGGATGAGCCGGCGGATGAGCCCCATGATCTGTTCGAGCGGAGCCCCCGCCTGCGCCGTGCGCGCCGCCTCCAGCGCGATCCATCCCTGGCACATGGCCACGTTGCGCGTGTCCACCACCTCGATGTCGAGCCCGGGCATTTCGCGCTGAGCCATTTCGCGGGCCACCAGCGCCGCCTGGTAAGCCCCGCTCCCCTCCGAAGTCATATGCACCGATACGATCGCCTCGACCCCCTGGGCCACCTGCCGAAAGGTGCGCAGGTAGTCGCCGGGGCCGGGGGTCGCTGTCCGTGGCAGCACCTTGGCGTGGGGGAGGTATTCGAAGAACTCTTGGCTCTGGATGTCGACCAGGTCGCGATACTCCTTGCCCTCCATGTGCACGTAGTAGGGCACCGTCGCGATGTCGTAGGTCTCCAGGAGAGGCTGGGGGATGCATGCGCAGCTATCGGTGACGATCTTGACTCTCGCCATTCGCCCTGAACTCCGTCATCGCACCGAGGCCAGCAGGGATGGGCACCTCGCTGTCAGGTAGCGAGCGTTCCGGCTGCCCCAGAAGTGAGCAACTTGCCGGCTTTTGGGCTAATACTAGGCGGAAACGCGCCCTGCGTCAAGAAAGAACCAGCGGGGGCGCAGCGTGAACGCTGCCACTCCCCCGCGTGATCCGCCTTGAGAGCTTGCCACCTGGCGCCGGTGCCCCGGCACAGGAGGCCAGCCGGCCGTGCTGCCCGGCTGGGGCGCAAAGGGCCGGCGCCCTACTTGGCGCCGTGCGCCTTGAGATACTCCACGGCCTCGCCGACGGTCGTGATCTTTTGTGCATCCTCGTCGGAGATCTCGCCGCCGAATTCCTCTTCAAAGGCCATGATGAGCTCGACCAGATCCAGAGAGTCGGCTTCGAGGTCCTGGCGGAACCTCGCCTCCATCGTGACCTTCGACTCGTCCACGCCCAATTGGTCGACGATGATCCGCTTGACCCGTTCAAAGACGTCGTTCACTGTTGCACCTCCATGATGTTGCATCCGCCTGGCCGGCTCCGGCTGGCACACTTACCGACTCTTGGCACCTTGCGGCGGCCATTATACTCGCCGTCTGTAGGGGCGTCAACCTCCATCGAGCCTCTTGACCTGGCCTGCCTCGGGCACTCCTCTGCCTTACAACACCACCGCGCGCCCCGCGTTACGCGATTCGCCACGCCGTATTTTGCCACCAGGGCACAACAGGGGTAGAATGTAGGTACCAATTGCCTGACGCTGGCCTCTCGCCGCGTTCCCTGCCCGCCGGCCCCGTGCCCTCTCGTCTGGCTCCGCCGCAGGCACCCACATACCTTTGGCCACCTGGAGGATTGGATCCCATGCGCCATCACCCGGCAGTGCCGTTGCCGACGCGCCGGCTTCGCACCCTGGGCCTGGCCCTGACCCTGGTCGCGAGCTCTGCCGCTCTGGCGACGGCCCGCCCGCGCCCCGTGGCAGCCGTGCCGGCGGCCCTGGCGCCGCGCCGTGCCCCGGCCGATGTCGCCTCGCGCGGTGGCCGGCCGGGCCTGCCCGGCTTCGAGATGGCGATGGCCGCAGGCCCACTGACCCAATCGTCCATCGCGCCCACGCCCACTCCTCTGCCCACACCGACGCCTGCCCCACGCACCGAGGTGCTCACCTACCAGGTGCAGCCCGGCGACAATCTGTTCGTCATCGCCCAGCGCTTCAAGCTGAGCCAGGATACCATTGTGTGGGCCAACCCCGAAGTGGAGAGCGACCCCGACTACCTCCAGATCGGGCAGGAGCTCAAGATCCCGCCCACCGATGGCGTGCTGCACACCGTGAAGGCCGGCGATACCCTCGCCGCCATCGCCGCCCGCTACAAGGTCGACCCGGCCGCCATCCTCGCCTACGCCCCCAATCACCTGAGCGATCCCTCTGCCCTGAGCGCCGGCCAACAGCTCATGGTGCCCGGGGGCATCCGCCCCGCGCCGCCACGGCCCACCCCTGTGCCCGTGGCCGCCGGCTCGGCAGCCCCGGCCAGCATCAGCGGTGGAGTCCTGATGATCCCGGCCGGCGCGCCCGACGTGCCGGTGGCTGCGCCGGCCCAGCCCGGCCGCTTCATCTGGCCTACGCACGGCGTCATCACCCAGTACTACGGGCGGTGGCACGGCGCCATCGACATCGCCAACAACCAGGGCACGCCCATTGTGGCCGCCGACGCGGGCACGGTGACCTTTGCCGGCTGGTCCGGAGGCCTCGGCAACGCCATTCAGATCGACCATGGCGACGGCTTTGCCACCACCTACGCGCACCTCTACTCCATCGGCGTGCAGGTGGGGCAGAAGGTCGAAAAGGGCGCGCAGATCGGCCTTATGGGCACCACTGGCCACTCGACCGGCCCCCACCTCCATCTCATTTTCACGTACAAGGGCGGCATCATCAACCCGCTGGACTACCTCCCCCAGTAGGCGCGGCATCGTGCCGCGCGACCCCCCCGCGGCAACATGCCGCGCCTACGGGCCACGCAAACCGGTTCGGCATCGTGCCGGGCGACCCCCGCGGCGGCAGGCCGCGCCTACGGGCCACGCAGACCCGCCGCGCATCGTGCCGGGCGACCCCCGCGGCAGCAGGCCGCGCCTACGCTCGGGCATCGTGCCGCGCAACCCCGCGGCGGCATGCCGCGCCTGCCGGCCACGGTCGCCGTGAGAGTCATTCCGAGCGGCCTTGACGGCCAGGCAGCACAGGGGCGCCAATCCCAGCGCAGAATCCTCGCTTGCCGTGGCGCCAAGCCACTCCGAGCACGCTGCCATGGCCAGCTGGGCCTCTTCGCTCGCTTGGCGCCGGGCTGAGAGCTGGCCGCAGGAGTCGCTCAGAGTGACAAGCCGGTGTGGCGCTGCGCCGAACGGTCGCGCCCCCTCTGACGGCCAGAGTTTACGCCGACGATTCTGGGATATACCCGGTCGGGCGGCGCTTTTTGGCGCTTTCCTCCATTTATGGTAAAATCCCAGCTTGACCATAAGGTGGGGCGCGCCGCGATTGGGGCGCGCCCTGCCCGATGGAGGAAATGCAAGCCTGCGAGCAGGCGCCGTTCACCCGCCTCCCTCCCTCACCTGCTCGCCAGGCCAGTTCCAGCACGTAGGAGGTTGTCTTGTGAAGCTCCGGATCATCCCCGTGCTCGCCATCGCCGCGGCGCTGTCGCTGGCCGTCCCGGCCGGCCCCATCGCGCGCGCCGAGACCACGAACATGGCCGATCCGTCGAAGGTGTCGCAAAAGCTCCTCTCGCAGGGTGCCGAAAAACAAAGGATCCAGGACCGGCTGGCAAAGGTCTGGACCATGGGCGGAGCCCTTCCCGGCATGCCCGTCGACCGCAACCAGCCCGCCATCTCGGGGCCTCTGCAGCGTGGCATCATCCGTCTGGCCCCCGGCACCACCGCCGCCTTTGCCTACATCCAGCCCTACCAGGAGCCCAACGACTGGGCCCACGTCAACTACTGCGGCCCCGGCGCGGCCATCGCGCTCCTCTCCCACTGGGACCGCGGCTATCCCACCAAGGTTGATATCGATCAGCTCGGCGCCGATATGGACCTGGACCCCTACGGCGGTGTATGGGTGCGCCAGATGGTGGCGCCCATCAACCAGCGCCTGAAAGAGATCACCGGCCAAGACGTCAACTGGTACCGCTACGGCGAAGCGCAGACCCTCGATGACTTTCGCTACATGCTCAAGACCGACCTGATCGACCACGGCATTCCTCTCATCACCAGCCTGCAGACCGGCGGCCTGCCCGGCTGGGGGCCTATCGACGTCGGCCACATCGTCGCCATCTACGGCTACACCCGCACCGCCGACGGCACCGAGTACGTCAGCTATGCGGATACCGCTGCCCCCATGGCGGGCCATGCGGGCCCTGTCCTGCACACTTGGGAGCTGAACAGCTTCTGGCAGGCCGTGAGCCAGAATAGCGCCCAAGTCTGGTAGAGGGCAGGGAGCAGCGGCCATCATGCCGCATCCCCCGTTCTCCCCTTCCCTGCGCGGAGGGGCAAGGGGAGAACGGGGCCTCCGCCCTCACCGCGCAGCGCCGGCCGAAGAGGCCGGCCTATTCGCCCAGGCGCTCACGGCGTCGCCTTTCCAACTCTTGCCGGGCCAGCTCGCGCCGCGCATCGCGGAAAGCGGAAGGACCCGACAGCTCCGCCCGTCGCTGGTCGCCGGGCGTGGGCGTGCTCCGGTCGAGGGCCTGCAGGGCAGCCATGCCCCCCACCAGCAGGATGAGGAGCACGCCCATTAGCAGCAAGATCATCCTCAACCTCCACCATAAACCACTGCTGGGCCGCCGGCCAGCCCGCAAGAGCTATGCCACGGCCATCCCCGCGGCCCGGAGATTGCTGGGTACCGCCGGTAGAGCCGTTCCCTCGCGTGCCTGCGGGTGGCAGCAGGCGCCACCGCTCCGGCGCCTGAGGCAGCGCCCATCTCGCGACAACAAGGAGCCACCGTGCCAGCCGGAGGTCTCGACCGGGTCAGCGAGACACTGCATGGGCTGACCGCCGAGCAAGTGGCCTTGCAGCGCGCCAGGTATGGCCCCAACGTGCTCCCCGAAGCGCGAGGGCCCACCGCCTGGTCCATCCTCCTGGCGCAGTTCAAGAGCCCGCTCGTCTACATCATCCTGATCGCTGCGGCCATCTCGCTCCTGGCCGGGCAGCGCACCGATTTCATCATCATCATGGCCGTGGTCATCATCGATGTGGCAGTTGGCTTTGTGCAGGAGTACCAGGCGCAGCGCACCTATACGGCCCTGCGGCGGCTGCTCAAGCCGATGACCACGGTCATCCGCGATGGCCAGCGGCAGGAGATCGAGGTCCGCGACGTGGTGCCCGGCGATCTGGTGGTCCTCAGCCCCGGAGAGCGCGTGCCCGCCGATGGCCATGTCGTGGAGAGCGCACGGCTTACCGTCGAGGAGGCCATCCTCACTGGCGAGACCGAAGCGGTGCCCAAGAGCACAGCGCCCGAGAACAATCAGCTCTACATGGGCACGACGGTGCTGGGCGGACGCGGCCTCATGCGCGTCGACCGCACCGGCACATCCACCGAGCTGGGCCGCATCGCCGTCAGCGTTGCCGAAACTCCGGAGGAAGAAACCCCTCTGCGCCTGCGCCTGCGCCGCTTCAGCCGCGGCCTCACGGGGCTCGTCATCGCGGTAACCGTCGTCATCCTCGCGGCGGGTCTGGCCGAAGGCCGCCCATTCCTCGAGACGGTGCGCGTCTCCATCGTCCTCGCCATTGCTGCTATACCCGAAAGCCTGCTCATCGCCGTGACCATCATCCTGGTGGTGGGCATGCGGGCCATCCTCAACCGCAACGGCCTGGTGCGGAAGCTATCGGCGGTCGAGACCCTGGGCTCGGTCACCGTCATCTGCACCGACAAGACGGGCACCCTCACCGAAGGCAGGCTGCGCGTCACTCGCGCCGACCTCTCCGACCGGGAGCGCGCCTTTGAGACCATGGTGCTGGCCAACAACCGCGAAGGCTCCCTCGAAGTTGCCCTCTGGGAGTATGCCACCTCGCAACTCGGCAGAGCCGCCGAGACGATGGTCGCCCGTGCCCAGCGCCTGGCCGAGGAGCCCTTTTCCAGCGAGACCAAGGTCATGGCCGTGACCGCTCGCCTGGATGGCGAGACCAATGACTATCTCAAAGGCGCGCCCGAAGTCGTCCTCGCCATGTGCCGCCTGACCGATGCCGAGCGTGCGGCCGCCCTGGCCGAGGCCGACGCCTGGGCCGGCGACGGCCTGAAGCCCCTTGCGCTGGCCTGGCGGCCCACGGCCCCTTTCGAACAGCGTTCCGGCTACCTCTGGGCGGGCCTGGTTGGCATGGAAGACCCCATCCGCGAGGGCGTGCCCGAGGCCATCGCGCTCACGCGCAATGCAGCCGTCAAGGTCAAAGTCATCACGGGCGACTACCGGCGGACCGCCGAACGCGTCGCCGCCCTCATCGGCCTCGGTGTGGACGGCAGGCGCATCGTAGAAGGGAGCGAGATCCAGGCCCTCGACGACGCCGGCCTCCAGGCGCGCGTGGAGGACGTCGTCATCTTTGCCCGCATCAGGCCCGCAGACAAGCTGCGCATCGTCGAGGCCCTGCAGGCCCACGGCGAGGTGGTGGCCATGATCGGCGACGGCGTCAACGACGCGCCCGCCCTCCAGCGCGCCGACATCGGCGTCGTCGTCGGCACCGGCACCGACGTCGCCAAGGAGACCGCCGACCTGATCCTCCTGGACAACAACTTTCGCACCATCGTCCTGGCCATCGAGGAAGGCAGAATCATCTTTGAGAACATCCGCAAGGTCGTTTCCTACACCATGTCGAACTCGTTCGCCGAAGTGCTGGCCATCCTGGTGGCGCAACTGCTCGGCTTCCCGCCGCTGCTCACCGTAGTCCAGATCCTTTGGATCCACCTCATCGCCGACGGCCCGCCCGATATCGTGCTGGGCTTCGAGCGCCGCGAGCCCGGCATCATGGAAGAGCCCCCCAGGCCGGTCTCTGCCCCGGTTTTGCCGCCCCTCGGCCTCTGGCTGGCGGTGTTCATCAGCACATCGAGCGCAGCCTTCGCCCTGGCTCTCTTTGCCAACCAGTACCTGGGGCAAGGCAACGTCGTGCTCGGCCAGAGCCTGGCCTTCGCCATTTTCGCCGTCGACGCCATGGTCTACATCTTTGGCTACCGCAGCCTGCGGCGCTCCCTCGCTGCCATCGGCAGCATAACCCAGAACAAGCCACTGGTTGGCGCCGTGCTTCTGGGTTTGGGGCTGGGGGTCGCGGCCATCGTCGTCCCGGCCCTGCGGAGCCTGCTCGGCCTGGCGCCGCTCACGGCCCAGCAGTGGGCCATCATCATGGCCTTCTCGTTCGCCCTGCTCGGCGTCGTCGAGGCCGCCAAAGCGATCCACGCCCGCCGGCGCCCCAGGCGCCGCCGATAACCCCGGCCCGGCCCTGCACGGTGCCCCTGCCGGGCGCGTGCTTGCCTCTGCTCTTCAACCGTGGTAGAATGCCCTTCACAGATCCAGCGTCAGCCGCAATCCGCCGGCGAGGTGCAGAGACGATGGTTGAGAAGTGGCTGCTCGATATCCTGGCTTGCCCGGCCTGCCACGCCAAGGTCGAATTGGCCCGCGAGCACTGGCTCGTCTGCCAGAATGACGAGTGTCGCCGCAAGTATCCGATCCGCGACGACATTCCGCAGATGCTCATCGAGGAAGGCGACCGCTACCGCGACACCAAGGTCGAGGATCTGCCGGCGCTGTCGTGACCCAGAGGGGAGCAAGGGCATGCGCAAGGGGCTGTCTCTGGTCGGCCTGAGCCTGGTCGTCCTGGTGGCCTTCAGCCCGGTCCCCGTGTCGAGGGCCGAGGGCGCCGTCCGCGTGTTGCAGAACCGCGCCAGCTTTCGTTTCTCTCAGAACCTCTCGTTCTCACTCGTTGCCGAGAGCGATCAAGAGATCAAAGACGTCGCCCTCTACTATCGCCGCCGGTCAGAGCGCGTGACCAGCCGGGTCGCGCCCCAGTTCACGCCGGGCCGCCACGTCGAGGCCACCTTCAAGAAGGACCTCGAGCCCGGCGAGATCCCTCCCGGCACCACCTTCGAGTACTACTGGCGGCTGAGCCTGGCCGATGGCACGCAGAGCGACACCCCCACCCAGACCCTCCTGTACGACGACGACCGCTTTGCGTGGCAAACGCTCCAGGCGGGGAACCTCACCCTCCTGTACTATGGGGAAGGGCAGGCGCCCCTGGCCCAGCAGCTGGCCCAAGCGGCGCAGGCCGCCCTGGCCCGTATGCAGAGCCAGGTGGGGGTAACCCTCAACTCCCCGGTGCGCATCTACATCTACCAGAACAGCAACGACATGCGCGGAGCGCTTGCGGCGCGCAGCGAGGGCTTTGACGAGCGCGTGGTCACCCTGGGCGTGGCCGTCTCCGACAACACACTCCTCCTCCTTGGCAGCCACACCGGCGTCGAGCAGACCATCGCCCACGAGCTCAGCCACATCGTCGTCGGCCTTGCCACCAAGAACCCGTACAGCCCTGTGCCGCGCTGGCTCGACGAGGGGCTCGCCATGTACGCCGAGGGGTCGCTCCCCGCCGAGAACCTGCGGGCCTTCAACGACGCCGTGGCCCACGACCGCCTGATCTCGGTGCGCTCGCTTTCGGGCTACACGGGCGATGCCAGCCAGGTGGATCTCTACTACGGCGAGGTGTACAGCCTGGTCGACTTTATGTTGCGCACCTTTGGCCGCGATAAGATGGCCGAGCTGCTGAAGGTCTTCAAAGAGGGCACCTACCCCGACGACGCCCTGCGCCAGGTATACGGCCTGAGCCTCGACGGCCTCGATGCGGCCTGGCGCACCAGCCTGGGCCTCAAGCCTCGCACGACGGCCACCGCAGCCGGCCCGGCCCCTACCGTGCCCAAGGCGGGCACGGCCGCGCCCCGCGACAGTGGCGGTGGAGCGCTTTGCCCGGCGACGGGCTTTCTCGGCGCCCTGGGCCTCTTGCTCGCCGTGGGCCTCAGGCGGCCGGCCAGGTCAGCATAGGCCGATATGGAGGTGGACCTGTGGGAATCGCCCTAGCTGGCGGAGCCAGCATCCGATTCCCTCGGGCCCTACAGTTGCTTTTGCTGGAGTCGATTTGCCAGAACTGCCGGAAGTCGAAACCGTGGTGCGGGGGCTCCGCCAGCGCATCACCGGGCGCACCATTACCGGTGTAGAAGTGTACTGGGAGCGTGCCATCGCCACGCCCTGCCCGAGCGAATTTGCGGCGCAGCTTGTCGGGCAGCGTATCCGCAGCGTGGACCGCCGCGGCAAGTTCGTTGTGATGGGCCTGGAGGGCGCTGACCTTCTCGTCCACCTGCGCATGACGGGGCAGTTGCTGGTGGTGCCTGCCAGCCAGGCGCATGCCCTGCGGCACGTGCGCGTGGCCCTGGCGTTGGGCGACCTGCTGCTGATCTTTAACGATGCGCGCAAGTTTGGGCGCATGGCGCTGGTGCCCGATGCGCGCCAGTGGCTGGCCGCGCTGGGCCCGGAGCCGCTCGATCCAGACTTTACCGCGGCAGCCCTGGCGGCGCGCCTGCAGCGCCGGCGCCTGCCCATCAAGTCGCTTCTGCTCGACCAGAGGTTCCTGGCCGGTGTCGGCAACATCTATGCCGACGAGGTGCTCCACGCCGCCTGCATCGCCCCCACGCGCCCCGCATCCTCCTTGAGCGCCGCCGAGGCCGAGGCGCTGCACGCGGCCCTCCAGAGCGAGCTCCAGCGGGCCATTGCCAACCGTGGTACGACGCTCAGCGACTATCGGGATGCAGAGGGGCACAGCGGCGCGCACCAACACACCCTGCGCGTGTACGGGCGCGAGGGCGAGCCCTGCCCTCGCTGCGGCGGTGCCATCGCGCGCATGCGCCTGGGCGGCAGGAGCAGTTACCATTGCCCACGCTGCCAAAGGTGAGTATGGAGGAGATGGCCGGCGAGCGCGGCCATGGGCGCCTCGCCTGGCTCGGGCTCGGCGCCGGCACCGCGGCCGGCACGGATCAGCAGCCGATCCACAGTTCCCTGGAGGGGAAACATGCCGCTCATTCTGGCCATTAACCCGGGCTCGACCTCGACCAAAGTGGCCGTCTTTGACGGCCACGAGCCGCTGTTCGTCGACGAAATCCCCCACGCAGCGGCCGACCTGGCCACCTACGCCCACATCGCCGAGCAGTATCCGCTCCGCCGCGATGCGGTGCTGGCTTCCCTGGCTGCCCACGGCGTGAGCATCTCCGGCCTGACTGCGGTGGTGGGCCGTGGCGGCATGCTCCGCCCGGTCCCCAGCGGCACTTTCCGCGTGAACCAAAAGATGCTCGATGAGCTCGCCGCCCCCGGGCCGCGCGAGCATGCCTCGAACCTGGGGGCCATCGTTGCCCACGAGATTGCGAGCCGGGCAGGCATTCCCGCCTTCATCGTCGACCCGGTCTGTGTCGACGAATTCGAGCCCATCGCACGCATCTCGGGCCTGCCCGAGATCGAGCGGCGCAGCCTGTCGCACGCCCTGAACCTCAAGGCCACCGCCCGACGTGCCGCCCGCGACCTGGGCCGCCCCTACGAGAGCCTCGACCTGATCGTGGTGCACATGGGCGGGGGCATTTCGGTCAGCCCTCATCGCCACGGGCGCATGATCGACGTGAACCAGGCCCTCGACGGCACCGGCCCGTTTTCGCCCGAGCGCGCAGGCGGCCTGCCCGTCGGCGACGTCATCCGCATGTGCTTCTCGGGCCGCTACACCTACGCTGAGCTCTTCCGCCGCATCGCCGGCCAGGGCGGGCTCGTCGCTCACCTGGGCACCAACAACGCCATCGAAGTGGAGCGGCGCATTGCCGCCGGCGACGAGCACGCCCGCCTGATCTACGAGGCCATGGCCTATCAGATCGCCAAAGAGATCGGCGCTATGGCCACCGTCTTGTGCGGCCACGTCGATGCCATCGTCCTCACCGGGGGCCTTGCCCACTCCGAGATGCTCTGCGGCTGGCTGCGCCAGCGTGTGGGATGGATTGCCCCCATCATGATCTACCCCGGCCAGGATGAGATGCGCGCCATGGTCGAGGGAGTGCTCCGGGTGCTGGAAGGTGAGGAAAAGGCCTACGAATACTGAAAAAGGTCCGAAAGGAGTCTGATCGATTGTGCGACGCAAGATCCTTGTCATCGATGACGACCAGTCCTTCCTGGAGGCGATCAAGCAGGCGTTCCTCTCGGAGAAATACGAGCTGATGACCGCCCGCAGCGGCCGCGACGGCCTGCAGCAGGCACTGGCTTTCCACCCCGATATCGTCATTCTCGACATCATGATGCCCGAGATGGACGGTTGGGAGGTGTGCCGGCGCCTGCGTGAGATGACCAACATCCCCCTGATGTTCCTGACGGCCAAAGAGGGCGAAGAGAATGTCGTCAAGGGCCTGCTCATGGGGGGCGATGACTATCTCGAAAAGCCGGTTCGCGTGGCCGAGCTGCGGGCCCGGGTAGAGGCGTTGCTGCGCCGCGCCGAGGCCGGGCGGCCGGCCTACCACGCCCCGGCGTACGACGACGGCGAGCTATACGTCGACCTGACCCAGCCGCGGGTACTCTTGCGGGGGCATCTGGTGGACCTGACCCCCCAGGAGTACCGCGTCCTGGCCATTCTGGCGCAGAATGCGGGGCGTGTGGTGAGCTACCGCGAGTTGCTCCAGCGGGCGTGGGGCCCCGATTTTGCCAGCATGGAGGCCTACGTCCACCTCTACATCTGCTACCTGCGCGCCAAGCTGGAAGACAACCCGGCCGAGCCGAAGCGCATCGTCACGCGGCGCGCCTCGGGCTATATGCTCTGCGCCCCCCACATGGCGCCCGATGCCGACGGCAGCGCACCGGGCCAGCCCGACGTTCGCAAGAACACAGACCATGTTTGACGCAGGCTCGACGTGTGGTAGAATAGGCGGCCGCACTGTTGATTCCGGGCCAGACTGCCGGTGATACCCGTCAGCCCACACAGGGAGAGCCCTCACGCCAATGCCTGCCCAGCGCCCCAAGCGACCACCCAACCAGCCCAACCTGCGGCGCCGCCTGCTGGTTGTTGCGGTTGTTGGCTCATCTGCCCTCTACTGCCTCGGCATCGGTGCCTTCGCCCTCAAGCGCCAGTTGGTACATCCCGCGCCGGCTGAGGCTGAGGCGATCACGGCGACGCCTTTGCCCAGCTCGCCTACGCCGGTGAACCTCTTCCCGCGCCTGGCACGCACGCTGGAACCCACGCCTACCGACGCCCCGGTCATCCGCCCGACCAGGGTGCCATCGGCCACGCCTTCACCCCTCGCATCGCAGACTCCCAAGGCCCAGACCACGCCCGTGGGCACGCGCACCAGCGCCCCGACCACCACAGCCACCGCCACCCGTTCGCCCACACCGCTGCCGCCGACGGCAACAGCGAGCCCATCGCCCCAGCCGACGGCCACTGCCACGCCGACCCAACCGGCTGCTACAGCGACGCCCGGAGGGCAGCCCTCCCCGCCTTCGCCCACCGAGCCCGCTACCCGCCGCTAACCTGCGCCGCGCGGCGGTGCGGCCCCGGCCCGTCGCCCCTCAACCGCTCGCCCGAGTGGTACCTGGCAGGCCCGGAGATCTGCAAGTTGCGCAGAATCGTTTCCGGTGGTATGATGGCCAGAGGCCACTCGTGGGCTCGCCTGCGGCCGGGCGGGCCTCCCGCCGGTATGGTGCCAGGAGGGATGCAGCCATGGAAGGCAACGCCGCCGTCGACTATCACCCCACCATCAAAGAGCTGCCCACGGGCGACCGCCCCCGAGAGAGGCTCCAGAACTCGGGGCCGGGAGCGCTGTCCAACGCCGAGCTCCTGGCCATCATCCTCCGGACGGGCACCGGCGGCCAGAATGTCGTCGCCCTGGCGACCAGCCTGTTGGCGCGCTTCCACGGCCTGAGCGGCCTGGCCAAAGCCAGCTTTCCTGAGCTCTGCAGAGAAAAAGGCCTTGGCTTCGCCAAGGCCTGCCAGCTCAAGGCCGCCCTCGAACTCGGCCGGCGTCTCCTCATCGAATCGCCCGACGACCGGCCCCAGGTGCGTTCGCCCCAAGATGCGGCCAACCTCATCTTGCTCGAAATGGCCTTCCTCGAGCAGGAGCACCTGCGAGTCATCCTCCTCGACACCAAGAACTATGTGCAGAGCATCCAAACCGTCTACCAGGGCAACGTCAACACTGCCCTGGTGCGCGTCGCCGAGGTCTTTCGCGAGGCCGTGCGCACCAACTCGCCCTCGCTCATCGTGGCCCACAACCACCCCAGCGGGGATCCTACGCCAAGCGCCGAGGATGTGCACGTGACCGAGCAGATCGTCGCCGCCGGCAAGCTCCTGGATATCGACGTGCTCGACCACTTGATCATCGGCCGCCAGCGCTATGTCAGCCTCAAAGAGCGCGGCCTGGGGTTCAAGTAGCCGGCGCAGCACGCCTGACCACATCGATGCCCCTCAAGCGCAGGGCCACCACCGCTCCCACTGCCATGAGGAGCGCGCTCACCCGGTAGGGGGCCGCCGGCCCTGCCACAGTCCACAGCGCCCCAGCGATGAGGGGCCCCGCCAGCACGCCCACGTTCTCGAATGCCCCGTGCAGGCCCAGTGCCCAGCCGTACAGTGAAGGTGGGCTCAGCCGCCCCACCAGCACGATGCGTGCAGGGCTCGCCAGCGCCCAGCCCAGTGCGTCGAGAGTCACCGCCACCAGGAGCCCCGCAAAGCTGCGCGCCACGCTGTACACCACCATCCCCGCCGCCCCCACCGCCAGGCCCAGGGCCACCCGCGTGGCCAGCGAGATGCGCCGGTCGAAGCGGTTCAGCAGGGTAAGGAAAAAGATGTTTGCGATGCTGAACGCGCCAAAGAGCAACCCCGCCGCCGACGCATCGAGCCCCGCACGCTCCTGCGCCAGCAGGACGAGAAAGTTGCGCACCACCCGGTTGTCGACGAACTGGAGGAGAGCCGCCACGCCCAGGATGAGCGCAGGCCCGTTCACGGCCGATGCCAGCGACACCGGCCCGCGGCTGGGCTGCACCTCAGAGGCCGGGAAGGGGGGCGGCTCCACCAGAAAGAGCGAAGCCACAGCCGCCACCGTGCCCATGAGCGCCGTGAAGACAAAGACGGCCTGGGTCCCTGCCCGCTGAAAGAGCCAGCCACCGGCCGTCGAGCCAAAGGCCAGAAAGCCCGAATACACTACCAGGTACAGGCTGAGGCCAAAGGCCTGCCGCGACGGCCGGTAGGCCCGCACAACGTACCCGCGCGCCAGAACGCCAATGGTCGACTCGAACAGGCCAGTGACCACCTGCCACAGCACCACCACCAAGAGCCCCGGCCACAGCACCAGCAGCCACAGGCTCAGCGCCAGCGCCGCGCGCGCCAAGAAGTAGGGCCGGCGTATGCCCAGCCGGTCGCCCAGCCAGCCCCAGGCGGGCTCGCTGAACATCATGAGAAACCCGGTGCAGCCCCCCAGCAGCCCCCACAGAGCGGGCGTGCCCCCCAGGGCCAGCACGTGCAGCGGCAACACCGGCGCGAGGGCTCCCAAGAGCGCCAGATGGGCGCCCACCGTCACCAGCATGGCCACCACGCCGCTCGCGCGGACGCGCAGAACCCCATCCTCACCCATCACCATCGCCTCACGACGAAGTAGACTGCGGCCAACCGTTCGGGTACAGTCCAGTTTGGGGGCAAGCCTGCATGCCAGCATTCGGTGTGTGGTGCTGCCCCACCCCCAGCCCCGCCCCCACGCACGGGTTTGGGGGTTTGGGGCGGGCGCTTTGCGCCCGCCCCAAACCCCCATCGAAGGGCTCCCCCTCTCCGCCGCAGTGGGAAGGGGCCGGGGGGATGGGTCTCATACCTGTCCGGCACGCTGGTCGCTGGCTTGCCCCCAGAACGAACCACACCCAACCGTTCGCTCGACTTGAGCACCCCTGCAGGGTGGCCTATAATGAGGGCCAGGTTCTGCCGTGGCCGCCAGGGGTCCCCGAGGAGTGCTTGCCATATGCCCATCAACGTGCCGAGCCGTCACAACCCCACACTGCAACGCGTTGTCGAGCTCGTGAACCAGGATGCCGAGCTGCACCAGCTGTGGAAGAGCGCCAACATCAACGCCGTCGACCGGCTGGGCATGAGCGACCACGGCGAAGTGCACATCCGCATCGTGGCCAACATCGCCCTCAAGCTGCTGCGCCTGCTCGTCGACGCCGGCATCCCCATGAGCGTGGTGGCCAACTATGGGCTGACCAACAACGATGCAGAGGTCATCGTGACGCTGGCGGCCTGCCTCCACGACCTGGGCATGGCCGTGCACCGCGATAACCATGAGGAGTACAGCATGCCGCTGGCCATGGCCAAGCTGCGCGAGTGGCTGCCGGGCGTCTACCCGCCGGCCGAAGCCGCCATCATCACGGCCGAGACCCTCCACGCCGTGGTGGCCCACCACGTGGCCACGCGCTGCCTCACCATCGAGGCAGGCATCGTCAAAGTGGCCGACGCCCTCGATATGAGCAAGGGCCGCTCACGCATCCCCTTCGAGGCAGGCGCCCTCAACATCCATGCCGTCTCGGCGGCCGCCATCGAAGAGATCGTCCTCAAGCCAGGGGAGACCAAGCCCATCAGCGTCGAGGTGCGCATGAACAACTCGGCGGGGATTTTCCAGCTCGACGAGCTGCTGAAGCGCAAGCTGGCCAACTCAACCCTTGCGCCCTACGTGCAGGTGCTAGCGACAATCCAGGGCGATACCGAGAAGCATCTGCTGGAGGTCTACAGCCTGTAGGGGAGCGCCCTCTGGCCCGGAGAGTGGGAGATGGGGATAGCCCGCCAACCCGACCCCGTCAAACTGATCGTCGGCCTGCTCGCCCGCGAGCGGCCACTGCTCGACGAGGCCGCCGAGCGGCTGGCCGGCGCCTTCGGCCCTGTCGAAGAGCGCAGCGCGCCGGTGCCCTTCCGCCACACCGATTACTATGCAGCCGAACTCGGCGCCGAGCCCTGGCGCCAATTCCTGGCCTTTGCCAACCTCATCGACCCGGGCGACCTCGCCGCCATCAAGCTCAGAACCAATGCCCTGGAGGCGGCGTGGGCTGCGGAGGGCCGGCGTGCGGTCAACATCGACCCGGGCTACATTTCCCTCTCCAAGCTGGTGCTGGCCACCACCAAGAACCATTGGCACCGCATCTACATCGGGCAGGGCATCTATGCGGAGGCCACCCTCCCCTTCCGCCACGGCGCCTTCCAGCCCCAGGAGTGGACCTACCCCGACTATCGTGCGCCCGAGAGCCTGGCCTTCTTCACCGCCATCCGCGCACGGTACCGCCAGCAGCTTCGCGAGATGCCCGCTTCTACTGCACCTCCAGGCTGATCGAGCTCAGCTCGCTCTCATAGTCCCAGCCCGAGGCATACACCTTGATCCACACGATGCGTGCCGGCCTCGGCTGCAAGACGTCGAGCAGGTTGCCCGTCTCAAAGTAATGCTCGCTGCCCGCCAGCACCTGGATGCCACTGCCGGTGGGGTAGCCCCGCGGGTCTCCCGTGTAGAACCCCTGGGTCCACTCGTTCTCGCTGCCGAACTGGTCGCGGTAGCGGATGCGGATCGTCAGAGGGTACTCCGAGGCATCCCTTCCGCCGCCCGGCAGGCTCTGGCTGACCACCTTCAGGTTGGCCTTGATCGTGAGGGAAGAAATGGGGTCGGGCAGGTCTTTGTCGACCTCTTGTTTGATCCCCGTCTCGCAGTGGTTGCCGCGATCGCCCGAGCCGGCACCTGTGCGGAAAAAACGCACCGCCTTCGAGCTGCCCTCGCCCACCAGCGTCACCGTGCCATCGACGCTGGGGCCGTCGCCACCCTGGTCGTTGTAGTACGTCCAGCCTTCGAGGCCGTGGCTAAAGTCGGCGTTGGTCAGCAGGTTCTTGGCGCGGGCGATGGGCGGCGTCGGCGGCTGGCCTGGGGTCAGGGTGGTCTGGTCCATGGCGAGCAGGCGCACCGTGCGGCCGCCACCCGTCACCACTGCGCTGCCGAGCTGCGTCCACACCTCGCCGCCTTCCGGCGCCACCTCGACGCCGTAGAGCCCGTCTTCCTTGAGCGCCATGGTGGCGCCGAGCTCCTGCAGGTGGACCGTAAAGTCGAGGCCAGAGGGTTTCACCACCTTCGAGGTGACCAGCCGCAGTTTCCCCTTCGAGATGCGCAACCAGACGGTCTTGGGGGTCACGCCCGTGCTGAAGCGCGGCACCCGGAGCCGTTCCAGCGTCAAGTCACTATCGGGAAGGATGTGGACGTAGCTGCCGTCGGCAAAGCGCACATCGGCGCTGGCCTTCTCGTCCAACTGGATGATGATGCCTTCGCCCAGTGCCACCGGCTCGTGGTCTCTGGTATAGGCATCGAGGCGGCCGGTGGCAGGGTTCGTCACGCGCACCGTTCCCTCGAGCACCTGCAGCATCGCCGGCTGCACTTTGGTAGAGTAGCGCAGCACGTAGCGCACGCTCAGCGGAACGGCCACCACCAGCATGCAGAAGATGGCAAAAGCAATCCACACCACCACCCAGGCCGTGCGCTCTGGATGTGCGCGCAACACCGGTTGCTGCATCAGTAGCGTACCTCAAAAGAGCCCCATTGCCCAGAAGGGGCCTCCCACGAGGCCTCCACCTCGCGCACCTCGGCCATGGGTGGCCCAGAGTGGAGCCACGTGTACAGTTCTTCTACAGCGCGGCGTGGGCCTTCGGCCACCACCTCCACGCTGCCATCGCTGCGATTGCGAACGTACCCGCGCAGTCCCAGCCGGCGCGCCTCGCGCTGGGTGTAGTAGCGAAAGCTCACTCCCTGCACCATCCCGCGCACAATCGCGTTCAGCCGCACGCGTTCCTCGGTGACCACCGCAACGCTCCTGCTCCTAGGAGAATGCTGGTTGGGCGGCACTCCCGCGCCATGGCGCCTCTCTTGACCGGTACTGGCCCTAGCCCTTGCCCGAGGGGCCTTCGCCCGGCTCGCCCTCGGCCTCAAAGTAGAACATATCCAGATCGCCGGTGCCAAAGTCGAGCTCGGCCAGGGCATCCTCGGCGGCCTCTCGCATCGCCTCGTCGTCCGAAGATTGGCAGGCCTCCAGAGCCCGGCGGGCGTGCTCGCCACCCACCTGGCCCAAGGCCCAAGCGGCCATCTGCCGCACCTCGGAGTCGGGATCCTTGAGCATGCGGATCAGTTGGCCCGCCGCCGACTTGAGCGAAATCTCGCCCGCCGCCCGGGCTGCCTCGTAGCGCATCGCCGGGCTTGGCGAACGCAGCTCGGCGCGGACCTCCGCCGCCCAACGCGTGTCGGCCGTGCGCCCCATGGCAAAGACCGCGCTCTGCCGCATCCGCTCGTTGGGGCTGGTGTAGGCCTCGGTGATGATCTCCTCCAGCGGCACCTCGCTCAGGTAGGCCACCGCCTCGATCGCGCGTCGGCGCACCTCGTCGGACTCGCTCCGCCGGGCAATCACCTCCAGCAACCCCTCGCGCACCTGGCGCGCCCTCTCTTCCGAGAGCTCCCCCAGCTCGGCCTGCAGCGCAAAACGCCCCAACGAGATGGCAGCCTTGGCCCGCACGCCCTCCGCCGGGTCTTCCTTCATCATACGAACGAGCGGCTCGATGAGCGCCGGCCGATCATCCTCCCACAAGCCTTCGATGGCCCGCTCGCGCACCACCGGGTCCTCGGCCCGCAGCGACCACCGGAAGATGTCGTTAAAGTCCAGTTCAAAGTCGCTCTCGGCCATCTCGGCCATCAGCGAGATCAGCTCGCGCCGGCGCTCGTCTGACATGTCGCGCCAGCATTCGGCAAAGCGGCTCACCTCGGCCCGGCCGGCCCCACTGAGAAAGGCGACCACCGACCGCGCCAGCGCCTGGCTCTCGTCGCACACCAGCGCGAGCGCCTCCTCAAATGTCCAGAGATGGCTCTTCGTGCCCGACTTCATACATCCAATCCATTCCGGCCCCACGAAAAGGGCAATGTTGCACCGATTGTAGCACAGCCGCGCCTGCCGGTAAAGCGAGAAGCCTCCGGGAGTGTATCCAAGATGCGCCGGCAGGTTCCCACGATGGTTCCGCGCCTGCGCCCTACCGTGCAGCCACCGACAGGCCTGGAATGTACAGGTGAGGCACCTCTGCGCGGCCGTCGAGCCAGTAGGCGCGGTTGCCGATGCCGGCCAGGCGTTGGAGCGCCCGGAATACATTCCCCGCCACCATAGCATTCTTCACGCGCCCCACCAGCCTCCCCTTCTCGACCCTGAAGCCGAGGTGCACGTTCCCCGAAAAGTCGCCCGACAGGAGGTTGCCGGCCCAGGCCCCCATGGTCTGATCCACCAGCAAGCCCTCGTCGATATCGGCCAGCATTTCCTCGTACGCAGCCTGGCCTGCCGCAATGCGCAGGGCCCGCGGGCTGGGGGCCGGCAGGCTCGACAGACTGCGCAGGCCATTGCCCGTGCTCTGGGTGCCCGCGCGGCCGGCCGTCTGCAGGTCATAGTAGAAGGCGTTCAGGCGCCCGCGCTCGACGAGGCTCGTGCGCCGCGTGGCGACGCCCTCGTGGTCCGAAGGGGCGCTCGATGGCATGCCTGGCACCAGGCCATCGTCGGTCAGCGTAAAGGCCGGGTCGAACATCTCCTCGCCCAGCCGGCCGGCGAGCGGCGACGAGCCCTCCAGCACAGCCTTGCCGCTCAGGGCAGCGGCCAGCGGCTCCAACAGAGTCAGGGCCACGCCTTTGGGCGTAAAGATCACCGGCAGGCTCCCCGACGGTGCCGGCGCAATCTCGCCCGACAGCTCGAGTTTGCCCAGCAGCGTAGCGACGACCTTCTGCCTGTCGAGGGTCTGGAGATGGCAGGAGGCATCGGACTCATAGATGTCGAGGATGTCGTCCTCGCGCGTGCGGTTGACGTGGACGCCCGCCGAAATGGCCGTCTTCCGGTAGCTGCTCAGCCCGCCGGAGGTGTTCATCACCGTAACTGTGGCCACGTCCTTGCGCACATCCACATCGACCAACAGGTCGTCGCCGTGTGCCCGCACCCGGTCGACCATCTCCTGGCCCATCTGCACCATGGCGTCGACGCTGAGCGCCGCCACGGCCTCGTCCCACAGGTCGAGCGCGCCCTCTTCCAGCCGCTCGCTGGGGTAGGCCATGGCCGACTCGGCGCCAAAGTGCGCCGTGGCCACCGCATCGTCGACCAGGGCCTGCGGGTCGCCCAGTTGCGAGGAGCTCGCCAGCCCGATCCGCCCCCCCACCACCACACGCAGGGCCAGCCCGCGCGTCTGGCGCGTCTCGATGGCACGCAGCCGGTTGGCCTCAAAGGCGACAGGGGTCTCTTCCTGGCCGATCATGAACACCTCGGCCCACTCGGCCGACCGCCCCGCCAGGGCCAGAACCTGTTCAGCGAAGCTCTGCATCACTCGCCTCCGATGATCACGTCGCGGATCAGGAGGTGAGGGCTCGCCATGCTCACCGGCAGTGGCGCTTGCTCTCCCTTGCCGCAGCCGCCGCCCTCCGACCAGGCCTGGTCGTTGGCGATCCCCTCGATGTTTGCCAGCGTCTGGAACACATTTCCGGTGAGGTTCACCCCCCGCAGAGGCTCGGCGAGCTTGCCATCGCGGATCATGAACGCCTCGCCGGCAGAGAAGGTGAACATCTCCATACTCGTCTGCCCTCCGAAGGAGCTCTTCACATACACCCCCTCCTTCACGCTCGAGAGCAGGTCGTCGAAGGTCGCCTGGCCCGGCTCGATGAAGGTGTTGGTCATGCGCACGATGGGCGGGTAGCGGTAGTTGATGGCCCGCGCGTTTCCGGTCGGCCTTTCGCCCATGCGGGCGGCCGTCTCGCGCGAGTGCAGGCGCCCCACCAGCACACCCTCGCGGATCAGGTAGGTCTTTTGCGCCGCCACCCCCTCCGAGTCGTAGGCGTAGGAGCCCCTGTGCCCGGGCACGGCGGCGCCGTCGGCGATGTTGAGGTGTGGCCCCCCAAAGCGCCGTCCAAGTACCATAATCTCGCGCAGCCGGGGGTTCTCGTATACGTGATCGGCCTCGCTGAGGTGGCCAAAGGCCTCGTGCACAAACACTCCAGCCAGCTTGGGGTCCACCAGCACGGTGTAGGCCCCGCCCTTGATACGGCGGGCCGAGAGCAGGTCGACGGCGCGGCGCGCTGCAGCGGCGACCTCTCCGTGCAGCCCCTCCAACACGCGCAGGTCGCCGCGGCTGCCGGTGCTCACGAACCCCTGTTCCACCTCGTTGCCCTTGCGGGCCACTGCCACAAACGTCGCCGCCAGGTCGAGGGACTCTTGTTCCACGTACGAGCCCTCCGAGTTGGCGAACACCGTGCGCCGGAACAGGTCGCTGTAGCGGACGGTCGTCGTCTGGAGGGGCGCTGTGGCCCACAACAGCTCGTTGTACTCGGCGAGCAGGCGCACCTTGTCGTCGAGGCTGACGCCGCGCACGTCGCGGGCGGCGCCGGCCCGCACCGTGTCGCGCACCACCGGCACCTCGGCCAGGGTGAGCGGCTCACGCACGGCCAGGCGTGCCTGGTGCACTGCCTGCTCCACGTACTCGCGCAGCCTGGCCACATCGTTGAACGAGGCAAAGCCCCAGCCGCCCTTCACCAAGGCCCTCACGCTGCCCCCCATGGCGCGAGCCCTGCCCAGCTCCTCCAGCTCATGGCCACGGAAGCGCACCTGGGTCGACTCCGACTCCTCGAGCCGCACCTCGATGTAATCGGCATCCTGGCCACGCAGGGCGCTTTCGATCCGATCGTGCACCATGCCCTCCTCTCGGAACGCAGATAGACCATGCCACGGGGCCAACGCCTTACCCTGCCAGCCCCCTCTGAGGGTACGCAAGTAGAGAATGGCCCCTTGCGGGCGTCGCCTAACGCCAGGTGAACGCCCAGGTGGCACTGGCCGGGCTGAGGGGCACGCCATCCGCCCCTCCCCTGGTCACCTGCACGCTCCACTCTATCTCTGGCGCCGCGGCATCGCGCTTGCCATAGACCTCTGCCGGCACCCGCCACGACGTCTCCTGCACCCAGGCCTGCGTGGTTACGGGCTGCCCATTGGCCTGGTAGCGAAGGGCCACCCTGTAGCCCTCGCCCTCCTTCAAGGCCCCGGGCGCCTTCCATGAAAGCATAATGATCGCGTCGGCCCCGGCAAATTCGGTGCCAGTGGCCGGCGTTGCCAGCTCGACGGCAGGGTAAGGCAGGGCGGGCGTCGCCGTGGGCGGGCGACGCGTGGGCGTGGCTGTGGCAGTCGCCGTGGCGGTGAACAGGGCGGTGGGCGTGGGGCTGGCCGCCACGGTGGCGGTAGGAATACGCGTGGGCGTGGGCCGCACTTCGGTGGCCCGGGTGGGCACAGGGGTGCTGGTCGCAGTGGGCGGAGGCAACAGCTCGATGAGCGACACGGTGGGCAGCCGCTCCACCTCTTGCCGGATGCGAGGGAGGGTGACCACATCCGCCACCACATAGTACCCGGCACCCAGAAGCGCCACCACCAGGGCCGCCACCGCTACGGGCCGCCAGCTCCGCCGCAGCTCTGCGCCACAGGCAGGGCAGAGGCGCCCCGAGGCCCGCACTCGCCTGCCACAGTGGCGGCATACCACATAGCCGGGCTGGCGCCGGCGCTTTACCGAAGTGCCACAAGTGGAGCAGATCTCGCTCCCCGGCCGCACTTCCGCTCCGCATCGTTTGCACTTCATACCGCGCTCCCCCCATCCGGCAGCCCTGGCGGTGAGGCGGGCCCCGGCTCGTCACAGCCCACTGCTTCCGGCGGGTCGTAGCAGCAGCCCGCGGCCCACTAGCGCCCAAGGCCCGTGGTGCCGGGCGCTTCGGTCAGGCTCGCGGCGTGCAACCCTCTCTTGGCCCACTACGGGCCGGGAAACTGCACCCCCTGCACCAAACGCAACAGGTCAAAGTAGGAGACAACAAGGAACAGGCCCAGCAGCACCACAATGCCCACCAGGTGCACCAGACCCTCCTTGCGAGGATCGATCCGCCGCCCCCCGCGCACCAGTTCGAGGGCGACGAACACCAGCCGCCCGCCATCCAGGGCGGGGATCGGCAGCAAGTTGATGATGAACAGGTTCACGCTCAGGAAGGCCGTCCACTCGACGACCTGCACGAAACCGCTCTTGATCACCTCGCCGGTGGCCTGGGCAATGCCGATGGGCCCGGCCAGGTCCACCGGTGCCAGGCCGCGCACCATGGCGGCCAGGCCGGCGACCATCATCACCACGGTGCCCAGCGCGCGCTCGGCCCCCAAGACGATGGCCTGCCCGGCCGGGTAAGCCGCTCGCCTGAGGGGCGGGCCGGTGTGCACCCCCAAAGCCCCCTGATCGGGCGGGTGGTCGGAGCGTGGCATCGCGTGCACCACCAGGGGTGCGCGCGCGCCCTCGCGGCTCACCGTGAGGGTAATCTCCTGGTCGAGGTGCGCGTTGATCATCTGCTGCAGCGCCTCGGGCGTATTGACCGGCTCCTGGTTCACTGCCAGCACCACATCGCCCAGACGCAAGCCAGCGCCGGCGGCCGGCGAGCCGGCCGCTACGTCGTAGATGCCCACCCCAGGCCCCGTGGTCGGCTCCAGCACGCCCATCATATAGCTCGCCGCAAAGAGCACGACCGCGAGCACCACGTTCATCACCGGCCCGGCCAGGAGGAAGGCGCCCCGCACCCAGGCGCTCTTCTTCGTCAGGCTGCGCGGGTCATCCGGGTTCTCGTCGCCCGCCACCCGCACAAAACCGCCGATCGGAATGGCATTGATCGTGTACTCGGTGTCGCCCCGCCTGGCAATGCGCAACAGGCGCGGCGGATAGCCAAACCCAAACTCTTCGACACGCACGCCCGAGAGCTTGGCCACAGCAAAGTGGCCCAGCTCGTGGACGAACACCACGACGCTGAACACCAAGAGAAAGGCAACGATAGTAACGGCAACCACCCCCTCGTTGGCTCAAAGCCCGTTTACGCCATTATAGCCCCGTATGGCTCGCGTGACAAAGAGCATCTCCCCCCGGCGCCGGGGCCTTTTCAAGCTCGGCGTTATGTGAAGGCAAGACCCTTCGCAGGCGAGCATTCGCCTCGCTGCGAGGCCCGCAGAACCTGCTCAGAGCCTGCCTTGAGCAGAGCGAAGGGGTGACATAGACGCGACTTTGAAAAAGCCCTGCCGCCGCCGGCGCCGCTTCAGCTTTCGCCGGCCTCCAGAGTCGTCCCGCCGGGGCGCCCCAGCAATGCCGCCTCCACGCGCCCCGGCTCGAGCCCCGTAAAGATCGACACGCGCAGCCCGGGCACCTTCTGCACCAGCTCCAGCATCTGCCGGACCTTGGCCCGCATGCCGCCGGTCACATCCACCCCACACGCGCCCACCAGCCGCCGCTCGGCCTCCGGCCACGATGCGGGGGTCAGCCGAGCGATGGGGCGGGCGTTGGGCTCGCGGTGAGGATCGGCGGTGTACACCCCATCGACCTCGCCCGCCAAAAGGATCCGCTGGGGCACGGCCTGGCGCGCCAGGTACGCAAAGACCTGCTCGGTCGAGATGATGCTGCATCCCCGCGTGGCGTCGAGGGCCACGTCGCCATAGACCACCGGCACGAGGCGCCGCTCCAATAGCTCGCCCACCGGCCAGGTGACCAGCTCTGTGAGCTGGCCGTCGCAGGTTCGCGCCGAGGCCGATGGCTGCAAGGCCACGGCCGGGACTCCCACCTGCAGGCAGGCATCGACCACCAGCCGGTCGAGACGCGCCGCCGCCGCTGCGGTTTCGGCAAACCCGCGCCAGTCGCTCGGGTGGCCGTGATGGATGCCATAGCGCTGGGCGGCAAAGTGGCCGAAGGAGCCGCTGCCATGGCCCAGCACCAGCCGCAGCCCCGGCTCGGCGGCCAGTGCCCGGGCAATCTCGGCCACCACCCTTTCGATGACCTCGGGCCGCGCCGTCTCGCGCTCTGTCTTCTCGGTGATGAGCGACCCGCCCAACTTGAGGAACACCAGCTCAGGCATCGATGACGATGCGCCCTCCTTCCTCGATGCTCACCCGCTGGCCGGTGGAGAACTGGCTCGTATCCACCCCATCGACGGTCGGAATGCCCGCGATGATGGCACCGGTGGCCACAATGGCCTCGCAGCGTGCGTTCACGATCGCCGCCGGCGCATGGCCGTTCCTGGCCAACTGGTAGAGCACGTACGAGCCCACCGTGCTCCCCTTCCCCGTCGGAAACACCAACACACGCCCGCTCACATCGCAGCCGGCCAGCGGGTGGCGAGGGTCGACCACCCGGCCGCTCTCCGGGTCAACCTCGCCCAGGAAGCTGATCGGCTCGTCGGTCACCAGCGCCGGCCCCGATGCCGCCCCGGGCTGGATCACCCGGCCCTGCAGAACGCGCACCCTTTCCTCCACGTCTCGCCGAATCCCGCGCCTTCGGCCCGCCGGTGCTTCACCCGTCGCGCATCACTCCCGTCACGGCGGCGTCGAGGCACGCTTCCAGCGGCCCGTAGCGGGCGGCCAGCCCGCAGTGCCCCGGGGCGTAGGTCGCCAGCTTGGCCGAATCCGTGGCCACCACCCGGAAGCCGAAATGCCGCATGGGCGCCACCACCAGGCAAGTGTCGGCCATCACCGTGGCCCCCGCCCGCTCCAACGCCGCGAGTAACCCCTGGCGCCGCGCTTCGTCGAGCACCGCGCGCGAGGTCGTGATCCAGAGCGGCCTGCTGACCCTGCGGCCCCCCACGAGCGCAGCCGCTTGCGCCAGCTCGGCCAGCGAAGCGTGGGGGCAGCCGATGCTGACGACATCCACCGCATCGCCGCCCGTGCCCAGCTCGCCGTAGGCAGGGCTCAGGTCGTCGATGCGCAGGTGTGCTGCCCCGGGGGCGATGATCTCTTCGCCCTGCTCCCGCGCCTCGGGCGTGACTCCGGCGATGTGGAACAGGGCCACGGCTCCGCTGGCCGCCATGGCTGCGCCGAGCGCCTTCAGATGCGGCAGAAAGGGCGAGCGCAGCAGGTCGGCCTGGGCCTCCAACCCGTCGGGGGGCTCCCAAAGGCGCAGGAGTGGAACGCCGTCGCCCGCCACCCTGCCCACCAGGTAGCCGAGGGCGCCGAAATCGGCCGTGGTGCGCAACGGGCAGGCCACGTCGACCACGAGCGTCGCACGCCGGGCCCCGTCGAGGTGCAGGCCGTAGCAGGCGGTCTTGCCCAGGATGGCAGCGGCCAACGCCCCGGGCCCGCCCTCGCGGTTGGTGCGCGCGCCGAGGATGCTGTTGGCAAAGACGACGGCGGAGGATTCGCTCCAGGCCAAATGCTCGCCGTAGTGCGGCGCATACCCCACCAGGTAGGGCGTGCAGGTGCAGGTGGGCACAACCCCCAGCCGCGCGTAGGCTTCGATGACCTCAAGTTGCCGGAGGCCAAACTCCTCGGGGATGCCATGGGCGCGCCATGCCACCAGGTCCATCCCCGCCGGGTTGAGCATCGCGGGCACGCGCGCCGCCGCGCCCTTGCCGGCCCACTCGCGCAAGAATTCGAGCCCTGCCGCGCCCAGGTTGCGGTAGCTGACGCCCGCTACTTGCACGCTCGCCACCGGCACCAGCCGCTCTGCCCCGTAGATGCGGCCCAGGCTGGTCACCAGTTGCGCCGCCAGGCGCGCGCCCTCCCCGCGCTCTCCTGCCAGGCAGGCACGGTCGGCGGGGTCCAGCGCCAGGTCCGTGGTCATCCGGCTGGCCAACCCTACCTCCTCAGGCGCGAGAGAATGAGGTCCACGAGCAGGTAGATGAGAACCGCCAGGAGCAGCCACGTGCCCAGGAGCTGCAGCCAGCCCATGCGCACCACAAACACCACCCGCACCTGCCGGGCCAGCACGATGAGCGCCAGCGCCAGGGCAAGGAGCCACAGGTACGACCGAGCATGTTGGCGCATGGCGCCCTCCTAACCCAGGTACGTGGCCAGGTCCACAGGCCTATAGCCCACGCGGCGGAACTTGGCAGGGTCCGAAGGCCCGCTGGCCGTATCCCATGGGATGGTGGCATCGATGCCCATCTTGGCCGTCTGAGCTTTGCGCCCGGGTGCGTGCAGCGCCGAAGGGTCCAGCGAGCTGCCGGGCTGCGCACTGAAGACCGTCACATCGCGGTCGGCCTGCACGCGGGTTGCCACCGCCCATTCCACCTGCTGCGCGTCGAAAGGATCCACATCGTCATCGACCACGACCACATGTTTCAGCGAGCCGTGGCCGCGGAACGCCGCCTCGATGGCCCTGCGGCCATCGTCGGGGTGGCGTTTGGCAATCTGTACCACGGCGTGCAGCCACGAGGCACCGCCGGGCGTGACATAGACGCCCCTCACCTGGCACACCTCGCCCACAGCGGCAAAGATAGAGGGCTCGCGGGGCATGCCCATCAGCAGCTTGTGCTCCGGGCCGCCCGGCAGCAGCGCCTGATAGATGGGCTGGCGGCGATGGGCGACGAGGTCCACTTCGAAGATGGGCTGCTGCCGCACGATGTCGTAGGTCTCGGTCAGGTCGATGAAGGGCCCCTCGCTGGCGAGGGCGTGGGTCAGCCGCCCCTCCAGCACCACTTCGCATTCGGCGGGCACCGAGAGGGGCACCGTGTGGCACCGAGTCACCGCCGTGGGGGCCAGGGCACTAGCGATGCCCATCTCATCCACGCCGGGCGCGGGCGACATGGCCGCGGCGAGCATCACGGCCGGCGGCGCGCCCAGGCACACCGCGGCCGGCAGGTCGCCCTGCACCTTGCGCCATGCCGTGTAGGTGCCCCGCCCCTCCACCAGGCGCACGGCGAACCGGCGCCGGTCGAGGCGCTGCAGCCGGTGGAAGGCCAGGTTGGGCCCCGTTTCAGGGTCCACAATCGCCATCACCCCCGCCGTCACATAGGGGCCGCCGTCGGTGGGCAGATGGGTGAGGATGGGCAGCGCCTCCAGGTCCACCTCGGGCTCCACCACCTCGTAGCAGGGAGCTGTGCTCGCCAGGGCAGGCTGCTGCGGCTGGCGCAGGGCCTCCACCAACCGCGCCAAAAGCCCGCCCACCGGCACGCCCAGGCCCAGCGCCACCGTCTCGCGCCGCGCCAGCAGGTTGGCTGCCACGCGGTAGGTGCTCCCGGCAACCGAGGTAAAGAGCACCGGGCGGCCGGCCAGTGCGTGGACCACGCCGGCCAGCTCGCCCTCCACGCTCACCGGCCGCCCGACGGTAGCCAGCTCGCCGCGCTCGCGCAGGGCCTCCAAAAGCTCACGCAGGTTCAACTCGCCTCAACCGCCTCGCACCCGCCGCGCAGGACTCTGTAGTGGTCCAGATCGCGCGGCACAATCGCATTGGCAAAGATGGGCCGTGCTTCGCCCAGGATCATGCGCTCGGAGTAGCGCCGCGAGATGTGCACCAGGAACAGGCATTTGGCGTCGGCCTCGCGCGCCAGGGTGGCTGCCTGGGCGGCGGTGATATGCCCGAACTGGCGGGCCATGTCGGCCTCTACCTCCATGTACGTCGCCTCGATCACCAGAGCGTCGGCGCCCCTCACCGCATCGACCAGGTCATCGACCCGCCCCGCATCGCCGATGTACACCAGCTTGGTGCCGGGCACCGGCTCTCCCAGCACCTCTTCGGGGTGCACGACCCTCCCGTTGGCCAACTCGATCGGCTGTCCCTCTACAAGCAGGCGCCTTTCGGGGCCGGCGGGCACCCCCAGCGCCTCGGCCTTCTCGACCAGGAAGGGCCGGTGGGCCCGCTCCTGGAACACAAAGCCGAAACAGCCGGGGCCGCGGTGAGTCACCGGGATGGCGCTGATCGCCATGCTCTCATCGGTCCAGATGGGCCCCGGCTCGATCTCCACATAGGTCACGTCCATGCGTGCCTCGCCGCTGCGCAGCACTACGTCCATGAGCGCGCGCACCCGCTCGATGGCCCAATGGCCCCCGTAGATGGTGAACTGCTCGATCGCCTCCCACCGCGAAAAGGTCGAGATGAGCCCGCCCAGGCCGAGGATGTGGTCCAGGTGCCCGTGTGTCAACAGCACCTTGTCGATCCGTTTGAACCCCAGACCGCTCTTGAGCAGTTGCCGCTGCGTTCCTTCCCCGCAGTCGACGAGAATGCGCTGGTCGCGGTGGATGACCATCGCCGCAGGCAGCCCACGCTCCACCGATGGCGCCGATGCCGACGTGCCCAGGAAGACGATTTCGAACATGGATCATTGCCCTCTCACTGTATACGCCCCTGGCAGATAGCGCCGGTAGAGGTCCACGTTGAACTCCAGGGGCTCTCGGCGGCGGTAGGCATCGAGCGCCGCGTAATCCAGGTCGGCGAACACGACCTCCTCCTGGTCAAAGGTCTTGGCTTCGGCGAGCAAGCCGTCGCCCGCGGGCGTCATGCCCAGGGGAGCGTACACCCCGCTCCGCCCCTGGAAGACCATTCCAGCCACCCTGCCCACGCCCGAGCACAAGGCGCCGTAGGTGCGAACCTCTTGCACGCGGTTCCAAACGCCCCGTGCCTGCGCGTAGGGGTTATAGTACTCGTTGTTGGCCGAGGGGTCAATCAGCAAATCGGCTCCCCGGAGGGCTGCGATGCGCGCCGTCTCAAAGTAGGTGTGGTCCATGCAGACGGGCATGGCGATGCGCCCGGCCGGCGTGTCGGCCACGACGATTTCCTCGCCCACTCCGTAGCCCATCTCCACCTCGCCCGGCACCAGGTGCGTCTTGAGCTGCCGCACACGCTCGCTGCCGTCGGGCGCGTAGAGGTAGCCCACGTTGTACAGGCAGCCGTCGCTGCCGAGCTCGATGGCGCTGCCGGCCACCAGGGTGATGCCGAAGCGCGCCGCCAGGGTCGAGAAGGTGGCCCGGTGCACACGCCGCGCGGCCCGGGCGGCCAGGCGGAAGGCCAGAGCCATGGTGCCATAGCTGCCTCCGGCGTCGCCCTGGGCCGGCTCTGCAGCCGGCCGGCCGGCGCCCGCCTCGAGCATCGCCGCCAGCCGCGCCGCGCCCGGCAACAGCCCCATCAGAGGCAGCGTGACATACTCTGGGAAGACGGCCAGGCTGGCCCCGCCCTCCACAGCCTGGCGCACCATGGCATAGACGTGCCGCGCATAGGCGGCGGCACTCGGCGCCAGGTTGATGTCGAACTGCACCACGGCGATGCGCACCCGTGGCAACGAAGGCTCGCGAGCGCGCTCATAGGCCAGGCCCTCCAGTGCCCCCCGCACCAGGCCCGGCCGCGAGCGCAGGAGCATCCACGGCCCCAGCGCCCAGTGTAGGCCCGTTTCCCATGCCGGGGCAGAGGGCGACCGGGGGCGGCGTGCCGCTGGCTCGGGGGCAGCGCCGGGGGCCTGGCCCCCCGCATACGCGGCCGGGAAGTAGCGCCGGTACTGAGCCTCGTTCCGCAGCCGGTCGATGGGGTACGCATCGTGCACGCGGGCCAGTTCCCGCCAGTCCAGATCCGCCACGACCAGCGCCGGGCCATCGTCGGTGGGCGCCCGGGCCAGCCAGCCGCTATTTCCCGGCGTCATCTCCACAGGCGCATGGATGGCCGACCGCCCGCGGTAGCCGCCGCCGACAGCGTAGGCCTCGATGCCAAACACCTGGTTGGCCTGCACTTCGCGCCACAGCCTGGCCAGCGCCAACGCCTCGTTCCATTCCGGGATCGCCGCCTGGTGCACCAGAACGCCCACCCCCTGCAGGCAGAGGATGCGGCTGACCTCGGGGTACTCCACGTCGGCGCCCGTCACCAGGCCCAGAGGCCCCGCAGGCGTCTGGATCGGCGCCAGCTCGGTGCCCACGGCCAGCCCGGCGGCCCGCTCGAGGGCGCTCCGGTGCGTCTGCACCTGGGTGCCCAGCAGGCGGCCGTCGGGTCCGAACACGTAGGCCACCCGCTGCACACCAGCCGCTGCCCGCACGAGCGCGGGCCCTGCGGCCAGAATCACACCCGAATCCCTGGCAAGGCCCTCAGCCAGGGCCTCGAACGCCGAGCACACCTCGGCCGAGGCCGGCGCACAGCCTGCGGCGTCGGCCAGCTCGTCGTACAGGCCCCAGGGCAACACCACCAGCCGGGCGCCGGCCCGCGCTGCTTCCGAGAGGGGCGGCTCCAGGCGTGCGGCGAGCGCCGCAGCGGCCTCGGCCAGCGTCACCTGCACAGAAGCGAAAGGCTGCCGTGCCCATTGCACGGCAGCCACCCGCAAAACACGACCTTCCTGGCTTTCCATAGCGCGGGGCTCCTCCCGCCAGCCGGCGGGCGATGCACAGCAAGCAGGACGGCAGGGGCGCAACAATGCCACCTGCGTGCGCCCCGCCGCCCTCCGTTACTCTCCGCCAACCAGCGCCTTCCAGGGCCCGTGGATCCCTTCTTCCGTCACGCCATAGTACACGCGGATGCCGCCCTCCGGCATCCGTTGCACCAGGTCGTAACGCGTGCGTCGGCCCTGTTGGTACTTGCGCCAGAGGCCGATGTCGCCGAGCCAGGTAATCTCGGCCTCCTCGGGCTTGTACTTCTCGCAGCGCGATACTGCGTACTGCCACAGCCGCCGCGCCGAGGTCCGCGTCACATTCTGCACCTGGCTGCCGTTGCGCAGGTCGCGCATGGTGTGGTAGAGCACCCCCTTGCGCTCCTCGGTATGCACCACCTCCACACCGGTGCGCGGCGGCTCGATGCCGTCGGCAGGGACCTCGGCGACCGGCGTCGCCTCGGCTTCCGGTTCGCTCTCCGGCGCGGGCTCTGCCGCCGTCTCCTCGCCGCCGGCTCGCCGCTCGCTCTCGATCGCGCGCCGCACCAGCTGCACAATCTCGTCGCGCAGGGCCAGGTTCGTCTCGGATTCCTGCCGGACGTAGATGCGGCTGCCCTCCACGGCGTACGGAATATTCTCGCCGCGGGGCACCGCAATGCGCACGACCGGTTTGCCGTCGCTCTGCAGCACGTCGACCGTGACGTCGATGGGCGGGGTGATGCGGCGCCCGATCTCGGCCTTGAGCTCGGCGACCGCCTCCTCGGGCTTGTCGACGCCCACTGGCTCTGCTTTGGGGTTGGCGCTCACCCCCACGTAGATCGTGCCGCCGTTGGTGTTGGCAAAGGCCACAATGTCGCTCAACACCGCCAGCATGCGCCCACCCTTGCGCGTCATGCTCTCGTGGAACGACTGCACGATGCTGGCTCCTTGCTCGCGAGCCGCCCGCACATGATCGAAGGGAGCCGTCGTGGGCCGATAGGGGCGGGTGCGCGCAAAGTCGTTGCTCTCAAAGACCGCCTTGATAGCCTCGAAACTGACCTCAGGCAAGAGCATCTCTGTCGCCCGGTCGCCCACGCCCAGGTTCGTCGGGTCATCCGGGTCGCGCATCAACCGGTGCGCATCGGAGCCCTGGATGCAGTGCATGCGCCTGGGGTACTCGGGCTTGGAGCCGTTGAAGAACGACGCCGTCGAGCGCCGCCTTCGGCTATCCAGGTCGGTCACCTCCAGAGCCGCGAGATGGGGGTCCTGGGTGTAAGAGATCTTGGTCTGCCCCCCAAAGTCAAAGTCCTGCATCGCCACGCCGTGGGTGGAATTGGCGTGGGCTGCGATGGCGATGCCGCCGGCCTGCGAGATCACCCGGTAGGCCTGCAGCACGTCGACCGTCGCGCCGACCTCGCTCGAACCCAGGTCCAGCTTGTCGGCCGGGATGCGCAGGTCGAGCAGGATGTGCTCCAGCTCGCGCACACTGGTCCGCTCCGAGAAGATGCCCAGGATGTGGAAGCCGAGGGTAGCGGTGAACTCGAACCCTGGCAGCACCAGGAGCTTTTCCGAGAGCCGCCGGTACTCCTCGAGGCGCTCCTTCTCGGCCGGGCGGAGCCTCTCCAGCCGCTCCAGGAAGAGCAGTTGTTCGATCTCCCGGCGCATCGCCGCATAGCCGGCCACGGTGTTGTGGTCGGTGAAGGCCAGCACATCCAACCCACGCGCCTCTGCCTTGAGCAGAATATCCAGGAACGTGATCTCAGGCTGCTGGTAGCACGCCGAGGCGGGAGTGTGTATATGGAGGTCCACTCGCCGCCACTGCATATTCTTTTTCTTGTGTGTCACTCAATCCTCTCCAAATCGGCGCCCGCGGTGGAATAGGCCCCATCCCCGCCCGCGCCCGGCGGGTATGCGGGCCACAGAATAGGAGTGAGAGGCCTCCGGAGGCGCGCGGCCCCTCACTCTGCCACCCGGCGCACCGGCTCGGCCGTTGCCGCGCCGTCCATGATGTTTGTTCCGGGCCCCTCTTGGGCCCGTGGCAGCGGCCCCCTCAGGCCGCTCCTATGCGGAATCCTTCCGCTCGTCCTCCTGCTTTTGTCGTTCTTTCGCTGCCTCGCCCTCCTCAGAAGCCTTGTCGTGGCCGGTGACCGCCGCGGGCGCCTCCCTGAACACTCCGTCGCCCAGCGCCTCCTCGAAGGCCTGGGAGATGCGGTCGATCAGCACGAAGCGCATCTTCTCGCGCACCTCGGCCGGCACCTCTTCCAGGTCTTTCTCATTGCGCCGTGGCAGGATGACCGTCGTCAGCCCCGCCCGGCTGGCCGCCAGCACCTTCTCCTTGATGCCGCCCACGGGGAGCACCTGGCCGCGCAGCGTGATCTCGCCGGTCATGCCCACGTTGGGCCGCACCGGCCGCCCGGTCAGGAGCGAGGCCAGTGCCGTGGCCATAGTCACCCCCGCCGAGGGGCCGTCCTTCGGGATGGCGCCTTCGGGCACATGCAGATGGATGTCGATATGGTCGTAAAAGTCGGGCTCCAGGCCCAGGCGCGTGGCGTTGGCCCGCACGTAGCTGAGCGCGGCCTGCGCCGACTCGCGCATCACGTCGCCCAGTTGCCCGGTGAGCGTGAACCCCTTGCTGCCGGGCATGCGCGTCGCCTCGATGAACAGGATGTCGCCCCCGGTAGGCGTCCACGACAGGCCAATGGCCACACCCGGCAACTCGGTGCGCTCGGCCGCCTCATAGAAGAAGCGTGCCGGGCCCAAATACTCGGCCACCAGGTCGGGCGTCACGGCCACCGCCCCGCCGCTCCCCTCCGCGATGCGCGTCGCCACCTTGCGGCACACCGAGCCGATCTCGCGCTCCAGGTTGCGCACGCCCGCCTCCCGCGTATAGTCGCGGATGATGCGGCGCAGGGCCTCCTCGGAAAACGAAATCTCGTCGGGCCGCAGGCTGTTCTCTCGGATCTGCCGCGGCACCAGGTATCCCTGCGCGATGCGCACCTTCTCGTCCTCGGTGTAACCCGAGAGCTGGAGGATCTCCATGCGGTCGCGCAGCGGCGCCGGGATGGTGTCGAGCACATTCGCCGTGGTGATGAACATCACCTGCGACAGGTCGAACGGCACATCCAGGTAATGGTCGCGGAACTCGCGGTTCTGCTCCGGGTCCAGCACCTCCAAGAGCGCGGCTGCCGGGTCGCCCCGGAAATCCGCGCCCAGCTTGTCGATCTCGTCGAGCATGAACACGGGGTTCTTCGACCCCACACGGCGCATGGCCTGGATGATGCGCCCGGGCATGGCCCCCACGTAGGTGCGCCGGAACCCCCGGATCTCCGCTTCGTCGCGCACACCGCCCAGCGACTGGCGGATGAACTTGCGCCCCAGCGCCCGCGCGATCGACTGGCCCAGCGACGTCTTGCCGGTGCCCGGGGGGCCCACGAAGCACAGGATAACGCCCTCCCGCTCGCGGCGGATGTAATCGCGGGTTGCCGCATCCTCCTCTTCGGCCGGCTTGCCGCGCTCCTGGCGCAGCTTGCGCACCGCCAGGTACTCGAGGATGCGCTCCTTCAGCTTTTCCAGGTCATAGTGGTCCTCGTCGAGCACCTTGCGCGCCTGCGCAATATCCAGGTGGTCCTCGGTGGCCTTCTGCCAGGGCAGGTCGACCAGCCAGCCCAGGTAGGTGCGGATCACCGAGTACTCGGCGGCGGCCGACGGCATCTTCGAGAGCCGATCCAGCTCTTTCAGAGCCTCCTGCTTGGCCTCCTCGGGCATGCCCGCTGCCTCGATCTTTTGGCGCAGATCGCTGATCTCGGCCTGCTCATCCTCTTCGCCCAGCTCCTTGCGGATGGCCTTGAGTTGCTCACGCAGCAGGTACTCGCGCTGGGCCTTTTCCATCTCGCCCTGGGCTTGCGTCTGGATCTTTTTGCCCAGTTCGAGCACTTCGACCTCTCTGGCCAGCACAACGCTCAGCTTTTGCAGCTTGTCGCGCAGGCTGGTCAGCTCGAGGATCTGCTGGGCGTCGGCCAGCGACATGCGCACGCCCGTGGCCACCATATACACGAGCTGCCGCGGGTCGTCGGTCGAGAGCGCCGCCATGGCCAGCTCTTCGGGCAGGTACGACACCAGCGACACCAGCTTGCGGAACGACTCGGTCACGTTCCGCATCAGGGCCTCGATCTCCAGCCCCTGCTCCACCTGATCGGGTGCAGCCTCCACGCGGGCCTTCAGGTAGGGCAAAGTCTGCACGTACTCCCCGATGCGGATGCGCTCCAGCCCCTGGATAATGAGCCGCGTCGTGCCGTCGGGCGCCTTCATCAGGCGGTGGATCAGCGCCACGGTGCCCATCTGATAGAGGTCGTCGGGCATCGGCTCCTCGGCGCCCTCGTTCTTGAGGGCCACCAGCGCCACCAGCCGGTCTGCCACCACCACCTCGTCGACCAACTGGATGGAGCGCGGCTGCCCGACGATCAGCGGCTGCAGGGTCATCGGGAAGATTACCGTGTTCTTCAGGGGAAGGACCGGTAGGATCTCCGGGATTGTAAAGGACCCACCCTGGGTATTCTCTTGCTTTGTCTCAGGTTTCGTTGTCAATGGACCAAATCCCCCACGAAACGCGAGCCCGGCACTGCCGGCCGTCATCGCGCCGAGGCCCGCTACGAAGGGCGCCTTTGCCGGGCACCCTGGGCCCGTTCGCACACTCCGGCCGTCGGGCATGGCACCGGCGGCCTTTCTATCCCATATGCTGGCGCCTCTGGTCAGGGCCTACTCGCTGCCTGCTTCTGAGATGGGTATCCGCCTGCGCTGAGGTTGGCGGGGGATAGAGACCGAGAGGAACCCTCTGTCGTATGAGGCCTCAACCTCCGACTGACTCACCGCGTAGGGCAAGCGGACGGCAAGGGCAAAGTCGCCATAGTTGATCTCCATACGCTGATAGGTCAACTTTTCCACTGCGTCGCCCCGCGAGCCCTCGATGCGCAGCACCCGGCCATCGAGCGAGATGCGAAAGTCCTCCTCGCGCATGCCCGCAATCTCGACCCTGATCACGATGTGTTTTTCCGTCTCAAACACGTCGCAGGGAGGCCTGAACGCTCGCCGATGTGGGCCGACGGCCATCTCCATGTTGGTTCCACGTGATCCGCGAGCCTCCTCGGCGTCCTCTTCGCCCGGAAGCTCCACCCCATACCACCAGACCAGCCTACCTCGCACGTCCAAGCCTCGCCTCCACGATCTCCACGCCGGGCTCAACACGGTACCCTTGACGGGAGATTCTAACACATTCTGTCTGCTGTAGCAAGCGTTGCGCCCACTGGCACAGCGCTTTCTCAGAGTCCTTATGTCACCCTGAGTATCTACTACAACCGTGCTTGCCCATCGGGCCGCACATGCCATCCGGGCATCACGCTTCGCACATGACCGGAGCGGAAGCCCATCCCGGGTCAGGGCCGGCCAGGCGCGGAGCGGGTTTGCCGGCTGTTGCCGGGTGCAGGTTGGACCAAGTACGGTTGTGGTATCAGAGCCTATCCGAAAACCCGTAGACTAGCCCCTTGTGGGCGTCGCTTGTGGGCGTCGCAGGTGCCGCACTCGGCGCTGCGGTGCAGCGAAACGGGCACAAGGCCCTAGACTACGCGGCTTTTCGGATAGGCTCTTGGCTCTGCCCATGGCATTTGACACAGCATAGCAGCCTCTGTACAATTGTCCAAGATGTAGTAGTTTGGGCACTCCTCGCACACGTGTGCGAGGACATATGACGCGGCCCCGGGCGAGCAGTCGAGAAAGGCCAGCCAGCCCGGGCCGGCGACGCGAGCCGCATGCCCCGGTGTGCATGCCTGGGAAACGCTCGCCCGCCGCCAGCACACCCTGTGCGTCCTGGCCCGACAGGACGAGCCCAGGGTTGCCTGCCCCGGCGCAGCAGCCCGCGCTCAGCCCCTGTCGCAATCCTTCGCAGCCAATCGAAGAGCAGGGTCGCTGCCATCGGCATGCGTGCCACACGAGTTCACCGACGGTCTTCTGCACCAAGCAGCCCCCGCGCGCCGCAGGCAGAGCGTGCCCTGCGACCGAGTCGGGCAACGGCAGGCGCCTGCCCCGGCCCCGGGGTTAGCTTGGCCGAGAGCAGTGGTGCTCCCGGCATCGGAGCGCTCCGCGCCAACGGGCGCGGAGTCCTTGGCCAACGCAAGACTGGAAAGGAGAAGAGCCATGCGAACCCGTATCCGACCTCTCGCCCTGCTGGCGCTCGTGCTCGCGCTGTCGACCATCGTTGCGGCGTGCGCACAGCCGTCGCCCACCCCCACGCAAGCACCAGCTCCCACCAAGGCGGCTGCTACGTCGGCCCCCACCACTGCGCCGACGGCTGCCCCGCAGCCGACTGCCGCGCCGGTCGCCCTCAAGATGACCTGCCGGTGCGTCGAAGGCGGCGTCAACGCCAACCTGGTCAAGTGGTTCAAGACCTACCTCAAGCCCGAGTTCGAGAAGCAGGCCAAGGCCGCGGGCAAGAACATCACCGTCGACCTGGTCGAGTTCGGCGGCTCCGATGAGGAGCTCAAGCAGCAGTATGCCCTCGACCTGAAGGTGGGCAAGGGCGCCGACGTCATGGCCTTCGACGGTTTCTGGGTGCCCGAGTTCGTAGCGGGCGGCATGCTCAAGCCCCTCGAAGAGATCGGCGGCCCCGATGTCAAGAGCTGGGAGGGCTGGAGCCACATCCCTGCCGGCCTGCAGCAACTGCTCAGCTACCAGGGCAAGATCTACGGCATCGCTTCGGGCACCGATACCCGCGCCATCTTCTACCGCAAAGACATCTTTGAGAAGGCGGGCATCCCCACCCCGTGGCAGCCCAAGAGCTGGAAAGAACTCCTCGACACGGCCCGCCAGATCAAGCAGAAACTGCCCGATGTGACGCCGCTGCAGATCAACGCCGGCACCGCCATGGGCGAAGCCACCACCATGCAGGGCTGGGATATGGTCCTCCTCGGCACCGGCATCGGCATGTATGACTTTGATGCCAACAAGTGGATCGCCAGCGCCCCCGGCATCGAGCAGGCCCTCAACTTCTACAAGACGGTCTACGTCGATGAGAAGCTGGGCGACGCCCGCATCCAGCTCCTGAAAGACGGCCGCAACCAGTCGTTCGCCGGCTTCCGCGATGGCAAGATCGCCATGCTCGTCGAAGGCGACTGGTTCTGGCGCTCGGTGCTCGGCAAGGGCTCGGAGTGGGAGATCCCCAACCGCGACCAGATTGTGCTCTGGGCCAAGATGCCGGCCATCGAGCCGGGCAAGGGCTACAAGGGCCAGGACTTTGTCACCATCTCCGGCGGCACCGGCTTTGTGCTCAACCCCAACACCAAGTACGGCAAGGAAGCCTGGCAGTTCCTCGCCTTCATGAACAGCAAGGAAGCGCTCACCGCCTACCAGGACATCGAGCCGCGCACGCGCGTGCGCGATGACGTACCCATCACCACCGACCCCGTCCTCACCGCGATGGGCAAGGCCCTGATGCCGCTGACCACGGTGCGCCCCATGCTGCCCGAGTACACCAAGATCTCCGAAGAGGCCCAGCGTATGACCGAGCGAGTCGTCTCCGGCGAGATGACGCCGGCCCAGGCCATGAAGGCCTACGCCGACGCGGTGAAACAGATCGCCGGCGCCGACAAGGTCATCGAGGTCAAGTAGAGTCCCTTCCTTGGGGTGGAGCCGGCCCTCCGGCTCCACCCTGCCCTCCGACAAGAGGTGACCTGGTGGACACAGCCCGAGGCGTGCTCTCGCGCCGGGGTGGACTGGTCTTCCTTGCCCCGGCCCTGATCTTCATCGCCATCTTTATCCTCTTCCCCTTCGTCTGGGTCTTTTTCCTGAGCTTCACCAACCAGACCCTGACCGGCGCTACCGCCGTGCAGTGGAAGTTCGTCGGCCTGGCCAACTACCGCGACCTGCTCGATTTCAGCAAGTGGATGCATTCCGGCGAATTCGGCAACGCCCTGGTCATCACCCTCAAGTACGTGGTCGGCTCGGCACTCATCGGCCAGGTGGGGCTGGGCCTCCTGATCGCCACCCTGTTCAACCGCCGCAAGGGCATCCTGCGCGAGGTGCTGTTCACCGTCGTCATCCTGGCCTGGATCATCCCCGATGTCGTCATCGCCTTCGCCTGGGTGGCCTACCTCGACCGCGACTTTGGCACGCTCAACAAGATCCTGCACATCTTCACGCCGGCCCAAATCGACTGGCTGCTCGAACACCCGCTCGAGTCGATCATCGTCTTCAACACGTGGCGGGGCACCGCTTTCTCGATGCTCCTCTTCTCGTCGGCCCTGGCCACCATCCCGCCCTCCTACCTCGAGACGGCCGAAGTGGCCGGTGCTTCGGCCTGGCAAAAGTTCCGCGACATCCTGCTGCCGCTGATCTCGAGCCACATCCTGACCGATATGATCATGATCACCCTGTGGACCTTCAACACCTTCACGCCCTTCCTGCTGACCGGTGGCGGCCCAGCCTTCAAGACCGAGCTGATGTCGATCTATACCTATCGTATCGCTTTCAAGTACTTTGAGTTTGGCCGTGGTGGGGCCATCGCCGTGGTGGTGATGCTAGTCAACCTGACCCTGGCCCTTGGCTACCTGGCCATACTCCGCAAGCAGGCGGTGCGCACATGAAGACCGTCCGGCTGGTCCTTTCGCGCATCCTCTTCTACGTGGTCGTGGCGCTGGTGGGCACGTTCTTCGTCCTGCCCTTGCTCTGGCTTCTCGTAGCCCCGTTCGACGCCAAAGCCAACCTGGCCGTGACCCTGCCCTCGCACCCGACCCTGGCCAACTTTCGTGCCGTGCTGCAGAACTCGTTCGCCATGCGCGCCCTGGCCCGCAACACCATCATCCAGGCCGGCGGCACGATGCTGGGCACCACCTTCATCGCCACCCTGGCCGCCTACGCCCTCTCGCGCACGGCGGTGCCCGCCAAGGACCTGCTGGTGTACATCCTGATGCTCTTCTCGTCGGTGGTGACCGGCACGGCCGCTATGGTGCCCATCTTCCTGCTCATCTACCACCTGGGGTTGATCGACACGCAGCTTGCCGTCATCCTGACCCTCACCGGCGGCCTCTTGCCCTCCGGCATCTTTATGATGCGCGACTTTGTGGAGGGCATACCGCGCTCCTATGAGGAGTCGGCCCTGGTCGCCGGCGCCAACCCGTTCCAGGTGTTCCGCGATGTGGTGTTGCCCTTGGTGCGGCCGGGGATGATGGTGGTGGCCATCTGGGCTTTTGTCAACGCCTGGGGCACCTTCCTCATCCCCTTCATCCTTCTGCGCAGCCCCGAGAACATGCCCGCGTCGGTCGCCATCTACTCCTTCTACACCGAGGCCGGCACGCCCATCATCACCCTGGTTTCGGCCTACGCGCTGCTCTACACCATCCCGGTCGTGGTGCTTTACCTGTTGGTAAACTGGCGCTACGGGTTCCGCTTCTTCGGCGGCATCAAGCGCTGAGACGTTTCAGGCAAAGGATCCAGAATGGCCAAGATTGTGCTCGATCATGTCGTCAAGCAGTTCGGCGCGGTGACTGCCGTGAATGATGTGACCCTCACCCTGGAGGACGGCAAGTTCTTCGCCCTCCTGGGGCCCTCGGGCTGTGGCAAAACGACGACCCTGCGCCTGATCGCGGGGCTCGAGACGCCCACCAGCGGGCGCATCACCATCGGCGACAAGGATGTGACCGACCTGCCGCCGCGCGCCCGTGATGTGGCGATGGTCTTTCAGGACTATGCCCTCTACCCCCACATGACCATCCTCGAGAACATCGGTTACCCCCTCAAGGTGCGGGGCGTGGCCAAGGGCGAGATCCGCAACCGGGTGAGCGAGGTGGCCGACAGCCTGCAGATCGCCCCGCTCCTCGAGCGCCGGCCGGGGCAGCTCTCGGGCGGCCAGCAACAGCGGGCCGCCGTGGCCCGCGCCGTCGTGCACCGACCCCAGGTTTTCCTGTTCGATGAGCCACTGAGCAACCTCGACGCCAAGCTGCGCCTCGAGGCCCGCGCCTTCCTCAAGCACCTGCAGCAAGAGGTGGGCATCACTTCGGTCTATGTGACCCACGACCAGGCCGAGGCCATGGCCCTGGCCGACGGCATCGCCATCATGCACCAGGGCAAGCTCGTCCAGGTGGGCTCGCCGCTGGAGGTCTACCGCCGACCACAGACGACCTTTGTCGCCGGTTTCATCGGCAGTCCGCCCATGAACCTGATCCCATGCCGGCTCGAACGCACGCCCGAAGCGCTGTACCTTTCAGGCCGCGACTTTCGGCTCGACATCACACCGCTGCGCGAGAGCGTTCCGGCCGACCTGGCCAACGGCGCCGAAGTGACGATGGGCATCCGCCCCGAGCACCTGAGCCTGGTGCCTGCCAGCTCGCTCCACGCGATCCCTGGCCAGGTCTACGTCGTGCAG
>Ga0078972_1003847_pt1 | contig 43513 bp, 28 predicted proteins | sample YelNatPaOPGAMG01_FD_67568 | JGI IMG/M metagenome (GOLD analysis project Ga0078972, IMG submission 67568) | Hot spring thermophilic microbial communities from Obsidian Pool, Yellowstone National Park, USA - OP-RAMG-01 (SPADES assembly) (version 2) | ecosystem: Environmental > Aquatic > Thermal...
AAACGCGATGCGCTCGAGAGCGACAGGCGTGTCGGGCGGCGGCATGGCGCCAAGCGCCATGAGGAGGCCCGAATCGAGAGAGGGGCTCAGCCGCGCAGGGTCAGGCTGGGGGCGAAAAACGTAACCGCGTGGGTGGACGCACTCCCCTGCGCTAAACACCGGAACCTCAACCCGCCGAATCCGCACACACCCGTGGGCATTCTCGGTGAGCGCAAGATCCGGAAGCACCGATTCGAGCGCAAGCGGTGGCTCGCGCTTGGGGACCATCGAGCCACACAACTCGCTTGCACGTTTGAGGAGGCCGCCAGCTACAGCGAGCGCGCGATCAATGCGCTTCCGGCGGTCTTGAGCTTTCTCGTCAAGTTCGTCAAATGGCATATCTTCCTTTAACTACCACCGAGACGCCTTCTTGTCGCAACGACGAAAGCATGTGCGGGAGAATTCGATCTCCGGGGCAACTTCCACGACAGTCGTCGGCGAAGAACTGGTGAGATGCCAAGCGTTGCTCAGCATCGAAAACGGTGAGTGGGTGCGTACTCAGATCCCTACGATTCACGGCTGCCTGTTGTGCCAAACACCAAAACCAAAACCGTGAGAAGGGAGATCGAGCGCGGAGGTGTCTTCCGTCTTGCGTAAGCTGCGGGCGGAAAAAGTTTTCTCGATGAGAACGTAACAACGGCATTCGAGGTGCACGTTTTCAGAGCGTTTCCGTCAAGCGTCCTTGAGAGCCATGACATTGTCCGCGCAACATCTCGCTCCGACGAATAGAACAGTACCAAGCTTGTCCCTTTTTGTCGGGACCCTGATGTGAATTTGTTTTACAGAGTCGTCGTCGCCGTAGCACAGTGCTGTCATCGATGATCAGGAGGTGGAATCGTGATAGAGCGACGTTCTTTCGGAAAGACCGATATGGAGGTTTCTGTTCTCGGATTTGGAGGGGCAGAGATTGGCTTTGAAGGTGCTTCGCAAGAAACCGTCAACGCGCTGCTCAATGAAGCTCTCGATGCTGGACTCAACGTCATCGACACAGCCGAGTGCTATCCGAACAGCGAGGAGATGATTGGCAAAGCGGTTTCTCACAGGCGGGGCGATTACTATCTCTTCACGAAGTGCGGGCATTTTGATGGCAAGACGGGCGACTGGTCGAAGCAGTCCTTGCTGGCAAGCATTGAGCGAAGCCTCAAACGGCTCCGCACCGACTGTGTCGACCTTGTTCAGCTGCATAGCTGTGCGCTGGATGTTCTCGAGCGCGGCGAAGCCATCGAGGCTCTCGAAGAGGCTCGCAGCCGCGGCTACACCCGCTACATCGGCTACAGCGGCGATGGCAAAGCCGCACTGTATGCCGTGCAATGCGGTCGCTTCGATTCTCTCCAGATCTCAATCAACGTGGCAGATCAAGAAGCTATCGATCTGGTGCTTCCGGAAGCTCGCAAGCGCCAGATAGGTGTCATCGCGAAACGCCCTGTGGCGAACGCTGCGTGGCGCTATGGCGATACGCCACCGGCAGAAACGTACCACACGGTTTACTGGGAACGCCTGCGACTGCTCGATTATCCCTTCACCAAGCTGCCTTTGGGAGAAGCGGTCGCAATTGCGCTGCGTTTCACTCTCAGCCAGCCTGGCGTGCACACGGCGATCGTGGGCACGAAAAAGCCGGGACGATGGCTCGAGAATGCTCGTGCGCTCGAGAAAGGTCCGCTTTCGCCCGAGGAGATTGAGGCGATCCGTCGACGGTGGCGCGAGGTCGCCCGTCCCGATTGGGTAGGGCAGACATGAGAGGGCAACCTGTGGCGGGGCGGGAAACACGCTCACGATGCTTCCTCGCCGCTTGCTTTTGCGTGATTTTAAGGGCTTCCCGAGCACAGAGTTTTCTTATCATCATCACAACATGTTATCATTCGCAAGGAGTGATTCTATGAACATCTCTTTGGCAAAACTCGTTTCTCTTTCCTTTGCAGTGGTTCTGTCCACAAGCATGCTTTCCGCGGCACCTGGAGAGTTCACCATCGATCCCGCCCACTCCTCGATCGAGTTCAGTGTGCGTCATCTCGGGGTGAGCAATGTGAAAGGAAAATTTACGCGGTTTCGTGGGACGATTTATTACAATGATGCCGACGTCTCCCAATCGAGTGCGACGGTTACCATTGAAGCTGCTAGCATCGATACGGCAGAACCCAAACGCGACGAGCACCTGCGAAGCGCGGATTTCTTCGATGTCGAAAAGTATCCTGAAATTCGTTTCCGCACAACGTCTGTCGTGAAAACTGGTGAGAATTACAAAGTGACGGGCTTTCTCGTGATGCACGGTGCATCGAAGGAAATAGAGATCGAGGCTTCGCTCAATGGGATCGTTCGTGACCCGTGGGGCAACGAACGACTTGGGTTCGAGGGGCAAACAGTTATCAACCGTCAAGACTTTGGCATCAATTACAGCAAGGTGCTTGATAATGGAGCATTGATCGTTGGCAACGAGGTGAAGGTCGAGCTGAATATCGAAGCCGTTCGGAAAAGCGAGAAAGGTGCGGGCGCGCCTCCAAAAGAAGCGAAGGCAGAAGATGCGGCTGCAAGCTCACCTCTTCCGCAAGCACAGAAGAAAGACGAATAAACGGACCACGCGCACCTGCGCGACAGGGGAAGCTGAGTGACCATCCAGCGCACAAGCGCGCGGCTTTCCATTGTTTTCGCACGCTGGACAAGCGTTTTCTCCTTGGAGAAAAGCAAGCGCTCGCGCTCGCGGGTCATTACCGCTCTCAAACATCGCGGCAACGAGGAGGGCCCTGAGGCGGACCTGTTATTTAGCGGGCATTTGCTCCGACAGCGGCAGAGCGAGCTGGCTCGAACTTCTCTGCCAAGTACTGGCGTATGACAGCCAGAGCTTCGTCGCGCGCCTGCTCGTAGGGGGCTTTGATGAGAGCACCGCTGGCATTGTGATGTCCGCCGCCGCCGAGCATCTGGGCGAGCGCGCTCACATTGACACGGCCTTTGCTGCGGAAGCCGATTCGACACCAGCCTTCAGGCGTCTCGTGGAAGAGAACCGCCACATCGACGCCTGCAATCCCTCGCAGATCGCTGCAGAGACCTTCTGGTTCGTACTCATCGCCTCCAGCCAGCTCATAGAGATCCCGCCGCAATTCGTTCCACACGAATCTTCCACCGAACTCGAACTTCAGGGTTTGGTAGATGATGCCCGTGATTTTCACCGCTTGCGGTTTGCGATTTTCGAACACCGCTTCGGCGATTGCTGCCGGATTCGCTCCAGCTGCAACGAGGTGCGCGGCAGCGTCGAAAGTCACCTGATCTGTGTTGGAAAAGCGGAAACCACCGGTGTCTGCCATAATGGCAGTAAACAGACAGGTGGCAGCTTTGGGGCTGATGTCGACATTGAGTGCATGGGCGAGCCGATAAATAAGCTCACCAGCTGCACACGCTTCGATATCAACCCAGTTAAGAGTGCCGTACATCGCATTGCTGAGGTGATGATCAATATTGATGATGAATCCTTCCGGCTTGAAAACCTCATCCACTCGCTCCATGTCGCCGCAATCAACGTAGATGATTATTTCAGCGGGATCAAGCACGGGGTGTTGGGTAATCGTGTGAGAAATATGAGGAAGGAACGAGAAGAAGTCCTGAAGGGGACCGGGAGTGAAGAAGCGTGGCTGCTTTCCCATTTTGAGGAGGATGTCGTAAAGTCCTAAGCACGATCCGAGACAGTCGCCATCGGGGTGCCCGTGACCCACGATGAGAAAACGGTCATGCGAACGGATAACATCACAAATTTGATTTACAACTTCGGGTTCCTTGAACTTTCCGTTGCCGCTGGCTTGTTGCTGAGTCACGAATGAAGGCTCCTCGTTTTAACTGTTCATGCGGTCCGGTTTCTTCGGAACTAGCATGTCCGGTAGGCAGCCGAACCAATGACTTTACCACAGGATTGAAATATATTCTCACCCGACGTCGGTGTCTCTCAAAGAGCGGAGCAGTCCATTTCGTCGAGCGCCGCCAACATCTCGTCAGCGCTCTGAAAGCGCTTGGCTGGATCTTTGGCGAGGCAACGCAGAACGATCTCCGCAAGCTCCATGGGAATCGGCACCAGCAGCGGCGGTGGAGCGGTATGCAAGTGATGGTATTCGATGTTTCCTTCGAGAAATGGCGGGGCCCCGGAAAGCATTTCGTACATTGTGACGCCGAGAGCGTAGAGGTCTGTCGCTGGGCTTACCTCTTCGCCTTTGATTTGTTCGGGTGCCATATAAAGGGGGGTCCCAATGACTTGGGAGCCAGACCGGGTGACATCCGCCCCCTGGAGGAGGAACTTCGCGATCCCAAAATCCGTTACCTTGACTTGTCCGTCGTCGGTCACCATGATATTGGCGGGTTTGATGTCGCGATGCACAATCTGCATTTTGTGAGCATACGCGAGTGCTGCGCAGACTCCTTTGGCGATGTGAACGACCCGCTCGCATGGGAGAGGCCCGTCCTCGCGGAGTAATGTTTTCACGTCGCGCCCATCGATATACTCCATCGAAAGAAGGCGTTTAGGTCCAATTTCGTACATGTCATGAATGCGGACGATATTGGGGTGGGAAAGCCGTTTCGCAGCACGTGCTTCGCGCTTGAAACGTTCGAGCGCTGTGGGATCCGCAGCAAGGTAATCGTTGAGAATTTTGAGAGCCACGATTTCGTCCAAAACCTTATCCCGCGCTCGATAGATGACACCCATGGACCCTCGATTGATTTCTTCGAGGATCACAAAACGCGAGTTTGCAAATGCTGCGGCGAGTTGTGCAACCTCAGCTTTCTGCGCTGAGGGACTTTGAATCTGGCGCTCGCGAAGCTGAGCTAGCCGTTCCTTCACATCGCGATAATCTTTCCCGCGATCTACAAGATGCGAATAGACCTCGCCGGCGAGCGTGGACTGGTTAGCCTCTTCTGCCTCGCGGGCAAAATCATAGAGGATTTCTTGGAGAGACTCGTCGAGGTCGAGAGTCTGAATTTTTTTCCACGCGAGGTAGGGAAACCCTTTGCGCCAACAACACAAGCCAAGGAGCCGGGTTGCTTCGTTCTTGAAACGAGGAGACTGAGTAAGCCGCTCGAGGATAGAAATTGCCTCGTCGTAGTCCTTGTTGTCAATAAGTGTTTGCGCGAGCCGAAGCTGGATCCCCTCGCCTCCCCCTCCAGCCACCTTTTTCTTGAGAAGCGAAATGCAAAAGGCGCGCACGTCCGGATCCGAGTCACCCCCACTCACCCATTCGTTCAACACCTCGAGCGCTCCGTCGACATTTCCGCTACGAGCCATCCATTCGGCATGTGCGAGGGAAAAGAGCGGATGCGGACCCAATTTTGTCTCGAACACTTGCACCCAGAGAGGGAGTGTATCGCGATCAGGCGCCGAACTGTGTGCCCACTGGATAAGCCGCCGAGCAGCCTCCTCGGGGCGACGTGCCAGTGCATAAAGGTAGGCGAGCCACGGCCACACGCCGTGCTTGTCGCTCGAGGCTTTTGCTACCGCTTCGAGCTCGACGAGTGCACGCTGATGGCGGTCTTCACTACTTGGGATGTCCCAAATTTCTTTTGAGCGCAACTCCTCGAGAAACTCGCGCGTCGTGGGGGAACACGGAATCGCCCGAGGATCAGGAAGATCTACTTCGAGAATGACTGTCTCTCCCTCGGGAACCTCCGTCTTGTCAGAAGAAGGTGTTTGCTCCGAGAGGGATGCCGAAGCAGCTTTCCCCTCATCCTTCGAGGGAGAAATCGTATGGGGACTGAGCCCCGACTCCTGAACAGTGCGAAGACGCTGGAAGCGCTCTGAGGGCTGTCGTTCGACCCGGATTTCCGAAACTGGTGAACCCGGTTGCGTAAGGGACGAGGCTGCCACGACGTCCTCTCCAGCCGGTTGCGAGGCAGCGCGACGACCACGCCGCTTTCGCCGTTGGGGCGGCTCTTCTTCCCCTGGAGCAACAGCCACCGTAATTCCCTTTTCTTGGCGCGTCGCAAGGTCCTGGGCAGAGACTTCTACCATGCCATCGGCATTGATGTGGAACGTTACCTGGATCCGAGGAAGACCAGCTTTCGCTTGCTGAATTCCCGTCAAGACGAACTTGCCCAGTGACCGGCACTCGTTGACTTTGTCGCTCTCACCTTGCACCACATGGATCACCACCACTTCCTGGTTGTCCTCGGTGGTGGTAAAAAGTTTCGCTGCTTTGATGGGGATTGTGGAGTTACGTTCGACAATTCGCGAGACTTTACCACCCTCGATCTCGATGCCGAGTGAATGAGGAGTAACATCGAGCAGGACGACTTCTTTCAATTGTCCTTGGAGAATCGCTCCCTGCATTGCCGCCCCTATGGCGACGATTTCGTCGGGGTTGATCCCCTTGTAGGGCGGCAGCCCGAAGAAATCCTCCACGAGGTGCTGGACAAGAGGTATGCGAGTCGAGCCGCCGACTAACACAACGCGATCGATTTGTTCTACCGTTAGCCCTGCAGAATCGAGAGCTCGCTCGCAGCATGAAAGCGTGCGTTCGACGAGCGGACGAATCATCTCTTCTAGTTCGGCTCGCCGAAGCGAAACCTCTAAATGAACCGGCTCCCCGTTCAACACTCCAATGAAGGGGAGACTTATGGTAGTTTGCCGAGCGAGTGAAAGCTCACACTTCGCTTTTTCCGCTTCCTCGCGTAAACGCTGAAGCATGAGCGTGTCGGGAACATAATCGGTCCCCAGTTTGGCTTTTAACTCTTGAATGAGACGCTCGACAATCAAAGCATCAATGTCATCTCCGCCGAGCCAGGTGTCGCCGACAGATGTGCACACCTCGAATACGTTGCCGGATATTTCCAGAATCGTGAGGTCGAAAGTCCCCCCGCCGAAGTCGTACACCGCCACACGTTCTTCGCCACCTCTGCCAAGGCCGTAAGCGATTGCGGCGGCTGTGGGTTCGTTCAAAAGCCGCACAACCTGGAGCCCCGCCAGCTCCGCTGCTTGATACGTCGCCTGCCGCTGGAGATCATCAAAATACGCAGGGACAGTAATGACAGCTTTGTCGACTGGCTCTCCGTAGAAATCTTCCGCTGTCTTCTTCATCTTTTGGAGAATGAAGGCGGAGAGCTGGGATGGTGTGTATCCCCCTTCGCCAATTCGGACGAGAAGCTGGCCATCTTCCTCGGCAAGCAGAAATGGAAACCTCGTCCCCAACTCCATGACGTCTTTGAAAGACCGCCCCATGAGCCGCTTGATGCTCCATACCGTACGCTCCGGATTGAGGAGCGCCTGGCGCTTCGCCAACTCTCCCACAACGGGAGGGCTTTGAGGGTCGGGAAACGCCACAACCGAGGGGGTACGAGTAGAGCCCTCGCTATTGGTCAACACAACCGGTTGATCATTTTCGACAACAGCGACAACCGAATTGGTTGTGCCCAGGTCTATGCCGATGATGTGGCCACTATGCGACATGAATGATGAGATGCCTTTTCACTCTTCAGTTTGCCAAAATCATTTAAGTAACGGTGTGCCAAAGTCTGCAACGTCAAATATACTACATTGTGGCAGCTTTTTCACAGTCGGTTTCCATGTGGCCAGGGCATGTTTTTCGTTGCATGAAAAAGCGATTTTTATCAGCTGTAGAATTACAGAGCAGTGATGCTGCGCAAGAGGACGTGAAAAAATCGGATGGAACTCGAGGGGAAACTCAATCCTACATTGAGTCTGCCTGAGATTCTCCAGTTTTTGAGCATGGGGAAGCTCACTGGCACGTTGACCGTGCAGCATCGCAATTACACGGTTCGGCTTTATCTGCGCCGCGGGAAAATCGTTAACTCCTCGAGTCTCGGCAGACCCCGTAAGCTTGGGCTGATGCTTGTCAACCAAGGACTCGTGTCGCGCCAAGACATGGAAGATGCTCTCTTTTATCAGCGATCCCTTCCCAATCCCCCGCCCCTGGGGCAGATCCTCATCGACCGTGGTCTCCTCACGCGCGATCAGCTGCGGCAAGCAATTAGACTCCAGCTCGAGGAAGAGATGTGGGATCTCTTCTCGCTGCAGGAAGGCGCTTTCAAGTTTGATTACGGCGACGAGGATTCTGTCGGTGATGTGCTTGTGGAGCTAGACATCGAACCACTCATTATTGAGGGTACGCGCCGGCTGGACGAGTGGATCCATATTGTCAAAAACATTCCCGGCGACACCGCCATCCCAGTTTTGCGTCCCCTTGTGAGCGAAGACGTTCGTGAAGAAATGCACCTGAGCGACAGCGAGTGGAAAGTGCTATCGCTCATCAACGGCACTGCCAACGTCGGCGCCATTACTGCTCGCAGTGGTCTTGGCAAGTTTGAAACATACCGGATTCTCAACTCGTTCCTCGCGGCAGGCTACATCACGATACGGCCACCAGACGAGGATGACGTCGTTGGCGACGCCTACTTGGTGGGCGCAGATCTAGAGTCGATCGTGCCGCGACTCGATCCCGACCTTGATCGTCCCGAACCGACAGGTTCCACCTCAGCCCGCATTCTTGCGATGTTCGTGAGGCGAAAAGCTGCCGAGGAAAGCGGGGAAGTTTCACCCACACGGCGCGAGCCTGCTTCCATAAAAGAATTCCCGACGCCCGTAGAGTTCGTCTGCGAACTCGTCAACGAGCTCATGGAAACACTTTGTGAGCAGCATGAATTCTATCGAGGCAACCGCGACGACAAGCTGATCGAGAGACTTTGGCGTACGGTTCTCATGTCGTTTCCCAAAGCCGACCTCATTCGCGCGGAAGGAAATCGATTGAACGCGTCTCTATTCACCTCTTATGCCAAAGTTGTCGGGACCAAGGGTCCTTTCGAACCGATTTTTAACGATACGCTTGAAGCTCTGGCGCGACTTCTCAAACTTCTCTTCGTCACCGCGGCTGAACGAATGGGTGGACGAAGCGCGAGAAAACTCTTTAGCGAATTCTGCCGAGACTTCCGACAACGTTCGACAATTCGCGAAAGCGGTGACTTTTATTTCCAGGAGTACGCCGAGAGAATTTATGCGTAGGACGGGGCTCTCACATGGCTGGTGAAAAAATCCTCGTGGTTGACGACAACGTGGCAGTTCAGGAACTGTGTAAGGCAGTCCTTGAACCGAATGGCTACCAGGTGATGGTAGCTGCAAACGGAGTCGCAGCTCTGACATTTCCGGATATCGAAAATATAGATCTCCTCATCATCGATTCTCATATGAAGGAACTGTCGGGGTTCGAGACGACACGGCTCATCAAGAGCGACCAGGAACTATTCCCCAAGCCTGTGCTCATGCTCATCCCCGAAGAGGAAATCACCGGCAAAGAGAACCCCACTCTCATGGGAGCCAACGGCTGGATCAAGAAGCCATTCGAGCCAGAGCTCCTTCTAAAGAAAGTGCGCCTCATGCTCGAGGAGAAAGAAATCCTCGAGCGGAGCCGGCGCTATATGCAAGAAGCCGCGGAAGCAGCAATCAAGCGGCTCGCCGAATCACACATCCAGAATGCTGTGGAGCAGCGAACCCAGATCATTATCGAACGTGTGCTCCAGATGGTCGTTTCGCAGGTGGACCAGCGCGCCCGCCGAGAGGTAGACGAGCGCGTCACACAGCTCACCGCAGAAAAGCAGGAAGAGCTCGTGAAAATGACAGTTCACGAGGTTGCGCGCAGCATGGTGGAGAAACTTGCTGAGCGCAAAGTGGCAGAGGCAATTGATGCGGTGCTTCGAGAGGAGACAGATCGCGCGGTTCGCAGGGCTGCCGACAGCATCCTCCCTGGCCTCGCGCGTGAACGGGTCCGCGAAGCAATGGAGCAGACTCTGCCCCGCGAAATTCAACGTCGGGTTCAGAAGGAAGTCGAAAATCTCGTTCCGGAAGCCTCGCAAAGAGTGGTGGGAGTGATTGACTCAGCCGCCCAGAAAGTCGTGCCAAAACTGGCGAGGGAAATTACCGCTGATATCGTCGAGCGCGAAGTGGCTAATGCAATCGACAAGCAACTGCCCGGACACGTCGAAACAATCGTTTCCCGCGAGCTGGAAGCACAGATGCGGATGAAGCTCGCTACGTATATCCGCGAAGCGGTGGAAACCATCCGACGCCGCACCCAGAACCTCATGAGAATCACGCTCGCCTCCTTCGCACTGGGCATTCTCATCGTCGTCGCCCTCCAGCTCTTCGCACCAGGCGGCATCCTTGATCGGCGGCGTGCAGCAAGCAGCCAGCCCCCTGCTGCAGTCCAGAAAGAAAGTACCGATAAACTGCCGTCTCCCGCGCAGCTTCTCGAAAAATTGCGACGCTCCGGCGAGAACCGCTGAAGGAGCACACGTCTGGGTGGCAGAGACATGCGCCGGGCTGCATGAAAATGGGGATGCATGAAAAAAAGCACGTTTCCACTCTCTCCAATCACGAGAGAAGGCAGATCTTGACCAGTGCTCACTCGGTTTACCGTGGAAAAGCCACAGAAGAAGAATCCACACCCAACCGAGCTTAAATGCTCCTGCCTCCTTCGGGAATCTGCTACGCCAGGACTCTGATTCTCCAATGGGACGGGCGAACAAAGTCCACTTCTTTTCAGGAAAGTAATAAGTTTTCCCCTTTCATCTTGCTGATACCAAACTCCATGAAATGAGAGCTCGGGCGGGAAATTGTATTCTTGAGCGGTCCAAGTGGAGTAATTCTTGCTCTCGTTTGTGAATGTACTATACTCCTCATCGTCTATCGATGGAGACCTGCATATGGACTCGAGACAGCGCAGACAATTGAAAAGCCGAATCTTATCCTCCCAATCGGTTCTCATGAGTGAAGAGGCATTACCGCACATTCCTGAGCTTACGAATCGCGAATTTTCAGCTGAAAACGGAATTTTACTTTTTCGTATGAAGCAAGCTCAGAGGAAAATCCGGAACACGCGAGTGCAGCGTGTCTTCATCTGCCTCCTTATTCTCATCTCGATCAGCTTTGTCCCTGGGTGCCGAAAAAGGCGCGTCATCGTGAAGGACAACTCTTCTTTGGAACAACTCGAAACAGAAAAACCTGCGGAAACCCCGCAACCGAAGGCAACATCGAAAACATCCGCAGGTCGGCGCAGGGTCGCGGCTGAGCGGGTCGTGGCGACGCCAACTCCAACGCCGACCCCCACGCCCGTCATCGATTATACGCCCATCGTCATCGAAGCGAACCGCATGGCTACCGATCGCGGCAAACCTGATCCAGCTGGTGGTAAAATCCTCACCCGCAACGGTTTCCTTCAGATCGATGGAGTGGAAGTTCCCTTCCCAATCGGTGAAGTTGTTCTCGAAATGAAAGGAAGCCCAGCCGGAAACATTTGGCCCGAGGTCGACCTCAACATGTACAATCGCACCGTAGCGAAGAACTTTTTCCCTTGGCCACGCGACTACGTTACCACAAATACTTTTCACCGCTATTCGAAAACTGTAAACCCTCCGATGCCGCCGGGAAAATATCTCGTCACGTTTCGTTACTATAATGACGGGACATCTGACAACCCAGCTGAAGACCGAGCAGTGACTCTCAAAAGCATTGAAATAAAGCCGTGACCGAGGAGATCGACAGACTTTGAGTCCGCTGGCGAGTCGTTCGAAAGAATTACCACCCAAGTCGCTTAAACCGGAAAAGATCGAAAACCGGTCGCAAAAGGTTGCTTTGGCTGACCGAGCACTTTTGATCGTGGCAGGAATCGCCCTTGTTTCGGGACTTGTCCGCTTTGTCGTGGCTCGGCACCTCGAGCTTTTCCAGGACGAGGCACTCTACTGGTACATTGGCGTTCACGCCCCCCTGACCTTTTCGCCACATCCTCCGGGCACGCCCCTGCTCGCCAGACTAGGAGCAGCAGTTCTCGGACGAACTGAAATCGCTATCCGCCTTGGCTCAGTCGTTCTCGGCAGCCTCGTCTTATTCCCCTTCTATTTTCTCGGTCGGCGAATTCTCGGAACTTCGGCCGCGCTTTGGGCAACTGTAGCCTTCGCACTTACCCCCATGTATTTTGGATTTGGGACCATCTGCACTCCCGACATGCCCCAGCTTTTCATCTGGTGTACGCTTCTCTATGCAGCGTGGCGAGCACTCGAAGAAGATTCTGATTCGTGGTGGATAGCAACGTGGTTGATTCTCGGAATAGGTTTGTACTTCAAGTACATCCTTATCCTTTTTGTGCCCGCGCTTGTGCTTTATCTCTCGTGGGTTGGCTTGCTACGCCGCACCATGAATTCGCGAGGATTTTGGATCGGCATTGCGCTATGCATCCTTGTTTTTTTCCCTCTCGCAATATGGCGTGAGGCAAGCACCGGATGGCAGGCAATCCAGTACCACCTCGAGGACCGTCAGAAATGGACTCCTGACAATCTGAAGAGCATTGTCATCTACTTTGGAATTCATCTGGGTTACTACTCCCCGCTCCTCTATCTTGGCATGATCTGGGGGCTCGTGTGGTGCGCACGCCGAGCCAGAAAAACCCATGATTGGAGATCGGCATTCCTTGCGAGTTTTGGGCTCGCACCGTGGATCTTCTTTCTCGTGATTGCCTTCTTTACTAAACGTGAGCTGAGCCGCGAGCAGTGGGATGCACCAGCTTACGTATGCGGACTCCTTGCTGCGAGTCACTGGGCACACACATGGTTACAAGACAAATCCTTGCGAGTGCCTCTCCTGTGGAGGAAAGGTCTTGTCGTGGGTGCTTTGGGGCTCAGCGGACTTACGGTCATCGGCGCGGTCCTCGAGGCTATGACGGGGTTGCCTTCGCGCATCACGGGACATCAGCCCCTATTCTCGACCATGATAGGCTGGCGGACGATGGCTCGCCGCGTCGATGCGCTTGTCGCCGCGCAGGAACCAAATCGTCCCTTGGTTTTCCTTGGAAACTCGTTTGTTCCCGCTTTGCAATATGCGTTCTACGGTCAGCAGCAAATCCCCGTATTCACCTTGAATCATTCCGCAAACAAGAAGTTTGGTCTCCAACGTCTGCTCGGAGAGCTCCAGGTCGATCTCCAAGCGCTTCTACAGCGGAAGGGGACTGACGCCATTTTTGTCGCGGAAGGAGAGCTCACCGACGATACCAACCGCAAGCTCGACTCGCTGCGCAAACGACTCTTGCGCTTCTTCGAAAATGTCGAGCCATTGCCTCCCGTCGACATCGCCGGCAACGCAAAACAGAAACGTTTTTACGTGCTCGTCTGCCAACGCCTTTACCTGAAAAAGGCAGATACGGAAATCTCGCCACCCCAACCATAGCCACTCTTTCGGCGCAAGACACAGAAATATCTCAAGGCATGGCGCCCCGCACGGGAAGCGAAATCCCAGGTCCGCCGGAAGAGCTCTCAAAAGCGTGTAGTCAGTCTGCAAGCATTGGGAACTCCTCGACCGCAATCTCATCGAGGATGAAAAGGCCGCCCTCAACGCTTCCATTCGGAGTTTGGCTTATTGTGTCAATGGCATCAATTCCGCATTTGAGATCACGGCGCGACTCTTGGGCTACGCCTGGCCCCGGCTCGGATGTGGGGACAACAGCAGGCGGATTGAAATACATCGTATACCACCCACCATCGAGAACGCCTGGAATCTCATCTCCGCGCTTGTCGGGATTCTCTGTTCCGACGCCCGGAAGCGCCCGCTGCGCAATGGCGTTGTTGAGGAAGCCAGCTGCCCACGCCCCACCGATCTCGAGTTTTTGCGACCATGCAAAACGCAGAGTGCGCAGCCGCAGGCGCAACATGGACTGGAACGCCGTCTCGCGGGGGCTAACAACGTGCCAGCGAACGCGGTACTGCTTGCCGGGCTCGATCCGGACCCGCTTTGTAAGATCGTCACCCGCGTGAATCTCCGCTGCGGCAATTGCCACATCGCCTTGCCAGCATTCTGTGGTGTCGAGGACGAGCCCGTAGGTTGTTGAATCATCAATCGTTGGCAAAGGGGGAGAGCCTCTCAGCGTCAAGCAGAGAGCAGCGCTCGGCTTGAGGTCACCCGCGTCACTCGGGGACGTCCTATAGGTCTTCAGCGGCTTTACTTCGCTGGGCGGTGGGAGGGCCATGAGCACCGCTTCGGCAAGCTCCAGCGACCCATTCTCTTGTGGCTCGAGAGAATAAACTTCAAACATTCCCTGAACACCTTCCCCAGGCAGGGATGAAGGATTGATAAGTGGAAGGTCAACCGGATCGAGATCTACTCGGTACGCGGTCGGATTCGACGGATCAGCCGAAGGAATATTTGCCGCCATGTCACCGTCGGAGGACGGTTCTTTCCCCAAATGCCAGAACATCTCCTGAATACTATTCATGGCGTAACGGAGCGAACAGCGCAAGCGCATGTTAGGCACTTGCCGCGGATCATCCATATCGAGTTGCCCTGCACGGAACACATAGGCTTTAAATCGGTAGATTGTTCCTGGGTCGCCTGTAAGCGGCAACCGAGGTGACTGCCAACCAAGAATGCGGAACGTGTCGGATGGAGTCACATGGAGGCGCAAAGCCTCGTACTGTGCGTCATAGTCTCCCGTGACAGCCGAGGAGGGGACCCCCACGAGCGTCCAGCCATCTGGTTGGGATGCGAAAGTCTCTACGAGGGGCGTAACGACGCACGCAATGTTCGACCAGTCACTGGGACCAGCCGCATTGACAGCACGCACGCGATAGCAATTCCGCGCACCAGCAACCGGTGAGTTATGGGTCCACGTCGTTGTGTTGGGGGCTAGCGTGGCAACTGGCGCAAACGCGCCTTCGCCCACAGCCCACTCCACCTCGAAACCACTCTCATTCGACGCATTGTCCGTCCACGCCAGAACCACACTGCTCCCAGCCGCTGCGGCAGAAAGATTGGTCGGCGGCGCAGGAGGAACAGACCGGAGGGTACACGTCGTAAGTTCCTCGGAGGGCGGCGAAGCTCCCCAGCCGTTCATCGCGTAAACACGATAGGTGTGACACGTCTCGGGCAGAAGCCCTTCATCCCGGTACTGGGTTGAGTTCGCAGGAAGCTCCGCTATAGGAGCAAAGCTGTCGCCGGATTTTCTTTCGACGACAACCGTCGTTTCGTTTTCAGCGTTATCGGTCCACTGAAGTTCGATCGCGGTCTCGGTCACATCCGTCGCACGAAGATTAGTTGGCGCGGCAGGTGGATTCTTTACAACAAGCGAAACCGACCGCGTGTGGACAATTCCTGTTGCCACATTGAAGAACCCAATGACTCCCTCATGGAATCCCTCGGGAAGAGCGAGTGCTTCGTCGTTGAGGAAAGCTGTCACGGTGAGTGCTTCATCCGCTGCAAGTGTTCCGCTCGTTGGCGAGATACTCACCCACGAGACTGTCCGCGTCGTAGCCCACTCCACAGGCACTGTTCCTTTGTTCCAGAGGAGAAGATCAACCGAGGCGGGAACAAATGGTCCCCCCACGTTCCCTTCTGCTGCAAGGCTTCCGTCGGAGACCCGGAACTTGTCGGCGCTTTCGACAACAACGTCGTCGACTGCCCAGCCGTGATAGTCGTTCATGTAAGAATCGCGCGAATCAAATTCGAACTCGAGTGCGATCGGTTGTCCCGCGTAGGCTGAGAGATCGAATGGACCAACGGCATACCACGACCACCCTGAACCCAGGAGCTGAGTCAACGGGGTGCGTGTAGTCCCCCCATTCGTAAGGACATACACTCGCCGCGTGTCCCACGACGTGGTCCCCTCCGTCTCTTCGATGCTCTGGAAAGTGAGCTCTCCCAGAGGCGGAACGATAAACTCCGGACTGAGGAGGCTCCCCTTATTCGTCGCCAGGGTATTGTAGGTGCACGTTTCGGGACGTGCATAGTGATAGCAATAGGGAGGGGAGGCAGGGCTTACGCATTGGTCGTCCCCACCCGCAAGGTGCCACAACCCATTAGCCGTCCATCCGACCCCGCCGGTGTCGAAATGTTCTTCCAAACCTACGGGAAGAGAAGGCGTCGTAAATGTATAGCACTTTCCACCATTGTCCTCCTCGGTGACGTTCCCACAAGAATCGGCAACAATGATACGGACGTAATACGTCGTGCTCGGGAGCAGCGACGAAAGCGTCGCCCGGAAACTCTGCCCGGGCGTCGAGAGAAGAATTTCCTGAGTCGTCGAACCACATCCTTCCGCACCAAAACGGACCACGCCAGTGCAGGGTTCGTCCGTGTGGAACGTCACAACGGCACTTCGGGGAGCAATGTCACTTAATGCAACATCACTGACATGGGGCTGCTGTGCGTCGACGCTCGCAAAAGCGGTCACCCAGGCAGGACCCCCTGTGCCATGGTCCTCATCAAGATAGGCAGCAACAATCACATCCTGATTGTGCACTTGCAGGACCCCATCGCCCGCAATCGCATCGCCCAGCGCAAGCGGTATTGTGCCCCGAAACTCTCCTGTTGCCCCCACCTCACTGAGCAACACCGTCTCGGAAGTAGACTCCGTCGTACTTGCAAAGTAAACGGGAACTGAGCCAGCTCCCTGAATATCTGAGTCAGCCACTCTCACCGAGACAACGGCGTTGGGGCCATAGACCGCGCGATCCAGCGCAATCGTTCCCACAGGCGAGGTAGCAATCCCCTTGTAGACGAACTTCACAGCATCCATGCAGAAACGCTGCGTGGAAGAAGAATTTGGGTTGTTGTTGATGATAGTCAGGCTCCCCTGCGTTCCCTCTTGCAACAACACATCCTGTGCTAGGAGCATCCACTTATCTGTGAGGTCGGCGTTCGTTTTCGAGAGATCGAACGTTCCCGACGTTGTTCCCGCTGCATGCTGAACGACAAACCCCGCCCCTGGCGAATTGTTGTTCGGACCTCGCGTGGCATTAGCCAGGGTAATATAAACGTCGTAGAGCCCCGGCGAAATAATCGTGGGACGCCACACCGCGTAAACGCCCAATGAGTTACTCCCCGTGTAACGGCTCCCTGGGGCTTGGAGCCCGGGAGCCAAACTCTTAGCGGTGGTGTTAGCCCAGGCGCCGCCGCTCGTGATAAATTCCTGATACGCGGGGGCTGGAGTGAGTGACCCCGAGGGAGTCCGACTTTCGATAATGATGTCGGGGGGTGCAATTATCGTCGCGGTGACCACAGCGGTTGTGGGTGTGCCGTCCCCGCGATCCGCATCGGCGTATGTCACTGAAAGAGTGTCGCCTACAGAAACCTTCACAACACCGTCCGGTTTAACCGCACCACTCCCCACGACTTTCACTGAACCAACGAAAATTCCCGGAGTCGTTGTTTCATCCAGCGTAAGCGTCTCCCCTGCTGGCTCCGTATTGCTCTGAACATGAACCGTGGCATGGCCTGAGCCCCGGAGATCATCATCTACGAGAGACACGTGCACCCATTCATTGAACTGATACTGGGGTTTGTTGAGGGCAACCTGTCCTTCACGGAGCGAAAGTCGGAGTGTGACAACCGTTGTCTCGCCAGCAGCAACGGTGATGCCACCCAAAGTAGCTTTCCCTTTGCCCGTCTTGCTCGCCGTAAGTGTCACTGGCGACGACGTCGGAACCTCGAGAATGGCAAAGAACCCATCGTATGCTGAAAGATAATTATACGCGTCACCCGAACGCTTGACGAGTGCGTCGACCACCGGCTGCCCATAGGAATCCAGCACGTAGCCGACAATATTCCCTGTTGTCGGTGCACTCTTCCACGGCATGTCAGGAATAGCCGCGGGGGTCGCGTACGGCCCCGACGAAAACGTGCTCCAATACGATCCCATCGTGCTAACAGAAAATATGCAATGTCCCGACGCGTTCTGCGAAACCGTCTGGTTGTACTCAGCCAAAAGCGCACTGGCTGTCTTCGTGCCCCCGTTGGTGGTGCTCCCAGCAACAATGAACCTGCCTGCGCGGTGATTCAACCAGTCTGCCAAGAGGGCTTCGAAAGGATGGGAACTCCCGACCTCCCAATAGATCTGGGGCACCATGAAGTCCACAACGTGAGCCGACAGCCATCCCCAGCTATCTTGGTACCATTCATAATAGCTTTGCGTCCCCGTGCCTTGGTAGTTGGTTGTGGCATCCTTGTACACGATGCCGAAGGGCGCCGCCGACACCTTCACCTTTTTCTTTTTCCACTGGATCTCGCCGTAGATATTGCGGAGGTCGCGCGTGATCTGGCTCCGCATGAAATCGCCCCATGCAAGCTTGTCGGGATTGCCGTCACCGTTAAACCGAGCAACCGTGATAGGATCGTAACTGTATTGGGAACCAGGCGTTCGAATACGGTCGAAGTGTACGCCGTCGACGTCATAGTTTTCCACGACGTGCATGACAGCTCGCCGAACCCACCAACTCGCTTCTGGGATGCCTGGGCTAATCCATGTGTAATTGTCGCTCGTGGCGGTCGCACCGTTTTGATCGCGGACTACCCAGCTCTGTTCGAGAGGGACATTCGGACCATGAAGATTATAGGGATGCTGCGGAACCGTATTGGCTGGAGGAGTACCCTGAGCCAGCGTGTGGGTATTGATATAGGCATGAAACTCCAGTCCACGTTCATGAGCAGACTTGATGGCATAAGCGAGAGGATCCCAGCCCGGATCGGTCCAGCCATAGGTACTCGCCCACGGCTCGTAAGGCGAAGGATAATGGACGTCGCACTGCCCGCGCACCTGAAATAGGACAGCATTGAATCCATTGTTGGCTAACTGCTGCATGATGTTGTCGATGTTAGCTTTGGCAGTTGCCTGATCACTACTGGGCCATTCGAAACGCGAGACCCACATCACCCGATACTCGGGGGAACGAGCACATACGACTCCACCGAGAATCAAAAGCAGCGCTGCAGCGATAACCGAACGCGAACCCCACATCAGACGACAACCCCTTCCATAGTCATTTATCGCCAAAAGAAACTCCGTAATTTGTCACAGGCAACAAAAGAACGCTGTCTCAAAGAAAGGAACAAACTAAATTAGACGAGAAAGAAGGTCGGAAATGTGGAAAATGGGAGGTGACTCACATTGAATCCGTTGTCTCTTTTACCGCGGCGCGGCTGGGAGACACTCGTCCATCGGCGAACGAGGAGCTCCTAGGAGACGCCCGCTGGGGCGGAACTTTACGGGGGTGGAATACGTGGACGTGTCCGTATCATCAACGCTTTCCGCCCAGAACTTCATTTCACGCTTTTGCAATTGATGAGGAAAAGGGCGGGCTTTTCGTGAAAATCTTCCTGGGTCTGCCAAGCCGCCAATGCTGGACGGCATCGCGAGTCATCCCATGCGGGAGAGCTCCCCCAGGACAGCTCATCCCCAGGAAACGGCCACCTCAGACGCGCTCACGCACCCGCTCAATCGAGAGTGCACGGCCTGTCGCAATTTCGACAGTGACGAGTGCTCCACAGACGTGAACATTTTTCTCCGCCACCTCAAACCGTGACGGCAAACCGCGACGGAATCGAATGAGAACCTCTTCCGGTTTCATCCCAATGATGCTGTCGAGTGCTCCCGTCATTCCCAAGTCGGTAATATACGCCGTCCCCTGAGGCAAAAGTCTTTCGTCCGCAGTTTGAACGTGCGTATGTGTCCCAAAGACAGCACTCACTCTCCCATCGAGGTGCCACCCCATTGCTTGTTTTTCACTCGTTGCTTCCGCATGAAAGTCCACGAGAATAATGGGGGTCTTCTGGCGCAGCTCTTCGACGAGTGCATCAGCAGCGTGAAAAGGGTTCTCCAAAGCCTCCATGAAAATGCGCCCCTGAAGGTTGATCACTCCCACAGAAATGCCGTGTTCGGTTTCGATAATGGTCGAACCTTTCCCGGGCACATCAGCATCTGGGAGATAATTAGCCGGGCGCAGCATTCGTGGCTCGGAATCGATAAAACTGAAGACGTCCCTATTGTCCCAGACGTGATTTCCGGTAGTTGCGATATCCACGCCTGCGTCGAGAATTTCCCGAACGGTACTTGCCGTCACGCCCTTGCCTCCAGCACAATTCTCAACGTTGGCGAGAACAAAGTCTGCCGCTCCTTCGCAACGCCATCGGGGCACGAGTTTTTGCACGGCCAGCCTGCCCGGCCGCCCCATTATATCACCTATAAGAAGAATTCGTAACACATCCGTCATGGGACAATACTCCCTCGCAAGCTCTTACGAACTGCATGGATTCTTTCGGTAGGATAATAACGTAGCATTATAAGCATTATCTTAACAAGGTCGTGGTGATTTTCACATGTCATAAGGCGTTGACGCTAAAGTGCTCCATCCATTGGGGGCAAGCCCAAAAACGTGCGCAAAGCACCGCATTGCAAAAGATAGGACCTTCAGCACACCAAGCTCTTTGCTCCGTCAAAGCGTGGTATTCTTTTCGTTTCTCCCCCAAAAGCCCTCCAAGAAAAAGCTTTCGCTATCTCTTGGCGTGAGGAGAGCACTTCTTTCGCTGCGCGGCGATACACGGGTGAATATAAGACGGTTCATCTCCCATTGCTAAAGCGAGTCCCTCCTATTGCCTCTCCGGGCACTGATCCACTGACCTCGTTCCGAAAAGACGCTGCTCGATGGCGTCACACCACAGGTGAAGAATAACGCAATGCGTCTCCTGGACCCTTGCTGTCGAGGCTGATGGGACAACGATGCAAATATCACACATGTCGCGCATTGCCCCCCCATCTTTACCGGACAGTCCAAGCGTCACGCAGCCGAGTTCACGCGCTTTCTCGAGCCCCCGGAGAACAGAGGGGGACATTCCCGACGTTGAAATAGCGAGGACAACGTCCCCCGGCTGCGCATAGGCTTCAATCTGTCGGCTGAACAAGCACTCATATCCGAAATCGTTTGCGATGCATGTCACTGTCGACGGATTGGCTGTAAGTGCGAGCGCTGGCAGCGCAGGTCTGTTCTCCCGGTAGCGCCCCACAAGCTCTGCCACGAAATGTTGGGCGTCCGCAGCGCTCCCCCCGTTGCCGAAAACAAGCGCTTTCTTTCCCCGAGCGTATGCGTCGGCGAGAAGCGCACCTCCTCTCGCTATATCGCCAGCCAAAAGATCTCGTGTGCGCAGTTTAACGTCGGCACTCTCCGTGAGAACAGCCCGCACGTGGTCGGCAAAACCGTCGAGATCGTGGGAATCTTTCATAACACCCATTGATGTTGCTTCACCCGAGGGGGCGCAAGCAAAAAGCTTCTGTTAGGTTCCCTCTCCGCACAGAAAGTTGATATGCTCCCTCTCAGCCTACAATTCCTCGACAAGTTCCTCGCGAATAATCTGCTCCACTTCTGAAGCCAGAAGACGCGTAACGGGACCTACCTTGCCATTGCCAATGGGAGCGCCATCGAGTCGGGTCACAGGCATGACGTTCATAGTTGTGCTGGAAAGAAAAGCCTCATCTGCAGCGCGAAACTCATCGATTGTCACAGGTGTCTCGCGCACTTCTACCCCGGCGCGCTTCGCAGCATCGAGAACTATTCCGCGTGTAATTCCAGAAAGAATCCGTGGTCCCTCTGGGTGCGTATAGACAACGCCATCGCGAACACAAAAAGCGTTCGAAGCACCGCCCTCCGTTACAATTCCATCACGAACGAGGAGAGCCTCGAAAGCTCCTGCTTCTCGCGCCGCCTGTTTCGCAAGAACCACGGGCAACAGAGCGATACTCTTGATGTGGCACCGTCCCCACCGCTCGTCGGGTGCTGAAATCAGCGCAACACCGTTCTGCCGTTGCTCTTCGGTGTAAACGGGCGCCGCCTTAAAATAAGCCAGAACTGTGGGCTTGGGAAGTGGATCAGGGAAAACATGGACACGGGGAGCAACCCCGCGAGTCACCTGGATATAAAGGATGACTTTTTCGCCTGCGTCTCGGGTCAGCTCACTCGCATTAGCAAGCTGAGACAAAATCTCACGCCATTCTCCTTCAGTTGGCGATTCGGTGATCCGGAGCCCCTCACAGCTCTCTCGCAGGCGCTTCAGATGCTCATGGAGCCGAACTGGTCGCCGGCCATGACAAATAAGAACGTCGTAAACACCGTCTGCAAACTGGAATCCGCGATCTTCGACGGGAACGAGAGCTCGAGCTTTTTCCACAAAGGAACCATTGAGATAAACGACTTGTCGCAACGTCTTCAACCTCTCTTTACTTAGCTCTGCAGCAACAGAAAGAACCTTTGCAATCTTGAGGCGTATCCTTTTTTGGCTCGCCTCGGTCATCCACAACAAGCATCAGCACACGGTTTCTCTCGCAAATAATTCGTATGCGGTCTCTTTGTTCGCTTCTCCCTCACTGTTTCGACAGAAATTCCTCCAACTCAGCGCGTGTGCCGATGTTGACCACAGCGGCCTCGGGGGCAATACGCTTGATGAGACCGCCAAGTACTTTCCCCGGTCCAACTTCCACGAATTCCGTTACCCCCTCGGCAACCATCCGGCGTACCGATTCCACCCAGCGCACAGGCGAAATCATCTGACGACTCAAATCGGCGCGAAGTTCTGCGACAGAGAGACGCGGCTCAGCGCTCACATTTGTCACAACTGGAATATGAGGCTCGCGCCACGGCGCTTTTTCAATGGCCTCCGCAAGTTCCTTCGCGGGTTCATCGAGTAGCGGGGAATGAAATGCACCCGACACATTGAGTGGTAGCACACGCTTGGCGCCCGCCGCTTTGCATTTTTCCGAAACTTCCGCTACCCCTTCTGGCTCGCCTGATATGACAATCTGTCCCGGAGCATTGTCATTAGCCACCACAACCACCCGAGAGTTCTGCGAACAAAATTCAGCAATTTTCTCGACATCGAGACCAATGATCGCCGCCATAGTCCCCGGACGTTTTTCGCCTGCATGCTGCATCAAGCTTGCGCGTAGTTTCAAAAGTTCGAACAATGGAAGGAACTCCATTGCCCCGGCAGCATAGAGGGCACTGTACTCGCCAAGACTGTGGCCTGCAACATATGCACACGCGACGCCTTTCTCCAGAAGCACCTCAGCGAGAACAACAGAGCAAAGAAAGATCGCTGGCTGCGTGAAGAGTGTCTGCCGCAGCTGCTCCTCTGGTCCTTCAAACATCACCTTCGACAATTTCCCCTCGTAAAGGGCGTCGGCCTGGGCAAAGCGTTCTCGAGCCACTGAGCTCAACTCGATGAGATCTTTACCCATTCCCACAAACTGCGATCCTTGGCCTGGAAAAACGAAAGCACGCATCATCCTTCTAAGCTCCTCTTTTGTCGGTATCCGCTGAGACTTCTGTTACCTCGAAATGCACTATCGCTTCTCTTTCAAATGGTCATGGTGATTTCTGGCAACGGAGGGACCGCGTGCAATGAAAATCGAAGTTGCCTGCCCCAGTCGGTGCATCCTCAGTGGCATCGTAGTTACTGGCAGGACCAAAGCGATGCGTGTTTTGTCACCCCACAAATCTAGGCAAGAGTAGAATCAGCGGTCCCACGCAGCCCTCCGGGAGTGGTGGTCTTTGTGCTCTACTGAAAGGATGAGAGAAACCCAAAGAATGGGGAAATGGTCTAAGCAAGAAAGCCTTAACCAAGGAACAAGAATTAGCATCATATAACATGATATGAAAATATAATCGATTTTATATAAACTTGTTGCTTATTTCCTACAACACATCTATTGTCTGGTCGGTGTAGGACGTACTCCTAACTCCTATTACAATCCGGCCGTAGTTGGGTGCACCATCGGCGGAACATGGTCACTATTGTCCTGACGAGAGAATGGACTCGAGAGAAGGGTTCCCTCTTGCCCGCGCAGGGAAAAGACACACCTGCTTCCCTGACGACGATGGGAACCCTCTCTGGCGACGCCCAAGAGAGACGTCCACCACTTCATTGTCCAGAACTTGACGAGGGTGACGGCAACGAGGAACCGCTCGCCGCCGGAGTGCGAGGCGGCCCCTTGCTCAGCAACAAGTGAACGGGAGCAGGCTGATCCAATCCTTTGTTCGCCTCTGGATTCTGACTAATGACACAATCGCGAGGCACTGTTTCGTTCTCAAGGTACGTAATATCTCCAACTTCCAGGCCCGCCCCTTTGATCTTGTTCACCGCATTCTCCCGCGTTTCTCCCACAACATCAGGAACAATATAATTAGCACGTCCACTACTCACAACCACGCGGACCACGGTCCCCTCTTTTGCCTTTGTCCCCGGCGGAGGCTTCTGCTCGATAATCTCCCCCGGTGCCACAAGCGTATTCGGCTCAACCCGCTCCTTGAGGAGACCGAGCTTCTTCTGCCCCAGCGTGTCGAACGCATCTGGAAGCTTCATTCCTCGCACATTTGGGACCACAACCTCCGGCGTCTTCACATAAAACCGCACACCCTCGTAACCAATAATTGCGCCGATAGCCCCCACAAGAATGATGACCACTGTCATGCGAATGATCGTGCCCAGTAGGCTGAAGATGAAAGAAAACAGTCCGCCCTCGCTCCTCGGCCGGCGTCTCTCTCTCTCGACTCTTCTCGAAGATTCGCCACGCTGATTCCGCCATCGCGGCAACCGAGCGCCTGCCTGCGACGAACTTCTCGACAAGGAGGTCCCTCGAGCACTTCCCTCTGCGCGAAGGTCTAGCCGCAAAGTGTCTGAGCTCTGATGTTCTCGCGTTCCTGAAGGAGGTTCCTCTGGTCCAGGAGCAATCCCGCTGAGTGAAACACCGCTGTAAAGCTCGTCGCTGACATCTTCGGGAACTGGTCCGAGGCGTGCTGTCGATTCCCCCACGGGAAGAGAAGACACCTCACCGCGATCTGACTTGCTCTCCTTCGTCTCTGCTCGGGAAATACCCAAACGGCGAAGAACCCCTGTTAAAAAACCGGGGGACTTACTTGTTCGCGATCTTGGCCTTCGTTTTTTCTTCATCTATCTCTTTATCGTGCATGCGCAGCTGGGCTATCCCCGACTGTCGTCCTGGGCGATCAGGCAGGACATCAGACAAAATCCTAGCTCCATCACGTACTCAGACTCGACACTCTCCATTCAGTCACGTACGTGCCTTCCCTGCTAGGACAAAGCTGATTCGCTCTTCAACATCAAATGAGTATCCGAGGAGGAAAACGCCTCTCACAAAATGAAAGCTTGCAGCACGCTCAACGCCGAACAAAGGAGACACGACCGTTACGAAAACCCGCACAAGTCAGCGGTTTCTCAATTCTCTCCCGGCTGTATTTTTTCCTAAGTGGTGCAGTGTTGTAAGGAAGAGCACACCCCACGGGAACCTCTCCACACGCGTTTGCAGCTCTCTTTGAGATGCCCGGAACACACGGTAATTCTCATGCCCTACACACGAATGAGAGAGAGGCGAAAATCACATCACGCTCGGGCGTTGCCCCACCAGCTTTAAACCATGTCACCCCTACGGAATAACCGGCTTCAAGACACCGATATTGCCATCATTTCGGCGATAGACAACCATCAGATCTCCCGTTTCTGAGTCGCGAAAGGCCAAAAACGACTGATCATTAAAGAACAGTGATTCTGCTGCTTCAGCGACCGACATAGTGGAGACATCGACCTCTTCCGGCGGGAAGAGATAGAGATCGAGTTTTTCGATGACCGTCGGCAACTGCCGTTTCACTTGTTTCTTCTTTTTGCGAGTTGCGACCGCCACCGGGGCACCTGGCTCCTCTGCGGTTTCCTCCTCTTCCTCCTCGGATGTCTCTTCCTCCACAAAACCGAGTTCTTTCGCGGCACCCTTCGCTTTTTGTTTCTTGGTCGCACCGCGAACCTTTTCCCACTTTTTCTTCAGCTGACGCTCCGCCTTGTCGACGAGCATATCTACCGCACGTTGCCATTGTGCGTCCTTTGTTTTTGCCGTCACCGAGACGGGACCATCCTTGACGAGCAGTTCTGCTTTGTACTCGTAGCCGTGGTCATGCTCGAAAATAACTTCCACAGACTGCACTCGCTCCATGTAACGAGAAAGGCGCTTGAGTTTCTTCTCCACATACTCGCGCATGCTATCGGTAACTTCCATGTGTCGACCTGTAATGCGGACTGACATAGTTGCAGCCTCCTGTGGGAAATATGGTGGCCTGATGGCCGGGACGAGTTATTCTTCTCGGCTGTTGCATCATGAACTTGCATTACCTATTGGCAGAAATTGCTCAAAAAATTCAAGAAGGAAAGCTTGCATTCTCTCTGAATAATGCAGTTCCTCATTTCCCGAAAGGCACTGAAGCATGGCAAAGGTAACATTTCTTGGTGCAGGGAGTACCGTTTTCGCAAAGCAGCTCCTTTTCGACCTTCTCTCATTCGCCGAACTGGCTGACTCTGACATTGTGCTTTTCGACATCGACCAAGAGCGGCTGGCTCTTTCTGAAGCTGTAGCGCGGAAACTGTGCGTGCAGATGGGAGTGAATCCAACCATCCGCGCAACCTTGGATGCTGAGCGAGCACTTGAAGGCGCAGATTACGTTATTAATATGATACAAGTCGGTGGATACCGACCGTGTACTGTAACCGATTTCGAAATTCCTAAGCGGTTCGGGCTCCGACAAACTATCGGCGACACCGTGGGAATTGGCGGAATCATGCGCGCTCTGAGAACAATCCCTGTGGTCCTGAACTACTGCAGAATTCTGGAACACGTTGCGCCCCATGCTCTCTTTCTCAACTATACTAATCCCATGGCTATGATTACAATGGCCATCCTCCGCGCGACAAACATTCGCGCTGTCGGACTCTGTCACAGCGTCTTCGGAACCGCCCGCGAACTTGCTCATGATGTCGGCGTTCCGTTTGAAGAGATTAACTATCTGTGCGCCGGCATCAACCACATGGCTTTTTTCCTAAAGCTCGAGCACCGCGGAAAAGATCTCTACCCTGAGCTACGCCGAATCTATGAAGAAGGGAGAGTCCCCTCACACAATCGAGTACGCTATGAGATCTTGATGCATCTTGGGTATTTCGTCACCGAGTCGAGCGAACATTTTGCAGAGTATTGTCCCTACTTCATAAAGCGCGACCGTCCAGATATTATTGAACGTTTCAACATCCCCCTCGACGAATATCCGCGTCGTTGCGAAGAACTCCTCGCCTCGTGGGAAACCCTGCAAAAACAGCTCGTCGATCCCAGCTACCAATTCGACCTCGTAAGAAGCCTTGAGTACGGAACATATATCATCCACAGCATCGAAACTCACACCCCACGTGTCGTGTACGGAAATGTTCTTAACACAGGCCTCATATCCAACCTGCCCGAAGGCTGCTGCGTGGAACTTCCACTTGTTGTTGACAGGAACGGGATTCAGCCGGTGCATGTTGGGCCACTCCCTCCGCAACTAGCAGCTCTCATCCGGACTAACGTCAACGTGCAGGAACTCACGGTCGAGGCAGTGCTTCAGGGCAGACGCGACCACGTCTACCACGCAGCAATGGTGGATCCACACACCGCCGCCGAACTCACACTCGATGAAATCCGAGCTCTCGTAGATGCCCTCTTAGAGGCTCATGGCGAGTGGATTCCCGCTTCTCTCCGTTGATAACCGTCTCTCGCATCAGCGAAATAAAAATAATGCCATGCAAAGAGAGTCGCTGTTGACAAACGCCCCTTCTCTGTGCGATGAATTGTTTTGAGAGGTGCTCTCGTGAACGGGCAGGAGATAAAAAACAAAAACGAACTTACACGAACGCACTTCACGGTCGAGGATGTTTTCCGAACTCTCGCCTGCGCCGTCGAGTTCGAACAAGTGCTCGACTGCATCCTCATGATCGCGCTTCGTGAACTCGATGCCGATGAAGGCTCAATCCTGCTCCTCACGGGACCCGATGCCACTGAGCTCAAGATGCTCGCATCGCGCGGATTGCCAGAAGAGATGAAGGCGCGGGGCTATGTTCCGCGTGCTGGCTCGATCAGTGAGCGTGTGCTTACGGAAAAAAAGGGCATCATTGTCAATGGCACCCTGAAATCTTCTTCCAATTGTGAGTCGCTGCAAGACCTAAAACCGCGAAACATTGTCTCTGCTATCTGCGTTCCTCTTGCCACCCAAGGAAAACTTATCGGGACGATGAACATCAACCGCACGCGCGAAGGAAGCCACCCCTTTGAAAATCGTGATCTGCGGTTGGCTGAAATCATCGCTGGTCAAGCAGCGATGGTGATTGAAAATCACCGACTCCAAGACCAACTGCGCGAACAAGAGCGGCTCGCGGCAGTGGGACAGGTGGTAACAGGCATTGCTCATTGCGTGAAGAATCTGCTCGCGGGTGTCCAAGGCGGAATGGGGCTCATAGAAATGGGAGCCCAAACAGAAAATTGCGGACTTGTCACCCAAGGAACGCAGATTCTCAAACGCTCGGTGACGATTCTCTCAAGCCTCATCCTCGACCTTCTCGACTGGTCGAAAGAGCGCAAGCCACTGCGTCAAGAATTTGCCGCACAAAGCCTTCTCGAAACCTTGCAAGACCTCATTTCCTGGAAAGCCGAACAACAGGGAATTTCTTTCGTCACAGAATGTGCACACGACTTCACGCTCTGGGCTGACCGCGATCAGATCACCCGAGCACTTCTCAATCTCGTGACAAATGCCATCGATGCATGTACCAGCAAAGCTTATTCGGGCGACGAATCTCCTCACGTGAAAATAAAAGCGGAGCTGGCGCATGCGGACGATCTCCCCCTTTCTCCCCCTGAACAGCAAAAAAGTAAAAAATGGGCTGTTTTCGAGGTTAGTGACAATGGCTGCGGTATTTCGCCAGAACACCTCCCTCACTTGTGGGATCTGTTTTTTAGTACAAAAGGATCAAAAGGAACGGGGATCGGCCTCCCCGCAGTTCGCAAGGTTGTGAGCGAACATGAGGGCAAAATACTCCTCGATAGCGAAGTGGGGAAAGGTTCGCGCTTCACGATTCTTCTGCCCGCCTGGCAATTTGGTGATAGTACAGAGTAAAGGAACAGCGTAAACAAGAAACTACTCGTGGCGAACTTGCAAAATTGTCATTAATATAAATTGTGCACAACCAATTCTTCCCGCCATGGTTTGTCGGCACTGCTCCTCAGCGACACCTCCCCGACAAAACATTTTCCCAGGCGACTTCTTGGATTCTCGTCCTGCTTGTATCTCCGGCAATGCGCAACTGGATGCGGAGAACTGTCGACAAACGAATCGCTGTCTCGGCTATTGGGGATCGCCTTTCCGTAAGAAGAGAGTTCCACCCCATTCACAGTCTTGCCAAGGTGCCCAACGGCAAGGTGTCTCAAAGCTCGTCTTTTTTTCTCTTTTGTGCCTGGAAAATCATTGCGAAATTTCTCTCGTGAGAATCTAAGAATAGTTGTATGTAAATGCGGGGCTCAAAGATCACGTTGAGTATGCAAGGATAGGTCACGATGAAGCTGGTGAAGTGGTTGCTGATTGCAGTCCTGAGCTGCGTGTTGTGCGTTGTCACGGTGTCTCTCGTTAGACGTGCTGTAACACCGAGTCAGCCTGCAGCCCGTCTCGCGCCATCGTCTCAACAGGCGCCATCGCGGGTTCCCATAGAAACTGTTGCCCATACGAACCAACCGGCGGCAGAGAGCGTTCAGCCCCGACCTACGTCGGCGCCAGTGGTTGCAACGCCAATCGGAAACCTCCCTGCGCCATCACTTGTAACGCAATCGGCTCCCAAAGGGCAGCCGAATACCGTTTCACCTACGCCGACTTCTTCCGTCACGCCCAAGCCCACACCTCAGATGGCGCATGATCCAAGTGTGGAGCGCGCGCAAAAGCTCCTCGCAGAACTTGGATATGCCGTGGGCAAACCTGACGGCAAACTCGGTCCACGAACAGAAGCAGCACTCGAGGCATTTCAGAAGGACCACGCTCTCGCTGTAACCAAAAAGGCGGATGCTGCCACGCTAGCGCGCCTCGAGGAAGAATCGAAGCGGCGAGCTGTTGCAAGTCTCACCACAGCTTCCCCCACTCCAGCCGGTTCAACCGCTGCAGGTCTTAAGCCGTCAGCGACACCTGCTGCTCCGCGCCCCACGGGTGAGCCTCAAATTCTTCTCGTAAAGGGCTCTTCTCGAGAGAACGAACTTCAGAATGTACCAGACCTCACTGTCCGCAAAGACGTTGCGCGGGTCCAAAAAGCACTCGCCGCCGCGGGATTCTATGACAGCGACGTTGACGGAAAATGGGGCAAGGCTTCCCTGGAAGCGCTCCAAAAATTCCAGAAATCCGTTGGTCTCTCGCCCTCTGGCAAAGTCGATGCAGAAACGTGGAAAAAACTCGTTTTACAGGCAGGACCAACCCCCACGCCCCTGCCAGATATCCTTGTTGTTGTGCCAGTCTCAAAAACTCTCAAAAAGTCTAAATTGACGAGCAACGTGGCGTGGTACACCCCAGCTCCCGCGAAGGCTTTGCCGGCGACAAGCAGTTCCCCCAGCACACAAGCCTCTGCGGGGCAGGACTCCTCGGCACAGAAGCAGGCTAAAACTGTTGCTACGAATGAACAGAAAACCATTTCAACCAACCCGCAGAAGCCCGCAGGAACGCCTACCCCTGTCGTCCGACCAGCAGCAACGCCGCCTGCGGGAGTAGAGGCAGGTGAAGTTGCCAAGAAAGCAGGACCCGATGCTGCAGCAACTCCTGCTCCTCAGGCACCAGCTCCCTCCGCGGCGCCCTCGGGAAGCGCACTCACCGTCGCAGCTGCCCCGAGCACCGATAAAACGCCGCCGAGCTCAGCAAACACAACGCCAGCACACGCCAGAGCACAAGAGTCCTTGGCAACACTTCCCCTGCCCCACACACCAGCGGTTGCAAGTGCGAGCAACGGCACGTACGCCCAGAGCGCACTTATGCAGGAAAACCCCGATACTCGGATTCAGACCGTCGCCCGCGAGAAGTCTCCCTCCCATCTGCTGACCGGTCGAGGGGACCAGACATCCGAAACACAGTCCTTGGCGCCCGTACAGGATCCATCTCAACTTGCAGAAAAGCTGCGCGCGGCAGCACGCGATCTCGAACGCACCTCGACTGCTAAACCGAAACGAGATCAAGCGCTCGAAAAAGTCCAAGCTGTCGAAAGCGTGTACTCTGAACTAAAAGCTCGCTGGGCTGGGAAGTTCTCCGATGGAGCCGTTGCCGATCAAATCCATTCCGTCGAAAGTGGCTACAAAGCAATGAAGGCTGACTTCCAGAAAGGCGAGTACGATAGAATTATCAGCCGCGGCGACGGTTTCAAGCGGGCAATCGAAATCGTCGAGGCACATGCCTATGTCGCATCGATGCTGAGCAAACCAGACGTTCGCGCGAAATTGCCGAAAAGCGAACTCCAGGCGATTGAAACCCTCCGGAAAGAGGCCGAACGTAATCCCGAAAGGCTCGACAAACAGGAAAAGTTCCTCGAAGCCAAAGCACTCATCCAAAGTCGGGTCGCGACAAAAAAAGCGGCATCGCAATCCCAACGCGCTGAGTCTCGCGCCAACTGACGTACCGCCCCAGAGCAGACACGGTACGAGCGCACTGGGGGGGACAGAGCTTCGTTCTGTGGGGCCGATGGTGCCGCGCTAGTACATCGGTGGGATGCCCCACCCCAATGAGGTGAAAAGGCCTCTTTCCGTAAGAATAGCATATCGAGGTAACGTTTCGCTTGCCAGCCGTCAGTCTACGCGGCGAACTCGCCCAACCGGTCGATAGTCTAGCCCCAACTCGTCGCGCTGCCTTCGTTTTCCTTCTTCAACCAAACGCTCGACGCTCTCTCTCGTGATGCGAGTGTTGCGAGGGCTTAGCTTCAGCGACTCGAGCCGACCCATCTGAATTAACTGATAAACACGCTTCTTCGAGACATCGAGGTACTTCGCCACGCGTGCGACACTCCACAACTCTGACATTTGTGCATATCCTCCTAACAGGGTCCGCACCGACGTGAACGTCGTGCATTTCCGTTCGAATAAATTCTCGCTCCAGAACAGCCTGTCAGTGCAGCGAGAACTCATCGACTGCACCCACCATAGGCAAAATCCCCGAGCGGCGTCCCTTGAATCTTCGTGGAATTTATCGGCATTTCGTCGCGAAAACCTCTGTCTTTCCGCTGCTTCGTCGATTGAGAACAACGGCGCTCCCACATAAAGAAGGATAGGCTCCTGCGAAAAAGCGCTCCATCAGCGCCAACGGAGTACCACACAACTTCTGTTGCGGATAACTCCGAGAGCAATGCCTCCTGCCATCAGGAACGAGACAGGCTGAGAAGGTAGTCGATCGACTATCCAACCACCGACCTCTCTGGCCCAACCAGCCCATCCTGGGACCGCAGGCGTCCCCGCCTGCATCCCCTCCTAGGCAAACCCAATGGCACAGCAACTGATGACCTCTCGCCACGCTCATGTATACATGCCAACCGTTCCCCCTCACCAAACACAACGGACAAGCCGCTCACGGAAAGCTGCTGCCCCCCTGGGAGCGCAGGCGTCCTCGCCTGCACCCCCCACACCGACACAAGCAAGGTGACAAACAGGTGGGGCAAGATAGAGTACGGTGGTTCTGGGGACAAGGAAGGCTCGCAACTGAGGCGCCAAGGATTTGTCGTCGTAGCGCTAGTCGTCGGGCGCCAGTAACATTGACCCACTATCCTTGAAAAAAGCAAAAACATGCAGGCGAGGACGCCTGCGGTCCCAGGAAAAACAGTCTTCGGCGTTTTGCTCAGAGACCTTCACGTAGAGTGAAAAGAAGTACGAGAATGTACTCCATCGACTGCACTAACCCAAGACGTCTCGTGCCACCCAACGGTTCCTTATCAACAGCCCCAAGGAACAAACCACTTACGTAAGGCGGCCTCTCCTGGGAGCGCAGGCGTCCTCGCCTGCATCCCCCACAGTGACACAAGCAAGGTGACAAGCAGTTGGGGCCGAAGTGAGGCGGCGGTCCTGGGTACAAGGAAGGTTAGCAACTGAGGGGCAAAGGATTTGGTGTCGTAGCGCTAGTCGTGGGCGTGAGAAACATTGACCCACTATCGTGGAAAAAGAAAAAAACATGCAGGCGAGGACGCCTGCGCTCCCAGGGAAAGCAGTTCGTAAAACTGTAGGCAGGCGGGGACGCCTGCGGTCCCAGGAGAAGCAGTTGGTAAAGCAGTGGGCGGCCGTTACCACCTACCGAGAACGAAAACCTCTCTGGGCACGTGAAAAATTCAAGACGGGGCATACGTCCCCGGCGAAAAATACGCCACGGTTAGCACGCGACCCCCTGGAGCCAGCGACAAAGCTGAGGCTTGGGGGGCCGAGATTGGGCGTGGAAGCTTCCTCACCGTCCCTGCTACTCACCGACTCGCTCTCCTCAGGTAGCTTTGGGTGTTACCCACACGGGACTCGTCCACGCCATATTGTCGTCGCGTGTCGTCACTCGCAGATAGTACCAGTGGGTCGCGCGTGGATCGCCCGTCGCTGCGTCCTCCCAGGTAAATGCCGTCCTGTGCCCCTCACCACCGTAGCTGAAGACCGTCTGATTGTCTTTCACGATTTCAAGCCATCGGAGTGGCACCTCACTATTCACATCGACTCGAATCTTCACCGGTCCATCGGACGAAATTTCCGAGCCCATGGGCTGACCGTTCACCTCGAAAACGATGCGCATCCGCACGCCACTCGTCGCATAACATCGCCGCCGCCGTAGCGCATCGAAAACGGCCTCGCGCGTGAGCTCGGGCGCCAGGACACACGCCAATCCAGCGGTGTAGGGATCCCGCTTCCAGCACTCGCCATGTTGCCAGAGAAGACCATGGCAATCCGTGCCCCCGATAAAGCCAAACCGCAGCCCCCGGGCAAGGCCGTCCTGAGCAAAGTACCCCCGCATTCCTCCCCGGTGGGGAATCGGTCGGTTCCCCATGAACTCGTGGGCGCCGTGCACCGAGACGATTTCGACCAGCGGAGTCACTTCGGGATCGAATGCTTCCCAGACAGTACCTGTCCACGCGATGTGGTGAGGTATCACCAGCGCCCCATGGCGGCGAGCCGCCGCAACAAGTTTCTGTGCGGTATCGTAATCGGGTTCTGTGTGGTCGAACAGAGGAACGTCGCGCCGAAGCGAATAGAGGTTGAAATGCCCGCCTCCACGCGGCACGCGCAGCGAAGTCCATTCCTGGCCGAAAAGCGTCACAAAGCGACCTGGTTCATTGAAGTGGTCGGTCACCCCTTTGATTTCTTCCCACTCACTCGGCGACAGGGTGTTTCCCACAAAAGAGTCGTGGTCCGTGAGCGCCGCAAAATCCATCGCATAAACGTCTCGCCGCATGAGGTAGAATTCGTCCACATCTCCGGTGCCATCGCTGAGTGACGTGTGTCCGTGGATGTCGCCGAAATAAAAGCGCATCTGCCCCCACGGTTCGAATTCGATAGCTTCGCGCAGGCGGGCATTCGGAACAGCCGGCCGAAAACGCCCACTCAGCTGTGGTGCGCTTCGGGGCGCTGCGGCGTCTGCCTCGATTTGCTGAGCCAGAGCGTCATCCAAATCCCGACGCACCGTCATCAGGCGAGCGGGGCCTGTGGCTGCTGCAGCAACACGCTGGCCGCGCCCACCCCACCCATCACGCAACAAACGGGCAAGGGACGTCCACCGCTTCCCATCGAAGAACGTCACGTAAAAATTCTGGGACGCTCTCCCCGTCAGCCACACATACCCATTCGGTGTGCACGCGAGTTGCGGAAACTCAAACCCCTGCACTGTCGAATCCGTCTCGCGGGCAACTCCTTCCGGCTGAGGAGGAAATTTCACCTCACCCCGCGACGTGAGTGCTGCCACCTCGATCCGGCGCGGGACGTCGATCGTACCATCCGGCCAGCAGTTGGTGAACCACGCGAGCCAAGTGAGCCCCTTGCCATCATAAGCCGCAGCAGGGGCAAAGTGGAAGCCCGCGCCACGGGTCACGCACAGCGGCTTCCCCGCAGTGCCCTTCCCCTGAAGGCGCTGTGCCTTGATGCCCACTGTCCCTTCCCCCTCACTCTCGTCCCAGACAAGCCACGCATCGCCATCCTCGAGAAGTGCAACAGCGGGTCTTCGTGCATCACCATGGAGAGGGTTCACGAGATTCTCGAGAAAAACAAATTTACCGTCCTCGATGCGGCTCCCCCAGATACCAATTCGCCCCGACGATGTCGTTCCCTCAAAAACAAGGTACCCTTGTCCCTCACTGTTCAATGCGAGCGCGGGAAAGCCTGCCCAATCGAAAGCTGGGAGTGCTCGCAAAATCTCAATCTCACCCGAGGCTCTCACCTTTGCTAAACGAATGCGTGTACGCACAGACGGGGGATTTTTCGGATCTTCGGTATCTTCCGTCAAAACCTCACTCCACGCGACCCAAATACCGTCAGCCGTCACGGCAAGAGCAGGGCGGTGGTAGCGGCCTCTCGCACCAGGGACTTTTCCTTCGACGGTTATTTGCCGGTCGCCCGAAAGCTCCGACAAAAAAAGTTCTTCTTCCCCCTCCGCTGTCGTGTTCACCCATGCCGTCCAGACCTTCCCATTTCGCGAAACAACAACTGGGTACTCATTGCGTTTTCCGGAGCCGAGGGTCATGGGAGAAGAAAGTTTCAGCCGTCCGTCGGCTCCCGCGGCAGGAGCGGGCGGCTGGTCCCACGGTGGAGGAAGTGCCTGCAAGATGCGCAAGAACGGACCGGGCGCCACGACACCCAACAGAGTCATGCCGCCAATCTTCAGGAATTCTCGTCGGGAATTCGATTTCACGGCTCCCTCCCTCTTGGCTTTCATCGCATTCGAAACGCAAAGTGGCACACACGCACGAGCGGTTCGGCGAGAAGTCCATCAAAGTATCTGACGAAGCTCAACTTCCTCTGCAAGAGAAATAGAGAGAGAGCAGGACCCTTCGAGAGGAAGACAACACGACTAGCTGGCAACATGCACCTCATCAAGCGCAAATGGGCAAGAAGTACGTCCAGCACCTCTACTACGCGAGATCCGCTCGCAGCGGTCCGCCAAATGCTCGAGCGCGGCAGCCCGTTTAGCCACCAAGTAAGCCGGTCACAACATCGGGCACCCGCCGCTCTAAATTAGCGGGTGCCAATCTTCTTCACATCCAGATACCCTCTGTGCCTGCAGTCTCTTACTCGCCTTTCTTCGGCTTCAAGTACTCGCCAACCAAAAGCTTCTCGTCCCGAGGGAGTATTACTGCGTTTCCTCAGTCGGAATAGCTTCTCACTTTTCGGACGGCTCTCTTCGGTTGCAGAACTGTTATCAGTAGATCGACCAATCTTCGACCGCTGCAGGAGGCAGCACGGTCCAGCCCAAATCGAGGAACGCCTGGCGGGTGAGGTCGATGTCATGATGCGCGCCAAAGTAATAAGGCTCCATGAGGAGATCCGGTGTGTTGGACGGATCCCAGTGCGAAATGCTCGAGCCAGACTCGTAGGGGTTCGGCGCATAAATCTTTACGTCCCCGCTTTTTGCTGCCACAACGTTCGGCCCGTTGAAATAGACCTGATTGCTTGTCAGTGCTGCAAGACGTTGGGCATCCGTCATCGTATCGAAATCACCGACTCCATGTTGAGTCAGCTGGAGCGAATAAATATCGGGAACACCACTGAGCCATTGCCCTGTGTTGGAGTCGATGAGGTCGACAAACCCGTAGCCGTGGCCAAACTCATGGAGCACGATGGTGACGAAATCTATGTCGGAACCCGGATTTTGATCTGTACCGTAGTAAAAGCCAACTGACCCGAGGACGACTGGCCCATCAACATCCGAGTTGAACACAGCAGTGATATCAGGTTGAGTGCTCAGGTCCGACCCGTGAAGCTGATTGGCCAACGGTTGCGGATACCACACGTTTGGCAATGGTGCGCCCGAAAAATTGGCGTGGACCGTTGTGAAACCCGCCTGACCAAGAACAGCGCTCGACGCACTCCCTCCTAGGGGATCAAAACTCGCCTGCACTTGAACTGGTACCGTTCCCTGGAGCCTACTTGCCCAGAGGTTCATTGCGTACATAAAAGCAGCCTGGCGAGCCGCACCCAGCGTGGAATCAAAAAATCCTTCTCCCGCACTGTCAGCAAAGGTTACATTCACAGTGACAGCATGGGTCGGCGATACGATTCCCACCGTCGCAGCGAGACAGAGTCCTCCGAGAAATCGTTTCCACGTCATGGCTATTTCTCCTTTCCTTCTGGGCAAGTCGTCGTGTGGTCCACCGGCACGCACGTCAGCTTTACCTTGCCATCTGGTCCCCGGTGAGCCTCAATAGCGTTTTGAAACCGCCCTTTGAGGTCGACCATGATTCCGCCACCGGGCTGCGGATTCTTTTCTACCACCAGTCCCGTATGTTTCGATGCCACAGGAGAAGTAGCCGCTTGCCCCCCTGCCTGCACAGGCTTGCCGCTCGCGTCGAGATTAATGCGCATTCCAGCAGCCGCCCGATTGAGCGTCGGGGTGGTTTTCTCGTCTTTCTTCTTTCCGCCCGCCATGCATGGAGAAGGACTCCACGCCATCACACACACGCCGACGACACCCCAGGCAAGGAGTGAAAACATCGACTTATTAAAAATACAACTCCGTAACATTTCGGTCTCCTCTTCTTTTTGGAAAAAGTCAGGAACAAGGCAGTTCCGTCATTCTGTACTCTATTCAACCATGCGAGACCGGAGAAGTCAATCAGTGAATGGTAGGCCCAGACGGCGGAGGGGCTTTCTCGAGAATTTTCACACCCAAAGTGAATCGATCTTTCCCCAGTTTGTCCCCTTCTCTCAACTCTGTGAGCTGAGTTTTCGGGAGGGTGACCCGGAAATAGCGGTTTTTGTCGTCGCGCACGACCACGTAGCCATTCTCACCGCTTTCTGGAAGAACTATTTGCGTTACCGTTCCTTGCCACGAGCTGAAATAGACCTGTCCTTTCCACACAACAGCCACTATGAGGAGCAAAACGAGAATCGCTAGGCGTGCCCACTGCTTCTGTTTGGCTGTCATTGAAAGAGCTCCATCTGAGTTTTTTCAAATGGCAAGCCGAGATGCTGGTACGCAAAGGGCGAAGCTACTCTGCCACGGGGGGTCCGTTGTACAAATCCAATTTGAATGAGAAATGGCTCGATCATATCTTCGATGGTCTCTTCGTCCTCACCAAGCGCCACCGCGATATTGTTGAGTCCGACGGGTCCACCTCCAAATTTCTCGATGAGAGTCCGAATGTACAAACGGTCCATGGCATCGAGGCCGAGGGAATCTATTTCGAGAAGATTCAAGGCATATTGCGCAAGCCTACTATCAATTTTCCCTTCGCCGTGGACCTGAGCGAAATCTCGCACTCGGCGCAATATACGGTTGGCTATCCGCGGCGTTCCACGGGCGCGTCGGGCAATTTCAGCGCATCCCTCTTCGTCCATGGCAATCCCGAGGATCCGTGCCGAGCGGCGGACGATGGTCATCATCTCATCCTCAGGATAAAAATCGAGCCGCTCCGTGATTCCAAATCGCGATCGCAAGGGTGAAGAAATCATGCCGGCTCGGGTCGTCGCCCCTACAAGAGTAAACGGCTCAAGGTGCAGCTTGATAGACTTCGCATGCGGTCCCTCACCGATGAGGATATCTATTTCGAAATCCTCGAGGGCGGGATAAAGGCATTCTTCGACGAGCCTGTTCAAGCGATGGATTTCGTCGATGAACAAAACATCGCCCTTCTTGAGATCGGTGAGGAGCGCTGCGAGGTCGTCCTTACGTTCAATGACGGGTCCACTCGTCGCCTTGATGTCCGTGCCCATCTCGTTTGCGATAATATGCGCTAGCGTCGTCTTACCGAGGCCCGGCGGGCCGAAGAATAAACAATGATCGAGCGCATCATCGCGTTGTTTAGCGGCTTCGATGTACACACGCAAATTTTCGATGACCCGCCGTTGCCCGATGAAATCATCCAGGCGTTGCGGCCTGAGGGTAAGCTCATCAGGATCTTCACCGTTTTCGCGCTTGGGATTTACCACGGATGACATTGCACCCTATCCTTTGAAAAGCTAAGTCCTTGCAGCAAGAGCTAAATACCTTGGCGGCGTCCTCTTTTCACACACAAAGAGCTCCGTCGCTTTGTTCACCTGCGACGGTCAAGGTCTGGGCGCTAGCTCCATCTTTCTCTGCGACAAGCCCCCACGCGAGGAGCTCCTCCATAGTGTTAAAGTCGTTGACGCAGGCTGCAAGATTCGAGGGAACGCTCCTCGTGACAGTGCTTTGCGTAACAAGGAAATCGCGAACCGATCGTCCGCCCGCACCGCGATATTCTCTCACCGCGTCGAGAGCTGCTGCAGGCCAAATAGACGGAAATGGATCAAGCCTTTCGCCCTCATCCGTCGCAAGCACGCCAATTGCATCGTCCGGCATTTCAAGGAGTGGAATGAGTACTTGCGAGCGCAGAAGAGGCTGGTCGCATGCAGCGATGAGGTAGCGTTGCCCAATGCCGGAAGCAAGGAGAGTTTCGATAGCCGCGAGAGGTCCTGCGCCACGCTCTGTATCAGGAAGCAGGTCAACCTGCAAAGGAAAGCTCGGTGCCATCTCGCTCCGGCCGACAAGCACGATCCGTTCAACAAACATTCCAAGCGCCAAGGCAACGTGCTCGACCATCGTCAAACCGCTTTTCAAAACGACTCCGGGCTTTGGCACTCCCATTCGTCGGGATGATCCCCCGACCAAAATAGCGCCTATAACAGCATTATTTGCAATCACTTCTCCGTGGACCTCCAGCCAGTCTCGCTTCTCTCAGAACACCGCGTCTTCAGGGACTTTCCACAAGATTTCCTCTGCGCGTATGACTGTTCTGCGTCTTCTCGCGAAATCTATAGAGCAATGCAAGCACGATCCATTCTCGGTTTCATTTTTTTCTCCCTCGCCGCACTCGCCACCCTCGTTCACTCCTTCGTCGCCAGATTTAGGATGGGCGCAAGCTGCCATACACGCAGCAAGCCCCCCATTTATCCCGAGGCATTGGTTTCGTACACGCTTCACCGTCGACGCAACTCTTCTGACTTTAGCGCCTCGCCAATCGGCGAGGTCATCGCGAAGCCCGACGCTGCCGAACTTCACACCGTCGGTTTCCGGGGCTCGACGTAACTGCGCCTAATGTAGAGAGGCTCTAGGCGCGCGAGATCATCCGCCTCCCCTCCCGCGAGACGTCGTGCCCCTAGTACTGCGATTTCCTCCGGCGACGGAAGAACTTTGTGCGGTGGCGCAAGAACAAAGTTACACCCCAGATTCGCTTCCAGATTCTCCCGATAGTGAAGAGCACCGTCGCCCGCAAAAAGAGTCGGCTCGCTTATCCAGCCGAACAGATCCTCGAGCTTGCATGCCACTGGAGATTTCACACAGCGCAGCGCTGGCACGAGCGACCACGGATCTCTGTGATTTGAATCAGATGACGGCGTGACAATTTCGTAAAGCGCAGCATAGACCAGCCCCTGGCGCGCATCAATTACCGGACACACACGCAAAGGTGATCCGGGGAAAATCGCCCTGAGAGCAAGCCCTTCGAGAGTGCAGATTCCCACCAACGGCAATTTCGCGGCAAAGGCAAGCCCCTTCGCCATACTGAGCCCAACTCGGAGCCCCGTGAAGCTACCCGGTCCCAATGATACGGCAATTCCTGTCACTTCACCCAAGGTTACGCCCGCTTTGCTCATGAGCCAGTCGACAGAAGGAAGCAGGCGTTGCGAGTAGAGAGTCTTGCTCGTTACGACAACGCTCCCCACAATACCGTTTGGCGCCACCAGAGCAACTCCGCCTGTCAGCCCCGACGATTCGATCCCAAGTATCATCTCCTTATCCTCATCGCACTTCTCTCGCATGCAGGATGGACTCGTTTCGCTGCGCTTTCCATTTCGTGATGCGTAATCTTTGACCGATTCTTGCGACTGTCTTTGTCTTGACAGTACGGAGCAATAGTGAGTACGCGCAATAGAAACCAATACGTTGAAAAGCGTCTTGCAGATAAAATCGTAAGAGGATACTTGCGAGGAGCTTTCGCCCAGAAAGTAGTCCTCACAATGGCAACACATTGTGAAACTGAGCAAAGTGTGTAGGGCGGCAGATCCCTACGCGTGTGCGGAAGCTGCTTGCAGGTGTTGCGTGAGTTAGCGAGAAAACAGGATAATGAGCGAAGGATCAGATGGGAGCAGTCAGAAGATGAGCGCCAGCGAGTCGCCAAAAATTCCTGAGAAGCTGTTTTTCCGGATCAACGAGGTTTCTGACATTACGGGGATCCCGTCGTATATTCTTCGTTTTTGGGAAACAGAATTTCCCATGCTGAAACCCGAGCGCGACGAAAAGGGCGAGAGGCGTTACCGAAAATCGGACATTGAACTCATCCTGCAAATAAAGAAGCTGGTCTACGAAGAAAAATACACGCTGGCCGGTGCCCGCAAGCAACTAAAGCTTCTCCGCAAAGGTTCAGGTGCGGCGAACGCGACGCCTGAGCCGGACGAACCACCGCTGCCCGTGCGGCTCGATCAGGAACAAATCCGCGAACTGACGTCAACGATACACCAACTTCGAACCGAGCTTACCGAGCTCTACCGCATGCTCGGCAGTTAACTCCTCAATTTGCTGGCACAGGACTTATGCCCCTAAAAACATCGCATTGGGGCAGGTGAAGTCCCCGGAGTTTCTCATTACGAAGGTGCCCACTGGAAAAACTGCTTCGGGCAAATCCATCGCTGCGAAGCGCCGCGGTATCAGGGTGAATCAAAAGAGCAGTATCCGTTTGGTCATGCCATTTACTGGGAGCTGCAACATTATCTCGTGAGACGAGTGGCTCTGTCGCTCGTGCTTCTCGCTTCCATCTCATTTCGCCCGGCTCAGTCGCAATGCCGCATCCCCAAGGCGTGCGTTCCGGTTCCCGGTTCCTCTCGTAGGGTACACAACCAGAGCAGGTGAAGGGACAGCCATGAGTTTCGCGAGAAAAAGCCCCGTGCATTCCCTCACTAAAACGCGCAGGCAAACCATTGGCACTTGAATTTGACTATTCCCCACATCCGTAGTGGACAACCTGATATGACGTTGAGAAAACTTACATACGTATTTCTTGCCTTCCTCGGGCTCTACATTGCAACAGCGGGAGGACACCTCTACTCGCCCGACGAAGAGATTATGTTCCGAATGACGGAATCTCTTGCGCGCCACGGCACGCTCGCGGTGGAACCGATGCTCGACGCCCAAGGCAATAGCTTTGCCACTCGTCGAGGTGTCGACGGCAAAGAATACCCTCAGTACGGCATCGGCAATTCTCTCTTTGCTGTGCCGCTCTACTGGCTCGGAGAAGCACTCACAAAAGTAATCCCGGACGAGAAAGCAAAAAGTATCCTCGGGTTTCGCACCGTCATGTACATTCCGGAAACATCCTCCGCGCCAGGACACGACCTGCTTCGGCGGTTTACTGTCTCGTTTTTCGGAAGCATTGTCGCTGCTCTCACTGCTACGTTACTGTGGGCATTCACTTTTACGCTCTGTTCGGCCGAGAGTCCTGGAGAGAAAAATTCCGAGGACACACCCGAAAACCCACGCAAGTGCTTTTCCCCAACACTCGTGGCGTGGCTTGTGAGCATTGCATATGGCGCAGGAACAATGGCGCTCCCCCATGCCCGTACCTTTTTCTCCGAACCGCTCGCAACGCTGTTTGTTGGTGCGACTTTTTATGTGCTTGCTCGGCCATGGCGCTCCCCGCTTTTATCTCTTTTCCTTGCAGGAGTTTTCTATGCTCTTGCTCTGCTCACACGTCTCGATTCCGGGGTTGTTGCCCCCGCAGTGGGTCTTTTTCTCGCTCTCCGCTTTCTCGAAGAATCACCAGAACACGCCACTCTGCCGCTTTCCCACCTCGACGCCCGCACAGCGATACAGTATTTCTTTTCCCGCCCATTTTTTGCTAGGCTTCTTGCCTTCAGCATTGGGCCGGTTTTATTTCTCCTCCTCCACGTAACTCTCAATTGGATACATTTTGGAAATCCATTGACGAGTGCGTATGCCGACCAGCCCGAGGGGATCCAATTTCGCACTCCGCTTCTGGCTGGTCTCTATGGCTACTTCATGAGCATTGGTAAAAGCGTCTTTCTCTTTTCACCGGCAGTGGTTTTTGGCCTTCTGGGCTGGCGCAGTTTTCTGAGGCAGAATCTCTCACTAGGAGTCTCTCTCCTTCTCGCCGTCATCCTTCTGCTCATTTTTCACTCGCGTTGGCAGAATTGGACCGGCGGTTGGTGCTGGGGACCGCGCCACATTTTCATGGCGCATCTCTTAACCTTGATTCCCTCCATTGGTTTCTTCACCGCCTGGTCTCGAGCTGGCCGTTGGCTCTTCTGCCTTCTCATGCCAATTGCGTTCGCAGTTCAGCTCTATGGTGCATCGCAAAACTTCGTCGATTTTTATATCCTCTACTACCGCACCCCAGAGACGATGCCCAACGCCTACGTCATGTACTCGACCGAAGACTTGAAACCCATCAAAGCAATTGCCCCCATCAATGATAGTATTTACGTGCCGCAGAACTCCCAATGGTACCGGTATGCGGAAATGTGGCAGTTGGGTTACGTTGACAATCTGTGGCTGAGACTCTTGAATCGGGCGCGCGGCTCCGAGCCATCAGTGCGATAGCCCGCGTGCCTCTCCCCACGGCAATTTCAGTTGCCATCTGAGAAGCATCTTGCAGAAATTCCACACGCTTCGCTACCAACAG
>Ga0078972_1003850_pt1 | contig 43489 bp, 39 predicted proteins | sample YelNatPaOPGAMG01_FD_67568 | JGI IMG/M metagenome (GOLD analysis project Ga0078972, IMG submission 67568) | Hot spring thermophilic microbial communities from Obsidian Pool, Yellowstone National Park, USA - OP-RAMG-01 (SPADES assembly) (version 2) | ecosystem: Environmental > Aquatic > Thermal...
CCCGGTTTCGCCACCCCTCTCCCACTTGCGGGGAGAGGGGAGCTGGGAGGAGTGTGTGAAGTGTGGTCGGTTGTGTAAGCTACTGGGACGCCGGAGGCTCCCTCTCTCCCCAAGCTCGCGCCGTGGGAGAGGGGGCCGGGGGGTGAGGCGAAGCGGACTGGGCGTTGCGCCCACGTCCTGGCCTGCAGCTTGCCCTCACCCCGGTTTCGCCACCCCTCTCCCACTTGCGGGGAGAGGGGAGCTGGGAGGAGCGTATGAGGCGCCGGAGGCTTCCACTCCGCCCAATGTGATCGACGCGCTATGGGCCTCAGTCGGCCGTCTGCCGCCACCAGCGGGGCGTCTATGTGCAGGAAAGCTGAGCGCCGCCAGGAAGCAGGTGTGTAAGCAGGTCCAGGCCGGCGAGCGCCCACCAGGGACGAGAGCTGACTTGCCAGCACGGCGTGCGCGCCAGACAAGCCCGGCCCGGACCCGCAAGGAGGAGACCATGAGAGGGAGCTGGCTGGTTGCAGTGTGGGTGGGTTTGGCTTTGGCCACCGCCGCTGCGGCCCAAACCCCCGCCAACAACTTCGAGGCCAAGGGGGCGGCAATCACGCTGGTGGTAGACGATTCCACCAAGGAGGCGGAAAGGTTCACCTCCAGCTTCCAATTCAGCAAACTGGAGGTGCAGGTGGCGGAGGCGTCCGCGGGTTCCGCCTTCACGCTCACCCTGTACCGCTGGCGCGGCAACTACACGGATACCGTTGCGCCAAGCACGCGGCAGGTTGTGGCACAGAAAACGATCGAGGTGTCCGCGCCGGGGTGGGTCGGCATTCCCGTCCCCGTGCAGCCAGCGGGGATCTACCTATGGGAGGCCTCCGCGGTGCAAGATAAGCCCGGAGTTAGCCTTGCGGCCTACGACGGAAGCACCTACCTCGGGGGCGAGTCGTTCACCAACGGCACCAACGACAAGGAGATCGAGAAGCACGAGGGCGGCGGCGTCCCGGACGACCTGAGCACCGGCGATAACGCCCAGCATTTCACCGCGGCCAACCCGTTCAACACCATCCAGGTCTACTCGCCAACCTGGAACGACGAGACCGGCCAGAAGGGCTACACGCTTAAGCTGTTCAGGTGGTTGGGGGATTACGATAGCACAATAGCCGGCACGCCCATCGCCTCGGCGTCCATCAGCAACTTCAAAGACAACGCCTACGTAAGCCTCTTCTTCCCAACTCAACCTGCCGGCGACTATCTATGGCTGGCAACCAATCCGGTGAAGCCGCCCATCGGGCACTGGCGCTCTCCCACCGACATGTACCCGGGCGAGGCATACCATGGAGGAGTCGAGACCGACGGCGACTACCCCATGTGCCTGGGCTATCCTGCTTCCGGCACCGATGCGCACACCGACCTGGCTTCCCGCATCTACGAGGCCGCCAACCTTCCCAACGTCACCATAACCAGCCCGGCGAACGACACCGCGGTTTCCACTAACCCGCCCACGTTCACGTGGGATGTGGTCCCCGGCGCCACAGCCTACACGGTGGACTACTCGCTCAGCTTCAACTTCGATCCGACCGCCACAACCTCCGCCACCGTTTCCACCAACAGCTTCACACCCGCCGCGCCGCTGCCCTTGGGCCGGTGGTACTGGCGGGTGAAGGCCACGCTGCCCCAGGGCGACACGGACTATACCACCGCCACCTACCAACAGACCCTGGTGCCACCTGCCGCTGGTGGCGAGGTGATCCTGGACGACTTTGAGACCGTGAGCGACTGGGTGATGCGGGCGCTTACCCTATCCCTCTCGCAGGACGAGAAGCACGGAGGCGCCGCATCCATGAAGGTGGATTTCCCCACCAACTACGGCTTCGCCGCGGTGGACTCGCCATTGGGCCGCCTCATCCCCAAAACTACCGACGGTCAGAACCCCACCGCGCTGTTCTTGTGGCTCAACCCGCAAGACTTGCCTGATCCCAGCATCGACCTCATGCTGAACGTCACCACGGCGGACGGGCAGATGAGCAACACGCCGCTGGACCTCCTTCCCATCACCATTGACCCCGCCGACGTTGGCGTGTGGACCAAGAAGACAGTTCCGCTTGATATCGAGTACAACGGCCTGCCGCTGAACGACCCAAGCAGAACTCTCTCCCTCTTCCAGATCTCCAGAGGGCGCGCCGACCAGCAGCCTGCGCAGGCGGTTACCATCTTCTTCGACGACTTCGGCGCCGTGTACCCCAAGTCGTCGGCGCCAGCCATCCTCTTGGGCGACCTGAACGCCGACGGCAAGGTCACCGTTTCGGACGTGGTGATAGCCCTCAACTGCGCCGTTGGCTTGCGCCAGCCCACTGCCGAGCAGCTGGCCGCGGTGGACTTTGGCAAAACGGGCAACGTGACGAAGATCACGGTCCCGATGGTGGTGAAGGTGCTCCAGATCGCCGTCGGGCTTCTGAAGCCCTAAGCGGACCCTGAAACAAGGGCGCAGTACGCGGGTCGCGGTTGGCCTCAGCGGCGCCGCGGCCCGCAACCGGGGACATGAGTATGCGCCGGGCCGGTTTCACGCTTATCGAGCTGCTCGTGGTTGTTGCTATCATCGCCATACTGGCGGCCATTCTGTTTCCCGCTTTCGCGAGGGCGCGGGAGAACGCCCGCCAAACCGCCTGCCTAAGCAACCTTAGGCAGATCGGCATGGCCATCCGCTGCTACGAGCAAGACTGGGACGAGCTTCCTCCCCACATGATCCGTGACGACGGGCAGGGCTACCTGTGGCCGTACTGCAGGAACCAGAAGCTGTTCGTCTGCCCGTCGGACCCGGATAGCAGCAAGCCACTGTGCCTCAACGGCCCGTTCGGGGATTTCGGCGCCACGTCGTACCTTTATCATTACGACGAGACGGCGAACGGTGGCTTCTGGCGCGACGACTACGTGAAGCAGGTGGATGCGTTTCAGTCGCACGGCGGCGGAGGAACGGAGAAGGTGTGGCTGATCCTGTGCGTTCTGCACGTCGATCAGACGTCGTATTGGCATGGAGGCCGCTACTCGGGCAAGAACCTCACGCTGCAGGGCGACCTCCACGTTGCGCGTTGGACTGAGCCGGGCTGGAACGGCTACTTCGACCAGTAAGGGCAGGCGCCCCGCCCTATCCATCCGGCTCGCTGCCTCCGCCGCCAACGTCGTCCGGCGCCGGAGCTGGGTATGTGATGCGCGTGCCGTCTACGTGCGCCCACGCGGTGAGGGCATGTGGCTGTGCGCGAGCCACGCCCATGATGTCCTCCACCCGGGCGCCGCGCACCAGCAGCGCATCCCCTATTAGCAACCTGTGACACCGCCACGGCACGGCTTCGGCGCACATCACCGCCACCCTGTGCGCCCTCGTCATCTCCAGCAGCCCGTCTACCGCTTCCGAGAACTCGGCGGTCTGCATGTAGTCAGCGAATCCCCGGAACGAGTCGTTGCGCCAGCCGCCGTTGGGTGAGTTGGCAGCTGGGCGTCGAAGCCCGCCCAAGGCCGACAGGTGCACGTAGCGTATGCCAGCGGCCTTCAGAGCATTTGGCAGAGTCTCACGGTTGAACTGGGGGTTCCTGCGCGACCTGGGCACGGTGCGCACGTCCGCCACAAGGTCGATCTGATGCGAGCGCAGGATCTCTACGAACTCCTCCAACGTATGCGTGGAGTGACCGATCGTGAACACCGTGGTGGGCGTTGCTTGCTGCGACATTCTTCCCTTCCGGCCGCTGGTGTGGTACCACCGATGGTAGGGGGCTACTGCACGGTGGCCAGCTCGCCCGGCAGCATGCCATCTACCGCCTCGGGCCGCGCTGGCACCCTGAATCGCACCATGGTCTTCACCCCGCCAGCGGATTCCACAACCAGCGCGGTGTCGGCGAAGCCCTCAGCCTGCTCGATGCGCACGCTTACCGGGGCGTATATAGTATAGGTAGTTCCGCGTCCCACCGTGATGGAGATGGCCCCGCCGCCGCGCAGGCCGGTGTCGGCGTGCACGCCCCACAGAGGCGCATCACGGGCCAGCACATTGGCGGGCGCGTCTGGCTCCAGCGTCTCCACCGTGACAAGCCAGCCGTAATGCTGTTGGCTGAATGGGTCTAGGGCAGCAACCCATTGGTCACGAGCGATCTCTTCCACAGCCACTCAACCTCCGGTTTGCCGAATGTGCTACGCTATTGCGTGTTCGGGCGCACAAGTGATACCCCGCCACGGCACGAATCACACAGTTTCCGCGTGAGGCAGCGACTCGGTTACAGGTGTCGCAGAGGGCGTTTGGCAGATCCGCCGTCCTCATAGAGGCTTTGTGGCGTGGCAAGCGTTTCCGCGCAGCAGCCCTGCCTGGTGCGCCGAAGCCGCCGCCCGGGGGCCCGTTGGTGAGCCCCAACGGGCCGTGCGGGTCTGGCGGCGAATGGTAGAGGGAGATGAAACCCGTCAGGGCGTCCTGGCGCAAGCCGCAAGCGGCGGAGATTCTGGTAGCTGTAGGCAGCGCGCGGACAGCGCACGGGCTCAAGCATACGGCCGGGAGGCAACCATGACGATCGGGGAGGCAAGGGCGCTGGCCAGGCGATGGGTGGATGAGAATGGCGTTGGGGCGTCTGGGTTCATGGGCGCGTTCACGCATGGCTCCTCCAACTGGCTTCCTGAGGGCGCTATGATCTCTCCCACCTCGGATCTGGACGTAGTGGTGGTGCTAGACGCGCCTGGTCCAGAAGTGAGAATCGGCAAGCTTCTCTACGGGGGCGTGGTGCTCGACGTCTCGTGCCTGGCCAGCGACGCGTTTCGGTCGGCTGAGGCGATTCTGGGCCAGTCTCACCTGGCCTGCAGCTTCGCGCACGCCACCGTGCTTGCGGACGACGCGGGCAGGTTGGCGCGGCTGCAAGACGAAGTGCGCCGATCCTACACGAAGCGCAACTGGGTTCGCAAACGGTGTGAAGGCGTCAGGAGCAGGCTTCTTGGGCACCTAGACGGCCTGAACGAGACCGTGCCGCTACACAGCCAGGTGTTTTCGTGGGTCTTTGGTGCGGGCCTAACCACGCACGTGCTCCTCGTGGCGGGGCTGAGGAACCCCACGGTGCGGCGGAGATACGTGGCCGTGCGGGGTCTTCTGGCCGACTATGGGCTGGCTGGCTTCTACCCCGAGCTGCTGGAGCTAATGGGGGCCGCCGGTCTGCCATGCGCATGTATGGAGCGCCACCTGGCTGCGCTCTCCGAAGCGTACGATGCCGCCGCGTCTGTGATGGCCACGCCAGTCCCCTTTGCTGGAGACATCGGCGAGCATGCGCGGCCTATCGAACTCGGCGTGTGCAGAGAGCTTGTTGAGCAGGGGCTTCACCGCGAGGCCGCCTTCTGGGTGACCGTGACCTACTCAAGGTGTGAGCAGGTCTTGTTCAACGACGCCCCGCCGTACGTACGAGACAGGCATGGACGCGGATATCGGCAGCTTCTGGCCGACCTGGGGATCGCCTCGCCCGCCGACCTCCGACGTCGGTGCGGCGAGATAAAGGCGTTTCTCCCGCATGTGTGGGAGGTGGCGGAAGCCATCGTTGCGGCCAACCCAAGCATCAGTGAGTAGCTGAAGGAGCAGGACGCAATGGGCGGAGCCTTGCGTCCTGCTCCTTGGCGCCATCAAGTTCAGCTGGCGTACTCCGTGACTACGGCCAGGGGTCCGGTTCAAGTCCGATGGCTCTCCTGAGCAGCCGCGTTACATCCTGGATGTTCACTTTGCCGTCCGGCGCGCCCTTGGGTGCCACGTCTGCGGCCTTCATCTGCTCCGGGGTGCCGGTCATCAGCCCAACGGCGATTCGCAGGGCTATCGTTACGTCGCTGATGGTGACCTTACCGTCGCCGTTCAGGTCGCCCGGGGCGAGGCCGGCGGGCGGAGGAGTTACCCCGCTGGATGCCGCCACGAACACGCCCTGCGAGTTGCCGAGCAGCACTCCCACGCCCTGCACCGCCGCCAGATCACGCACGTTCAGGTCGGTGAGGCCGTCGTTGGCAAGCGACCAATCCTGCCCGCCGTCCGTAGAGCGGTATACGTTGATGCCCTGCACCGCGCCCGGGTCCGTGGTTGGCGTTCCCACGGATGTGGCCGCGTACATCACCTGCGGGTTGCTGGGGTCGATCGCCACGCGGTAGACCGTGGTCGGCAGGTCCTTGCCAAGCTGGGTCCAGCTCTTGCCCCCGTCGGTGCTCACGAAGAGGCCCGGCTCGCCGGCAAGGTACAGCGTTTGCTCGTCGGCGGACACGAGCACGCTTGCCCAGGTGCCTGGCTTCAGCACTTGGCCATTGAGCACGGTGATGAGGCCTGCGTTGGCAATTCCGTACAGCGTGCCCTTGCCGCCAAAGCGCAGCTCCCTCAGGCCGTCCACGTTCAGCGCCTGCGACACAATGTTGCCGCCATCCGTGAAGATATCCACCTCGCCGGTTTTGGTGTAGCCCACCGCGATGTGCTGGGAGTTGGATGGATCCACGGCCACGCGGTCGGCATCGTCCAGCTTTACCGTCTGGCCAAACGAGGTGCCAGTGCCGAACGTGATGATGTTGCTCACCAAAGTGTAAGCGGTGCCGTCGTTCGCCACGTCCAGTGTCTGGATGGACGGCACGCCGCCGGCAGAGCCGCTCTCCCGCAGGCCCACGGGCGACCAGGTTCTCCCGCCGTCGGAGGTGTAGTATAGGTCGGACTGGGTGCCCGCATACGCAGCGCCCTGCTTGGATGGGTCCGCAGCAAGCCGCAAAACTCCAACGCCGCTAAGGCCAGACGGCTGCCACGTGGGCGATTCCGGTTGCCCCGGCGCCACCGCTGCGATCATTGTGAGGTTGGAGCCGCCCGTACCTGCACCTCGCGTGAACGACGCGAAAACGGGTCCACCAGCGGACTTCAGCACTGCGCTGGCGGTTCCGCTTCCCGTGAAATCGAACTTGACGTTTCCGGACTGATCCACGCCAAGAATGCGACTGCCGGCGCCCGCGTACACCAGCCCGTCAGGACCCAGCGACGGCGCTGCAGTAACCGCCTGCGGCAGCGGCACGGTCCACTTGTCCTTGCCGTCCGGGCCAACCGCATGCAGCTTGCTGTCGTTCCCGCCGATGTATACCGTGCCATCCGGCCCAACATCGAAACCAACCATCCATCGGCCCGAATCTGGGGTGATCTGCCACACCAGGTTGCCATCGGCGGAGATAAGATAAAGGAAACCGGCGTCGTCCTGCCAGTATATGCCGTTCTGGGCGGGGTGGGGGCGATACCCGTTGCCCTCAACGTTGGGGTACACCCATATCTGTTTGCCATCTGTGTCGCTAACGGCCACAAAGCCACCCACATCGGTGGATAGGTAGGCGTGCCCCGCGCCATCCGGCGCCGGCGGCCCCGTTACAGTGCCCAAGCTGTCGTAGGTCCACCGTTTCTGCCCGGCTGCGGAGACGGAGTAGGCGTACTCGCCAGCGGCGGCATAGACGTCGCCATTCGGTCCCACCGTTATGGGCGGCTTGATCTCGCCGCCCAGGGACAGGGACCAAGAGCGCTGGCCAGAAGGCGTTACAGCCACCAGCGTGCCGCCGGATAGCCCCACGTAGATGGTGCCGTCCGGGGCCACTGCTGGCGGAGCTGCGGGGGCTGAGCCCAAGTCAAGCTCCCACTGCTTGAGGCCCTGGGGCGAAATGGCTTGCAGCAACCCCGCTTGGGAGACTACGTATAGCGTGTTCCCACTTCCCAGCACCGCCGGCGTGCCAGTGCCGAAGGTGGGATACTGCCACAGGACGTACTGGGCCCGCGCTGCCAATGGCAGGCCAACGACGGCCAAGCAGGTAAGGACCAGAGGTAAGCGTGTTCTTCGCATGCTGCACTCCCATGGTTAGTTTCGGCGGACGCCGTTTCGGGCCGCCGCCAATGCCAGTTGTGAAGCGCTTCTCACACCACTGCTTCTTCGGGCGCAGGTGTTATCCCCTGGCGGCAATACTGACGCGCAAGCGACCAGGAGTTCCAGCCTTCTTCGCCGCGCAGGTGGAGGGGCGGGCAACCAACCCGCTTCAGAGTGGCTGTACACGCCATCCGCTGGGGCCCACGCCGCGCCGCCGGCAGTTCGGTTGACAGCGAGCTTGCTCCGGTGATAGTATGGAGCAGACACAGGTCTTCAGAAGGAGCATGTGATGTTCTGCCCTCGGTGCGGCACCTACAACCCCGGCGAAAGGCTGGCCTGCTACTCCTGCTTTGGTCCCCTTGCCAAAGGCACTCCATCCCCTCCAGATCCGCACTGCGAGATCCACACGGACAATGCCGCCATTGGCAAATGCATGACGTGCGGTCGCGTTTGCTGCTTTGAGTGCGCCAGCCTGATGGACAACCGGCTCACCTGTATGACCTGCGCCGCATCCGCCGTCCTCACCTCAGACACCTCGGCGTCGGAAGCCAAGCCCAAACGCAAGGGCCTGCTCTCGCGCAAGAAATAGGCATCGCCACGGAGCAAGCGGGTTTTCGGCTGGGCCGGGCGGCAGGGCAATGTGACCGCCGCGGCCACGCTTGCGCACGCCGCTCTTATCCTCCCGCGCCAGCCCCGCAGTCCCCACAAGCCAGGCAGGCTTGCCTACCGATCAGGCAGCAACTATAATGGCTTGGGGCGCCCGTTCACCTATCGGCGCTTGCGCACTCGATGTTCGGTTGTCGCCAGTCCCGAAGCCGTGGTTGCCAATGCAGCAGTACGCGTGTACATTTGCCAGACTCACTTTCCATGGCGCTGTGTTCCCAACGCCCATCGGTTGGACCGGGTTTGCCTACAGCGAGGTGGGCTTGGCCCGCGTTGCGCTGCCCACACCCTCACAGCACGAGGCGCTTGCCGCAATCGGCGCCGCGGAACCGGTGGACGACGCACCGCCGCAGTGGCTTACCGACCTGGTGGCCGCCCTTGCCCGCTATCTGCACGGCGAGCGCGTGAGGCCTGCAGCACCGTTGGACCTCAGCGGCGTTACGCCGTTTCAGCGCCGCGTTCTGTTGTTGGCCGCGGAGATTCCGTATGGTCAGGTGCGCACGTACGGAGAGCTGGCGCGCTTGGCGGGTGCGGTTGGCAGCGCAAGGGCGTGTGGGCAGGCACTGGCGCGCAATCCCGTGCCGCTGGTGATACCGTGCCATCGGGTGGTTGGCGCCAATGGATCGTTGGCGGGCTTTGCGGGCGGGCCTAAGCTCAAGCGCTGGCTGCTTCGGTTGGAGGGGGCTATTCCATGAGGGGCTTTGTGGTCAGGCTGCTCATCAGCATGGCGGCGCTGTGGATCACGGTTACCATCGGCAAAGCGATCGGGCTGGGGATGAGCCTGGGCGGAGTCGTCAGCGCATTTGAGGTGGTTATAGCGCTGGCCATCGTCAACGCGCTGGTTCGCCCCATCGTCATGCTGCTCACCATGCCGCTCAACTGCCTAACCTTCGGCATATTCGGGATCGTGGTGAACGCACTCATGTTCATGCTGGTGCAGTACCTGGTTCCCGGGTTCAGAGTAGGCGGCTTTTGGGGCGCGCTCTTCGCCACCTTGGTGATGGGTCCAATAAGCGGGCTCATAAACCACCTGATCGGAACGCTTGAGAGGCGCTAGATATGGAGCTGGTGCTCATCACCGGCATGTCCGGTGCTGGAAGAACCATCGTCCTCCGCAAGTTCGAGGACATGGGCTACTTCTGCGTGGACAACCTTCCGCCGGCCCTCCTGCCGCAGTTCGCCCGCCTCTGTCGCGATCAGGGCAACGTCTCTCGCGCCGCTTGCGTGGTGGATCTGCGCGGCGGCAAGTTCTTCCAGGGGCTATCCGGCGCAATCGAGGAGCTGAGGGCCGCTGGCGTCCGTACCACCATCTTGTTTCTCGACTCAAGCGACGAAGTGCTCACTCGCCGCTTCAAGGAGACGCGCAGAAGGCACCCCCTGTTCGGCCGTAGGCGGGGCATCCCGGAGAGCATCCACTCGGAACGCCTGGCCCTCCAAGACGTGCGCGGCATGGCGGATAAGATCATCGACACGTCCACCATGCTGCCGCGTGACCTCCGCGCCGAGATAGCCGAGCACTTCGCCCATGGACACACGCCCGGCCCAACGATCACCGTTAGGTCGTTCGGGTTCAAGCACGGTATCCCCCTGGACGCGGACCTCGTCTTCGACGTGCGTCTTCTTGCCAACCCCCACTACGTGCCCGCGCTTAAGGATACGGACGGACTCTGCCCGGAAGTGGTTGAGTACGTAAAGCGGGACCCGAACACGTCTGAGTACCTAACGCGGCTGTTTGACCTGCTTGCGTTCTCGTTGCCGCTGTATGTGGCGGAGGGCAAGGCGTACCTCACAATAGCCATCGGGTGCACCGGCGGCAAGCACCGTTCCGTGGTGCTTGCTGAGGAGGTTGTGCGCTTTCTGAAGGGGCTGGGCTACCACGTGGTGGTTCAGCATCGCGACATCGGCAAAGCGTGGGGCTGAGCCTCCAACTCCGGGGAAGGCCCAGCCGCCGCATCAGGTCACTCGTAGTTGCCCCAAACCACCACCTCAAGCGCGTAGCTCTGCCCAGAGGTTGGGATTCGCACGGACCTCTCCACCTCGATCGTGTCGCCCGGGTTCAGCGGATCCACCACTTCCGCCGAGTAGTCTACCGGCAGGTAGTCTACCAACGTATCCCCGCTCCACACCTTGAGCTCAATGTAAGCGATCACCTCGTCTATGGCGAAGTCGCTTGTCTTCGGATATCGGAGCGTCAGCCCAACGTCCGCTGTGCCCTTCGTGCTGCTGTCCACCCGCACATCCATCCGCGCCAGGCCCTCTGGACCGTCCTCATCCACCAGGATCGGCACATCTAGCTCCACAAACGGCGCATCGGAAGGCATCGGCACGGTTAGTGTCCTATCAACCTGCCGCGGAAGCGAAGCCTCGGGGTCCAAGCGTATATCCGGCGCCTTCACCGAAGCGCCGTTGGAGACGGCGGTGGGCTGCGGCAGCGACACTGGGCTGGCTACTGTGGAGCTGGCCATCAGCCAGTACTCACCGTCTGGCAGGCCGGCAAGGACGTAGTTGCCCTGCTTATCCTGCGGGACTGCGAACGCCGCCACCTCCGCGGGGCCCTTGCCGCTCCGGCGAAGCGCGCACACCACGGCTCCTGCTGCTGGAGACACGCGGCCCGATACCGTATTTGCGCTTGCCGGTGACGCCGCCAGGCTGACCCGCACGTCGTCTAGGTAGTAGGTCCTAGCCACCTCGTACGTGCCCCACACGCCCACGGCGATCCACACCACGCCATCGGGCCCGGAGAACACCTGCTGGGTGAACGAGCCATCCAGCCAGTATGGGGCAGGCCTTTCCCCCAGCGCGGTACTGCCCAACGGCTGCAGGTCGCCAGCGGCGCCTGGCTCATGCGGCAGGGCGGCGCCGATCAGCGTCCACGCGTTTATGTCGCCTACGTCCGAGGACGCCAGCTTGTAGGTGACGGTGGCGGCGTAGCGCGTGTAAGGTTCTACGGCGAACGGGCGCTGTACCCATATCTTGCCGGCGTCGTTCAGGTTGTTGAGGAACAGCTTGAGCGATGCGTTGCCCTGAGACGCCGTATCGGTGGAGCGCTGGATCTGCCACTGCACAGGCGGGTCCTCAAGATCTGCGCCGTTTGGTTGCCAGCCATCCATCCCCGCCTCAAAGCCGAAGGCGTAAACGCCGGGCCACACCTGGCGGTCCAGCCCCACCACATAGCGAAGGATACGGAGCACATCGGATGCATCCACCGCTCCGTCGCCGAAGGTGCCGTCATTGTGGAGCGGGGCCACGTCTGCGGCTTGGGGGTAGGAGGCATCGGCGTACGGGGGCATCTTTAGGGCGGCGAGGATGGCGAGCCTTGCGTCGTGCAAGGAGACACGCCCGTCGCCGTCAAGGTCGCCGTAGCGGATTGGTGCTGTGGACTGGCAGGATGCGGGTGTGACGGGGCAGGCACCCAACACGGCCACTGCGATGAACAAGAACAGACGGCGCACTTTTCCCTCCTATGGACGACGTCGGTAAGAAAGCAGAGGAGAGCGATGGCTCCCAATGCATCTACGCAGCCAAGGGGGCGTGCTAACGGGCGGGGGGCGTAACGGGGCGGAAAGCAGCGGGTCCACCTCGGCGTGCGCCGAGGTGGACCACGAGTTGTGAAAGAGTAGGCGGGCTACCAGCGCGGCCCGCGGGAGCGGCCACCGCCGCCACCGCCACTGCGGCCACCGCCGCCATAGCCACCGCCACCTCCATAGCTGCCGCGGCCGCCGCCGTAGCCACCGCGACCGCCACCGCGGTCCTCGCGAGGCCTTGCCTCGTTAACGGTGATGGGGCGACCGCCAAGGTCGGAGCCGTTCATCGCAGCGATGGCAGCTTCCGCCTTGTCATCGTCAACCTCAACAAATCCGAAACCTCTCGGCCGGCCAGATTCACCAGTAGGAATGGCGGCTTCATTGGCGCCCCACTCCGCGAATGCGCTCCGCAGGTCCTCCTCCGTCGTATCGAAGGACAGGTTGCCTACAAACAGCCTCTTGCTCATCTCGATCCCTTTCCGGTCTGCTAATGCAGGGCCTGGGCGCGCACGCCGGGCGCACGGCCCAGGAATCAGGCGCCTACGGCGGAGCGGTGTCGTACAGGAACGCAGGGTGCAACCGCGTCCGCCACCCCTGGGAAGCTGAGGAGCTCTCCACCCGTAACTCCTAACGGCAAGGGCAGCGGCCGGTCGAGAGCAGCATACGCCTGGCGCAGTCGGCTACGAGGAATGGGGCAGATGGCGTCTGATATGGTCGTAACCGTATTGTACGCCGTGGAACACAATATAATCAAGGCCTTTGCGCGAGGCGGGGAAAGGAGCTGGGGGGAAAACTACGGCGCTTGTGGCCCACACAGCGTACAGGCCCGGGCGGCACGGGGCGTCGTTACGGCCCGGGAAACCGGAAGAACCCGGCGGCGAACTCGCGATTGCCTGCCGTCACAGCCAGTGGACCGCAGATGGCGCCTCCATGTGGGCCGGGACACGGCTGGTGGGCGGCTCCTGCAAAAATGGATGCCGTCCGTGCTGCACTTTGTGGCTTTGGAGGTGGATGGCCGTCTGGCCGAGTAGACCGATGACCAGCTCTCTCGCTGGCTTGACGCCCATTGGGAGGTGTGGTATGATTCTACTGCGCTCCTGCGACTCATTCCCGTCTTGTTGGCCTTAGTTCCCCATCTGCGCCTAGCGGCTCAACTAGCCCTACAAACGAGGTAAACAGGAATACTAGATGGCCATGCCTGCATCCGAGTTCGATACCTGGAAGGCCAGGTACGACGAGCTCAAGGCCGAGTTCGAAAAGCTTAAGGAGCATAACGCCAAGTTAGAGCGGGACTATCGTGACCTCCAGCGGCGGACAGAAGCCAGCGCTCAAGAGGCAGCCCCCCCCCCCGCCACATCCCCATCCGAATTCGAGGAGACACTCAAGCGCCTGGTGGCCAGAGTGGCCATGATACTTCAGGCCGAAAAGTGCTGCTTCCTGCTCCTCGATCGGGACACCGGCGAACTGGTTGGTACCCCGCCAGCGTTTGGCCTGCCGGAAGATGGCCTCAAGGGGATTCGCGTGAAGGCCACGGACGGCGTCTCCGGGTTGGTGTTCCGCACCGGAAAGCCGCACATCACGGCCGATGCTGAGAAAGATGGTCTAGGCGCCAAGGACTTCTGCGGCACTCCCGGCATTCGCAACGGCGTAACCGTCCCCCTCGTCATCGAAAAGCGCGACGAAGAGAACCGCGTTATAGACCGCACCACGATCGGCGTGCTACACGTGCTCAACAAGCGGTACGGAGGCAGCTTCAGCGAGGAAGACGTGAACCTGCTGAAGGTGCTGTCCAGAAACGCCGCAGCCGTCATCGCACAGGCCCAGCTCTTCTTCGAAGTCGAAGAGAAGGTTCGGGAGTTCGAGGCCACCATAGAAAGCAGCCCGTTTGGCGTGCTCATGGTGAACATGAACGGCGGCATAACCCAGATGAACGCCTCCGTCCGCCGCATGCTAGAGGCCGGAACCAACCACCTGGGCCAATCTTACGAGCGCGTCATCAGCAACGAGCAGATCCGAGACGCCATCTACAAAGCCCTCAAGCAGGGCGAAGAGTCCGGCGAAGAGATCACCATCACCCGAGGCGACGACGGCCGCACCGTTGAGCAGCACTTCCAGATGCAAACCACGCTGGTTAGGGGGGAAGACCAACAGCCCATCGGAGTGCTGGCCGCCTTCAACGACATCACCGAGATCCGCAACGTTGAGCGCATGAAGACGGCGTTCGTCTCCACCGTGTCGCACGAACTCCGCACCCCCATGACCTCCATCCAAGGCTTCATCCAAACCCTCTTGGAGGACCCCGAGGAGGAGTATTACGACCGGGCGATGCGCCGCGAGTTCTACACCATCATCAACTCGGAGTGCGAGCGCCTCAAACGCCTCATCAACGACCTGCTCAACGTCTCCCGAATAGAGCGCGGTGTGGCCTTGGAGATGAACTTCCAGTCCATGTCGCTTGCGGAGCTGGTTGACAAGGTCATCAAGATCCAGTCCGGCTACACCAACAAGCACATCCTCAAAACCGAGATCCAGCCTGGTCTGCCTAACATAGTGGCGGACCCGGACAAGATAGATCAGGTGCTCACCAACCTGGTGAACAACGCCATCAAGTACTCCCCCGACGGAGGCACGATCACCATCAAGGTCACCTACGATTCGCAGTTCGTGCAGGTGGCCGTGTCGGACCAGGGCTTGGGCATCCCCAAGGACCAGATAGGCAAGGTGTTCCAGAAGTTCCAGCGGGTGGACAGCAACGATCGGCGTTCCATTCCCGGGACCGGCATAGGGCTCTTCCTCGTGAAGGACTTTGTGGAGCGGCACGGAGGCAAGATCTGGGTGGAAAGCGAATACGGGAAGGGAAGCACGTTCACCTTCAGCCTGCCGTTCGAGCCGCCAAAGCAGGAGGAGTCGGCGCAGTCGTAACAAGCAGCCGGTGCTGGCTCAGGCCCGCATAACGCAGTGGCACACCACATCCAGCCCAACCAGAGCCTGCACCACAAGAAGGTGTGCCGCTGCCATCCCAACTCCCAGCAGAACAGGGCCAATTGGAGGAGTTCATGCCAAAGATCCTTGCGGTTGATGACCAAGTTCATATCGTGCGTCTCATCCAAGTCAACCTCGAGAGGCACGGCTACCAGGTCGTGACCGCCTACGACGGAGAAGAGGCGCTCCAGAAGGTGAAGACCGAGAAGCCGGACCTGATCGTCTGCGACGTGATGATGCCCCGCAAGGACGGCTTTGAGGTGTTGCGCGAACTCAAGGCGGACCCAGAGACGAGGGACATACCGGTGATAATGCTCACCGCAAAGGCCCAGGATGCAGACGTGTTCCGCGGGTGGTCCGCTGGTGTAGACTGCTACCTAACAAAGCCCTTCAACCCGGCGGAGCTGTTGGCGTTTGTGAAGCGCGTGCTCAGCGCTCAGGCTGGTGATGACGATACCGGCGGCGAGAGAGTGTACAAGCTGGGGTGAACCGAATGAGCTCTAGGAATTGGCGGCTGCTGCTGTACGGCCTGGTGGGCGTTGGCGCCGCCGTGGTGGTTGCCAGAAGCCTGGGCTGCAAGTCCCGCTGGCGCAGCGAAGACCCAAGCAGCCACGCCGAAAAGCTGGTGCGGCAGGCTCAGTCTACCATCTCCGAGATACAAGAGAACCTAGAGGCGTTCAGGCGAGCGTTGTCCGCAGCAGTGCCGCCCAAAGAAGCCTAAGCTTGCCAGCCGTTTGTGCATGTTGACACGGCCCTAAGCCTCTGCTATACTCAGCTGCAGTAAGCAGAGCACGGCCACCGTCCTCGGGCCGCGTGTTACTGCCTCGTGCATTCTTCCAAGAGCTGCTTTGGCCAGTGCCACTGGCGGGAGTTTCCCCCGCCCGGGCTCTGGGTAACCATACGCATAGAGCGGACTTCCGGTAGCATGGCCGGAGCCCCTCCGCCATAGCCTATCGGCCGGTTGTACAGCCTAGCACACCCAAACTGACGCCCTTCCCCGCCTTGCCCCTCTCGGTTGTGCTGCGCGGAAGCTGGCGCCAGGGCGCTAGCTCGCAAGGAGGTGCCCGCGGAGTGTCCCAAAGCCCGCCCGTGCTTCTCTCTGCCCAGCAGATAAGCGCACGGGTTACAGAGCTTGCCGAAGGTATCTCCCGGGACTATGCTGGGCGGCAACTGGCGCTTGTGTGCGTTCTCAGAGGCGCGGCCATCTTCCTGGCCGATTTGGTGCGCGCATTGCAGGTCCCCGCAACAGTGGACTTTCTGGCCGTATCTAGCTACGGCCGGTCCACCGTTTCCAGCGGCTTCGTGCGCATCACCAAAGACTTGGAGGATAGCATCCAAGGCAAGGACGTCCTCGTTGTTGAGGATATCCTGGATAGCGGACGGACTCTGCAGTTCATCCTAGAAACGCTTAAGCTTCGCGGTCCCAGATCGCTTCGAGTCTGCGTGCTGCTCGATAAGCCCTCTAGGAGAGCTGTGGAACTGAAGGCCCATTACGTGGGTTTCACTATACCAGACCTGTTTGTCGTGGGTTACGGGCTGGACTGGGCCGGCAGGTACAGAAACCTCCCATATGTTGGGATACTCCCATGCGAACAGGAAGGCTGCGAACAGTAAGCGCCGCCCTAACTCAGCTGGCGGATGCCAGCGCATACCCAGTCAGTGGCCTCAGCCGGAAGGCCCGGGCAATGCAGCTCCCTAAGGCAACCCTAAGCCATTGGGACAGAACCTGGTGTACCGCATAATGCAGACTCAAACGGAACAAAGCGGGCTCATGTTGATGGAGGGCGTGCTGGAGATCCTCCCCGAGGGGCACGGCTTCCTCCGACGCGAGAACTTCTCTCAAAGCGCCGCCGATATTTGGGTGGCTCCCTCCCAAATCAAACGCTTCGGCCTGAAAACGGGCGACACCGTTGTTGGCCAAGTACGCCCTCCAAAAGAGAGCGAGAAGTACTTCGGCTTGCTGCGCGTGGAGGCAGTCAACGGCCTGCCACCCGAGGAAGCCAAGCGCCGCAAGGATTTCGATCAGCTTACGCCGATCTATCCCAACGAGCGCTTGGTCCTCGAAACCGGCCCCAACAACATCTCGGCGCGCGTGATCGACCTCATCGCTCCCCTCGGCAAGGGACAACGCGGCCTCATCGTGTCTCCTGCCAAGGCTGGGAAAACCACCCTGCTCAAAACCATCGGTAACTCCATCACCGCCAACTACCCAGACGTGGAGCTCATCGTCCTTCTCATCGATGAGCGACCCGAGGAAGTCACCGATATCCGACGCTCCGTGGCGGGCCGGGTGCTCAGCTCCACCTTCGACGAGCTGCCCGAAAACCACATGCGCGTTGCGGACCTGTGCCTTGAACACGCAAAGCGCCTCGTGGAGTCCGGCAAAGACGTGGTGGTCCTCCTCGATAGCCTCACAAGGCTGGCAAGGGCCTCCAACCTCACAGTGCAGCCCAGCGGAAGAACCCTCTCCGGCGGCCTGGATCCAACCGCTCTGTACCGGCCAAAACGCTTCTTCGGCGCCGCCCGCAACATAGAGGGCGGCGGAAGCCTCACCATACTCGCCACCTGCCTCGTTGATACCGGAAGCAGAATGGATGAGTCTATATATGAAGAGTTCAAAGGCACGGGTAATATGGACTTGGTGCTGGACCGTGCCCTCTTTGAGCGCCGCATATTCCCAACGGTCGACATAAAGCGTTCCGGAACAAGGCACGAGGAGCTATTATATAGCGAGGACGAGTACAAACAGATATGGACCCTTCGCCGCGTGCTCGCGGGCTTGGGTTCCATCGAAGCCGCGGAGCTCCTCATAGATCGGCTCCGCAACACCAAATCCAACAAAGAGTTCCTTAAGATAGTTGACAAGAGCATGCGCGCCACCGAGCTAGACTGATAGCAGGCGCGCCAAGCAGCCGTCATCCGCGGAAAGACGGCCGGAGCTGGACCTGCGCCATCACCGGCCGCGCGGCCCGCACTGGAGCGTACGACAGAGATGAGCGAGGAGCGGTTCCCCGAAGAGCCATTTGATGAGGCCGGTTTCTCTCACGGGGATGCTGGTCCCGAAGGCGAACTGCCGCTGCCACCACCTGAAGCCCTCCAAAAGTGGCTGGCAGAGCGCGGAAGCGAGCCCGAAAACGCGGCCCCCCGCAAGCTCTACGAGAAGGAAGTCAAGGTAGTGGCCGTCTACGAGCAGGTAACCATCAGCGGCCAGAAGATGTACTTCGTTCTCCTAAGAGATAACCATAACCGTGAGATCCGGATCTACGTGGGCGCCCCCGAGGCTATGTCCATCTCCATGGTTGCCGAAGGCCAGGCGTTCAGCCGGCCGCTCACCCACGACCTCATGAAACTCATCGTGGACCGGACCGGCTGGAAGGTCGACCGCGTAACCATAGACGACCTATACAACGAGACTTTCTACGCCAAGCTCACCCTCACCCACAACGGCACTACTATCGATATCGACTGCAGACCCAGCGACGCCATAGCGCTTGCAATGCGCGCCAAGGCTCCCATCTACGTGGCGGAGGACGTCATCACCTCGGCAAGCAAGGCTGACGAGGACTCGGATACGAGACCGGAATGAATCGTTACCTCTGGTTTGCCCTTGCTGTTGCTCTCCTCCTGCTGTTCGCCTTTGGTAGCAGGCTCGCGGGAATCTTCGTCGACCTCCTGTGGTTCCAAGAGCTCGGCTACAGAGCGGTTTACCTAGGCATACTTAGGACCCAGATCCTCCTGGGCCTCGCAATGGGGGCGGCGTTCTTCCTTATCGTTTACGCCAACATCCGCATCGCCAGACGCTGGGCCCCGCCCGTCCCCCGCCAGTACGTGGAGCTCGCCATCCGAGAGCGCGCTGCCGAACTGGCCCGCCGAAGCTTCAATCTGCTTCTTCTGGCCGGCGCACTCGTGGCGGCCGTTGCAGCCGCCCTGGAGGCCTCAACCCACTGGCAAAGCGCCCTCCTCTACGCCAACCCCGTTTCCTTCGGCCGTGCCGACCCGCTGTTCGGCCAAGACGTTGGGTTCTACGTCTTCCGCCTGCCCTTCCTTCTGTATCTGTACCAGTGGCTGGTGTTCACGCTGGTGGTGGCGCTGCTTGCTACTGCTGGCGTCCATTACTTCGATAAGGCGCTGCAGGTTGTGATGGGCGTGCCGCGGTTCGCCCCTCACGTCAAGGTGCATTTGTCGGTGCTGGCGGCCATCATCCTCCTCGTCCGCGCCTGGGGGTACCAGCTCGCCAAGTACAAGCTGCTGTTCAGTCCCGGAAACCTTATATACGGCGCCAACTATGCCGATGTGCATGCGCGGCTTCCAGCCATCGCAATCCTCCAGGTTGCCTGCGTGGTGCTCGCGGCAATCTTCATATTCAGCATATACAGAAGGGGCGTGGTGCTCCCCATCGCCGGACTAGGCGCGTTGCTGCTGCTCTCGCTCCTCGCCGGCACCGTTTATCCCCAAATGGTGCAGAGCGTGAAGGTTACCCCCAACGAGACCACCCTGGAGCGCCCGTACATCCAAAATCACATCCGCGCCACGCTGGACGCCTACGGTCTGACTCCCGTGAAGGACCAGGAGTTCGGCGAGAGCCGCATGCTCACTGCCGAGATCATAAACCAGCACCAGGGCACCATAGATAACCTGCGCCTGTGGGACCACGTGCCGCTACTCAACGCCTACAGCCAGCAGCAAAGCCTCCGCCTCTACTACGAGTTCGCGGACGTGGATGTGGACCGCTACACCGTGGGCGGCCAAGAGCGCCAGGTGATGCTCGCCGCCCGCGAGCTGAACCCCGCTCGCATCCCAGTGAGCAGCTGGATCGGCCGCCACCTGCAGTACACCCACGGCTACGGCCTCGTGATGAGCCAGGTGAATGCTGCCAGCGCCGAGGGTTGGCCCCAATACCTCATCAAGGATATCGACCCCATGCTCTCCGTCGCGCCGGAGCTCAAGGTCACAACCCCTCAGGTGTACTACGGAGAGGCCGATCCGGACTACTGCTTCGTCAACACCGCGGTGGCCGAGTTCGACCATCCCCGCGGCGACCAGAACGTAACCAACACTTACTCCGGCACCGGCGGGTTCCCCATCGGCGGCGCAGTCCGAAGGTCCATACTCGCCTTCCAGCTAGGAGATGCCAACATCCTCCTCAGCCGCGATCTGCGCCCAACCAGCCGCCTCATGCTCAGACGCACCGTTCCGGATCGGGTGCGCGCGGTTGCCCCGTTCCTCCTTCAGGACCCAGATCCGTACCTCGTGCTGAGCGACGGGCGCCTCTATTGGATGCTCGATTGCTATACCACGTCCTCCTTCTATCCGTACAGCGCACCGGCCTTCGAGGGGGGCTACAACTACCTGCGAAACTCCGTCAAGGCCGTGGTTGATGCCTACAACGGCTCCGTCACCCTATACGTCTCGGATCCAACAGACCCCATAGTCCGGAGCTACTCCCGCGTATTTCCCGCCCTGTTTGCCCCCATCAGCCGTATGCCTGCCGGCTTGCGTAGCCACATCCGCTACCCAGAGCTTCTGTTCAACAAGCAGACGGAGGTATACGGCACCTACCACATGCGAGACCCGCTCGTCTTCTACCAGAAAGAGGACGTGTGGACCATAGCCAAGGAGCTCGGCAGCACCGATTCCACGCAGTCGCGCCGCATTGAGGCCTATTACGTGATGATGCGCCTGCCCGGCTCGGACCACACCGAGATGGTGCTGATGAGGCCGTTCACCGCGCGCGGCAAGGACAACATGGTTGCCTGGATGGCCGCTCGGTGCGACTCGCAGGACTACGGCGAGATTCAGGTCTACAAGTTCCCCAAGACCGCCCTGGCAGAAGGCCCCTCTCAGGTTGAGGCTCGGATCAACAACGACCCAACCATCTCCCCCCAGATATCACTGTGGGATCAGCGGGGATCCCAAGTGATCCACGGCCATCTGCTCGTTATACCTATTGGAGGGACTGTGCTGTATGTGCGGCCGCTGTACCTACAGGCGGAGGCCGCAAGCAGCCCGATTCCAGAGCTAACGCGCATCATACTGGCCTCGGACAACCCGAGGAGAGTGGTGATGGAACGCACCCTCCAAGACGCGCTTAGGGCGTTGGTGGCCGGAGAGGCCGGCGAAGTGGCGACAGAGCAGCAACCCGCTCGCCCATACGCGGCCACAGGGCCTCAGCAGGCTGTCACGCAAAGCCTGCCGCCAAACGCGCAGCGCTTGGTTCGCGAGGCGTGGCAGCGGCTGCAAGCGGCGGAATCCGCCCAAAGGCGAGGAGACTGGGCTGCGTACGGACGCGAGCTTCAGGGGCTGCGAAGCGCCCTCAGCCAGCTGCAGTCCGGTGGAACCACAAACCGCTAGGGCCGCCGCTGGGTGCACAAGCGCGTTGGCGATATGGCATAATAGGGTGGCGCTTGGTTGGTTTGCAACTCAACCGCCTCGCTCTCAGCCGGGTTGAGCTAGCCCCACCCTGGGCTATGCAGACGAGCCGCCAAGCTGCCGATGATTAGATTTGCCAGCTTACTGGCACGCCGGCCCGCGGAGGGGCCTTAGCGGGCCGAGCGGGGGCAAATGGGTCCGGGGGGATTGATTGACAATTGGACAGGATATACATTCAGGGCGGAGCTAGACTTAAGGGGGAGGTAGCCGTAAGCGGAAGCAAGAACTCGAGCCTTGCGATACTGGCCGCAACCTTGCTTACGGACGGCGAAACCGTTCTAGATAACATCCCGAACATCGGAGACATCCAGACCATGCTGGACATGCTCCAGCATCTGGGTGCCAAGGTAGAATGGTGTGGCAGTCACCGCCTTAAGGTAGATACCACCTTTGTCGTAAGCTCAGCAACAGCTTACGAGCCGGTGCGGAAGATGCGGGCCTCGTTCAACGTACTAGGCCCGCTTTTGGCGCGTCTGGGTTCCGCAAGAGTGGCGCTTCCCGGCGGCTGCGACATAGGAGCCCGCAACGTGGACTTCCACGTGAAAGGCCTGCAGGCCTTGGGCGCCCAGGTGTCCGTCAACCACGGCTACACCGACGCAAAGGCCGATCGCTTGCGCGGCGCCCACGTGCTGCTGGACTACCCGAGCGTAGGAGCCACCAACCAGCTCATCTCCGCCGCCGTCCTCGCCGCGGGCACCACCATCATCGAAAACGCCGCGGAAGAGCCCGAGGTGGTGGACCTCGCCCGCTTCCTCTCGCAAATGGGAGCCCAGATACACGGCGCCGGCACCAAGCGCGTTGAGGTTCAGGGGGTAACCAAGCTCCACCCAACCACCTACAAGGTCATCCCAGACCGCATAGAGGCGGCCACCTTCGCCGTCGCCGCCGCCATGACCCGCGGCGACGTCCTGATACACAACGCTGTTCATGACCACGTTAAGCCTTGCCTCCTGAAGCTGAAAGACACCGGGGCTGAGGTGAGCATAGAGCGCCCAGCACCTCACTTGGTTGATCCGCAGTTCCCCGATACGGTGGAGGTGGCGTCGATCCGCGTTCGCGCAGACCGCCGCCTAACCAGCGTGGACATCACAGCAACTCCTCACCCCGGCTTCCCAACCGACGTCCACCCGCTGATGGCCGCGCTGCTAAGCACGGCGAATGGCGTGTCCGTCATCTCAGAAACCGTCTTCGAGAGGCGATTCCGCTACGCGGCCGAGCTCCAGCGGATGGGGGCGGATATCACCGTCTCCGGGCAGACGGCCGTGGTTCGTGGGGTGGAGAAGCTAACTGGCGCCCAGGTGTCCGCGCCAGACCTGCGCGCGGGCGCTGCGCTGGTCCTTGCCGGCCTGGTGGCAGAGGGCGAAACCGAGGTCTCTGGCCTCGAACACATAGACCGTGGATATGAGCGTCTGGTGGAAAAGCTTAGCAGTCTCGGGGCAGACGTGGTAAGATGGGATAGGGAAAACCCTGAGCGGCTAGTATGTTTAGCTTAAGTCCAGCAATCGGCATAGACCTGGGCACCACCAGCATCCTGGTCTACGTTAGGGGCAAGGGCATCGTTCTGCGCGAGCCCTCGGTGCTTGCTGTTTCCAAGGCAAGCAAGCAAGTCCTCGCCATTGGCGAGGAAGCGCGGATGATGCTCGGCCGCACGCCGGGCGACATCGTGGCCATACGCCCCCTCTCCGACGGCGTGATAGCAGACTACACCCACACGCAAAAGCTGCTGTCGCTGCTGATTCGCAAGGCGTGGAGGGCGGCCGGGCGCAAACGTGGGCCCCTCTTCCGCCCTAAGGTCCTGATCTCCGTACCATCGGACATCACCAACGTAGAGCGCAGGGCCGTCCTCCAAGCCGCCCGCGAGGCCGGCGCCTCATGGGCGGACTATATAGAAGAGCCCATGGCCGCGGCCATCGGAGCCGGTTTGGCGATAGATCAGCCCCACGGCAACATGGTGGTGGATATAGGTGGCGGAACCACAGACGTGGCTGTCATCTCCCTCGATGGCCTCGTTCGCTGCAAGTCCGTTCGCGTGGGCGGCAACAAGATGGACGAGATGGTTGCCCGCTACATCAGAAACGAGTACAACCTGCAGATAGGCGACCGCAGCGCCGAGGAGATCAAGATCAGAATCGGCTCCGCATACCCGCTTGAGCAGGAGCTCCGCATGGAGGTGAGGGGGCGCGACCTCGTTGCCGGCCTCCCCAAAACGATCGAGGTGACCTCCCCCGAGATCCGGGAGGCGATCTCGGAGCCGGTGAACGCGATCGTGGAGAAGGTGAAGCAGGTGCTGCTGGATACCCCGCCGGAGTTGGCAGCGGATATCATAGAGCAGGGAGTGTGGCTTACGGGCGGCGGGGCGCTGCTTCGCGGCTTGGACAAGCTCCTTCGCATCGAGACGGGGATAGACGTGCACATCGCCGATGACCCCCTCTCGTGCGTGGCCATCGGCACCGGCCGAGCGCTAGAGCACCTCGGCGTGCTGGAAAAAAGCCACCGAGGCCGACCGGATAGATAGACGCCGAGCCAAAGGCCGGCGTACCCAGTAGCCGCTCCCTCCCAATGGGTCCCTGCCCTTGGGAGGGCTTCGATTTGCAGGTGCTCCGGGGAAACCCCAGCGCAGGCCCCAGCGTCCAATCCCATGACGGCGTTGGCGACGTCTACCGCCTGCCGCCTGAGCCAGAACCCGCGCCCCAGTTTCACGTCCATAAGGGCTCACTCCGGATGGTTACCGAACAGAGCGCCGTTCCTGCGCGAATACTGCTCGTGGAGGACGACACCGAGACGCGGCAGATGCTCTCGGTGATCCTCAGCGTTGAGGGCTATCAGGTTGCCGAGGCCGAGGATGGCCAAAGCGCCCTCCGCCACCCAACTGCAGAGGTGGACCTTGTGGTGCTGGACTGGATGCTGCCGGACATAAGCGGCATTGAGGTGTGCCGGCGAATTCGCCGAAGCAGCCTGGTTCCCATCCTCATGCTCACCGGCCGCACCGACACCGCAGACAAGGTCCTTGGCCTCAACATCGGCGCGGACGACTACATGGAGAAGCCGTTCGAGCCCGGCGAGCTGGTGGCCAGGGTGCGCGCACTCCTCAGGCGAGCCTCGCTTTCCCCGTCGCGACCAAAGCGACACGCCATTGCGTCTGGTATACTCCACCTGGACCCAGACGCATACGAGGTGAGCGTGCGTGGCGCCAACGTACCCATGACCCGCCTCGAGTTCGATCTGCTCTACTGCCTTGTGGAGAACGCCGGCAAGGTGCTTAGTCGCATGGAGATCCTGAAGCTCGTTTGGGGCGAAGACGACATGGTTGAGCTGAGGGGCATCGATGCCCACATCCGGCGCATACGCAAGAAGATAGAAGAGCAGCCAGACGAGCCGCGCCAAATCCTAAGCGTGTACGGCGTGGGCTACAAGTACGTGCCGTTGTCTCCAGACGCCTAAGCAACAACGCGCTGCGGACCACACTCTCTCTGCCGTATCGCAACATTTCCTCAACCTTAGGTCCCCGCCCACAGTGCTAGAATAGGCATGGCACCACGGGCCGATGCCAGCAGGCACATGCCGCGCGCAGGCCCCAGGGAGATACGCCACATGCGAGAGAACACGCCAACGCTGCCGGCCGCCCCCGGCAGGCCCCGAAAGCTGCTAACAAGGCTGCTTGTGCTCTTCGGCGCATTGGTGGCGGTGCCGCTGTGTGTGGCCGGCATCCTCCTGAGCCTATCGGGCCGAAATAACATCCAAGCATCTGGCGCCGCCATCAGCGAGGTAGGAGGGCGCGCGTTCAGCCAATCGGCGAACGAGCTGATCGAGTTGGCCACTAGGAGCTCCGTGGAATCCGGACGCCATATGGCCGCGCTGGGGCGAGCCCAGGTGCTCAAGCTGGGCGAACAGCAGGGGCAGGCCAGCGAGCACGCACTACGCGCGTCCGGCGGCAGGCTGATCGACGACGGGGCCAAAACGTTGGAGGCCTCCACAGAGCAGATGGTGCGCTCAAGCAAAGACGTGCTTGCTGCCTCTAACCGCCGGCTGAGGGAGCTGCACCGCAAGGCCATGGAGGACGTAAGCAGTTTGATGATCGCCGAGGCGCGGTCGGCCTTGCGCACATCCGGCGACAAGTTTGCAGAGCTGAACCGCAGCTCAATTGTGAGCCTCGCCACCCAGATGAGCTCCGAGCGCGCCCGCCGCATCGCCGAGCAGGTTGACAAATACGTGTCGGATGTGGCGGCGGAGCTCGCGACGGCCGCCGAAAACCCCGCCATCAAGTCGTTCTACCGGTTTCGCGCCGAACCCACTGTGGAGGACCTGGTTCGTCTGGATCCAAACGTGCGGACCGTTAGGCTAACGGGGCCTGGCGGCAAGAGCGTGTGCACCGTGCCGCCGGACCTACCGCCGCCAGTGCCGGTGCCGTTGCAGCCGCCGCCCGTGCCGGATGGCCCCGGGCGCTTTGTGTCTCAGGCCACGGTGGACCCGGTTAGCAAGGAGGCTTTGATAACGATTACAGTGCCGGTGGATGGCGCTGGCGGGGCCCGTGGAGCGCTCTCCGTCACCGTCTCGCTTTCGCCGCTGAGCCAGGTTGTGGCAGAGCCGTATGAGGCGCAGTCGAGCGGGGCAACTGCCCTCCTGGCGGCCCTGGACGGCACGGTACTGGCCCATCCGCAGAGGGATAGGGTGGGCACCGCGGTCACTGGCGGGCAGCGGGCCGCCGTGCTTGCGTCGCGCGGCAGGGAGTTCGGCGCCATCGAGACCGGCACGAACGACCAGGATGCGGAGCTGTACGCGTACGCCCGGGTGGCGAACCGGCCCTGGGTGGTGGTGGCGGAGCAACCCCTGAAAGAGATGCTGAGCGTTACGGCGCAGATACGGAACACCATCAACCAGGTTGCCCAAGACGCGGCTCGGCAGATGGAGCAGCAGGCGCGCCTGGGTGCGGAACGCGTGCGCGCCACCGCGGTGCCCGAGCAGCAGAAAGTGGCGGACGAGGCCGCGGAGGCCGTGCGCGCCGCCGGAACTCAGATGACCAAGGATGCGACCCACAAGTTGGCCCTAGAACAGCAGGAGGTCATTGCGGCGGCGGTGCATCGCGCACGAGAGCTTGCCAAGCAGCAGGCGGAGGCATCGGCAGCCACCATGGAGGCGCAGGCGGCCGCCGCAGCCGACCGTGCAACCCTCGCGCTCAGACGCCAGGCGGAACGGTACGCCGAGTTGGGAAACGCCCGCATGCGCCAGTCCACCGCCAAAGCCGCTCAGTCTGCTTCACGGCGCATGTTGCTTCACTCCGCGTGGATGGTGGCGGTGTTCATGGCGTTCGCCCTGGCGCTGGCCGCGGTTACTGCTAGCTCCATAGTTCGGCCAGTTAGGCGGCTGTCGGACTGCACGGAGGCGCTGGCGCGTGGAGATTACTCCCGCAGAGCCCCCGTTCTGCGCAACGACGAGCTGGGCCGGCTGGCGTTGGCCTTCAACCACATGGCGCTCAGGATCCAGGCCGCGCAGGAGGAGCTGAAGCACAGCAACGAGGTGCTTGCACAGGAGAAGAGCCTCATCCAGGCGATAGTGGAAAGCAGCCCCGATGGCCTGATACTGTTGGACGAGCGGGGTTCGGTTGTGCTTGCCAATCCAGCGGCATGCGCCTTCTTGGGTTGGCCGCAGGAGGAGTGGCAGGCCGGCGAGCCCACCCGGGCGCTCCCACCCGCCGTGGTCGCCGCCATTGGCGCGGGCCCTGGTCCCACAGACGCCGTATTGGAGTCCCCGCAGCCGCGCGTGGTGCAGGTCCGACGGGTCGGCATCACCAACGACGCTCAGCACACGTGGGGCCAGCTCATTCACCTGCACGACGTGACCCGCGAGCGCGAGATAGACGAGATGAAGAGCAACTTCATTTCACTCGTTTCCCATGAGCTGAGGACGCCGCTCACGTCCATTCTGGGTTTTTCGTCCTATATGCTTACCGGCAAGATGGGGCCGATGACCGAGACGCAGCAGACCGCCGTGCAGTCGATGTACCGCCAGGCCCGAAGGTTGCGCGCCATCATCTCCGACTTTCTGGACGTAAGCCGCATCGAATCGGGGCGGGTGAAGATGCGCTCAGAGCCGGTGCCCCTTCACGAGGTGGCCCTTCGCGCGCTGGAGGAGATCCGGCCACAGGCGGAGGAGAAGGGGATCAGCGTCTGCATGGCGCCGGGCGCGTGCCGGCCGATCACCGTCATGGCAGACGAGGAGCGAGTGGCCCAGGTGTTCACCAACCTGCTGGCCAACGCCGTGAAGTTCACCCAGCCGGGTGGGATGGTCGAGATCGCGCTGGAGAGTGCGGACGGCTTGGCGGTGGCCTCCGTGCGCGATACCGGCATCGGCATACCCGAATCTGAGCTCGATCGCATCTTCGACAGGTTTTACCAGGTGGAGCGCGCCGTAACCCGCAAAACGGGCGGCACGGGCTTGGGGCTGGCCATAGTGAAGAACATAGTGGAGGCGCACGGCGGCACCGTGATGGTGAAGAGCGCCGTGGGCCAGGGCTCCACCTTCTCGTTCACACTGCCCGCGGTGGCGTAACCGCCATCCGCCACTCTCGAAGCGTCGGCGAACGACGGCCAGAGGCGCAGAATGCAGCGCACCATACTTCTTGTGGAGGACGAGCCGGAAAACCAGCTCGTCATCAGCCTCATCCTCTCCACCGAGGGCTATGCGGTAGTTACAGTGGACCGCGGAGACGCGGCCGTGGCCGCAGCGTCGCGGGAACGGCCGGACCTGATCCTGCTGGACGTGATGATGCCCGAGGTGAACGGATATGAGGTGCTTGCCAAGCTGAGGGCCAGGCCAGATACCCGCGACGTTCCGGTGGTTATGCTTACCGCCCTTGCGCAGGAACGAGACGTGGAGCGGGCGGTGAAGGCCGGGGTCAACGGCTTTGTGTCTAAGCCGTTCGAGCCGGCAGACTTGTTGGCGTGCGTAAGCGCCGCTTTGGGCGGCTGCACCACGCGCTCCTGTAACGGGGCCCTCTCATCCGGATCGGGGGAAGACGATGCTGAGTTGCCCGACAGCAACTGAACGCGGCGAGGAGCGTGAGATCGACCGCTGCGAGGCGTTTGAGGAGATCGTTTCGCGTTACCAGCGCCAAATCTTCAATCTGGTGTACAACTACGTCGGCGATTACGACGACGCGGCCGACCTGGCGCAGGACGTCTTCATCAACGCGTACAGGGCGTTTCACACGTTTCGGGGTGACTGCAAGCTATTCACCTGGCTATGCCAGATCGCTACAAACCTGTGTCGCAGCCATCACAGAAAGCGCCAGCGTGAGGGGCGGTACTTGGGGCCATCGCTCAATGAGCCGTTTGAAGACGACGCTGGCGACCTAACGCCTTGGGAGATGCCGGACGAGACCTACAGCCCGTCTCGCCACTACGACCGGTATGAGCTGCAGCGAGAGGTGCGGCGGGCCATCGCTGCACTGCCGCCGACCCACCGCGAGGTGGTGCTCCTCCGCGACATTGAGGGGCTGTCGTACCAGGAGGTTGCAGATGCCACCGGCCTCCCGTTGTCGGTGGTGAAGACCCGCCTGCACCGCGCCCGCGTGGCTCTGCGTCGCCTCCTTGAGCCGTACGTTAACGCATAGCGCCGGGCGGCATGCCCGCCTGGCCCCCCTCCCCGCCACACGCCCTTCACGCTGTCCTCACCTCAAGCGCGCAGTCGGCGCAGCAGGCAGTTGTGTAGTGCCGCTCAGCCCTTGGTACAACCCATAGTATTCCGCCAACTTAACACCGGCGCCAGGCAGGAGTGGCTGTGCCAACGGCGGATTAGGTGAGTATGGGCGGCGGCAGAGCCAGCCCGCCGCCAAAGGAGGTACTCAGTGCCAAAGTCCATCCATCGGTGCGGACTCCGGTACCTGCGCCAGATGGGCGTGCTCCTTCTTGCGTGCGGCCTGGCGCCGGCGGCTGCAGCTCAGTCTCCGCCCGCCCCGGGCGACGCCAACCTGAACGGCTATGCCAGCCTGGAGGACGTGGCGCTCACGCTGCGCTTCATAGTGGGGCTGGACACGCCCAGCGATAGCCAGAGGGCCGCCGTCGACGTGGTGAAGGACGGCGTGATCGATCTCAAAGACGCCCAGAGAATCCTTAAGAACGCCTTGGGCCTTCGCATTGCGGACCGCTTCCTGCGCAAGACGATCACGCTGTCCGGCGTGGCAACCAAGTACGCGGTCTACGTGCCACCTTCCTACGACCCGGCGGTCCCGTGGCCAACCATTGTCTTCCTCAACGGCGCTGGCGAGTGCGGCAGAGACGGCCTCCTCCAGACCACGGTTGGCTTGGGTCCGGCCATCAAGCTGAAGCCGGCCAGCTGGCCCTTCATCGTTGTCATGCCCCAGAAGCCCACCTCCGCCACGAACTGGGAGGACCACGACGCGCTGGTTATGGCTACGCTTGAGCAGACCCGCAGAGAGTACAACGTGGACGTGTCTAGGCTGTACCTTACCGGCCTGTCTCAGGGCGGTCACGGCACCTGGACCATTGCCGCCAAGCATCCGGATCTGTTCGCCGCCATTGCGCCCTGCTGCGGCTGGGGCAGCGATGCTTTGGTGCCAGCGCTCAAGGGCATCCCGGCATGGGTGTTTCACGGCGAGGCCGACACCACCATCAGCGTGAACGAATCGAGGAAGATGGTGGCGGCTCTGCTGGCCGCGGGCGCGCCCGAAGTGAAGCTAACCACGTACAAGGGGATCGGGCACAACTGCTGGGATAACGCCTACCAGAAAGAGACTCTGTACGCCTGGTTCCTGGCCCACCAGAAGACCCAGTGAGCCCCAGAACGGTGTAACGGGCCGGCCACAGCAACCGGTAGCCGGCCCACCCTTCTCTCGAGCCTCACCTAAGCGAGACCGGCGCTACCGCGGGAGCCGCTCGTTCCGGGATGGCAGAGGTGGGAACGGCGCTGCTTGCCCCCTCTGGTACCAGTAGCCCACCGATGCGATCTCATCGGTGAGCGGTTGGTACTTCCCGCCCGGCCACCATCCCAACGCCTGGATGGTGACCTTCAGGTCCTTCCTGAATCGGATGGGATCCATGATGTGCCAGCGGTATAGACCGTGCTTCGGCACCTGGCCCGGCTCCCTCTGCCACAGCGGGTAGCCGAGAAACGCCGTGGAGAAGGTCTGGCCGAAGCACCACGCCCCACCAAAGTAGTCCTCGGTGCCGGTGCCGCAGTAAGTGGGATACTCGGTGTCGCCGTCTATGTAGGCCTTCAGCTCGCCTTCGCCCCACCAGCCATCCGACATCTGAACCCAGGCCAAAAAGGTGCCCACGTACTGACCGTCGCCCTTCACGCCATCCAGAATCACGTGCTCCGGGTAGTCCCTTCTTGTTGTGGAGATGCGCCACTGGGCGTGGAAGTAAGCGGCATCCTCTGGCACCTGAGTAAGCGCGTAATCGAACTGGTAGAAGAAGCCCTCGATGGGCTCCGGGCGCTGGTTTTCGATGGTGACCTTGGCCGACCTACGGAACGGCATGGGCCAGTAGCTGTTGAACCCGCCGCTTGGGTTAACGCAAATGGGCAGGGACGTAACGTTGTACCGGAGGCCGTGCCCGTTGCAGAAGAAGTCACCCAGCGGCACCTCAACCGCTGGCTGCAGGCTCTCGTCCCAATAGAAGCGCAGCACGCAGTCGCGGTACGACTTGGGGTCGGCGGTGATCCAGATGTGCCTTATCTCGCCGGGCCCTTCGATGGCGGCCAGGGTAGTGGTGCTCTCCGGCTCCAGGGTGATGCACGGGCGCACCTTCCAGCCCTTACCAAGCTCGCGGGCGGCGCCGCCGTCGGGGATGGCCTTGGCCCCGCCGCCCTTCTCGCCGTTGGGGTTCTCCGCCGAGATCGATCTAGTCTCGAAATCGCCAAGCAATGGCAAGCTGCCAAGACCAAGGTGGAACAGACCGAGTGACTCCATGGGCTATGCTCCTTTCACATGCGTGCGCAGAGTGAGACAGGCACCTTCACGAAAGTGTGAGGCTCCGAGGTTGGGCACCAACAGGCGCGCAGCTGGCCCGATGGGGCAATCATGCGTCCGCCAGCATGCGGTCCACCACCATCTGCCGGAACTCGGGCGAGAGGCTGGAGAAATAGGCGCTGAAGCCGGTCACCCGCACGATGAGGTCGGGGTATTTCGTTGGGTCTTTGTGTGCCTCCCTCACCTGTTCCGCGTCAAGGACGTTGATGTTGACCTGGGTGCCGCCCATAGCGATGTGCCCGCGTATCAGGTTAGCAACGTTCTCCACACCGTCGCCGCCGCGGATGGCAGTTGGGTCCATATCGATCTGCATTGGGGCGGTATTGCCGTAGCCGGGCTGCACGGAGGCAACCGCCACCGCCAATGCGCTGGGTGCCCCATCCTTTCGGAAGCCCGGGTCGGGGTTGGCGCCGTGGGAGATAGGGGCGCCAGCGTGGCGTCCGTTGGGCGTGGCGCCGAGGTGCTCTCCCATGGCGATGGTGCTGGCCCAGGAGAAGATGCCGGGGATCATCAGCCTCCCGCCTGGCGTGGGCTTTTCGCGCACCAGGGCAGCAAAGGTGTTGGCGACACGGCTGGCCCATTCATCGGCTGGCGATCCGCCGCTGCCGAACCGGGGCACGCTGCGCATCATCAGCCGCGCGCGCTCGCCATCGGGGCCAGCCCAATTGGCGTCTAGGTGCCGCATGAGCTCCTGCCAGGTGAGGCGATGCTCCCGCTCCACGCGCTGCTCTATGGCCGCGAAGGAGTCGGCAACGGTTGCCAGCGCGGCGCCGTCCACGCACATGTTGTAGTAATCCACCCCGCCGTGGGAGGCATCCAATCCGCGCTCGATGGGGCCGTGGCAGCACAGGTCCAGCACCAGCTCCGGCATCACCTGGTGCATGTGCTCCAGGTGAAAGTCGAACCCCTCCGCAAGCACCTGGATGGCGCGCGACAGGTGGGCCACAAAGCGTCGCCACAGCTCCGCCACGGATGGCTCAACCGAGGCGTCGGCCATCATCTCCCTTAGCGCCACGTCGAACACCACGCCGAAGTTGACCTTCACGCAATCGTTAAGCGTGTACTCGCGGCCGGGGATGGCGGACCAGTGGCAGCCGGAGTATGCCCGCTCGCGGCCCAGGGTGATGGGGTAGCCGTTTCTGGCGAAGCCCGCGGCCGTGTTCTCAACGCCTAGGAACTTGGGGATGCCAGCCTTGTCCTCGAAGAGGATCTCGACCCCGCGCCTCAGGAGACGGGGGTCCACGCCATCCCCCACGCTAACGCCGACGTTGGCCGGCACCCGCAGACGGTGGGCGGCCTCCAGCACCAGGAAGGAGACCGGGTTCGTCACGTCTCGGCCGTCCGCATCGGGTCCGCCAAGCTGAACGTACGCGGTGTCCCTGAGCAGCATGCAGGCTATGTGGAAGACGGCCTCCTCGTCCGTGAGAATGCCAGCTGCGGTATCCCGCTGGTAGTAGGGCAGCAGCAACACATCAAGTCGCCCCAGCGAGCCGCTGCCGTTGTACATTCTAGCCGCCATGAGGTACCACAGCATCCATTGGCACGCCTCGCGGAAGGTTTGTGGGGGCTGTGTAACCAGCCGCCTGTTGATCTCCGCCATCTCCTGGAGGTTGCGCCTGAGCTGTGGGTTTGGCTCACGCGAGGCCAGGCTTGCGGCGTGGTCGGCGTTCCTGCCGATCCAGCTTTGCATGCCAAGGATCACATCCTCGAGCGCGTCTAGGAACTCTTGGGAGCTGGACGCGGCGGTCTCCTTGGCTTGGCGGACCTTCTCCAGCAATCCGCCCCATCCCAGCTGCAGCCCTATCGTCATGTCTTGGCAGAAGTGCTGCGCCCCGCCAATGCCTGTAATGAGCTGGTACCGCTTCTGGTCCTCCTCAAGGTGTGGGCAGCGGAACTCCGGGTTCCACGTGACCTTTCGGTACGACAGGAAGTTGACCATATACGCACCTGCCAGGGAGCTAATGGGGTCCACGTACGGCGGGTGGGCCTCCAGCAGAGCGCGGAAGTTGGCGCCGCACGCCTTGGGCCCGAAGAAGCCGCCGCTGGGGTGGTTTGGCTTGGCCTCGAAGCCCTTGATGAGGATATCCGTTATGGGGACGCCAGAACCGCTGATGGTTTGGACCGTCTCACGGCTCTCCGGGGGCGGCAGAACAAGGCCCCAGTCATCGTGGTTCATGAAGCCCACCACCTGCTGCTTCTCGCGGGTCTGCTCCAGCTTGGTGGCGCGCAGCGCGTCTAGCCTCTCCTGATAGGTTAGCATCTCCACCATCACTCCCGGGGTCACGCTTTGACGTGAATCCCCCGTGCTCGTGCCGCAGCGGCCAACTCGGCCATACGCTCGGTGCTTGGCGAACGCAGGCCGGACGCGGCGTACTCCATCCCAAGGCTCTTGTATTTGCCCTCCGCCATCTTGTGGAACGGCAGGAGCTCCGTGGTTGGACCGGCCGACGCCCACGGGCTACCAGGTGGTGCCATTGCCGCAAGCTGGAGCGCCAAGTCCGCTATGGCGGCGATCTCGTCCGGCGTATCGTTTACGCCAGGCACCACCGGCACACGAAACAGCGTCTTCACTCCCGTGGCAGCCAGCCTCTTCGCGTTGGCTATGATGAGGTCGTTGGAAACCCCGGTGGCCAGTCGGTGCTTTTCCGGGTCTGCGTGCTTCAGGTCGAGGAGCACCAGGTCGGTCATTGGCAGGAGAATGGCGAGGTTCTCCCACCGGCAATGGGCGGCGGTTTCGATGGCGGTGTGGATGCCATGCTCTTTAGACGCCCGAAGCAGGGCCGCAGAGAAGTCCGGCTGTAGGGCTGGCTCTCCGCCCGAAAGGGTAACGCCGCCGCCGGAGGTCCTGTAGAACGGCTCATCGGCCATCACGTCGCGCATCACATCGTCAACGCTCATGGACCTGCCCACCAGCTCGATCGCGCCAGCGTAGCATACCTCGGCGCACCCGCCACAGGCCTTGCACAGCCGCCTATCATACGTGAGTTGGCCGTTGTGCTGCGAGATGGCTCCGGTGTGGCAGGCCAACAGGCATTGCCCGCATCCGATGCACCGATCGGGGAAGCGCTGGATTTGGGGCTTGGGATGCAGCGTTTCCGGGTTGTGGCACCAGAAGCACCTGAGCGGACACCCTTTGAGGAACACCGTGGTTCTGATGCCTGGTCCGTCGTGGATGGAGAATCGCTGAACGTTGGTTACAATGCCGGTCATGAGCAAACCCAGTTGGGAGTGGTGCGCTGGACGCGTGCTAAGATAAGTGGGCGTGTCGTCCGTGGTTCCTCTCACCCGGCTTCGCCTAACCTCCCACTGCGCGGAGGGGAGCGCTAAATGGCACGTTGCTGGCTGAAGGCGTGCACGGACGCACGCCTACCCTCTCGCTAGGTCCACGCAGCAAAAGGGAAAGCAATGGCCGTATGAAGCTAGCTGGCAACCGCATATCAGCAGTATCCTTGGGGCCGGGAACGGAATGCCTGGATCCGGACGCCCTCTCTCTGCTTCTGGGTTCGGGGTGTGCGCTCCTTTGGACCGTTGGTGGCTCTTGGGGGGCCTGCGGCGCTGCCCCTGCCGGCCCTTCGGTTAGCCGCAAACCGGAGTTCGGCGGGAGGATTTTGGGCAAGGCCCTAGAAATGTCACCGAAAGCAACGGCAAACCGCTCGCAGGGTTTAGGGTGGAGGGCCTAGGCTCTCCACGTGTATCCAACGCGTCTGTTGGTTAACCCCCGCACCACGCCAGCACTCCGGGACCGAAGCCCCAGAAGGCGGATGCCGCACTCTGAGAGGGAGGTGTAACCGTTGAGACGTACGGCAAGCTCTGCGCTGTACACCGCGCTCGTTGTGGTTTTGCTGCTGACCGCGGTCTCCGCAATGGCGGCCAGCCCGTTGGACGACAACTTCAACGGAGCAACGCTCGATCCCAAATGGACCGTCACCTACATGGGGGACACCCAGCTGCAAGACCACAGCGTCACCGTTGAGAACGGTCAGTTGGTGCTGACCGGGTGCGCCACCGATATCTGGGACGTCACCGACAACGGCATCTTCGTGTGGCAGGCTGCCACCGGAGACTTCCGCATCACCCTCAAGCTGGTGAGCCTCGAAGCGCCAGACGTGTCCGCGAAGCTGGGCATCTGGGTGCGCCAGGATATGGACACCAAGGCCCCAAACGTCCTCTGCATGGCAATGCCCAAGGGCGTGCACATGCAGGCCCGCGACACGCGCGGGGGCACGGATGGCCCGCTCTCCGAAGGCCGCAAGCCGTGGACCGACGACGACACCAGCGACACCAACGGCACGTCGCCGATATGGCTGCGGCTGACGCGCACTGGGGATACTTTCAAGCAAGAGCTCTCGTACGATGGCACCACCTGGGAGGGCTCCCATACCAGTGCCTACGCCTACAAGGATGTGCACGTCACCAAGATGCCCCGCGCCGTCCTCGTGGGCATAGGCTTCAGCTCTCACAACGCCACCGTGCCCGGCACCGCCATCGTGGATGACTTCACCTTCGAGCAACTGAACGATGGCCCACCCGCGGGGAAAGGCTTCGTGGTGGCCGACGCCGTGAATGACAAGGGCAACACGCAGCCTGGCGGCGTTAGCGTCTCCAGAGACGGCAAGGTCATCGGCACTGGCTACTCCGGCGTCCCGTTCCTCGTGGATGCCGGCCCCGTAACCGCCAACGCTGGCGGCCTCTTCGTCAAGGGCTCACCCAAAACCGGAACAGTGGTGGAGGGCAAAACCCTCTACCTGCCCGTCCTCGTGCAGGATGCTCGTGTGCTGGTGAAGGACTTGGCCACCGATGCCGGCCAGGAGTGGGTCATCAAGCTGCCCGCAGACCCAGCCGAGGACTTCAGCGCACCAGATGCCTCTGAGGCGGACTTTCAGCCGTACACCGTCCCCTCCACCGATTGGGATACCATCGATCCCGACGACAACATCTACGGCTGGATTCGCACCAAGGTCACCGTGCCCTCCCAATACGTGGGCAAGGACCTCTGGCTTGATGGCTGGGCGTTGGACGACGAGGATTGGACCTACTGGAACGGCACCCAGATTGGCCACACTAACTCTTGGAACACCAACCGCCAATACCTGGTGCCCGGCTCGCTCGTCCAGGCTACCAACGTCCTCGCCATCCGTGGCCGAGATGGCACGGGCGCCGGCGGCATCACCCCCAGCTCGCCCAAGCTCGTGCAAGGCAACCCGTCGGTCTCCATCACCGGCCAGGTGATCGGCGCGGACGGCAAGCCCGTAAGCAACATCCCAGTTAGGATCGATTCGCCGCTGAACGAGTGGGGCGGCTTCAGCAACGTGGTTATCACGGACGCGCAGGGCAAGTACGCCGCCTACGCCATGGGCCCCGGCGAGTTCACCGTTAAGGTGGATACCCCCATTGTGGTGGCGGACCCCAAAGAGAAGGTGTTCCAGGCCACTGGCGGTCAAACGGTGGTGCAGGACTTCAAAGTGACGACGCTGCCGTTCTTCCCCGATCCGGTGGACACCAAGGCGTCGGATAACTTCGCTGGCACCACCCTCAACAGCAAGTGGACCAGCGAGGATATCGGCACCACCGATCCGGGCGACGCCGTGGTGAGCAACAACACCCTCACCATCAGTGCCGACGGAGCCGACTTCTGGGATGCCACCGACAACGGCCATATCGTGTACCAGAAGTACTCCGGCGACTTCGTTGCCACCGTAAAGGTGATGGCCGTGCCCAACACCGACGGTTGGTCCAAAGCCGGCATCGATGTTAGGACCAACAACCTAACCGGAAGCCCGCACGTCTTCGTGTGCGCCACCCGAGACAACGGCTACGCGTTCCAGGGCCGCAACCAGGCGGATTTGGCTGCTGAGTTCAGCTACAACAGCGGCGCCTTCCAGCCTGGCGCTTACCTGCGCATAGAGCGCGTTGGCACCATCTTCCGCGGCTACTGGAGCCCCGATGGCACCACCGTCAACTTCCTCGGCCAGCAGGACGTGCCCGCCGTCACCTCCGACTGCTTGGTGGCTCTTGCGGTTACCAGCCACTCCGCTGGCAACGTTGGCGATGGCGTCTTCGCCGACTTCCGCATAGGTGGCCTGCCAACGGCGCCGCCCACGCCAACCGTGGTTAAGGGCGACCTGAGCGGCGACGGCAAGCTTGGCGTGAACGATGCAGTTCTGGCGCTGCAGTGTGCTGTGGGAGTGAAAACCGCCACTCCAGATCAGCTCAAAGCCGGAGATCTGAACGGCGATGGCAAGATCGGCATCAACGAGGTGACGCTGATACTGCAAGCCGCCGTGGGACTGCGTCAGCTGTAACACCGGCGCGGGCGTGTGCGGGCTGAGCTCCGCCACCGCCCAAATCGCGGCTAAGGCCGGAGGTGACTCCGAGGAGCGCCTCCGGCCTCTTCGCTCGCAGCGGCTTCCTGGTTCTCGTTGCGGCGTCTACATGGTGTCCGGAATGTACGCCATGTGCGCCAGCAGGTAGCACACAATCGACTCCGCGCCCTGGTTCTGGTTGACGCCGCGCGGGGTTAGGCCGTCACAACAGCCGCCGGACGCCGGGTCGTACAGCGGCAGACCGTGCACGTTCCGGCCGAAGAACCACTCAAAGGATGTCTTGGCGGCCTCCAGATACTGCTCGCGCCAGCTCCAGCGATGGGCGGCCAAACACGCCAGCACCATGTCTGCCGCATCTATCACCTGCTGATCGAAGCGCGCCCTGCGACGGCCCATCCGGTACCACCCATTGTTGCCCACGGGCTGAAGCACGCCATCCTGTATGGTGACCTCCATCAGGAAGTCGAGGGCGCTCAGAGCCACTTCGGCGAGCTTCGGCTCCTCGCATATGCGCGCCGCCGATATCAGGCCAAGTGGCAAAATGGCGTTGGCGTACGCCAGCACCGGTTCGAACCAGTTCCAGCCGGGCGCGGAGTGCCTTTTGAGCAGCGTCAGCATCCGCTCGCCGTGGTCCGCCGCCAGGTCTCGCGCCGGCGTCGCGGAGTCGGACCTCTCGATGTGATGCTCCAACCCGAGCATGGCGTAGGAGCGAGCGCGGGGGCTAATGAGCTTGGGGATGTGCCGGGCCGCCTCCTCGAAAAGGTGATTGGCGGCCTCCGTGATGGTGGGCGGCGCGAATCCTGCGGCCGAAGCCACCCCCAACGCCCAGATCGCCCGGCCCTGGCAGTCCTCAGAGCCCACATCGTCCAGGAAGCTCTGGTCGTACGCCGCGAAGTTATGGAACTGCCCCCCGGATATCTGCGCATATCGGATAAACGAGAGGTACGTGCTGGCCAGCCGCAGCGACTCCGGGTCCAATGTGCGGCGGTGGTGCTCAAGGGCAACCAGCAGGGCGCGGGCGTTGTCATCCACACAGTAGCCCGTTCTGCGGTTCGGGATGCTGTAATGCCCGTGCTGGATGATTCCGCTTGCATCTGTAAGTTGTTTCAGATGGCGCATATCCAGCGGCGCGTACAGCAGGCTGGGCTGTCGCCGCGTAACCGCTTCTGGTGCCTGGTTAGGACTCATGACTGGCTAGACTCCACAAGGCTTTTCTCCTCGCGTGGCAGCTGGCGGCCGCGCGGGCGGTTCAGCAGCTCATGGAATATGTCGAGGTAATCGATGGCAACGTTGTGCCAGGTGGTGCGACGGCCGTAGCGGAAAGCGGCATCCTCCACGCTTCGGCGAAGCGCTGGGTCGGATAGCAGGCGGTTGATGCCGTCCGCAAGGCTAAGCGGGTCTCGGAAGTCGGCCAGAAGGCCGCGGCCGGCACCCAGCACGGACTTGGCGTACAGGTACTTGGTGGAGACGATCGCCTTGCCGCACCCCAAGGCGTACGACAACGTGCCGCTCACGATCTGGTCCGGGCCAAGGTATGGAGTGACGTACACGTCGCTTGCGTTGAGGTACGCTATTATCTCGTCCAGCGTGAGGTACCGGTTGGCGAAGCTGACGTGGCGCTGAACGCCAAGATCCTTGACAAGCTGCTGCAGGTAGTTGCGGTACTCCTCGCCCTGTTCACGGCGCACGTTCGGGTGGGTTTGGCCCAGCACCAGATAGAGCACGCGCGGGTGCGTCTTGGCCACCTCCGCGATGGCCTGGATGGCGTACTCAATGCCTTTTCCGCGGCTAAGCAGGCCAAATGTGCTTACAACCTGGTAGCCGGTTAGGCCCAGCTGCTTCTTCGCCTCCTCGATTGGCACCCGGCGGATGTTGGGCACGCCGTGGGGGACGATCCGCAGCTTGGTTGTGTCCACGTTGTAGTTGGTGGCAAGGATCTCCCTGGCGGCGTCCACCATCGCCACCACGCGGTCGGCATACCCGAAGATGGCCTCCATAACTCGCCGCTGCTCCGGTTCCGGCTTCGAGAGCACCGTGTGCAGCGTAACGACCATGGGCTTCTCAACGCGAGACATGAACTCCAGCACATACTCGCCTGCGGAGCCTCCGTAGATGCCGTACTCGTGCTGCACGCTCACGCCGTCCGCCCGGCTGCGGTTAACCCACTCCGCCGCCTCCGCAAACGAATCGGGGTCCGTCTGGGACACCACAAAGCGAACTCGTTTGCCGTAGGGGTGGATGGCACCCTCCTCGTTTATGGCAATGATGGACGGCTCCGAAAACGGCGTGAACTTCTGGATGGCGTCCACCAGGTCCTTTGTAAAGGTTCCGATGCCGCACTCGCGAGGGGGGTAGGTTGCCAGAGTGCAGATATCGGTGCGGTTCAAGAGCTCTCGCAGATACGGGAAGGTTGTGAGTTCCTCGGTGTTCCTCATGGTCCTCCTTCTTTCCCAATGCGAATTGCGACTGCCGACGAAGCTCGGCGCGACGGCCGCGCAGGCATCAACGATGCCACAGGCCACGAACCCACGAAAGGCCCGGCGGAGCGCACCGAGCTAGCGGTTGATGGCTGTGATAACACGGCGTTGTGCTTGAAGCGTGGAAGCGGGCTTTCTGGTAAGCTTTACCCGCCGAAGGCCCCTGGCGAAACGCGCGGGAGGCTAGAGCGACAGATGGAAGCGGCTTTGGAAGACGGATGCTAACTCACGCTCGGCGCTGTCTGTACTCCTCAACATGGAGGGCAACCACGGTGCCGGGCACATTGGCAAGGGTGCCAACCCGGTCCAACACGCGTGCAAGCCCGCGGTGGTTTCGCTCGTGGTCCGCGTCGGGGCCCACCATTAGGCGGTCCATGGCGTCCGATATCATTGGCACCACTTGGCGGATGAAGCGAGCTCTCATGTGGGGCATCTGCTTGAAAGGGAAGCGCGAGTAGGCTTCGTACACGGCGTCGGCGAGCGAGTCCCAAGACGCCTCCAGCGCCTCGGCATGGGCAACCTTGGCGCGCTGGGCTTCCTGAGCGGCTTCGGCGATGGCCTCCCGTTGCTTCAGAAGCTCCCAGTCCGCGGCTTCCGTTCCCTCGATAACTCGAAACGTGATAGGACGGCCGGCCAGCTCGGAGAGGATGTTTTGGATTCTGTTGCGAATGTCCGCCGATGTGATGTGTCCGCGGTACAAGGATGCCGCCACTGGCAGGCCAAGCACAAGCAGATCCCCCTCGAGGGCAATCACGTTGGTGGCCTCCAGTGCCTGCCACAGGCTGGGCTGCATTATCTGCTTCTTGACGGTATCAACCGTTTGCTTCCACATTGCTTGTGGGTTCAGCGCTTGTGAAGACGCCATATGCAGAGGCTCCTGTGCGACAGCCGGTTGGGGCCGGCTTTGTGCGGCGCGGTTCACGCGTTTGGGCAGCGTGGCCCAAACAACGGGCCGCATCCGGCAAGCTGCCAGGAGGCGGCCCGGTAGCCGCGCTTGCGCGCCCGAATGCCGATGAGACAGGCTTACTAGCTTGGCTTGGTGCTGTTCACCTTCATCACGATGCGGCTGATCTTCCAGCCTGCTGGCGCGCTCTTCAGCGTGGCGGTCCACGTGGTGGCGATGGTGACGTCGCCGCTGTTTGTGTTCCTGACTGTAAACGTCCGGTCGAACGTCGCCGTGGCGGTGTCGCCCGCAACGCTCACCTGCACTGCGGGAGGCGTTGCGAACCCCGCTGCCAACACGTCGATGGCATCCTGAAGCGTTTGCCGCAGCTGCTCTTTGCCGGTGATTGGGTATTCGGCGCCGTCTTGCTCCCGCACTGCCACCGCGTCTTGGGTGAAGTAGGCGAGGACGCCGTCAACGTCCATCTTGGACAGCGCCGAGAACAGCCCCAGCATGGCGGATTTGACGGCGTCATCCGCGGCGGGCTTCGCTGGCAGTAGGTGGAACACTTGGGTTGTTGTGTCCGCCTCCGTGAGCCCGTTTGCCATAAAGAACTGCTCAAACCTACTGTACGTATCCGGGAGGGCCTGGATGAGTGCGTCTAGGTTGGGGCTTCTGCTCCATCCGGACACGAAGCCAGCGCGTTTGGGGCTTTCATCTAGGAAGAAGCGGTGCCACAGGTACCCCGGCGGCGACTTCTGCGTCAGGTCCGCGGATGCCGCGTCGAATAGCTTAGCCAGGTCGGCGGTGTTGGCGGCGCCGTAGTTCACGCTCCAGATAAGGAGCCAATCGCCGCTTGGTGCCGCGGTGGCAGCGGCTGTTTGGGCGCCGGGCTGTGCGGCTGTTTGCGCGGCACCCACCGGCGCACCAACGGCCAACACCAGCGCCACTGTGAAAAGAACGAGAACTCTGGTTACCATGGAAGCATTCCTCCGTGTCGCGGCGCATCTGCTCTGAACAATGGTGGCTTTGGATCTGGACTGCCCGTTGCCGCCCAACCGCCGGCGGCTACGACGGCTCCGGCTGAGACGACTTCGGCTGCTCGGGCTGGGGCTCCGGTTTCGTCCGCGCCCCTTCCATGATGGAGCTTATGGCCCAGGCCAACACCAGAAGACCAACCAACAGCACGGTAAGCGTGACGCCAGCCAGCAGGAACGGCCCCACGGCGTAGTACCACCACCGAGCGATCCCAACTGCGCTTAGCACCACCAACAGGAGACCGCACACAAGACCAAGGAACTTGGACATCGCAAGCGACCCTCCCTTTGCTGAGGAGCGGGCCCGCCAGACGGCGCACAGCGAAGCGCGCATCCGCGCGGTGGCCCTCAGGGCCAGTATACAAGCGAGCACCTAAGCCGTCAAGCAAACGTTCATCGCGCTGGCGGGCGGCCCGCCACGGCTATGTGGTAAGGATCGCGATGAGGTTCACAACCTTCTGAACCCCTGGCACGGCCGACGCCACTCTTTCCGCCAGCTCTCGTTCGGCTTCGGTTGCAACCTCACCCCTCATGTAGACTTGGTTTTCCTTGCCAACCTCAACGCGCAGGTCGTAGCCAACCAGCGAAGGGTTCCTCGAGAGGGCATCCATCACGTGGTTGGCCAATGAGATGGCGTCTAGCGGCTCTCCAGCGCCGATGTGGAGAGAGCTGATTACGTCTCGGACGCCGGGTGCCCTGCGCGCTGCGGCGATGGCCGCCTGCTCCTCCGCGGCGCTTCGAGCGTGGCCCACAAGGGTCACCGTGCCAGCCCGCACCTCTACGCCGATTCTGGACGCGTCTATCGCGGGATCCGTCTCGAGGGCCGCCGAGACCGCTTCGTAGATCTCGCGGTCGGTATCGTGGTGCACGTCAGCCTCCACGCTGATGTCGTTTTCCACGCCCCTAGCCCCATCCACGCTGGCGGCCGCTGCGCCAGCTGCCATCTTCGCTTGGAGGCTAGAGACAACGCCGGCTAGATACACCACGCCGTCGATGGCATCGACTTTCACATCGAACAGGCTAACAATGGGGTTCTTGCCTATGGCCTCCCGAACTCGGCCTATCAGCTCGTCGTCACCAGTATTAGCCATATGGTGTTCTCCTGTGCATCGTGCCTGGGCTGTGCGCCCGCTGCTTCACGCCATGACCAGTTGGGGCGCTTCCTCCAGCACTGCGCTAAGCACCTGGTCCATCGATGTGACGAAGGTGAACCTCATCGAGCGCCTCACCTCTTCGGGCACGTCCTCCTCAACGTCCTTCCTGTTGCGTTCGGGCAGCACAACCTCCGTTATCCCTGCCCTCCTCGCCGCCAGCACCTTCTCTTTGATCCCGCCCACGG
>Ga0078972_1003851_pt1 | contig 43435 bp, 41 predicted proteins | sample YelNatPaOPGAMG01_FD_67568 | JGI IMG/M metagenome (GOLD analysis project Ga0078972, IMG submission 67568) | Hot spring thermophilic microbial communities from Obsidian Pool, Yellowstone National Park, USA - OP-RAMG-01 (SPADES assembly) (version 2) | ecosystem: Environmental > Aquatic > Thermal...
CCGCTTCCATCCAATCAGCGTCTTGAAAGCCAGGCTCTTCCCAGCCCTCCTCAACCTGTGCAGAAGCTTTCCAGTGCCGGTCGGTAATCAGGGTGAGCTGTTCACCATCTTCGAACTGAATCATTATTTTTCCAAGAACGCCTGCCTGACCACCAGTATTAGTGGCCTTTATAGCGAATATGTTCAACCCAGCGTGCAGCAGGCTTGTAACTTCAATTATCTGTGGACGCTGCCAGGCATAGGGTTTTCCATCACTCCTCCCTGCTTCAGTTCCATTTACGAAAAGCACGAACTGATCGTCGGCGGTTAGCAAAAAGATTCCCCTCTTTATTTTCCTTTCTGCTGGGAGTCTTATTGTGCGGCGGAAATATCGGTCGGCAACAGGAGCCTCTTTAAGAGGCTCACCCTCCTTGAACCATATCCATCTGCAGCCTTTAAAATTCGGTTCTTCCCATTCAGCGTATTCATCATACCCGATCCACTTCGCCTCCCAATCCTCGGGCTTAAGCAAGCCCATTGTCCAATATGCGGGCTCACTCCACTCAGAAGGTCTTCCATACTTATCCCAAACCCTTACCTTCCACCAGCACTCCATTCTGGATGAAAGTTTCTCCCCGTCATACTCAATTTGATTAGTTTCGCTCGACTCTACTTTCCCACTATCCCATAAATCGCCAATATCATTCCCTAAGTTTAGCCTTGTGCTTGAAACGATAATCTGATAAGCCGTCTGGAACTGTCCTCTTTCAGATGATTCAACAACCCAGCTTAACCTAGGCTTTAAAACATCGATCCCAAGTGGGTTTACCCTATACTCACAACGCAACTTACTCGCTTTCAAACCAGCCGTTCCATCATCTGTAGAATTGCGTAGAGTAGATTGCATCGAACCATTCGAGACCATTCTTCTCTCTCTTTATGATTCTATGATTTAACCGTTTCCCTCTTCTTTTCCACGACGAATTCGCAATAAGGATCTCCCTTAGATATGCAGGCCACTTCTGTAACTTCTGCCTCCACTCCGAAGAGGTAGCTGAAGAAGCCTGCTAAAAAGCCTCTTAAGAAATGGCTCTGCGGTGCATTACTGCCTTTAAACATGAGACACTCCCAATTCTCAAAAATCCTCATCCTTGCTTTCTTTATTTTTTCATCCAATTCAAAGGTTTCTATAAGAGCCCATCCAAGCATCAAGGCTCTTATCTTAAGAAATTCTAAAGCCCTTATGCCTGTTACTCCATATTTTTCTCTACATGATTCAAACATATTTTTACCGATCTCCCTCCCTTGGTACCATAGCATTGTTTGGACAACTGGGGCGTCAAGAATTTTTCTAACACCTACTGTAAAGCTCTCTAAAACGTTCATAGGGAAAATTACTGCCCGCATATCTCCCATAGTGAGGGGGAAGTGGTAAACATCTGCATCGAAGCCTTCTAAATGTTCAAATATCCTTATTCCTCTTACAACATCGATTTTCTCCCTGGATATTTCCTCTGTAAGAAGCTTCTCAAGCTCTCCCCGCTCCATTTTAACCGGAGCCTCTAAAAACATCGAAATCTCGATTTCTTCTTTGCGAGAGATGGTTTCACTGATTATTCCGATCAGATTTAAATTGTGTTTTTTAAGTATCGCAAGGAAGGAGGCCAGTGCACCGCTCTTATTGGCTATGTTAAGAGTGATGAAGTAGGTTTTCTCCTCCGGGTCCATTACGATTCTGGAGAGGTCTAGGGGACGCCGTACTTCGACTGATTGAGTCCACATTTCTATGTGGAGGGGAAAATGGATCTAGGCTTCTATTTATTTTTTTGGGTGTTTAGCCAATCATCGCGTTCCCACACTGTTCACGGCATTTTTCACGGCACTTTTCTATTATATACATAACTTTACGAACACTTTCAGGGGTAACAGGTAGGGGTGCTCCTTCACGTAGCGTTTTATAAAGTTCCTCGTAAAACAGCATTTCTCCAGGCTTAGCATTCTTGTCTAGAACCCATTCCTCTTCTTTCCAAGGTATTTCCTCCCAATTGTAGCTACGGTCCGGAGTGGGTCTGGTTTCAACCTGCCTTGGAGGAAGGTCCTCAGGGTCAAAATACTTCCATCTAATTGAATTCCCGTTTCCAACGAGGCCTCCCTGGGTCCCCATTATCAGCCAATAGTTCTGAGGATAAGCACATGCACGGGTAACCTCTATGTCGACAAGCGTGGATCCTGGCTCTCTAAGGATTATCTTAACATGGTCCTCCGCATCGCCAAGCGTTAGGGTTCTCTGGAGGTCGCAAAACTTTAATTCGAGCCCATCGCCCACGAGTTGAACAGCTTGGTCTATTAAATGAGAAGCATTATTGTTAAGCTCCCCTCCTCCAAACTTTCTCAAAGTCTGCCAGTCCCAACGCCTACCAAATGAGTGAAGGAGTATTTTCACAAGTACTATGCGACCCAGCTTTCCTGATCTAACTATCTCCTTAACTTTTAAGAAGTCCGGGCTGTACCTCTTGTTTTGGAAAACAGTTAGGATCCTTCCAGACTCTTTTGCAGTCCTTATCATCTCGTCTGCTTCAGCTAGGCTTGTTGCCATCGGCTTCTCGCACACGACGTTTTTCCCGGATTTCAGCGCTTCCATAGTTTGAAGAGCATGAAGGTGGCTCGGCGTAGCCACAACTACTAGTTCAACCTCTTCATCTCTTATGAGCCAGTTGAAATCGGAGTATGCTCTGCAACCGAACCTGTTCACAGCCTCTTTCCTTCTCCCCTCAAGCGGGTCGAAGACTGCAACCACGTTGTACATGCTGGAGCATTTCTCAAGGGCGTTGGCATGAATATCCCACCCGCTTCTCCCGAGTCCAGAGATCCCGACGTTCACCCGGCTGCTCATTTAAGAACCCCTCCGCAACGGCTCAGAACAGCCTTAAAAGATATCTTGCAAACTCGCGGACTCCTTTTTTAGGATCCTCCTTCTCCTCGTACTCGATCGAGATAAACCCGTTATAACCCTCATCCTCCAGAATCCTCTTAACCTTCTCATAGTCCACTCTAATGTTTTCAGAGACGCTTACCTTGCCATGAACATGTACAGCGTACGGGACTGTCTTCGCAATGTCTTCGTACGTAGATTCCCTATAGTTGCCAAGGTCTAGGTTAACCCTTAGCCATGGAGAATCAACACCCTCAATTATTCTTATCACGCTGTCCGCCCTAGCCGTTATGCCTCCGTGATTCTCCAAGGCTATCACAACACCGTTTTCCTCAGCGTATTTTACGCATCTCCTCAAAGCTCCTATCGTCCACAGTATTGCCTGTTCCTCAAAATACCCCTCTGGCACGTAGCCGCCGAAAACCCTTAGAGCGGGAGCACCCAGCTCACGGGCAATACTCGCTCCTTCCTCCACAGTCTTTATCATTCGCTCCCTTTCCATGGGATCCGGGTTACAGAAGTTCGTCGAGATTCCGGCGCAGGAGATTGGTAGTCCCCGTGAAAGTGCAATCCTTTTTAAATTCCTGAAGTATTGTGGTTCCCTTGAGGGAAGCCAGTAGAGGGTCATCTCCACCCCATCCAGCCCAATGTTATGAGCCTCCTCAATGAAATCCTCATAGCTCATTCTCCCATCCTTAAGATAATCCCTGTAAGAGTAGGCTGCGCAACCGATCTTTATCATTTCTCCTCGTGAACCTGAAAAAGACTATTTATGTTTTTCAAAGACTATAATCCTTCTCTGTTAAATACCGAGTGTCAGCCTGTTATGTTAATACCCGATTTTTCTCAGATAATTCCTGCTCTCCAGCATGCTTTTAAACGGGCTTCCTCGAGTCCAATCCTGTTCAACGACAACCCACTTCACGTTAAGCTGTGCCGCGAAGCTAAGTATGGCTGGAAACTCTATCGAACCCCTTCCAAGCTCTGAGAACCTCTTGTTCTTCATATCTTCCTCAGAGCCATCTTTAAGATGCAGGTAAACAATCCTCTCCCTATTGGTCTTAATGAACTGAAGCGGGTCTACTCCTCCGAATTTAACCCAGTAAGTGTCAACGCATAGTCCGACTAACTCCGGCTCAGTGTTCTGAATAATTATTTCTATTCCCTTCTGATTGTCAGCTATTTCATGCCCGTGATTATGGTAGCAGGTTTTAACCCCGTGCTCCCTGGAGATTTGCCCAGCCTTGTTTAAAAACTCTGCACACTTAAAATAATCTTCATCTAAGCCTTTTCCACCGGGGCCGCTAAAAGTCAAATATTCTCCTTCAAGCGTTTCTAAAAGCCTCGCTGCCTGTTCAACCTGCTCCATGTTTCCCACACCCATGTGCAACGCGACAAGCCTTAAACCGTTTTCCAGCAGAAGCCTTCTTTTCCTCATGGTGTCTGTAGAAAATATTTCGGGAGAGGCTTCTATACCCTCGTACCCGGCTTCCCTCGCCTCGTCCAGAACTTCTTTAAGGTTTTCCCGCGGTTTTGCTCCCCAGATGATTAGTTGAGCACCAACCTTCAAGCTGCCCATGCTTTTTCGCCTAAGCTTAAACGATATAAATCTTTCCAAGGTTTTCATGAGAAAGCTTAAATAGTTTTCAAAAGGCTTCCCGTCGACTTTGAGCATTGATGTTGAAAAATGGATTAAGAAGGTGAGTTCACAATTAGATCTTAAGAAGATCGATGAGGCGAGAAGCAGGATTGCCGCTACATGGAATTTTAAACAAGTGGAAACGCCTCCTTTAATCATTAACTGTCCCCCTCCGGATCCTTGGCCCTCCTTCAAATATTATGAAACATTCCACGATGTGGATAAGATGCTTCTGTCTCAACTAGCCTCAGTATACTCTCACGCCCTTCTTCAGGATGACGGCATGCCATGCGTAAGGGCTAATTACGGCGTAGGAATTATTCCGAACGGGTTTGGAAGCGAGGTGATCGTACAGTATGATTCTGACCAGATGCCGTGGGTTAAGGAGCCGGTTTTAAAGAAGGATCCTCCAGACTTGGGAGAGTTGAAGGATCCCTCGTCTCGTCAAAGCTTGATGACGCGCGTTATTGAAACCGAAGAGTATTTTGTTAAAATGCTTGACGGAACCGGGGTGAGAGTATATCTATGCGACACCCAGGGTCCTTTAGACGTCGCCTATCTCCTCAGGGGGCCAAAGCTCCTAAGCGACTTCTACCGTCACCCGGACTTTGCAAAGGAGCTCCTTGAAAGGGTTGCTGAAGTATACGTGGATTTCTCGGTTGAGCAGAAGAAAATAGTGGGGGAACCTCTTGGCCAGGGTTTCCATGGGACGCCTAACGTGTGGATGGATAAAGGCGGTGTTAGACTGTGCGAAGACGTGGCTGTTATGATGAACCCGGCTCAATACAGAAAGTTCTGCATCCCGGTTAACGAGTTTTCACTGAGACCGTTTAATGGAGGCATGGGTCACTTTTGCTGCAGCGAGGCTTCAGACGGCAGACAGGTTCTTGAACCAGTCTTGTCAAGCGGAGCCTTTAAAGCATTCTTCTTCGGAAGCCCAACCAAGTTCTACAGCTTAAGAGAAACCGTCGAATTGTTTCAAAGTAGGCGCGTGTGCCTAGTGTGGACTGACGGTCCCCAGGAGGGTGAGAAACCCGAGTCCTGGGTTAAACGGGTGTCGAATTCCCTTGAAGATAAAACGGGCATCATATTCTCTATAAGCGTGGAAAGCTTTAACACTGCACGCGAAATTCTTGACGAATGGAAAAGAGTATTCAGATAGTTAAAATCGTTGAAAAAAACAGAGTTTAACATTTTACCGCCAGTCTTCTCAAGTGTTTTCCTCTAAACCGGTTTGTTGAGGAGGTGGCCCTATGCGTATCGGCCTGCCTTCGCTGAGGGCTTGAGCAGTCTTTCTCCTAGCGCTCTGTAAAAGCCTCCATACGGTCCCTCTTGAGACCCCCATCCTCTCCCCTGCTTCCTCCTGCGAAAGCCCCTCTAGGTCAACGAGTCTCAGAGCCTCGAGTTCATCAGGCTCAAGGTAAACAGGATCCGGTTTTCCCCGTGTTCCCACGGGGTCTAGCCCGGTAATCGGTGGAATGGCCCCCAGCCATACTGGTTTAGGCATTCTTCCTCTTTGGCCATGCCTATGTCTCCTCCTATACATTGCTCATTAGCTTCCGAGCCGCAATATTTATATATTTGTGCACAGTCTCGTTATTCATGAAAATGTGCATAATCACAAAAATGGAGGTGAGTTTTAAAAATGAGGTATAGGCACAGGAATCTTTTCTACTTAACCGGCCTCCCCGGGTGCGTCAGGTTCGGCTTCTCTCCAAGATGGTTTGGGGCAGCTCCTGGAGGCATGCCGCCTGCACCCGCTCCACCTAGAATACCCTTCCCGCCGGCTTATAGCAGGGAGCAGGAGCGAATGATTCTTGAGCAGCAGATTAAGATCTTGGAGTCTCAGCTGGAAGCCGTTAGAAAACGGCTTGAAGAATTAAGCGGTAAAGGAAGCCAGTGAGTAGGGGAGTGACAATATGCCAATCAGGTTCTGCTGGTTCTGGTGGCTGGCACCGCCCTACTGGCATCCTTATTCTCAGCGCTTCTGGAGGCTATACCCATGGTTTCCACGGGCTCCGCGGGGAGCATGGATGCCCGGGCCACTGCTGTTTGCTTCACTCCCAGCGACTAGGGAGCAGGAGAGGCTTTTTCTTGAAGAACAGAGGAGGCTTATCCAGGAGGAGCTCGATTACGTAAACAAGAGGCTTAAGGAGTTAAGTAACTGTCTAGAATAAGTGTTCCTTGAAAAGGGAATAGGGGTGGTTCAAGACTGAGATCTGATAAGGAGTCCAGCAGGAGAATCGGTGAAAACCCTAGGGAATGGTCGATTAACAGTAAGACGTATATAGACATCGTGTATAGTGCAAGTATCTAAGCATGGTGATTCGGAATGAGGATTATAATACCTGTGGAGGATGATCGTGGCCTGGATTCCCGCTTATCCGAACACTTCGGCAGGGCTTCCTTCTTCATAGTCTTTGAGCTGGATGATGAGGGGAAGATCTTAAAGCAGGAGACTGTGCGCAATGAGGGTGAACATTTCGGAGGAACAGGACGGCCTGCTGACCGTATACTGCAACTTAAGCCTGACGCAGTAATCGCCTATGGGATGGGACCGAGGGCACTGGCCATATTCCAGCAGGCGAAGATAGCTGTCTTAAAAGCTAATTCAAACATTGTCAGAGACTTGGTTTCATCCTATGTTAAAGATGAGCTTGAAGAGTTGACTGAAGGTTGTCGTCAAGCCCGTCATAAACATTAATCCGCGAGTCTTCTGCTAAGTTTATAAGTTGAAACCGTGGGCTATGTTAAGCAGCAATGCGGGAAGACTATGCTTGGAACCGTATTATTCTGGAGGCTTACGGTATCTCTAAGGATCTAGGGGTTCCTGCAATAGAGATGGACGACGGCTACGTGCTTTTCTCAACAGCCTTTCTGACGGCTATACGGTTTGGATGTTTGAAAGCCATGGACGCTGGTGCGGGCGTAGGTTTTTCAACAGTATGGATTGCTAAAGCTCTTTTAGAGTCAGGGGTTGATGGTAACGTCTACGCTGTTGAGAAGAGTATTCGAAGATTTAGAAGGCTCAAGGAGCTTGTCGGCAAGCATCGTTTGGAGCATCTAATCACGCCGGTTAACGGCGACGCGTTGGAGTATGTCAGGAAAGTCGATGAGCTGAATCTAGTCTTCATGGATATTGAAAAGGAGCAATACTTAGAGTTTTTCAACCTGATTAAGAGCAAGATTCTTATAGGCGGAGTGATGCTTGCACACAACGTTAAGCATCCGTATGGCACCATAGCGGGCTTTCTAAACGAGGCTTCTGGCGGAATGTGGAGAACCGTTATAGTGCCTACTGGGGCAGGGGTCTCTATAAGCATTAAAATGGGTTAAGACTGTAAGACAGGTTTTCTGGATGATTCCCTGATGCTTTCCTCAATTGCTTTAACGATGGCTACTGGCTCAAGCATCTCTTCTCCTGAAAGGATCCACCGCTTGTTGTCAAGCATCTCCTTAATCCTCATCATCCCCTTCTTGTAGCAGTCCTTGGAGTCAACCTTGGCTGAGAAATGGGTTTTCTTAGTTAGGCCTTCCAGTGAAAAAACATAGGGCATTTCAGGTGCGATCTTTACTGTTCCAATCAGTTTCTCGTGAAACAGTGTCGCAACTATGTTTTTATTCTTCACGGTTGCATAGATCTCTCTCACCCCTGTTCCCGCAACCTCGTTAAAAATCTCTGCGCAATGCACTCCGTAGAAGATTAATCCGCCATACTCGCTTTCAAGGTCTCCCGGGCCTAGTACGCTTAGGAAAACCGGCTCCTCGTTCTTAAAAATTTTTTTAAGCTCTTGCACAGCATCCGTAAACCTCAGGGTCGAAAAGCTCGTTAAAAGGGTTTGTTTCTCCTTCGCCAACTCGATGATTTTTTCAGCGTCTGCTACCGTGGCTGCTAGAGGCTTATCCACGAAAACCGGAATCCTGTTTTCTATGAACGGCTTAGCGTATTCCAGGTGTAGCCCGCCGTGTCTAAACTCTACAAACGCGACATCAATGTTTCCAATCATCTCGTTTACATCTGAAACAATGTTTTCAATACCGCCTTTCTCCGCGACCTCTCTATTCCGCGCTTCGTCGAACCCGAAGAGGTGGGTTGCTTTGAAACCCGGGACGTAATTTTCCCTGTCTATGCCGTTCGCGATCTGTGAAAAAGTTATCGCGTGAGAATTGTCTGACCCAACTATTCCTATCCTGTAAACCATGTGGGCGGGTGAGTGGAACGACTTTATAAGTTTTTCAGAATCACTGTTTTTTCAGCTTGAACAGGAAGTGGCAGCATTCATCTCCTCTCATTAAAAGCTTGTCTCTAACCAGTTCTATCCCATGGTTAAATCCTTTCACAACATAATGGTCGCCGCTGCAGATCATTTTTTCACCCACATCGGATGCGTTGAACTTTTTAAAGATTTCAGCGTGGATGCACTTCTTAACGATAACTTCCAAGGCCTCTTCGCTCTCCTCTAAAACCTCGAATTCATGAGCCTCCTTACTGAATAATGTTAGAAAGTATCTGGGAGTTTTATCCTTTGCCTCTATGCCTCTCTTCCTCCATTCCTCCTCAATCCTTCTGTTCCTCCAGTCTACCAAAACGTCCAGCGCCTCTTTACCAAACTCTTTCTCAAGAATCCGGCTCATCATAATTAAAGAAAAATCTCTATAATATCTTAACTCGCTCATTTCTAAGCCTAAACGGCTCTTCTCTCTATTAAATCTTTCTTAAGGGGAAGCATGATTCCCCGCAATATTTCTTAAGGATGGTTTCCCGGAAACCCTGCGAAACTTTAAACCCGTTCGATCGGCTTTTTCCCATCCCCTTATGCAGAAGAATTAAATAGTTTTCTCTCCCAATAGACGTGGATCCGTGATGGAGGCTGGAAGCATAGTTGCAGTCAGAAACCTTGTTAAACGCTTCGGGGATCTGGCGGCTGTAGACGGGGTTTCGTTAAGAATTGAGAAGGGTGAAGTATTCGGGCTAATAGGTCCAAACGGTGCTGGCAAGACCACTATTCTAAGAATAATGGCGACACTCCTCCTGCCGACAAGCGGCTACGTCAACATACTTGGGTATGACGCTGTCAAGGAGGCTGGTAAAATCAGGCCTTTCATCTCGTACTTGGCTGAGGACGCTGGGACATATAGAAACCTGAGCGGCCGCGAATACTTGTCCATAGTGGCAAGGATATACTTTGATTCGGATACTGAGGCGTCTAAAGCTGTTGAGGAGGCGATAAGAATCTCAGGGCTGGGTGACAGGGTTGATGATAGGATGAAGACTTACAGCAAGGGGATGAAGAGGAGGCTCCAGATAGCGAGAGCATTAATGACAAAGCCGAGGCTAGCGATATTAGACGAGCCTACTGCAGGCCTAGACGTTTTTCACGCGAAACACATAAGGGAAGTTGTTAGCAGACACGTCAAGGAAGGTGGAACAGTGGTTCTTTCAAGCCACAATATGCTTGAGGTCGAATACTTGTGTACTAGAGTTGCTTTCATACATCGTGGGCATGTAATTTTTGAAGGAGCACCGGAGGAGATTAAAAATGAACTCGGAGCTTCGAATCTTGAAGAGGCATTTATCGAGGTGACCAGTAGATGAGGAAGCTTGTTTCACTGGTTGAGAAGGAGGTTAAGGATCTTCTAAGAGACCCCAGGATATACATTGGCCTGGTTGTTCCCGTGGTACTGATGCCGCTACTGGGTTTTCTCATGTCCACATCGATGAGCAGCTCTATTGAAGCCGGGGCTAAGGGTTTGAAAATAGCTGTACTCGACTACGATAAGACCGTGTTAAGCAACGCCTTCCTAAACCTTTCTAGGAGCCTAGGGGCGGATGTTAAGAGTATTAACGTTGCTGACATTGAAACCGCGGTCGGTGAAGCGAGAAACCTCGGTTCAACCGCTTTGATAGTTATAGGCAGAGGGTTCGAGAATGATCTGGTTAACTTCAGGAGGGCAAGCGTTGAAGTATACGTTGTAATGGAGACCATGAGCCTAGGCTCAATAGGCGCATACTCTGCCGTTGAAGGATTATTGAGCGTGTCCTCGAAGATTTTCAGCAACATGTTGATCTCTAAGCTTAACCCAAGCATTTCTCCCGATGTTGTTCGCGAACCGTTCAACGTTTCGACGCGCTCAATACTCAAGGATAAAATAATCGAGGTTCCTCCTCAAGTACTTTTCAACCAACTCTTAATGGGGTACAGCATTATGATTCCGCTGCTGCTTTTAATGCTGTCAATTACTGTCGTCCAGTTTGCTGCTACTGCAACCGCGGTTGAGAATGAGGAGAAAACCCTGGAGACTCTCTTGACTTTCCCGGTGACGCGCTACGACATCCTTCTGGCTAAGCTGCTAGGCTCATCCATCCTGGCTGTAATCGGGAGCATCCTTTTTACAGGAGGGTTCATCCTATACTTTAACAACATGCTCGCCATGTCTGGTTTCAATTTTCCAGTGGGAGACGTTTCACAGCTGCTTCCCTCACCCCCGCCTGAGAGCTTCATTCTTCTCGCTGTCAGCCTGATTCTCGCGATACTTTTCGTAACGTCTCTCGGAGTGGCGATCGGAGCATTAAGCAGCGACGTCAGGATGGCGAACTCTCTCCTCGGAGTGATAATAGTTCCGATAATGGTGCCCTCATTCCTGATGATGTACGGGGACCTCAGCACACTACCTCTATCTCTTAAACTTCTAGTGTACGCTCTGCCAACATCCTATCCCATAATGATCGCTAAAGACATGGTTATGACGCCAATATCCTTAGAAGCCATTCTCGGAATCCCGTATTCTGCGGCCCTAACGGTTCTCGTCCTCTACGCTACGAGCATGCTACTGGCGCCGGAGAAGCTCTTGACGATTCAATACAGGCTGAGGCTCAGGGGTTCTAGGAGACGACAGATCAAGGAGCTTGAAACCAGTCTACAGTGACTTTTTAGCCGTCTCTTCCATCCAGCATTTTTAAGCGACGCGTGGGAAACCAGTGGTTAGCACCTCGATGCGCCAGGTAATCTTAAATCGGTGTTTGCAAAGTGCCAAATGTGGGAAAACCAAGCATAGTCAAGCTCGGCACCATTGACTGCGACATGGTGGAGACGACGCCGATAGTCTTTCAGAATAGGCTTTACCGCTTCGAATATGTGCGCTCAAACTACAAACCGAATAAAACAGGCATCCCGTTCTTCCGTTTCATCGACGTCGACTCCGGAGAATCGACCCCAGCTTTCGCACACGGTTTCCACTTGGGTAGTGCTTACGTGGATGATGATAGGGTATTCGTCTACGGTGTTGACGCTTGGGGCGGTTCAAAGATTAAGGTTTTCTGGAGCAGGGATTTGAAGGAGTGGCGCTCGGAAGACGCGCTCATCCTTCCCGGGTGTGGAATCTACAACAACTCTCTCTGTAGGAGTCGCGATCACTACATAATGGCGATCGAGCTGGGGGAGCCTGCGGGGCTAGTTGGCGTTAGGTTTACGATCTTCTTCGCCGAGTCGGATGATCTGCTTAAATGGAGTATGCGCCCGTTTAACGAGGCCTTTTCAAAAGACCGGTATACTGCTTGTCCTGCAATCCGCTGGCTGGATGGATACTATTATATGGTTTATCTTGAGCAGACACTGGGATTGACGTATGAGCCGTATACTATCCGTTCGAGAAACCTTGTTGACTGGCAGAGCAGTCCTTTTAATCCAGTTATGCGTCCCTCAGCCGAAGACAAGAAGATTGCTAGCGAGAGGCTTACTGCTGAGCAGAGAAACAGGATTGCTAATGCTGTAAACATTAACAACTCTGATCTGGATTTCTGCGAGTTCAACGGGAAGACAATTATATACTATAGCTGGGGGGACCAGAGGGGTACGGAGTTCCTAGCCGAGGCTGTTTACGAAGGCGGGCTGGAAGACTTCTTCAGATCCTTTTTCAGACAATAGTTAGGTTTCGAAGAAGGGAAAGAATTCTCCTACAAAACTTAATAATGAGCATCGAAATTATTAAATTCAGGGAAATAGTGCGGAGGAGGCGTATGCTGCATGAAGGCTGGTTATGCGAAGAGAGACGTAACGCCTCCCATAGGGTTGCGACTGGGTGGTTATGCGCACAGGTTCGGCCGTTCTTCTCAAGCTGTCCACGATCCCCTTATGGTCAGCGCCATACACATCGGGTCGTATGGTGAGGATGTGCTCCTAATACATTGCGACGTGCTCGGAGTCTACAGAAGCTTCGCAGACAACATTAAGAGGGCTATTCAAGAAAAGGTTGGAATAGGCTCAAGCCGAATATTTTTGACAACAACCCATACTCACTCTGGGCCTGAGACGATCACTCCTATGTGGCCGAACACGTTCCCCTACACTAGCGAGGAGAAAAGGGTTTTAAGCCAATGGGAGGCTTTCTTCGCGGAAAGCATTATCGAGGCTGCTATAGAAGCATGTGAAAAGTCTACGCCTGCCTCCATCGGATTCGAGACTGCTCTAGTCCCAAGCATGACCTATAATAGGACGTATAAGAATGGTGTTATAGATGAACGCATGCCTTTCATGCTGATCAAGAATAGAGATTTTAAGATTGTTTTGACGAATTATTGCTGCCACCCTGTTTGCAACACCGATCTCGGTGTCTCTGCAGACTACCCTGGAGAACTGTATGCTAGGATGCTTGGAAACGGGTTTGAAGTTTTTTTCACAACGGGTTCAGCAGGGGACATTGATCCTGTCGAGAAGGGTAGGGGTTTCATATCGAAAATAGGTTTAAGCATGCAGCACGCGTTGGAGAATGCTTTGGGAGACGCGGTTGAACCAGCCCACGATGAGGTGAATGTTCAGAATAGAATTCTCAGGCTGAAGCTTAGGGATCCGCCTTTTTTCAGCGAAGCTAGGAGAAAGTTCTTAGAGCAGTATGAGCTTTGCAGGAACCGGCTGGATAACCAGGAGTGTGTCACCAGCCTTCTTTACGCGGATGAGGAATACGAGGTTGCTAAAGAAGGTAAGAAGTCGGTTGAAACACTTATTCAGACTTTAACCATAGGGGGTGAAGTTGTTTTAATATCTATCCCCGGAGAACTATTTGTGGAATTCGGGCTGAGGATGTGTGAGGCGGCTTGTTCGATGGGGTATAGGTCTGCTATAATATCTACTTATTCAGAGGATTATATTGGCTATATTCCTGATAAAGAGGCTTTTGAAAAAGGATCTTACGAAGCCCGGCTCGCACGCTGGAGTAGAGTAACGCCTGACGCTGGCGACCAGATTTTTCAAACCGTTTTGGACTGCCTTCTCTCATCTAGAAAGAGTATGTGAACCCTCTGTTTTCAGAGTAGCCATCCTAATCTCAAATCATACTGTTGAACCCGTTTTCCTTAGCCTGTTAGGGTCAATCCTAGCTAGTTTACCGTAGTATTCCCTGTCAAACCTCTCTAACTCCTCCGGCATTTTAGACCATGCTTGCGCCGTTCGCCATATCCGAACATGGTTTCTAAGAGCTGCATCAATATCTTGGGAGGTTGGGACAACATTATGATATCCAGGTAATCCCATCGAACCATAGTAACACCAGAGGCCCACAGCATTATGAATCTGATAACCACTGACCGTGTAGCGAAGGAATTCTTCACGCTCCAAACCTTCGCGTCCAGCTTCTCCTCTCAACACATAGTCTGCATAAGCGTGTGCAAACGGCAAGTACACGCGGCAGGTGCCGAATGGTTCGGTGCTTGAGTGTAGATAGAGCAGTCGGTCGCCAAGAATAGATCGAGCTCTTCGAATCAAGTAATATCCTGGGCGGAAATCCTCCCTGTGGCCGCACCATCCGTCGAAGTAAAGACCGTCTACTTTATACTCCTTCAGAATCCTTCTCATCTCCGAGAACAAGTCTGGAGCGTTCGAGTAATACGGGCTGAAATAAACTAGAAACTTCATACCGTTTCTCCGGGCTTCCTCCCTGACTCTTGCAAACTCCGTCGGGTCCGCTGGCACAGGATGATCAGTTTCCCACGGCTTAGGATGCTTGTAATCCGAGCCAGGTGGATCCTCAGCCCATTCAGGAGCGTCAGAAGCCCAGCCTTCATGTATAGTGAACACTCTGCAATATTTCGCGTCGCTTCTAATAATCTCGTCAGAGGGATATGGCTCCTCCAGGGTTCCTTCATGAGCCAATGATTCCGAAAGCCTTTTCAAATCGATTTCTCTGGGTGGACATATCGAGACCCAGAGTTCATCCCACCTGGCTAAATGCGTCTGCACCATCCACGACTCGGATCTTAGACCTGTTGCCTCCGTCCGCCGTGTCGGAATGCTGAAAAAACCGCATCCACCTAAGGGGTCTAAAAGGAGTCTATTACCATTAATTTCCTGGGCGTAATGTGGGAGAAAATGACCGTCAAAAGCAAGCTTAAGATGCTGCTTTGGAGAAAATATGATTAAAGAATCACCTTGTACAGTCAGCTCGAGACCCTTTCCTTCGAAAGTGCATCTGAACCTGGTTTTTCTAGAGACCCTCCATGGAGACAGGTGATCCGGCAGCCTACAGCTTAACAACTTACGTTCAACACCGATGCGTTGCTCAACTTTAAGCCGTCCACTGTCTTCCAGCGTTAGACGCATCCCTGGAGTTAATACCTCAAACCCTCCACAGGTGCTTTGTAGACTCTGAATACTCATCCCCATAAGAACCTCGTCCCCCGCATCGAAATCCATGGCTGTTTTCCTCGCAGTCTTTAATTAAAGGTTGCTCGCGGCAAGCATGCTACGGCTTCTGACGGAAGCCTTTACACGGGTTGAAGCAGACCCTCACGCTTCAATAGTGCGTCAAGTGTTTTAATCGTCTCCCGGCTACTCAGGCTCCAGGCAACCCCTTCTCCATCTTCTGCTCAAGCTCATCCCAGAGATACGTGATCGTCTCACGCTTGCCGAGGGCTACTTCAATAGCTTGCTGTATATCCGGGTCGTAGGCTGGGCAATAGTCGACGAAGACCCCCCTGTCCCTGTAATCTTGAAGACACCTGCCTATGATAACGTTTATCCTGCCCTCTACGGGTTTAGCACCCCTGCCGATAACAATCGCCATCTTAGGTCCTTTCGCAATATTCTTCACGCCAATCTTTTTTATCGCTATGGATAGCTTTTTCTCGCAGCCTGAGCAGACATCCCCCTGGACTAGCTTAACGTTCCTAGCCTGTTTAAGAAGCCTTGCAGGTTTCGCGAGCGGCATTACAAATATTTTTCTCGCGGCTTTTCCATCTTTAACAAGCTGGTCGAGAGTTGTTCCAACAAGCTCTATTTTCTTTGGATCTATCTCTCCCAAGCCGAGTTCATGGGCATATCGAATATGCTCGATACTCGTCGGGTTGAAACCCATTCTGAGGCAGGCTACGGCGTCTGTGGCAACAGGGTCATCACCGGCTATTATAAGCCCCAGCGGGAAAGCATCGCTGTATCCAACGCCTATTAAACCCTCTATAATAGTTAGCCTCACGCGTAGAATTCTGTTTAGTTCAGCAAGAGTCCAATTCAGGCTGTTTAGGTGGCCGAGCCGTCGCTGCGTAGGCCCTATGACACCCCACATGTTTTTCAATCCCAGTGTAACGTTGCACAGTCCATGGTGCTTCATGGCTGGAAGGCTTATGATAAGATCAGCGTCCATGACTGTCTTAGCAATCCTTAGCGTAGGACAGCCTCTCGCATTCGGGACCTCTACTGTTACCTGCTCGTCCCTACGGAAGTCAACGAACTTGGCTCCAGCTTTCTCAACAACCTCTCTTATCCGCATCTTCTCGAAAACCTCGCTAGACCTTGTTCCGACTAGAGGATTCTCGCCGACGATAACGTCGCACCCAATATCCCTGAATAGTTTCGAAACCGCATATATTACTCGTGGGTCAGTGGCTTCAACATCCGTCACGTTCAGAATATTCGGCTTCACAACCACCTTGTCACCCTGCTTCGCGAAGGACTCTGGGCCGCCGAGCAGCTCTATGCTGCGCTTAACGCCGTTGAAAACATCCTCGTCGAAGCATTTTCGCGGAACCTTTACAACAGAGACTTTCGCCAAGGTCAGCACCCTGCTGGACAGAGGCTTCGTCAAGCTTATTTAAAGATTCGTCGCTGTTTCGAGTAAGCCTTAATACTGAACGAGTTTCCTTTTGCTTAAATGTCGTCGGGAAAGCTTGATGTCTAGAGGTTGGTGAATGAGAGTTTTGACGAGAAGCTTCCTAGGCGCACCGCTATCCTTGTGAAGGAGGAGGATTTCTCCCTTTCATTCGCATACCCTTCTGAATCCGGCTCTATCGGTTAGCTCTTGGACAATAGGGAGGAAAAGACTTATCAAGAGTCTCCCCTCGCCACCTTAAAATTCGGAGAATACAGTTTTCCTGACCTGTCTGGAAAAAGGCTGGCTAAGAACACGTTCTACTTTAAAACAATGGAGTATCAACCCTCCCTTGTCAAGAGGGAAATAGTTTTTTCAAACATTGGGGTGGAGGCGACTGAGCTGTTCGGCCAGTGTCCGAAGGGCGGCTTCTTCTGGAGGATTATGCTTGAAGCCAAGTACCACCCGCCGTAGCGCGCGCGGTTAAAAATTTAACGTGACTTGCTTTCGACACTTTTTACAGGCGTGTTTACCCATTAGGAAAAACATTTATGCTTGTCGGAGGTTTAAAGAGCATGGTTTTCTCAGCCAAGGGGAAGGAGGATCGTGGTCTAATTCTGAGCAACAATAAGGTTGAAGTAGTTTTCAACCCTGAAAGCGGTGGGATAAACCAGATAGTAAACAAGAGTGTTTCAGCCAAGTACCTGAAACATTCCTCTGAGCAGCTTGTTTACGTTTGGTTCCTCCAGAAGGGTAAGAAGTCTCTTGTTTACGCGAACGATGACGAGCCATTCAGAGCGGTTTCGTCAGGACCTGAAACCTTTAGGGAAATACGTTTGAACAAGGATGGTTCACGCTCCTCCGTAGAGGTTCTTCACAGGATTGAACACGTGGATGTGAGATGCAGGTTTACGCTTGAAGATGAAAGCCCGCTTCTGTTCTGTGATGTTGAGGTAGATAATACTCTCGATCCAAGATGTTCAGAGGATGTTGTCGGAGTAGGTTTCCCACAGTTGAGGGGTATCTGTATCGGTGAGCGCAGCGATGATGACACGCTGGTTAGGCCAAACCGCTTCGGAGAGAAGATCAGAGACCCGGTTGGAAAATGTGGAACATACTCTAGAACGCTGCTTTACGGAGGCTTCGCCTCAATGATGTGGATGGATATTTACGATGAAAGCGCGGGGCTCTACATCGCCAGTTACGATAGGGAGCTGATACTTACCGCATTGGAGTCAACTCCTGACTGTTACCGGGGGACGATGAGCCTTGGCATGAGGAAATACGCCTATGTCCCTGTGGGACACTCCTGGAGGTCAAGCCCGTTCGTAATCGGGGTGCATCAGGGGGATTGGCACTGGGCTGCTGACAGGTATAGGGAGTGGGCTGAGTCCTGGATGGTGAAGCCCAATATTCCTGAAAAACTGAAATGGAGCGACGGTTGGTATGGCGTACATTTCAAGGCTGGGGGAGAGATAAAGTTTAGCTTCAAGGATATTAGAGACCTTTTCGAGGATGCTCAGTATCTTGGCCTAAACCATGTTCAGTTATGGGGTCAAATGGTTGGGGATGGCTGCTGCTACAGGTTTTACTATCCGGATCCAAGACTAGGTACGGTTGAAGAGCTTAAGCAAGCAATATCACTGGTAAAAAGTAAGGGCGGTACAATAGGCTTCTACTTCAACATTCAAGCATTCTCACCCTCCGTAAGAGAATATCTTTCTGCAAGAGGCATCAGTATTCCCGAATCCGAGAAGACCCCGGACTGGATGGGCGAGTTCAGGAATTATGCTCAAACTAACTTCGACGGCTCGGCGACCGTACAGTATCCTGGAAGAGAGTTTGAAAACGATGGTTTCAGGATAATGTGCACATACTCCGAGGGCTGGCAGAAATACTTGGCCCACTGGGTTGTGGAAAAATACTTGAGGGAGTATGGTGCGAACTTCGCCTACATAGATCAAACTTTTTCACCGCCGGTTTCCTACTGTTTCAACTTTGCACACGGCCATAGGCACCACGGGTGCTCGGCTCAAGGGAGAGTTGAAACAATACGGAGGCTTTCAAACGAGGGTCGGAAGCTTAGCCAAGAATTCGGCCTGTGCATCGAGGGAAACGGGGATTCCGTGGGGCAATATTGCAGCCTCCATCTCTACACTAGTTTCTCAAGCCAGACTATGCATCCTGCTCCGGAAGTTTTTGCATACACTTTCCCAGACTATATTATAATCGACGGCTTCGCTAACCCTCCTGTAGAATGGATAGGCAGGTGCTACTACCCGGATATGGATGGTGAAGCAGGCTTGGAAGACCTTGTCAACAGGGTCTACCTGCTCGGGTTCAGGTTTGACGTTACACCGCTTCCACCAGGGTCAAGGATTAAGAGGGGTGAACCATTAACCGAGCATGTTAGAAGACTTATAGCTCTCAGAAAGAGGGTGAAACAACTACAGTACGCTTCAAGATTCATGGATGACCTAGGCTTGAAGTGCGGCTCTGAGAAAGTTGTTGCAAAGGTCTTTAAGGACTTAAAAGGGAGAAGGGTTTTGATCAACCTGATCGACTACAGGCCTGAGAAAAGCAGGTTCCTGATCGAGGTTGATACTGACCTCTATGATCTTGCGGGTGAAGTGGCATGTAGACTCTACGGGGTTGACGGTCAGGAGGCTGGGCTCAAGGCTAAGCAGAATCGTGGGAAGCTGCTGGTTGAAATCCCGCCTTTCAAGGGTAAGGTTGCAAGCATTATTATTGAAAGCCTTCAATAATCATCAAGCAGATTAGTGATTTGCTTAAACATGTTCGCTTACCCTCTTTATGCCAAGATGGTTTGCAACATTTCTTATAGCATCATCCATGTTAATATACTTGAACTCGGCGAACCTTCCAATCGGCTCAACATCAATCCTGTTGAAGAAGTCCCTTATTCTCCCCACGCACTCCTCGTAATGCGAATCCAGAATGGGGTATGCATACCTGTTTTTGAAGACGTTCCTATAGATAACCTTGTCCTTAGAAAATATGTTAAGCCTATCCAGCTCCTCAACCACCATTTTTGCGATCTCCTCGCTGCTCGTCCTTAGTAGAGGATCGTCAGGCTTAACAGTTATCTCTGCCAGTATGGATGACTTGCCTCCGGGAGCGTTTTCCGGGCTGAAGTTAGAGGGGAAGCTTACCCTATGCGGGTGAATATCCCTATCCGGAATATACAGCCAGCTTAAACCTTTCACGTTAAGCTCCTCCAGCCCTATTGCAACTGTGACCAGAGAGTTAAACCTAAGCTTCTCAACGTCACTCTTCACACCTTGGGGTGCGTCAAATACTCTAACAGCATCGTGCAAAGGCATTGTCGAGACAATCCTGTCGAAGACTTTCTCCACAGAACCGTTTGACACAACCCATTCGCCGGATTCTTTTCTAGCATGCTTGACTTCGAAGCCTGTTAAAACTTCGCCACGCATCCTGTTCTGCAGAGAGTTCACGAGCGACTGAATCCCTCCCTTCCTAGGGTAGTGGAAGAAAAGCTGGTGGACATATCCTTCAGAGCCTATTCCTAGAGAAGCCTTAACAACATCAATCACCCTCGGATTGGGAATCCTGCCGACGAAACCAAGAGACATGTCCTCAACACTCATCTTCCAAATCTTCTCATTATAAGGTATCAAGTATTTCTCGGAAATAGCCCTTCCAAGAGAACTGTAGAAGAACTCCCTGAGGTTCCTCGGCTCACGCTTTCTCCTTATTCTAGCATAGAGGAAATGTAGCATGCATGAAAAGTTCTCCAGCAACGGCAGGCTGCTCAAGCCGTTTTCAAAAGGGTATTTCACAAGCCTGCCCTTATAAAGTATCGCGGTATTCCTCCTGTTACCAACACTATTATCCTCTAAAAGGCTGAGCATGAAGCTTAGGACATCAGCATCCTTGGAGAAAATTACATGGGAACCGCCAACGTCGAAAGTGAACCCTTCTTCAACAACACTCCTCATCAAACCCCCGGGAACACGGTCTTTTTCAAGAACCGTGACATTGAAACCCATCCGGGAGGAAAAATAAGCGTAAGCCATCCCGGAGAGCCCGCCGCCTAGAACACCAATTCTCGCGCCTCCATGTTTCACAGTCCTAAAGATCATCTTCCCTATTCCACAATGCTTGTTAAACGTAGTAGCCTGAGTGAGGCTCCCTACGCTGGCTCGGTTGAGGTGGGTACTGATCCTTGATCTCCCCGATCATCTTCTCAAGCTCCGCTACGTGTTGGTTCAACCATTTAGAAAGCTGCTTTAAGGCGACTGGCGTAAGGATTACTTCAACCCTAATCTCCCTGCTGACGGTGGGAGGCTGGGTTGGCTCCTCAGGATGATTCACAACATCGTTGAAGAAGGCGATTCTGAAATCAAACCCGTTAAAGCCTCCTATCGCGCCCGTAGCATATATTCTTACAAAGTCCTCGGCATACTTGATCTTAACCGGTATTCTTATTTCGGTCATGCTAACCGTTTTTCCATTCCGCGCCGCTCTTAATAAGAATTTGCCAAAACTTTTTTCTTAAATTCCAGATGTTTATCGCGTAGAATGGACATGGCTTCCATAATGCTTAAATTAGAGGACTCTAAATACTGAAGACGATGTAAAATGGGTGCACCTCGCAAAATAGGGGTTGCATTACTGGGTTATGCGTTTATGGGCAAGGCGCATTCTCATGGTTTTAAAAGCATGCCTCACTTCTTCTATCCTCCGCCGGCAATACCCGAGCTGGTCGTGATATACGGTAGGACTGGGGAAAAGGTTAGGGAGGCTGCGGTAAACTACGGGTTTAGGAAATACGTTACTGACTGGAGGAAGGCTGTTGAAGACCCTGAAGTCGAGGTGGTTGACAACTGTCTTCCGAACAACATGCATGTGGAGCCGACTGTTGAGGCTATCGAGAAGGGTAAGCACGTTTTATGCGAGAAGCCTCTCGCAAGAAATGGTGAGGAGGCGAGGATTCTGAGGGATGCTGCTAAGAAGGCTGGGGTTAAAACAATGGTTGCTTTCAACTACAGGTTTGTCCCGGCGGTTCAGCTTGCTAGGCACATAGTTAAATCAGGCATGCTTGGGAGAATATATCACTTCAGGGCGAGGTATCTGCAGGACTGGATTGTTGACCCAAACTTCCCTTTGGCTTGGAGGCTTAGGAGTGAGGTAGCCGGGAGCGGTCCCCTAGGCGACCTTGGGAGCCACATAATAGACCTTGGAAGGTTTATTGTTGGAGAATTTAAGTCGGTAATGGGCATGGTTAAGACGTTCATCGAGGAAAGGCCGCTTCCTGAGGATCCGAGTAGGAAGGGCAGAGTAACGGTTGACGATGCCTTCGAGGCTGTTATAGAGCTTGATAATGGGGCAATAGGCACGCTTGAGGCATCCAGGTTTGCAACCGGCCGGAAGAACTATAACAACTTCGAGATTAATGGGGAGAAGGGTTCCATAGAGTTCAACCTGGAGCGGCTGAACGAGTTGAAACTGTACTTGAAAGAATGGGAGGATAAGGCGATAGGCGGCTGGAATACCATTCTGGTTACTGAGAAGACTCAGCCCTACATAGAAAGATACTGGCCATCGGGCCATATCATAGGATGGGAGCATACTTTCATAAACGAAATATACCACTTCATCAAGTCAGTGGTTAAGGATGAAGATATTGCTCCTCTTGGAGCGACTTTCGAAGACGGTTATAGGAACAACGTTATCATGGACGCCATATTGAAGTCGGCTGAAACAGGTAGAAAGATAGAAGTCTCGTTCTAATACGAGTTATTTTTCCAGCTCTCTCCCATTCCATTATTTTTCCTTTTATGAATCAATCATCATGCTAGGAAACACTCTGTTCGAAAAACTGTACAGCATGTTCTTCCTTTAAGGCATCTTTTCTAAAAAGTCGAACAACACAATGTTTAACTAATATCACCATGAGTTTTCCTCAGCAATGGACAGAGGAAGATTATGGATAATTGGGGTAGCACTCATCATTATTGCTGTGGTGCCGCTCGCAGCAATGTTCCTTCCCTACCCATACTCTCCGACTCAACCCCCGCAGGCAAACGAGGCTGGTTCAACGCCGCAGGGGATTCTGGAGGTAGTTAGGGCTAATAATCGGTTTGCCTTCAAGCTTTATTCTGAGTTAGTTAAAACCGAAACAGGTAATGTTTTCTACTCTCCCTACAGCATCTTCTCCGCTCTGGCAATGACGTACGAAGGTGCGAGAGGAAAAACCGCGGAGGAGATGAAAAACGTGTTCAACTTCCCAGAAAGCAGTGTGTTGAGGCCGAACTTTGCAGCGATCTATAACCGTATTAATAGGGCTGCTGAAGAATACGAGTTGAGGACTGGAAACGCACTCTGGACTCAGAAGGACTATCCGTTCCTCGAAGAATATTTGAAGACTGTTGAGAAGCATTACGGTGGGAAGGCTGCAGCCTTAGACTTTATTCATGAAGCTGAGAAGTCGCGTGAAACAATCAACGCCTTCATAGAGGAGCAGACGAATCATAAGATTAAAGACTTGATCCCTCCTGGGGTTCTCGACGAGCTTACGCGGCTCGTTCTGACCAATGCTATCTACTTCAAAGGCGACTGGAAGATAGCGTTCAACGAATCCCTAACCGTGGAAGAGGATTTCTGGGTGGCTCCTGATGTAAGCGTAAAGGTTCAAATGATGCACATGTGTCCCAATGAAACAGTAAGGTTCAACCACGTTGATACAGGTGATCTACAAATCCTAGAGTTGCCGTACAAGAGTGGGAATGTCTCGATGCTGATAATACTGCCGGAAAACATTGAGTCTGCAGAGGCATCTTTAACACCGGAGAAGCTTGAAGAGTATAAGGCTCAAATGAGGGAGGAGAGGATGGGCGAGATCTGCCTGCCGAAATTCGACGTTGAAACCAAATACTTTATGCGAGAGACTTTAAGCAACCTGGGAATGCTCACCGCGTTCACCGGGGAAGCAGACTTCTCAGGAATGACTGGCGGAAGAGACTTGTTCATCAGCCAGGTTATTCACCAAGCTTACGTTAAAGTTGATGAGAAGGGGGCTGAGGCTGCAGCCGCAACAGCTGTAGTCATGAAGCTAACCTCTGTACCGGAGGCTAAAGTCTTTAGGGCAGACCGCCCGTTCATCTTCATAATTCAGGAGAAGCAAACGGGGATCATTCTCTTTATGGGAAGGGTTAGCAATCCTACAGTGTGAAACATTGGAAACCAGCTTTTTTAACTGTTCTCAATCTAGTGTAGCGAGTTGCACTGGCCAAAGAAGAGCGCCGTTTGAACCTGCTTTCTTCTTTAAAGACTAAAGCATTCTTATTTAACCATCTCGCCTTAAATAAAGATTAAAGCTTTTCAACAGCCTTAAGCATATAGGAGGGGGTTTGGGAAGACGAGGCAAGATTATTTTAATACTGCTGGCGGCCGCTCCTGTTTTACTCTGGTTTCTAGCATCCTTTCTCAATAATACCGGTCCAAGGGTTACTAAAGAGTTTCAAAAGATGGGTACTGCAAAGATCAGGATTGTTAACGATGAGAACCAGGTTCTGGAGCTTGATGTTAGGGTTGCGGATGAGCCTGACGAGCGTGCAGCAGGCTTCCAGAACATCAGCAGAAGTATCCTGGAGCAGACTCTGATACTTTTCGTTTTCCCCTATGAGGTTAAGGGTTTGTTCCATATGCGCAACGTTGAGGCAAGCCTAGACATAGCTTTCATCAAGACGGATGGAACAATAGTGGGGATCGTGCGCATGGATCCGAGCCCGACAAAGCTATATGGTGTGGATGAAAGCTTCAAGTATGCTATTGAGGCTCCTGCTGGGTTCTTTGAGGGGAAAAAGATAACAAGTAAGAAGTCCCGGCTGCTCGTTGAGTCGATTCCGTCGAGCTGATTTTGAGAACCGGAGGCTCAATGATTAACATTATATACGGCTTTTAACTACTCTAATTATAAACATTTTTCCAACCGTCAATCCAATTGAGGTAAATGTCTTTTCAAGAGATTAATGAAAAAATTTTATATGCAACTAACAACAATAGGGGAATGGAAGAGGATTGGTGAATAGGCGTTTGAGGAATAAGAGGCTACTTGCGATTCTGGTTCTGTCCGCATTCTGTTTCACGACTATTTTTTCTTTAAAATGGACGCCCACTGTAATGGTTTTCGGTGCAGAATACGGTGAAGTAGAGTTAAACATTGGTTGCGGCAGCCCAAGCATATCGTACCGTCAGAAATACTTGAAGATTGAACTAGAAGGCTTTCAAAGCTTAGGAGAACCTGGCAATCCGGAGCTCCCCGTTAGGTTTTTAGACGTGTTGCTTCCACCTGATGCGGACCCGGGCTCTATCGCCATAGATATCCTGCTGAATGAAGGCTGTGAGATGAATGTGACAATGGAAGTAATGCCTACCCCACCTTTAGCGTGCAATGAGACAGTGGAATGGGGTGTCGGCAAGGAAATACACGATGGCAAGAATCTTCTCATATACGGGAGGGACGAGTATTATCCGGATGCAGTTGTGGAGGTTTCCGAGGTTTCAAACAGAGGAGCATATGTCTTTGCAAGAATACGTTATAATCCGATTCAGTACAACCCGTTAGCCGGGAAGCTAAGGGTGAATAAGAATGTGGTCTTCAAGATAACTTACAGATTAACGGGTCGGCGAGCAGTCGCCGTTAGAAACGTTATGATGGACAAAATCGCTGAGGAGCAATTTGTAAACTGGAACAGTGCGAAAGAATGGTACTCGGAGTCTTTTCAGGCTTCGAATTCCCAATTCGACTACGTCATAGTAACCACGAACGCGATAAAAACAGGGAGTCGTGAGTTGAACAATTTCGTGGACCATCTTCAGAATATTAGGGGTTTCAAGGTTAAGGTGGTTACAGAGGATGATTACGGTTCAGCAACAGGTCAGCAGAGGGCTGTAAACATCAGAAACTGGTTGAAGAACAATTATCTAACTATGGGAATCAAATATGTTCTCCTCATAGGCAACCCTGATCCTGATGACCCGAGCAATCCTTCTGATCCTTTTGGAGATGTTCCGATGATGATGTGCTGGCCAAGGGTTCAGGGTGATAATGAAACTCCTACAGACTATTTTTACGCCGACCTCACTGGAAACTGGAATACTGATGGGGACAATTACTACGGGGAGTATGCTCAAGACACTGGAGTAGACTTCACCCCAGAGGTGTATGTGGGAAGAATACCTGTTTATGATGACGACTACGCTACGCTAGACAGGGTTCTTCGAAAGACGATGTGTTACGCGTTTTCAGGAACAGGTTGGAGAAACAGGGTAATGCTTCCAGTAGCCGTAAGCAACTACGCGAATGAAGACAATTCCGGCTGGCCAAGAACAGATGGATTAGACCTGCCGAAATACGTAGTTGAAAATATTCTTCCCTCAGGCTGGTTGCACTACGTGCTTTACGAGAGGGCTGGTCGAGACCCGGTGCCTGAGACTGCGCCCTACTACTCCGCGCCATTGACGAGGGATAACGTGGCTAACGAGTGGAAGAAGGGTTATGGGGTGGTATTCTGGTTTGGCCACGGGAGCTCTGAAGGGGCCTACAGAAAGTATTGGAGTTTTGACGATGGTGACGGTGTGCCGGAGTCTGGGGAGATGAGCTGGGTGTCGTTCTTAAGCTCTTCCGATGCTCCTGGGCTGAACGATTCGGCTCCTTCGTTTACATTCCAATGCTCCTGCAACAACGGGTATCCTGAGGACAGGAATAACCTTGGCTATGCTCTGCTTAAAAACGGTGCGATAGCAACAGTTTCATCCTCAAGGGTAAGCTGGTACATAGTTGGCTACTGGAGGCCCCGGATGCTTGCGGATAATGTTGAAATAGGTTATCGCTACGTTGAGAAACTGTTAAAGAATAAGCTTAGTGCTGGTGCAGCTCTCTACGAGGCTAAGGCGATGCTTCCCCATGAGGATAGTGTTTGGTGGATGAACCTTTTCGACTTCAACCTTTACGGCGACCCGAGTATCTCACTGTTCAACGCTTTGTCGGAAATCACGGTTGACTCTGACCCTCAGGGACCCAACTTAGTCAAGGTTGACGGGCAGTCTGTTACAACACCCGTGACTTTCAACTGGGAAGTAGGCTCGACACACTTGTTGGAGGCGTTCTCGCCCGTAGATTTAGGAAATGGAACCAGGTACATCTGGTATAGTTGGAGCGACGGAGGAGCCAGAAACCATAGTTACGTTACTCCCAGCCGCAACACTACTGTAAAAGCCTTCTTTAAAAAACAGTATAACGTTACCTTCAACGTTAAGCCGCCGGGATATGGCGCTGTAACGCCCTCCGGCTCAGACTGGTATAACGAGAGTTTAACAATCCAGATATCCGCCACACCTGGTCCTGACTGCGTCTTCAGAAACTGGTTCTCCACCACTTCGAAGATAACCATAGCTGACCCCAAATTGCCGAATACTACGGCTACTATAAACGGCCCAGGCACGGTAACCGCTAATTTCACCGTCGGGGTAACAAGCCTAACGTTAACACTGTTGAACAGTACTGTTGAAGCAGGAATAGTTAATCTAACAGTTAAAATAATATCTCCAAATACCATCACTGGGGCAGGGTATGCAATTGACGACACTGATTCCTTAACCATAGTGCCCTTCCCAATAGACGGCTCTTGGGATTCAAGTATAGAATTCATCAGAATAAGCTTCAACGGTTCAACTTATGTTGACGGGTTCCATACAATCTACGTGAGGGCTAATGATACAGAGGTAACAAGCAACTGGCTTACTGCATGCTTCCACGTTAGAAGCTTGGTTAGAAGGTACAACCTTATAGCGTTGATGCTGGTTCCACCACACGGTTATTCAGCAGAGGATGTAGCAAATGCTCTGGGACCGAGTGCAGTACTGATTTCTAAATGGGACGCAAGTAGACAAAGCTTCATAAACTATTTAACAAGCAGACCTCGTCCTGAGGATGATTTCGAGCTTGAACTGGGCTATGGATACTTCATCTATCTGTCTTCCAACCGGAAATTCGTGGAGGTCGAAGGATAATGACAAGAGCCTCCTTTAATCGTTATGTTTCGATAATCATGCTTTTAATACTTGCGGTCACAAACATTGGACTCTATGCTAGAGCTCAAGTTCCACTAGTCGTAGATGGGTACATATATATGCCTGATTATTCCCCAGCCTCAGGAGCCTCTGTAACTGTAAGCGTTTCAGATGGGCCTTCAGGTTCCACTACTTCGGGAGGAGATGGCTATTATAGGGTTGATCTAACAGTTTCTCCTGGAGCGCATACTGTCACGGTCAGGGCATCAAAGGATAGTTACTCTGGCTCAGCTACAGGTTCAGGCGAGGCGCACATCTCGGTAAATATACGCCTTTCAGCAGCGCCTCCGCCTCCTCCACCCCCGCCTCCCCCACCGCCTACAAGAAAGCCTGTTAATATTCAGCTCAGCGTTCCAAGCGAGGCGGCTGTTAACACCAGCGTTAAGATAACCGGAAACGTTGATCCTAGTGTTTCACCAGTATATTTGAAGGTTAGGAATCCTGAAAATATTTTGGATGAATACCGTTTGTCGGCTGCCTCCAACGGGAGTTTTTCGTTAGATTTAACACCAACGCTTTTAGGTTTTTACAAGGTTTCAGCGTATTTTCCAGGCGACGCGGAGTACGAGCCTGCTTCAACACCTGAGTACCTTCTTCGGGTGAAGGCAAGGTCGATTCTTAATCTGACGGTAAGCCCGACTGTGCTGGTTGCGGGAACAGGGGGCATCAGGATGAGCGGAAGCCTCTATCCTCCGAGTGCTCAAAACGTTTCACTATACTATTCGCTTGACAACGCTTCATGGGTGTTTTTAACAGTGCTCAATGCTACGACGGGTTTTTTCTCTCTAATCTGGAAGCCGAGGGTTTTCGGAGATGTTTTCATTAAGGCCGAATGGACCGGTAATGATACTTATACTGGTTCCGTTGCATACGGAAGGTTTCAAACAGTTTTGCCAAGCGCGTGCGTGCTGCAAACATGGGTTGATAAGTCGCCGATTAGGATTGGGGAGGAAATACGTGTCAACGGGCTTCTCATCGGCGTTCCGGAGCCTGAAGCCGCTGAGTTGACGATGCGTGTTTACGAGGGCGTGAAGGAGGTTGAAACCATTAGGCTAAACCCGTCCCCGGATGGAGGCTTCACGGTGAGCTATAAGCCGGGGTCGCCCGGGGCCTACGTCCTAATTCTCGAAGCCGGTGGAGTAAGGCTGTTGAAGGCTAGCAATGTTACGGTAGTAATAGTCTTGGGTGAGGTGACGCTTAGGGCAGTGAACTCGACTGGAGCGCCACTTGGTGAAGCAGTAGTAGAGTTGAAGAGTAATAGTGAAGTAGTCCGCTCAGAATCCGGTGAATTGACAGCCATTCCGTATTTAGGTGATTACGAGGTCACTGTAAAGATAAACGGGTCTGAAGTATTCAGGGGTTTTCTCAGCCTGAAGAACAGTGGTGTTCTCTTAGTGTCCTCCAACCAGAACACGGGGTTCCCGCTTCCGATAACCAGTAAGCCTTTAATAATCGAATTGAGGACTGAAACCTACTTCCTTAATGTTCACGTGGTTAATGAATTCGGCGAGCCTATGGGGAATGTTGAGGTTAAAATAGCTTCGCCGGTTTTCCAAGTAGCTGGGAGAACTAGTGTTGATGGGCATGTGGTTTTTTCAAACCTTCCAGCGGGAAACTATAATGTAAGCACTTCAGCCGAAAGTAAGAGTGTGAGCCTTATTCGAAACGAATCCGTGATATTAAAGGGATCAGGGTTGAACTTGAGGACCATGCTTATTCTTGGGGCGGTTGCTCTAGTAGTTTTATGCTTTGCTGCTTTTTACTTTGCTAGAAAGAAGCCTGTCGCTGAGAAGAAATGATTAAATCACAGCTAACGCCCAATGTCTTCAGTGGTATGGATGGGGAGAGAAGGCAACCTGTTGCTTGGAGCATTCTTAGGATTCATAATAAACTCTATTTTAGGCGCGTACTTTCCAGTTTTTGGCTCTTTGATCGGCGGCTTCATCGCCGGCTTAATAGCTGGGGGCGGGGCCGGTAGGGGTGCCCTGGCTGGGTTTCTAGCGGGAATATTCGGCGGAATAATTGCAACCATACTTCTGGTCATCGGCTTCGTTGGAGTCGGAGGCCTGCTTGGAGGTGTTCTCGGTAGTTTACTGGGTTTTCTAGGAGGCCTAGTCACTGGAGGAGCAATTATAATATCGTTGGCATTCGGATCAATAATGTCAATAATCGGTGGAGCCATCGGCGGAGCAATAGGTTAGAACCGACTATTATTTTCATGGTTCTCAGTGTCCGCTTTCATGCTTACTCTGCGGGCTTATTTCAATATTCATGTTTATTCTCTTCGCAAACCTGTTAAGCTTCTTATTATACTTCTTGACGAGTATGGGTATGTCCTCCTTGTTCGCGTAGAGAATAAGCCTGTCCCCCTCGATCCTGACGTCGAAGTCTGAAATCTGGTTGTGCACTATTGCCTGCACCTCCTCCTTAAGCTTCTCCTCGTACCCTGTCTTCTTCTTACGAACCGGTACTATGAAGGTTTGCTCTCCGAAGACGTAGAGCTCGTACTCCGCCTCGCCTGTTAAGAAGTTTTTAACGACTATCGTCGGCCTAGCTAGGTCAGCGTTCCTCATCCCCTTAGGTATTTTCACGACTGTTTCAAGCGTGTATATTTTCGAAACCTCTCCCTCCTTCATAAATATGACTGTGTCGATGATAGAGGGTATGAGGCCAAGGTCAGTCCTGCCGGTGAAGCGTTGAATCGCATCCATAGGCGTCGTAGCATGTATGACGCCAACCATACCTATGCCCGCGAGCCTAAGGTCTATGAAAATGTTGAAGTCATTAGTGTCTCTAAGCTCATCGTATATCGTGTAGTCCGGCCTGCTCAACAGTAGAACATCGTGAAGCTCACTAGGCTCAGCCGCGGTCTTAGAATACTGCGTGACGTCAGGCGGGAGCTGAAGGTCTCTCGGGCTCTCTATTGTCTTAACAACCTTATTCATCGACCTGTAGAACTCCGCTAGAGCCTGGGCGAAAGTGGATTTCCCCATTCCAGGAGCCCCGGCTATGAGTATTCCTTCAGCCTGGGTTCTAAGCCTCTCGACAAGCTTGTCAGCCAAATAATACTCCTCTAGGCTTCTCTTAATAAGAGGCTTAACAGCTGTGATTTCAAGCCCGTCGGAGAAGGGTGGTCTAGTTATGACTATCCTAAGGTCTTTAAGCTGTATTATTGTCGAGCCCGACTTATCTATCTCTACGAATCCCTGGTTTGTAAGCTGAACCCTCTCCATCACGTCGGCTATTATGGATTCAAGCTCAGGCTTGCTGATGGGTTTCTCGCCAACATCCCTGTAAACCCATTTGCCGGGAACACCCTCCTTCGCCTTCGGTATCACATTCTCCTTAAGGTGTATCGACATTATGCCTGGTTTAAAGAACTCTTCAAGCTTGGCTCTTCCAACTGGGCTAAGGTAGATCGCTTCAATCCCCATTGCTGTCGCCGTCTTAGTTAAAACCGGGTCGCATGAGACAAGAGTGCCGCCGGTGTTCATCGCCAGGTCCCTTAGAACCGTTGAAACCTCTTCAGGAGTGTTTGAAGAGCCTATGAACTCGACTTCAAGCCCTCTCGCCGAGGCTGCATCCTTAAGAGATTTTAAGCCGTTTAACCCTGTTTCATCCCCAAATCTCGCTTTTCTCTCAAACTCTGACACGATGGCCTTATGCACCATTATTCTCCCCGCAACCTCTCCTTTTTCAACCGCCCTGGCAGCTACTCCGGTAAGTATTGAAGCAGGGTCTAGAACATAGACTTTAACCGTATTATTACTCATAATTATCTCTTCTCGGCTCTCCGAGACTCTTTCTCAAACGCATTTATAAACTTTTCTAACACTCCCAGACCTGGGTCCCGCCCCCAGCCCCTTCCGGGCTCGTTCCACGGGCTTCAAGGCTGCGTCAGGGCAGCAACGCCACCGCGCGCTACAGCACTATTAGACACTCAAGCGGTTTCCCAGTCTCAGTACTACTCTTGTCCTTGGCTTTGCGACTCTCATCAGCCCGTGCTCAAGCAGATTACAAGCCTTTGAAATATCCCTGTAAACCCTGCCCTGGATGCTTAGCCGCAGATTTCCCTGAGTTTCTGTATGCAGGATAATGCTGCCAGGTAGCTTGTCCTAGGATTATCCGGGTGCGGGATGTTCTCAACCTGTATCCTGAGGTTTGAAACCTTGGATTCAACATCTATCTCGTGCATTATGTCTTTCCTGGTTGGGTCCGCTATTATTCTAACGAGGACGCCTGATTTAGAGTATAAGGCTAGTGCTGCTGCAACGTTTACGCTTCTGGGGAAATGCATTAAAGCGTCTTCAACAGGCCCCTCGTAGACGAGCGTCGGCTCCCTGATTTTATCTAATTCAATCCCCTTCTCCTTGAAATAGTTGGAGTAGGCTAATGCTTCAGGAGGCTTCCTCGTGGTTAAAACAACCCTGTCCACGCCCACTAGGCTTATGGCTTGAATAGCATCCAGTCCGGCGATTGCTCCTGCTGGAACATGTATTCTGCCTGCGTTTTCCTCATATATCTTCCGAGTCTCGGGGAAAAGGAGTCCTCCTATGCTCATCACAAGCACCTCCTTTCCAGCTTCAATAATGGGTTTAAGATATTCTAGCACAGCCTCATCGCTCGCAGCCTCGACAATAATACTAAGCCTCCTGTCTCTCAACATCTCTTCTATCCCCTCCAGAATCTTCGGCTTGCTCCTCAGCTTCTCAACCAGCTTCAAAGCCGCTTCCCTTCGTGAATCATAGACGTAGACGAGTTCCGCGTTAATCTTGCCCTCGTCCACAGCCTTAGCTATGAGGGAGCCTATTGCGCCACACCCTATCAAGCCGATCCTCTTCATTTTCCCACCCTCGTGACTTCAAGCGATATGTCTATTGCTTTAGCTGAATGCGTCAGCTCCCCTGAGCTTATTATGTCAGGCCCAGCCTCCACATACTCTTCAAGGTTTTCAAGCTTAACTCCACCGGAAACCTCTACTAGAACCCTGCTTCTTAATCCCTTTTTCCTAAGCATTTCAATAGTCCTCCTCGCTCTTTCAGGTGTGCAATTGTCAAGCATGATTATATCCGCCCCTGCCTCAGCAGCCTCCACAGCATCTTCAGCCTCAGCCACCTCAACCTCTATCTTCTTGCTGAAGCTTGCTAGCTCCCTCGCTTTCTTAACGGCTTCACCAACCGAGTTGAAATACTTTAAATGATTCTCCTTGATGAGAATCATGTCTGACAGGTTTAGTCTGTGAGTGTCGCCGCCCGCGGCTGCAATGGCCTTCTTCTCAAAGTACTGAAATCCAGGCTTAACTTTTCTAGTTGCAGCTATCTTCACGTTCGGGTTTATTCTCCGGGCTTTTTCAACAAAGGCCTTGGTTAATGTTGCTACTCCAAAGGTTTGCGAGAGAATGTTCAACAATAGTCTTTCAATCTCCATGAGTCTACGCATATTGCCTTTAATCCACATTATTCTATCCCCTTTTCTGAATGCTTCACCACTCTTCTTCAAAACCCTAACTGTGAACCCCATTTTCTCAAGTATTGGGGCAACATCCTCGCAGCAGGCTGCAACACCATCCTCCTTAGCCATTACTACTGCCTCGCACGTAGCCTGTGAAGGTATGATCTCGGAGGTCAAGTCCCAGTATGGTATGTCTTCAGAGAGCCACTCAAGGAATTTTCTGAAGACTACTTCCTCGACCATGGTGTTTCAACCCCTAGGAGAGCAAAGCTTCTTTCAAGAACTTTCCTCGCCTTCTCAGCAAGCTTCTCATCGATTTTCACAACGGTCTCACCGCTATCAAGGCTCCTGTACACTTTTTCAAGCGTGATCTTCTTCATGTTGGGGCATATCGTGTCTTTACTCACGGGATAAGCCTCCTTACCAGGATAAAGCTTGGAGATTCTGTGAACCACCCCGTTCTCGGTGCCTATTATGAAACGCTTTGCGTCAATCTCTCCAACTGCCCTTATTATTTGGCTCGTGCTGCCCACGAAATCAGCCAGCCTTCTTGTTTCAGGCGGGCACTCGGGGTGTACAAGCACCTTCGCATCCGGCATCTTTTCCTTAACGGATGTTACTCTACCCGCTGTGATCCCTATGTGAACCGGGCAGTAGCTGTTCAGGGGAACAGCAATAACCTCCTTCCCGGTTGTTTCAGCAACGTATGACGCTAGGTTCCTATCCGGCCCGAAAAGGATTTTCTCCTCATCAAGCCTAGAGACCAGCTTGGAAGCGCTGCTGCTGGTAACCACGTAGTCCGCCATAGACTTGACTTCGACGAAGGAATTCACGTAAACCACTAGAGGCGCATCCGGGTGTTTCCTACGGTATTCGTCAACCACAGGAGGGTCCAGCTGCCACGCCATCGGGCAGATTGATCTTGGCTCAGGCGTCAATATCGTCTTACCGGGGTTCAGCACAGCCGCCTGCTCAACCATAAAGTCTACGCCTGCAAAAACTATAGTTTTAGCATTGGTCTCCATAGCCTTGATCGACAGTTCCAGGCTGTCGCCGACGAAATCAGCAACATCCTGCACCTCAGGCCTCTGGTAGTTGTGTGCTAGCACTATAGCTCCCATATCCCTCGCTTTCTCGCGTATTTTACGGCTAAGGTCTTCCATCAGCTTCTTTTGAAGGCTTAACCCCCATTATTTAAGGGGTTCTATTCAGGCAATAATTGCATAAATGCTTCGTGAAGAGGCAAAATAGAACTGCAAAGTTTTTAAACCGTTGAAAACAATAAATAGCCCTCCAATCCACTACTGAACCTAGTTGAACATAGTGCTTGCCCCAGCGAAGTCCGACCGTGGCCTGCTTAAGGAATGCTTGAGAACAGCCAGCCGCATCGGGGTGGAGGTTACACGCGTCAAGAGTCTTGAAGAGCTTGAGAAGATTGGCGAGGGTCTTCTCCTCGTGTTAGGCGAGGATAAGGATGTTTTGAAAGCACTTCACTACGTGAAATCCAGGGATGTACTCATCCTGGGCGTGAGCAAGACTGAGAATAACAGTTTCCTTATGGAGACAACGCTTGAGAGGCTTGAAGACGCTTTAAGGGCTTTCCTGAGAAGAGAGTATAGCGTGGAGTATTCCTCGAGGCTTAAGGCTGTTGTAGACGATGCTGAAACACCGTGCGCGCTCAACGAACTCGCAATATTCCCAAGGAAAAGCGCTACAGTGCTCGAGTATAGCCTTTATATTGACGGCGAATTCGTCTGGAGAGATATAGGTGATGGCTTGATAGTTTCCACACCAATAGGCTCAACAGCCTACGCTCTCTCAACAGGCGGGCCGATAATACATCCTCAAGCCAAGGTGGTGAGCATAGTCCCCGTTAACTCTTTAAACCTTACTAGAAGACCCTTGGTAACCCCTCTTGAAAGCCTTATAGAAATCCGAGAAATAGTCAGTAATTCCGCATGCGAAGTCATCGTTGACGGTGGGTATAGGATGAGAATAACTGAGAAGGTTGTTGTTAAAAGGGGTGAGGACGTTGGCTTCGTAAGGCTTAGCGAGGCGCTTCTGGCGAGAAGGCTTGAGAAGAAGGCTAGGATGTCGCTTGACATAAGCAGTCTGCCTCCCAGCGCGAAACTGATTTTGAAGGTTCTTGAATACGAGGGGGCTTTAACTCAGAAGGACATTGTTAAGAAGACGATGCTGCCCGCTAGGACCGTGCGGCATGCTCTCGCAATTCTCGTCGGGAACAATTTCGTCAAGAAACGGCCTTTGATAAGGGATCCGAGGCAGGATCTCTACTATATTGAGTCCAAGTGATTAGGGGCTAAGTTTTTTAAGAGTATTGTTTTAGGAGGGCTCATGGGAAGCGAGATAAGGGTTACTGACTCGGCGAGGTCACATAGAGTCGAGCTTCTTCTGGATGAGCTGGGAGAATCGCCGGTTAGCTGGCTCACTATTAACGATCTTGAAGTAAAGGTTGGGAAAGCATTCTTGAAAATGGGGGGGATCGGCGGGGTTGGGACGCTCGAGGAGCACAGGATGAAGGGGTATTCGAGAAAGGTTATGGAGTTTTCAATCGAGTACATGGTTAGAAACGGGTATGATGTTTCAATGCTCTTCGGCATACCTGATTACTATTTCAGGTGGGGTTATGCTTCAACGCTTCCCAATTGCAAGATAACAATGCCTCTTAGAAATGCTGAGAGGGCTAGGCCCGGGCTTAACGCCCGCCCCATGGTGAAGGAGGACGCCCCTGCAGTTCTGGAAATCTACGAGTTTACGAATGAGGATAGGACAGGCCCCTTGAAGAGGTATAGGGGGGAATGGTTTAGGTTTAGAAAGGGAAGCTGGTGGGGGATACCTGCTGACGGAACCGTCTTCGAAGACGAGTCTGGCAGAATAGTTGCCTACTGCGCTGCTGACCGCTGGCCAAGGGTAATGAGGATAACAGAGGTGGGTGCTGTAGATGCTGCTCTGTATGAGCATGTCCTCCGCTTCGCGTGTGACAATGCTCTTCAGAAGAAGGCTACTGAGCTTGAAGTATACGCCCCGTTTGACCATCCTTTCGCAGAGCTTTGTAAAAGCCTTGGCTGCACGATCAGCATTGACTATCCTTATGCTTCCGACGGCATGGGGAGAATCATTAATCTCAAATCGACATTTGAAAAGCTCGCTCCCGTGTTTGAAGATCGCTTGAAGAATGCTTGCGTGAAAGAGCTGCCTTCGCACATCTCTTTCAAGACAGACATAGGCTTCATCACGCTTGAGGTTTCCGACTCCGGGCTTTCTTTTTCAGAAGCCCTGTCGGAGAACTGGATTGGGCTTCCACAATGGGTATTAATGCAGCTTATCCTCGGATACAGGCATCCTGGAAACATCTTGGTGGATCAGGCTGTGAAGCATGAGGGGAGGGTTGAAAAAGCACTGGAAATATTGTTTCCAGCAGGAAATCCTCACATCTGGCACTCAGACTGGTTCTAGCAAGCCAGTTTTAAACCGGCATTCCCTACTGCCCGTAAGCCTTGCGGTAGAAATCGTCAAGTATCAACGGAACCTTCTCATCCTGTTTAATTCTTCTTATCGCGTCCGCTACGAAATCGATAATCCTCTCAACCAGTATTCTACCCTTCTCCTTCGTCGCCAGCCTTGGGTCGCCGAGATAAAGCTGGACTGCGTAAGCCTGCCAGTCTACAGGCGTTTCGACTCCAGGGAGATTCGTCCCCCCTGTCTTCGCCTCCTGCTTAACATTCTCCATCTTAATCAGGTTTTCGAACAAGTATAGCCCCATGCTGGTTTCACGCTCGCAAGCATGACCTGTTACCTTGCTTTCACATATTTTCTCAGCGATCTCCTCTATCGAGGACCATGGCTCGATTAACGCGTAAATAACGTAGTCCTTCTTCCTATGCAGGCTTTCCCTCAGGAAAACCCTTAGAAGATGATTATTTCCCCCATGACCATTGACGATAAGTATTTTTTTAAAACCGTTTCTCGAAACCTCGTCGCATATTTCCTCGAGGATAGTAAGTATTGTCCCAGCGCTTAGAGATATGGTTCCAGGGAAATGTCGGTTCTCAGGCACATAAACATAGTAGAGTGTTGGCAGCACTACCGCCGGTTCTTTTTCAGCAGCCATCCTAGTTATTTCGCGAATAGTTATGGAGTCTGTTCCTGTCGGCATGTGGGGCCCATGTATTTCAATCGAGCCTACTGGAAGAATTGCGACAAGTTTTTTCTCAGCCGCCTCCTTAATATCGGGGCTTGTTAAATACTCCCAAAGCATTTCTAACCCGTTTCTTTAAGCGGTTGCAAAGCTTATAACTTTTTCTCTGAGAGTCGTTAAATGCTTCTCCCTCTTTTAGAAGCGTACAACCGCTTAAATAACATTTTTAGAAAGGTTGCAGATGAGGTTTATACTTTAAGCATCTTTTAAATTGCTCTGTGAGGTTAGCAAGAATGATGCCATTCTATTTGTTTAAATGAATCTTTCTAAGGATCAGTATCTGAATTACGTTTAAGACGTAGGGAGTCCAGTGGAACAGCCGGAACAATTCCGGGAGAAGAGGCTGAACTCTAAAGGATATTGCTGCCGGTTCCATCCATATGTACGGCATGCTAAAGAACAACTGGCTGAAATAGTAGCTCACTGGTCCTAAAAGGTTTCTGCCTGTCTTACGGTAGAAGTAGGCTAGGAAAAGCCCTGCTGTAAATGAGTAAAACACATGGGTTGCTGTCATTATTGCTCCCGACAGTTCTAACTAAAAGTTTATCACCGCCGGTGGAGAAGACGTTCTAAAGGGTTGAATAATATCATTATAGGGACGTCAGGCTGGAGCTACAGGGATTGGCTTAACGTGTTCTACGCGAGTAGTGAAAAAATGTTTCAGCAGTATGCGAGTGTTTTTAAAACGGTTGAAGTAGATTCCTCCTTCTATAAACAGCCTAATCTGGGCTTAATGCGTGCTATTGCAAGATCCTCGCCTAAAGGCTTCGTGTTCTCCCTTAAGGTTCCTAAAACAGTGACCCACATTAAACTCATGGATCTGGAGAAGGGCGCTATGAGGGATTTGAAACTCTTCCTAAGCGTGCTCACTCCTCTTAAGGAGGGTGGTAAGCTTGGGCCGCTGCTTTTCCAGCTTCCGCCAAAGCCTGCCGGAGCATTCAAAGGCTTCCACGAGTTTCTGGAGAGCCTTCCAGAGGGCTACGATTTTGCTGTCGAGTTCAGGCATCCGACTTGGATGAATAATGATGCTTTCAGAGTTCTCTCAGAGAATAATGTGGGGTACTGCATTGTCGACGAGCCTCTTCTGCCTGCGTTGCTGAAGGTTACTGGAGGTTTCTCCTACGTAAGGTTTCACGGTAGGGGTAAAAGACCATGGTACTATTACGATTACAGGGTTGAAGAGCTTAACGAGTGGAAGGGAAGGCTGGAGGAGCTTTCCTCCAAGGCTAAGAAGGTTTACGTTTACTTTAACAACCACTTCAGAGGGTATGCTGTGAAGAACGCGCTTCAAATGATGAAGATCATTGGGACCGCTGAGAAGCCTCAGGAAGAGGCTTTGAACAAGATTCTCAGCTACTTCGGGGAAGAGGGCTTAAGGAGGACGGTTAGCAGGGTTGAAGCAGCTCTTTCTTCCGGTGAGAAGGATGTTGAGAAACTGGTCTCAGCCTTCCTGGAGGGCGGTAGGCTGGAGAGGGCGAGGGAACTGGCTGGGAGAGTGGTTATCGAGGAGGCTGGAGAAGAGAATGTTAAAGCCAAGGTCAAGGAGTATACTGTTGTAGTAAGTCTTTCTGAAAGGAGACTGAAGCATTACTGTGAGGACTGGGTTAAAAGGATTGGTCAAAAACAGTTCTGCAAGCATGTTGCCGCGCTTTTTCTCGCCATGAAACCGGAGGAGTCTGCGCGAATACTTACACTAATTTGTAGAAACCTTGATAACTGGGTCTTCGAAGCCGAAGCCGGTAAGGCTTAAAAACTTTCTGGTTTACAAATCCCGGTTGCTGCCTCCCCTCGTTACTAGAATTCTGTTGTTATAATGATTCCTCCAGATTATAGTAAACCATATTAAGATGTTTCATGAAATCTTCCTAGGTGTTTAAAGATGGATGTGATGGAGGCGATTAAAACAAGGCGGAGCATTAGAAAGTATAAGTCGACGCCGGTGGAGGATGAGAAGATAATCGAGTGTCTTGAAGCAGCAAGATGGGCTCCCTCGGCTAACAACTCTCAGCCATGGGAGTTCTTGGTGGTTAAGAACCAGGAGACCAGGAGGAAGCTTGCGGAGATACATAGGTACGGGAGGTTCATGGCTGACAGTCCCGTCGTAGTAGTTTTCATAGCTGACCCCGGCAGGAGCAGCAACTGGTACCACGGGGATGTTGCGGTTTCCGTGCAAAACTTCCTTCTCGCAGCCCACTCTAGGGGGCTTGGGACATGCTGGATGGGTGTGTTGAACACTCCCTTCGAGGAACCTATAAAGAAGCTGCTTGGAATACCTGAGGGGCTTAGAGTTCTATGTACTGTTTCAGTCGGCTATCCTGATGAGAAGCCCAGTAGAAACAGGAGACCACTTGAAGAAGTGACGCATTGGGAAAAATATGGGCTAAAATCAAAATAGCCACGTATCAAGCGAGCTATATGTTTTTCTAAATCAACTTTCACGCTTCTTACTTCCATGAATGTTTTGCACAGCTGGCTTTGATAGAGTTTCCTTAACAGTTATCTTGATAAGATTTATTAATACCCTGTTGTTAGTATGAGTAAAATGTACGTCGCAGTTAGGGATTTCACGGTAATATGGGTTGGTTATGAGGATCTGGTTAAGGGACTAAAGGATTTGGGTTTAAATAGGTATGAAATGTACGTAAACAAAACATTAACTCAAGACACGTATGAAGATATGGGCCACGTGGTGAAGCTAGGTTTTAACCTGAGAAACGCTAATGAGAGAAAAGAATTTTTAGAATTTTCTAAAAACGCAGGTGTAAAACCATGCACTATATTGTTGGAAAATGATTTTGCAAGTGAAAATCTCGAGGAGGAGCTGGATTACATTAAAAAGGCGACACAGCTTGCGGATGGAATCGGAGTTGAAGTGATACGGATAAACTCGCATATGCAAATAAGGGAAGAGAAACCAGTTGAAGAGTATGCTAAGCATTTTGTTGAAATAATGAAACGCCTCTTAAGGGAAACAAAGGGTAGCAGCGTAGCTTATGCCGTTGAAAATCACGGCTATGTTAGCAACGATGAGCGGTTTTTAGACTACGCCTTTAAAGAGATAAATGATGAAAGAGTAGGCTTAACATTGGATACTGGAAACTTCTATTGGTATGGTTATCCGTTGAGCAAGGTTCATGAACTCATAGAAAAGTATGCAAAACTAGTTAAACATACTCATCTTAAAAATCTGAAGTATCCCGTGGCTAAAAGGGAAAGGCAGAGGCTTCCCGGGGAAGATTTCCCCCAGGTTGGAGTACCCCTGTATGAAGGAGATATTGAATTTAGAAGGGTAGTTCAAGTTTTAAGAAAAGCAGGTTATACTGGTGATTTAACGATTGAAGACGAATCTCTAGGAAAATATACTCGAGAGGAAAGAAAAGCAGTGTTGAAAAAAGATGTGGAGTTTATCAAGAAGCTGATATCCGAAACCTAAATTCTAAAACCGTTTCTTGCCTCGAGCAGGAAAGTATTGTCAGTATGCTGGTCTAGCACGCGCGCTAATTGACTGCGATTTGAATTAGTAAACATGATTTTTCAGTGTTACTACAATATTGAAAGGTCATCATGATCCACGATTCTCGCCGTATTGCCACATTCCTTCAGCGTAGCTTTCCTCAGCGCCCAGCAGCTTGCTACGATTCCGAGAGCGATTGAAGACGGATGTATAGAGGCATACTCGATGTGAAGGTCCAGGGCTGTCAGGCCTCCGAAGCCGTGGACACCTATGTCAAGACTGTTAACCATTCTTAAAAGATCCTCCTCCATCCTCGCAATAAAGCTGTTCCCATGTCTCTTCGAAAGCGGCCTGAGGTAAACGGCTCTCTTGGCGAGATCAAGAGCTATTTCCGAAGAAGGGCCGATTCCTACTCCAAGGATTATTGGAGGACATGGTTTAGCCCCGGCTTTCGCAACGCTTTCAAGCACTTCTCGGAAAATCTCTTTTCTCCCAGCGGTAGCCGGTAAAACCCTTAGGCTTGAAACAGCCTCAGAGCCCCCACCCTTAGCTATCACGGTTATTTCTAAATGTTCTCCGCCGGGCTCCCAGACTATCCATGGAATAAATCTTCCAGTATTGTCTCCAGAGTTCCTCCTAGAGGGGAAGTCTATAGCGTTTGGCCTCAACGGTATTTTACTACTGGCCTCTTTAACTGCTTCGAGGATGATTCTATGCAGCTCATTCTCCCCCCATTCCCCCCTCTTAACGTAGAAGGTTAACGTGCCCGTATCTTGACATATCGGCCTGCTCTCTTTTTCAGCAGTTTCAACATTTTTCAATAGAGCGCCCAGTATTTTCTTCGGAACTTCCCTGTCCTCATTCTCATATGCTTCCTTCAAACGATTCTTCACGTCGATTGGAAGGGATGTTTCACAGAGCCTTATTGCTTCAACAATATGGTCCTTAAGATCCCTGTCTTCCATAGCTCTATTCCTCCAAGCTTTTCAAAGCTCTTGAAAGTTTTTCGTTAACCCTTTTTCTAAGATCCTCATATAAATCGTTCCCAAAAGCATCTATAACAACTGTTATCGGCCCAAGGTTCTCGACTTCGAGATGCCACATGGCCTCGGGGACACCAAGCTCTTCAAGCCAGTAAACTCCAATAACGCGTTTAACGCTTTTAGCTATCAGAGCTGCAGCTCCCCCTGGAAGAACTCCGTAAAAGGCTTTAAACTCCCTGCATGCTTCTCGAGTCTTGCTACCCATGCCGCCTTTTCCAATGACGCCTGCAATCCTCGTCTCTTTAATGAAACCATATTCACTGTTCTCCATCCTGAAGCTTGTAGTGGGACCGATTGAAACGACCTTCCATTCTGAACCTTCTCTCCTAACTATCGGGCCCGCGTGGAACTCTAACAGGCCTTTAGGGGAAAAAGGCAACTTATCCCTGTTCTCCAGTATCAACTTCTGAGTCCTATCCCTGCTAGTAAACACTTCCCCGCTTACGTATATGATGTCCCCAGCCTTAAGCCGAGCAACCTCCTCTTTTTCGAGAGGAGTCCTGAGCCTTTGTCCTCTAGCCAACGGTGGTATGTAAACTACTCTAAAATTTAACCTTTAGTGCACGCGCTGAAGTAAAAGTATCTACAAAAGGACAGATAGTTTCCCTAAAGACATTAGAGAAAAATGGGTCTGAAGCCGGGTGATAAAGATGGAGATGTTAGAAGGTAAGAAGGCGATTATACAACCGGTTGTAAACCCTCCCGAGGATGTTTTTCGTGAAGGCTAGCATGATACATTAACCTATCTGGTTCCATCCATAGCGCGCGCCCAGTAACGGAGCATTCGCTTGAACTCGCAATCCTCGCCGGGAGTTTGAAGAGGAAGTTCAATCTGGCTTCAACCGGTTCCTATGTTAGCGCGCGCTTCCGCAAAGCTTTACAGAGCCAAGGCAGTTTTCAAGTCAAAAGAGAAAGAGATGGTGGAGAAACTTGAAGAAATAACTAAGAGTGCAATGTAGTTTTCCTTAAATCGTAAGCTTTTTAAAACTGTTTTAAGAATCATGTCCGATGGTAATAAAAGTTGCAGTAGGCTCAACAAATCCTGTTAAAATAAAAGCAACAGAAAACATTATGAGAAGAATATACGGCAACGTCGAGATCATTCCGATAGATGTCGTGTCAAAGGTTTCGCACACGCCTTTAACGGACGAGGAGTGTGCTGAGGGAGCCATATACCGAGCCGAGGAAGCCATCGTAAAAGCTGAAGCCGATCTTGGCGTTGGTCTCGAGGGCGGAGTTGCTAGAAGGGCCGGCAGGTATTTTCTAACCGGCTGGTGTGCTGTTGTAGATGTTGGAGGCGAAGTGGCACTTGGGTGTGGCGGTGGTATTGAGCTGCCAGAGGTCGTCGTGGAAAAGGTTCTGGGTGGAAAGGAGCTGGGGGATGTGATTGATGAAATTACTGGCATAAATGGAACCAAGAGAAAAATGGGGGCTATAGGAATTTTGACGAATGGGTTTACAAATAGGCAGGAATCATGGGAACTCGCCCTTTTATACGCTATGGCAAGAAAACTCCGCCCCG